>ULZG01028976.1_pt1 | contig 145266 bp, 120 predicted proteins | sample 1962881 | NCBI WGS metagenome assembly ULZG01 (sample SAMEA4835883, study PRJEB28245) | human gut metagenome | biome: gut microbiome; material: fecal sample | place: Denmark | collected 2008 | reverse complement strand
TTTAAGTCTTTCAACTTTTAGAATCTCAGGGTTCCTTGTTTCTTGTCGTTGTTTAATTTTCAAGGTCCATTGTGCTTCCGGCGTTTTCGGTTTTGCCCTCTCGCCTTAGCGCTCCGATATAATATCAAAATGAGCGACAAAAGTCAACACTTATTTTCAAAAAAATCGCATCTTTTTGCGCCTTCTTGAAACGCCGCCGGGTGTTTTTTGCAGTGTAACCAAAATGCCGAAGCGCATATTCAAATTTTAGTTGAATTTGGCTCCGGCACTTTTTTCACTGTACTTTTAGGCCTTATCTGTCACTCAGCGGAAGATAAATATTGTCTTTTGACACACTTTTATAAGCAGGTCTTATAATTTTATCGGTATTTATAAGCTCCTCTATCCTGTGAGCCGACCATCCGGTAATTCGCGCTATTGCGAAGATGGGTGTAAACAGCTCCACGGGAATATCAAGCATACTGTAAACAAAGCCGCTGTAAAAATCCACATTTACGCTGACACCTTTATAAATCTTGCGTTTCTCGCTTATTATTTCCTTGCCGAGCCTTTCGACCGTATTATAAAGAGCAAAATCGCCGCTTCTGCCTTTTTCGTCGGCAAGCTCCTTAGTGAAACTCTTAAACACCTCGGCGCGCGGGTCCGAAACGGAATAAACCGCGTGCCCCATACCGTATATAAGCCCCTTCTTATCAAATTCCTCTTTATTGAGAAGTCTGTTAAGATAGGCACGTACTTCATCCTCATCCGACGTGTCTCGGACGTTCTTTTTGAGGTCCTCCATCATACGGACAACTTTTATATTGGCACCGCCGTGCTTAGGGCCCTTAAGCGAGCACAGAGCAGCCGCCATAACAGAATAAGTATCGGAGCCTGAGGAGGTGACGACATGAGTAGTAAAGGACGAGTTATTGCCGCCACCGTGCTCCATATGGAGGATCAGCGCAGTATCAAGAACAAGAGCTTCAAGCGGAGTGTAGCTCTTGTCGGGTCTCAGCATACGCAATATATTCTCTGCGGTAGACAGCTTCGGGTCGGGGCGATGAATATAAAGACTGTCATTACAAAGATAGTGATTGTAGGCATGATAAGCATATACCGATAACATAGGAAACAAGCTTATAAGGCTCAGACACTGCCTTAACACATTATCGAGTGAAATATCAGATGCATTGCTGTCATAAGCCGCAAGAGTCAGAACACTCTTGGTCAAAGAATTCATAATGTCCTTACTCGGAGCCTTCATAATAACGTCACGTGTGAAGTTTGTGGGCAAAGTTCTGAGTGACGATAAAATCGAAATAAACTCCTTCAGTTCGTCCTCGGTCGGGAGCTTGCCAAACAAAACAAGATATGACGCCTCCTCAAAGCCGAAGCGGTTGCCGTTTCTGCCTTTTATGAGATCCACAACATTTATGCCGCGGTAATAAAGTTCACCCGGGCACGGGATTCTTCCGTCGGGCGTATCCTCAAAGGATTTGATTTTAGATATTGAAGTAAGTCCGGCCAAAACGCCGTTTCCGTTTTTATCGCGAAGTCCGCGTTTTACGCCGTATTCATCATAAAGTCCCGGGTCTATATAACCCGTTTCTCTGCAAATATCTGCATATTTTCCGGTATACTTCAGAATATCGTTCTTTTTGTATTTCATTTTCTCTCCTCATTTCCGGCGATAAGCTGAAATCAGTGCCGGTATTATACCTGATTTTTACATTTATATGTAAAGTATTTCTATCTAATATTTTATATTATACCAATTTAATTAACACCTGTCAATTAACATAAAATTAAGAATTTATTAACAAAAAAATCCCCGAATGCGACAGAATGGCATTCGGGGAAGCTTTTTGCGGTTTTATCAGTCGAGGAAATCCTTGAGCTTTTTGCTGCGGCTCGGGTGGCGGAGCTTACGGAGAGCCTTTGCCTCTATCTGACGAATACGCTCTCTTGTTACATTAAATTCTTTGCCGACTTCCTCAAGTGTTCTCGGATGTCCGTCCTCAAGTCCGAAACGAAGCGAAAGCACCTTTTCTTCACGTGCGGTAAGTGTTTTGAGAACCTCACCGAGCTGTTCTTTTAAAAGCAGCATAGACGCAGCGTCTGCCGGTGCCAGAGCGTCGTCATCCGGAATGAAGTCTCCGAGGTGGCTGTCTTCCTCCTCGCCTATCGGGGTTTCAAGAGAAACGGGCTCCTGTGCGACTCTGAGGATTTCACGCACCTTCTCCACAGGCATCTGAAGCTCATCTGCTATTTCTTCTGCCGTCGGGTCTCTGCCGTTCTTATGGAGAAGCTGGCTGTTTGTCTTTTTAACTTTGTTGATTGTCTCAACCATATGAACGGGAATTCTTATGGTTCTTGCCTGATCGGCTATCGCTCTTGTTATAGCCTGACGAATCCACCATGTGGCATAGGTGGAGAACTTAAAGCCCTTAGTGTAGTCGAATTTATCAACCGCCTTTATAAGGCCAAGGTTGCCCTCCTGAATCAAATCAAGGAACTGCATACCTCTGCCGACATAACGTTTGGCAATGCTGACTACAAGACGAAGGTTTGCTTCGGCAAGACGCTGTTTAGCCTGCTGATCCCCGTCGGCTATACGCATTGCGAGCACCTGCTCCTCCTCAGCGGTAAGAAGCGGAACACGCCCTATTTCCTTAAGATACACCTTGACCGGATCATCCATGGCAAGATTATGCGTATCGGCACTTGCTGCCGCAGCGGCATCTTGACTCTTAGGCAATTCGGTATCAAAGTTTAGATTGTCCAATTCGACATCGCCGAAATCATCAATGATTTCTATATTCATGCTTTCGATGGTTTCGTAGAGCTTATCAAGCTCTTCCATATCGAAATCTTCCTCAACTATCGCGGCGTCAATTTCCTGCGTAGTGAGCTTGCCGGTTGACTTACCCTTTTCAAGCAATGCTTTTACGGAGTTTTTCTTTTCGCCCGCTGCCGCGGCAGTGGTGTGGTTTGTGTTGTTGTCCATATTTTTCCCTCACACATCTATGTATTTTTTTATTTAAACAGCTTCATAAAGTCCTCATCGGACATTTCAGACGGTTTCACATCGATATGTCTGTTCTTTTCTTTCTTGAGAACGTTTATACAATCCTCACATTCCCTGACAGAATTGGATATATCGGTTGAAACAGTTTCTATTCGCGCAATAACGCTTATCTCCTCCGGAGTAAACTCCGATGCTAAAAAAGACAACCCAACCGGTCTTCCGTCTTTAATTCGCTCCGATATTGCCGAAAAAACACGTCGGTTGAAATCGGTAACGAAAAGCTCCGGAGTCAGTTTGCTTTCAAGCTTTCGGTAAAGCTCCGGGTCGGACATAAACGACGCTATGAGTATCTCCTCTGCTTTTGCTGCCCGAAGAGCCTTTGCACGCTGTGTGTTGACCTTATTTATCTTATCGCCTTGATTTATAACCGAATCACGCACTTCGCGATAAAATTCGTTTTTTTGTTTTTTAGCGCGTTTTGCACGTTCGATTTTAACCTGTGCAGCCACCGCGTCTTTATTCACCGAAAATTCCTCAGAAAGCCTCGAAATATATATATCGAGTTCGACCGGACTGTTAAGCGACGCCAAAACAGCTGCCGCTGCTTTTAAATAATCGCTTCTGCCGGCAGGAGACGATATATCATATTTTGAACGTTCGGAAAGAAGCGAAAACTCAACGTCGTTCGCTGCAGAATCAAGGCAACGCTTAAAGCCTTCGGCACCGAATTTTTGTATTATTTCGTCGGGGTCCTTGCCGCCGGTCATATGTATTATACGAACCTTGAGAGTTGTCTTGCCGAGTATGTTTATCGCTTTTCTTGTTGCCTTTTGGCCTGCCTCATCGGAATCGTAACAGATAAAAATTTCGCCAGCATAATGGGAAAGCAGATGTGCCTGCTCTTCCGTAAGAGCTGTGCCGAGACCTGCTACGGCATTTGTAAAACCTGCTTGGTGCAGTGAAATAACATCAAGATTACCCTCGCACAGAATTATCGAATCGCTCTTGGACTTTTTTGCAAAATTAAGGGCAAAAAGATTGCTGCCCTTTTTATAAACAAGCGTGTCGCTTGTATTTACATACTTACGGTCGCTGTCCGCATCGTGAATACGTCTTCCGCTGAAGGCAATAACATTGCCGCGCAAATCAATAACCGGAAACATAGCCCTGTTTTTAAAGGCGTCATAATAATATCTTTTTCCGTTTTTTACCGTAGACCTCAGAATATTCGCCTCATACAGAAGCTGCTGACTGTAACCCTTTGACACAAGATAATTTTCAAGATCGTGCCAAGAATCAGGAGCGTATCCGAGCCCGAAACGACGTATTGTATCATCGGTAAGTCCGCGCGAATAGAAGTATTCAAGGCCCTGCCTGCCCTCCGGCGAATAGAGCTTCGCATGGAAAAATCTTGCCGCCTCGCGGTTGGCACCGTACATCTCGGTCCTTTTTTTGCTGAGTCCCGAATCATATCCGTCCTGCGGCATGGAAACACCGTGTCTGTCGGCAAGAAGCTTAACAGCCTCCATATAATCGAGATTTTCAATATTTCGTATAAAGGTTATAACGTCTCCGCCGTTGCCGCACCCGAAGCAATAATACGACTGCGTTTCGGGATAGACGGTAAACGACGGTGTTTTTTCGTTGTGGAACGGACAAAGTCCCGTCAATATTTTGCCCTTTCGTTTAAGCGAAACATACGAGGAAACGGTAGATTCAATATCGGCGCGGCGGCGAAGATCATCAAGAAATTCATCGCTTAAAGCCATATAATATCACCCCTCTCAAAGATTGTCCCACCCAATCCAGGACTTAGGAATAAACAAATTATTATACACGTGAAGAACATAGCTGTCGGACATTCCGGCAACATAATCGCAAGCGGCTCTTTCGGCACCCTCGCTTAAATATATCGACTCATATTCGGTAGGCATAGAAAGAGGATGATGGGCAAAATAGTCAAACAGCGTTTTTATAAGTGCCTCGGCTTTTTTCTCCTCACCCTTACACACCGGATTTGTATAGACGTTACGGAACATAAAATCACACAGCTCCGAAAACGGCTCTGTTTCATTTTTACCGAGGACTATATCGTCGCCGCTGTTGTTGATTACCGACATAACAAGCGTATTTATTCTGTCTGACTTACTCTTGCCGAGAGCTTCTCTTATATCATTCGGGATACTGTCCTCAGACAGCACACCCGCGACAATCGCATCATCTATATCATGATTTATGTACGCTATCTTATCGGACAATTTTACTATTCTGCCCTCAAGAGTATCGGCTTCTTTACCGGTAGTATGGCAAACTATACCGTCGCGTACCTCATAAGTAAGATTGAGCCCTTGTCCGTGCTTTTCAAGCTTGTCCACAACGCGAAGACTCTGTTCATAGTGCTTAAAGCCTAACGAGCAAACATCGTTTAACGCCCTCTCGCCTGCATGGCCGAAAGGTGTATGACCGAGGTCGTGGCCGAGTGCCACCGCCTCCGTGAGGTCCTCGTTGAGTCTCAACGCACGGGCTATTGTGCGTGCAATCTGTGCAACCTCAAGGGTATGGGTAAGTCTTGTGCGGTAGTGGTCACCCGCCGGAGACAAAAAGACCTGAGTTTTATGCTTCAATCTGCGAAACGCGTTGGAATGTACTATCCTGTCACGGTCGCGCTGAAAAGAAGTCCTTATGGGACATTCGTCTTCATCTCTTTGCCTGCCCCTGCTGTTTTCGGAAAGGCAAGCTCTTTCGGACAGTGTTTCACGTTCGATTTTCATCGTGGTTTCGCGTATTACGTCAGACATAACATCACCTCTGTTCTCTGTTCAATTATATATACTCGAAAATTTGCTTTTTCCCTCTTTTTATTTCAAAATTTCCGTTTCGGCATATTTCTCGCCGATTTTTTCGGCAAAAAACCTGCCGTTTGAAGTGTCGACTATCAAATTCTTTATATTATCGCTTTTTTCGCACGGAATACTGAATTTAACCTTTACGTTGTCGGCAAAATCCGCTGAAATCACCGTTCCCCCGTTTTCCGGAATAAGCGACGCAAGCTTACCGTAATAATTGTAATCCGACAATACACAGAGCTCGTCGCACTTTGCCATAGTGACAATCACACCGGAATCAAGAGCTATTTTTGCGGTATGCGAATACGCTCTGACGAGTCCTCCGCCTCCCAAAAGTATGCCGCCGAAGTACCTTGTTGCGACAACGCAGACATCTTTGACGTCGCTTTTTTCGAGAACGTCCAATACGGGTACGCCTGCCGTTCCCTGCGGTTCGCCGTCATCCGAATATTTTTTTATATTGCCGTCGCGCAATATGTAAGCATAAACATTGTGCTTTGCATCCCAATGCTTCTGCTTTATTTCGGATATAAAGCCGTTCGCCTCCTCCACTGTTTGAACGGGACAAACATAGCCTATAAAACGTGACCTCTTTTCGGTAAATTCATCATGGGCTCTTTTTTTGACCGTTTTATAGCTCGGCATATCTTTCACCGCTCTCCTTATAAAAATCAAGAAGCGGTACCAAAGTACCGCTTCCCTAAATTACTTATCAAGATTGTATCTCTTCTTGAATCTGTCAACACGTCCGCCGGTATCAACAAGTTTCTGCTTACCGGTGAAAAACGGATGGCATTTAGAACAAATATCAACGCGGATATTTTCTTTAGTAGAACGAGTTTTGTACTCGGCGCCGCAAGCACATTTTACGGTCGTCTCTTTGTACTCGGGATGTATGCCTTCTTTCATTATCTGTCACCTCTTTCGGGAATACATATTAAGTTACATTTTAACAGCGATAGAGATTCTATCACACTTAGCTTTAAAAAGCAAGCGTTTTTTCAAATTTTATATATCCAAAACCACAGTTTTATTAAGTCGGAGTGAAAAGATAAGCGTTTCCTTGACGGGCTGTGAAAAAATCTCCTCTGCGGCACGCTTATAAATCGAAAGCTGCCCGGAATATCTGCGCTTTAACTCTTCCTCATCTTTCACGTTATCGGTCTTGTAATCAAGAACAATCGTCTCTCCGTTTTCAAAGAAAGCGCAGTCGATAACGCCTTGGATAACTGCCTTTTCGGACGAGAACTCTTTAGGTACATCGCTGTTTAATTCGCCGAGCGGAACGGCAATTGTAAATTTTTGCTCTCTGTATATCTTATCTGCATTCTTGATTCGCTTGAACAAATTGCTTTCAAAAAATCGCTCAAGCATTTTTTTGTCTGCTGCCGCCGCCTCGACTTCCGTCAATTTACCGAGAGATACAAGCCTTTTCGTTTCTTTTTCCACGGACTGTGCACCCATATCCAAATCACACACTTCGAGAAAATGGTGTGCTGCCGTTCCGCGCATCGCAGGAGTCATATCATTTTTACACAAAAAGTCAGGCTTGGCTGTAAAATACCAATCAAGGCTGCGCGAGCTGTTTTCGACTGAAGACGCAGACATTTTTGCGGCATATCCGGAAAGACGAGAATATCCGTATACGTATGAAGTCCGTTTTTCAATATCCCTGAGCAGATTTTCGTCAGGCGCGACTGCATCTTCGTCCTCGGTGATATACTCTCCGGTTGATACCGAAGTGACATACTCAACATTAAGCGAAAAATTCGGATTATAGGTATAACGTTCGGAGACTGCCGCAAACTCTCTGAGCAGCTTTGCATCTTTGTGCCACATAAGGCTCAAAATTAAGAGTTCAAGATAAGACCCGGCTTTTTTTATGAGTACGGGCGACGGTGTTTTGTCACCGCAAAGGGAGGCCCCGCATTTTTTCACGAGAGTTTCCGGTTTTTCGGAGGAGCCGACCATTATCAGCCGTTCCCTCGCTCTGGTCATTGCAACATATAAAACTCGCAGCTCCTCTGCCCGCTCGCTGTCACGTATCGCAAGACGACAGGCGCGATGTTGAAGAGTTTCAAACACTCTGCCTGTTTCGGCAACAATTCGTTTCATACCCGCTCCGAGAATTGCGGCAGTGTCGATGATCAGCGAATCCGTCAGGGAACTGGTATTCATTTTATTTCCGCAGCCTGCGATAATGACAACGGGAAATTCAAGGCCCTTGCTCGCATGGATAGTCATAATTCTTACAACATCGGCATATTCCGAAACGCCCGTGGAAGAGTCAATGCTGCTCTTGCTGTCTCTTGTACGGGTTAAATAACGAACAAAGCCCGAAAGCCCCAAATCGGAATTACTCTCATACTTTTCGGCATATTGCAACAGCAGCAATAAATTCAAACGTCTCGTATCGCCGTCAGGCATTGACATAACTATTGACGGATATGCCGTTCTCTCATATATAGAGCGCAAGAGGTCGCTGACTGAGCAGATGGTACTCATCTCTCTGTATTCAGTGAGACTCTTTATAAAATCACGGCACTTTTCAAGACCACTATTTGAAACGGCGTTAAACAGATAGCCGCTTCTTTTTTGTGTTCTGATAACAGCAAGATCGTCGGGAGTAAAGCCGTACAGCGGCGATACCAGAACCGAGAGAAGCGGAATATCCTGTAACGGGTTATCAATAATTTCAAGAAACGACAGCATCACGTTTATTTCGGTGTTTTGGAAAAAGCCGCCTTTTTTCTGATAATACACGGGGATATTTTTCTTTGTAAGCGCATCAAAATAATCGTCAGCATCGTTCAATCCCCTCATAAGTATACAAATGTCCTTATACATTACCGGTCTGTACCCGGATTTTGTTTTTACAGGCATTTTTTCCGCAACCAGCTTATTTATAATATCGGCTATGTGTGACGCCTCGGGAAGATATTCACAGTCGATTTTTGATTTATCGACTATATGCAGTTCGGCGCATGGAAAGGCAGATTTTTCATAATCGGCACCCGCCTTCAGCGACTCGGAGTCATCGTAATTTATGCCGCAGCTGTCTTCGCTCATTACTCTCGAGAACACATAGTTGATGTATTCTGTAACCTCTTTGCGACTTCGGAAGTTTTCGTCAAGATTTATTTTGGCAGGATAATTTTTGCCGTTGAAGTCGGGAAGGTGCTTGCGTTTTTGCAAAAATATTTCCGGCATGGCAAGTCTGAAACCATATATGCTCTGCTTAACATCACCGACAATGAAAAGATTTTCTTCGTTATCGGATATTGCTCTGAAAAGCATATCCTGCGCCTTATTTGTATCCTGATACTCATCTATGAGTATTTCGGTATACTTATGCGAAAGCTCTTTTGCCAGCTCCGTTCTGTCAACTGTGTCATCATCGTTTCTGCTTACGAGCAAAGCAAGTGCCATATGCGAAATATCGGAAAAGTCATACGCATTTTGTTTTTCCTTAAGCTCGGAATAATGCCTTGAAAACAGCATAACCGCTGAAAACAGTTTAATAATTACAGCTCTGAGTGCTGCCGTATCCTCACAAAATTCATCCTCTGTGACACAAACCTCCTTTTGGAGAGATGCGTATATTTTTTTGCAATTATCCCTGAGCGACTTAACTCGTTCCTTTAAAGGCGAGCCGGAAAAGTCTCTCGGCGCAGTACCGAGCCTTTCCGGCTTGAACCCGTCGATAAGCGTTTTAACGCGGTTCCAATCGCCGCGACGTGCCGCATCATACGTCGCTTTATAATACATACTGTCAGAGTAAACAGCCGGTAAATAGCTTGCCTCAAGTCTCGGCTCTTCGCGGAGCATAATCGCACATTTACCGAGTGTTTCGCCGCAATAACGCAGCTGCTCGATTACATCCTTTAATATTTTCTGCCCCCACGGCGTCTGCTGCGGCAAGAGTGACGGATTATAAAGCCTTACTACGCTGTTAATCCATTTTTTCGGAAAAGCGTATGCACAGGCGTTTTCATAGAGCTTATATATAACCTCGGATAGCTTATTGTCGGTTCTGCCGCTTATCAACAGCTCCGTAAGCGATTTAAACTCCTTTGAGCCTTCTTCGTAAAGCTCCTCCAGGGTTTTGTCGGCAGCCTCTTTTATTAAAAGTTTTTTTTCGTTATCATCGAGTGTGCGAAAATCCGGAGTAATGCCGACGGAATCGTAATTTGCTCTTACAAGCTTTGAGCAAAACGAATCTATTGTGCAAATGTCGCTTGCAGGCAGCATCATACGCTGCCTCGCAAGATAGCGATTGCCGGGGTCGGACTGTAAAAGCTCGGTAAGGCGCGCATTTATACGTTCCTTCATTTCGGCTGCTGCGGCCTTGGTGAAGGTAACGACAAGCAAGCTGTCAGCCGGACAAGGATTTTTTTCGTCGCATATCCGTTCGATAACACGCTCAACAAGCACCGCCGTTTTACCCGAGCCTGCCGCCGCCGAAACTAAAACCGAGCCGTCGCGAGACTCAATTGCTTTTACTTGAGCCTTGTTCCATTGTATCTTTTTTTCAGCCAACGTCGTCACCCTCCTTATTCAGTGCTTTTTTCGCATCTTTAAGCGACATTTTTTCTATTTTTCTGACGGGAGCGCCCTGCTCAAATCCGCAAACGGCATAATAATCGCAATAGGCGCACACATCGCGTTCTTTTGTTTTCTCGCACGGGAGAACCTCAACATTTCCCGCCTTCAGAGAATTTGCCATTTCGCGCAAAATTCCGTCTATCTCTGTTTTAAGCCTTCCAAGCTCCGCAGCGGTCAACAAATCGCCCTTAAAGCCGCCGCTCTTTTTATCGTAAGTTACATTTATAAAACGACCGCTGACATCTCTGTCCATGCCCTCTATGACATCCTTATCGTTTACGACTATGCCGCTGAGTCTTGAATTTTTGATTTTTTGCTCAAGCACTTCTTCGCTTGTTGCTTTTCTGCCGAGAGCATCTGCGCCTTTTTTGGCGGGCATATACAACACTCCGCTCGGGAAAACATCACCGTACTTTTTCTCTCCGTTTTCTCCGATGGCAAACAGATATATCAGCATTTGCATATTAAGACCCGAAAGCACGTCGGACAAGACAAAATCCTTTCCTCCGGACTTGTAATCTATGACACGCAAATATGTCTTGCCGTTTTTTCTCATTGTGTCCACTCTGTCCACAGAGCCTCTGATTTTCAGAAAGCCTCCGTCGGGAAGCGGTACGGCATAAGGCGGAATTTCGCCGTCCTCATCTATTTTCACCTCAAATCCCGTGGGTGTGAAATCAGACACCTTGAGCTCTTCGGTAATTCGTTTAACGACTTCAAAAAGCGAGTCCGAAAGGCGGTTATAAAGATATAAAAATCTCTTTTCCTTATTTTCTTTTCCGCCCATTGTCTCGTTGAGATATTCCGATAGTAAATTTTTAACTATCCTTTTAATGTCATTGTCTGAGAGCTTAATGAGCTGCGGCTTCGGATATAAGGATAAGACGTGTTCGAGCACAAAATGAATAACCGTACCGCTCTGCGCAGGGTCAAGCTCGGCAGTTTTTCTCGGCTTTGCGTTTAAACCGAATTTACAAAAATATTCAAACGGGCATTTATAATACGTTTCTACACGAGACGCGGAAACATACATACTCTTGCCGAATAGGGAAATTGCATTTTTTGAATCTCGGATTTTCATTTTATCTCCCGAGGCAATCCTGTCGAGAGACCTTATCCGGGAAGAATACTCGTTCTTTTCGCCGAAATATTTTTTTAGCGTTACAATAAGTTCAGTATTTTCACAATAGCCGGTTGCAAGCACTTTAAACGCCGAGGCGTCGCTCTCTATGGAATACAGCGGCTCCGAAAGTGCCGTATCAAGCTTAGGTACTGTCGGAAAAGCTGTGACAATATTGTTTACTATTTCGGACGGGCGCATAGAAGTACCGTCAAAATTTGAAAGCGAATAGGTTACGTAAAGCTTTTCCGAAGGAGACGTTACGGCACGATAAGCCGTAAGCTTCTCGTCAACAGCTTTATATTCGGCGGTTTCGGCAAGCTTAACACCCAAAGCCCCCATCACCTTACGCTCACTGTCGCTTAAAAGCCCCTCGGTTGAAGGGTCAAGCGGAAAAACTCCGCTGTCGGCACCGATAACAAATGCCACCTTACAGTCGGAAACCCTGATTCTGTCCGCTGCGCCGACAGTTACGCTGTCGAGCTCCTGCGGCAGCGAGCCGAGTGTCACGGCAGACAGCAGTATATTAAAAAGCTCGCTGTACCGTTTTGCCGTTATAACCGTCTCGCCTATCGCCGACGCCATTTTTCCGAGCATATCCATAAGCGTTGCCCAAACTGTATCCTGCTCCTCACAGAGAACGGTATCACCAGACGAAACGAGGTATTCAATTTTTTCTCGCAGTCTTTCGGTAACGCCGTTTTTGATTAAAAACTCATATATGAGCCGCGACTTTTTTTCGCCGTCAGCCTCTTCAAAATCCTTTTTAAAGGCAAGTACCGGTAAAACCGATCTTTTGCGGATGTCATTCAGTCTTATCAATTTTTCTTGGCTTTTTTCGGTCACATCAAATCCGAGACCGTCGGGATTTTCCGTAAAATCTCTGCGCCATTTCGAGCCGTCGATGTTCCATAAAAAGGCGTAATTTTCGAGCTCGGATATTTCAACACCCGACAAGGCGGTAAGACCCGTTTTCAAAAGCCTCATAAAGCTTTCCGTAGAAAAGCCCTCGGCACAAAGTGCCAGTAGGCATTTGACGAATACCATTACAGGCTGAATACCGATAGGCCGGCGCTTATCCTCAAACATCGGAACACCGTATTTTTTAAAGCTCTCGGAAAGTTCCTTGTCGTATGTTCCCGCAGTACGCTCTATAACGGCTATATTGCGGCATCGAAGCGTGGGATTACACCTTAACAGCTTTTTAATTTCACACGCAACAAAATCCGCTTCATCAGCTCTGTTTCCCGCCGCGCACACAACTATGTTATCGCATTCTTCTTTATATGGTTCGGATTCTTCGCCGCACAAATACTTTTCAAGATAAACAAGCTCGGGGCTTCTGCCGTCCTCTTTAACATTTAGTATTTCGGGAGACGAAACGCCGACATTTTGCTCTGCGGCACACTCCTTAAGGTGCGAAAACTCCGAATTAACATTTTCAAAAACGGAAACGCCCTCACGAGATAAATCTCGGTCTGTGCAAAGAGAAATAAAGACATTTTCGGCTTTCGGCAAAATACTTTTAATACAGTTCCGTTCCTGCTTTGTAAAGCCGCAAAATGCATCAAAATAGACGGCTTTTCCGTCAAAAAAGTCGGTTTCAGATATCATATCGGCGGCAATAGTTAACAAATTCTCATCATCAAAAAAGCTGCGGCTCACTAAGGCATCATACGATGCCGCAATAAGTGAAAGCTCCGAGAGCTTTTTCCCGAGCGATTTATTTCCTGTCTTGCCTGAGATTTCCGCAATCTCGTCAGGAGTTACGGCACACTGCTTAAGCTCGGTCACGAAAGTCAAAAGATTCGACAAAAGCGCAGGCTTGGACGAAAACCTTTTAAAATATTCGAGCTTTCCCGACAGTGCCTCAAGTGAAAGACTCATCAACACTTTGCGCGTACCGTCGTCGATTGTCTTATTGAGTGCCTTGCCGTACTGCTCGTTTATAACGAAGGCAAGGCGCGTAAAGCTCAATATATCTACGTTAAGCATTTTTTGCGCGCCGATTTTTTCGAGAATACTGCGTTCACTCTCAAACGAGAACTGCTCGGGCACTATGAGTATACACTTTTTATTTTCGGACGCTCTCTCTGCGATAAGAGCTCTGATTTTTTCAGTTTTGCCGCTGTTGTTGCGACCGATTATAAAATTAAGCATTTCGCACCCCCATCTATGCTGTTAATGCCAAAAATCAATATATCTCAAAAAATGCCGACGAATGCGGTTTTAAAGAGACAGTAACGTCATTTTCACATTTTGGAATATCTTTTCTCGCCCATAAATCGCGAACCGCACGGACGTTCTCAATACCCAAATCCGAAAAACTTAATTTATAATGTTTTTCTTCATCGGAAAGATTGAAAACCGCAACCGCAGTACAGTTTTCGATTTTTGTCTGCCACACGGCAATGCCGCCTTTATTATATACAAACAACGGTTTTTCGGAGTTTTGGTTCACATTTATAACTTCGGGATTTGTGACAAGAGACAGAGTATAATTATCCGTAAGGCGAAGCTCGCCGCCGAAAAAAAGCGGAGAGCGAAAAACAGCCCACAAGGTCATCATAGTTTTTTGCTCTTCCTTTGTAAACCCGGAATCACGCCCCATATCGCCCATATAAGAGCCGTCTATGCAGAGCTTGCCGAGCGGCAAAATGTCGCAATCGGGAAATGAGCCGTCTTTCACATACGGATACCACTTTTCGCAGAGTGAAAACATATTGAGAAGCTTATCCCATCTGTCCCAAAAATCGCCCGAAATACGCCACATATTTGCATTTTCCGAGAGATGCTCGGCTTTGTTTAACGGTGCGGGACCCGGCGACAGGCTCAGTACCATATCTCTGCCGGAACGGTCTATTGCGGCACGTATCATTTCTATTTCTTTTTCCGCGGAATACGGGTTTTGCGGACTGAATTCGGTATTTGCTATATCATCGACTTTTACAAAGTCAACGCCCCAAGAGGCATACAGTTTAAAAAGAGAATCGTAATATTCTTCGGCCCCTCTTTTTTCCGTATCCACCCCGTACATATCGGTATTCCAAGGACACAGCGAAAACTGAGAAGCAATGTCGCGCGCACGGGCAGTTGTGCCGTATATACGCGTATTTCGGTGAACCGCCTGACGCGGAATACCTCGCATAACGTGGATACCGAATTTAAGCCCCATAGAGTGAATTTTATCTGCAATCGGCTTAAATCCCGCGCCGTTTGCGGAGGACGGGAAGCGATTTACCGCCGGGATAAGCCGCGAATATTCGTCCATACAAAGGTCGGCAAAGTTATTGTATACATTGCCCTTAGCCGCCGGCTCATACCACTGTATATCGCAGACAACATATTGATAGCCGTATTGCTTTAATCGGTCACGCATAAACTCGGCATTTCCAAGAAGCTCATCTTCGGTTACGCCTGCACCGTAGCAATCCCAGCTGTTCCAACCCATAGGAGGCTTTTTTATAAAATCCTTCATATCTTCACCCTGTAATCTTTTGCTTTATTATACAATATAAGGCACAACAAAACAACCGAACCGAAAAAAATAATGAATCAAAAAAAGCCGGCACGGATAAATCCCGTACCGGTAACAAGCAAATATTACACTTATTTCTTTTCTTTGCCGTTTAAGGCCTCGGAAAGCGTATGCCAACCGAGAACGGCACATTTTACACGCGCCGGCATATGTGAAATATCACGAAGTGCGGACGCCTCTTCAAGGCCTTCTATCTCATCCTCGGTAGCTTCGCCCTTAATCATTTTAATAAATGTATCACCGAGCTTTAACGCATCTTCCTTTTTCTTGCCTATAATCATACCGAGCATAATATCCGCAGACGCCTGCGAGATAGCACATCCGTCGCCGACAAATGCACCGTCGGTTATTGTATCTCCGTCGGTTTTAAGCTTGAGCCATATGTCGTCACCGCAGTTGGGGTTAACGCCCTCCAAAACTATATCGGCGTCGGGCAAATCGTGCTTAAACTCCGGATGGACATTATGCTCCGTCAGTATTTCATTATAAAAGCTTCTATTCTCCATAACCCATACGCTCCCTTATCGTTGCTACGCTGTCGGTAAATTTATCGACTTCGTCCTCGGTATTGTAAAAAGCAAAGCTTGCTCTTGCTGTGGAATTAAGTCCCAAATGCGTAAGCAGCGGCTGCGCACAGTGGTGACCGGCTCTTACGGCTATCCCGTCAGCAGCCAATATTTCGCTTATATCATGCGGATGTACATTGTCGATCGTGAATGTAACTATTCCCGTATGCTCGTCGGCATTTTCCGAACCGATAATATTTACGTGAGGAATTTTTTTCATTTTTTCGATTGCACGTGAGGTAAGTGCAATTTCACGCTCACCTATATAGTCAAATCCGACTTTTTCAATATAATCTATTGCTGCCTTGAGCCCTGCGGCACCTGCGGCATTTACTGTACCGGCCTCAAATTTGTGCGGCAACTCGGCATACACAGCCGATGTGCGCGTAACGGAATCTATCATCTCGCCGCCCGACAAAAACGGAGGCATTTTTTCGAGTAATTCCTCTTTGCCGTAAAGAACACCTATGCCCATAGGTGCCAAAAGCTTATGGCCCGAAAAAGCGAAGAAATCCGCGTCGAGGTCTGTGACGTCAACCCTCATATGCGGTGTGCTCTGCGCTCCGTCAACAACCATAACGGCGCCCTTTTCGTGAGCGAGCTTTGCAATTTCTTTTACAGGATACTCTCTGCCGAGCACGTTTGAAACCTGCGTCATTGCAACAATTTTCGTTCTGCTTGTTATAAGCTCTTTCACCTTTTCAAGGTCGATGCTGCCATCCTTAGCACATTCGATGAATTTAAGCTCGGCACCGCAGGTTTTAGCCACCATTTGCCAAGGCAAAAGGTCGCTGTGATGCTCCATTATCGAAACAACTATCTCGTCGCCCTTTTTAACATTTGAAAGCCCATAGCTGTATGCAACAAGATTAAGACTTTCCGTGGTATTTCTTGTAAAAATTATCTCGTTGCTCTTTTCGGCACCTATAAATTTTCGAACGGCTTCTCTTGCGTTTTCGTAGACCTCGGTGGCCTCGACACTCAAAGAGTAAAGTCCGCGCAGAGGGTTTGCATTGTAATTTTTGTAAAAATCGCCCTCGGCGTCAATAACGCATTGCGGACGCTGTGAAGTCGCGGCATTATCGATATAAATTATTTTATTCTGCATAAGCAGCGGAAAATCATTTCTGTAATCGTAGTGCATTTTAAAGATCCTCATCAAGTATTTTGATTATGAGCTTTTCGGTTTCTTCGTCGCCCGTTTCGCGGGCCAGACGCTCAATTGCGGCTCTCGCAAGAATATTTTCAGCCTCGGCTTTTCCTATGCCGCGGCTCTCAAAATAAAACAGCGTTTCATCGTCAAGCTCGCCTATTGTTGCGCCGTGATTGCCGACGACGTTTTCTTCGGCGCAAAGAATAAGCGGTACGGTTTTATTTATAACGCCGTCGCCGAGCATTAAAACAGTCTCTTTTTCGTTGCCGACGGAATCGGATGAGCCGGTTTTAAAGTCAATTGTGCCTCTGAATATTTTTGAAGAAGAATCCTTCAGCGCACCGCTTGCGTTTATTTCGCTTTCGGTGCTCTTGCCGTAATGATTTACGACAAGATTTATATCTACCGTCTGCTCCCTTTGGCCGAGATAGCCTATGTCGGATTTGAAGCTGCTCTTGTCTCCTGTAAGCTCAATGAGGCTGTCGGAATAAATATCTCCTTTGCCCGGGAAAACCTGTAAAAGCTCTACCCTGCCGCTTTCATCGCAGAAAGACGTTACTTTATTGTAAACAAGTGACTTTTCTCCGCTTCTTTGCACCTGAATAAGACGCACAAGAGCATTCTCTTTTACGTTAAGCTCTGTTTCGACAGCAAGATTATTTTCCGTCGAAAGAACTTCTATAACGGTAACCGAGGTTTCGCTTTGAGCATTTATCGTAACTTTCTTGCGGCTGAATTCATTTTCGCCGTTTACCTCGACACGCACTACCTTTTTGCGTTCCGTTACGTCAACAGTAAGCGGAGACATCTCGGTTGTGCCGTTTTCGTCCCAAGAAAGAGCCGTTTCATTTACGCCGAGCCGATTCCAAGTCCGTGTCGGAAGTCTGTTTATCAAAGTCATATAATTCACCCTTTCAAAAAGACCTTTAGCCTATACTGCCTTTCATTTCAAGCCTTATGAGGTTATTCATTTCAACGGCATATTCGACGGGAAGCTCTTTTGAGACATTATCCGCAAAGCCGCTTACTATAAGGGCGCGTGCGTCCTCCTCACTCATACCGCGGCTCATAAGGTAAAATACAGCTTCGTTGCTGATGCTGCCGATTTTGGCTTCGTGACCGACTGCGGCATCTTTAGTGCGTATATCCATAGCCGGTATTGTGTCCGAGCGTGACTGCGAATCAAGCATCAGAGATTGGCACGAAACCGACGACTTAGTCCCTTTTGCGCTCTTTTCGACAACAACGCTGCTTCTGAAGGTGCTTATTCCGCCGCCCTTGCTTATTGAACGGGTATTCATATAAGAGCTTGTATTTTTTCCTACGTGAACAACCTTTGCACCCGTATCAAGGTTTTGACCCTTGCCGGCAAAGGTGACGCCCGTAAACTCCATACGGGAATTATCACCCTTTAAAATGCTCATGGGATAAAGGCAGCCGACATGTGAGCCGAACGAACCCGAAACCCACTCGATAACGCCGCCCTCTTCAACAAGAGCACGCTTGGTGTTAAGGTTATACATATTTTTAGACCAGTTTTCAATAGTGGAATATCTGAGCTTGGCATTTTTCTTGACAAACAATTCAACGCAACCCGCGTGAAGGTTTGCAACATTGTATTTCGGTGCGGAACAGCCCTCGATGAAATGTAGACTTGCGCCCTCATCGACAATTATAAGCGTATGCTCAAACTGCCCTGCGCCCTTTGCGTTAAGTCTGAAATACGACTGAAGCGGAATTGAAACCTGCACACCCTTAGGCACGTATACGAACGAGCCGCCTGACCAAACAGCACCGTGAAGAGCGGCAAACTTATGGTCGCGCGGAGTTACAAGCTTCATAAAATATTTTTTTACCATATCGGCATACTCGCCGTTCATGGCACTCTCCATATCGGAATACACAACACCCTGCGCCGCAACCTCATCTTTCACATTGTGATACACAAGCTCCGAGTCGTACTGTGCGCCGACACCTGCGAGAGATTTACGCTCTGCCTTTGGAATACCGAGTCTTTCAAAGGTGTCCTTTATATCTTTAGGCACGTTTTTCCAATTGTTTTGCATTTTTGTGTTGGGGCGAACATATGTCGCAATATTAGCTATATCAAGTCCGTCAAGAGAAGGTCCCCAATTTGGCACCTTCATCTCGTTATAAATCTGCAAGGACTGAAGACGGAACTGCTGCATCCAAACAGGGTCGTTTTTCTCCTTGGAGAGCTTGTCGATAATTTCGGGAGTAAGTCCGCTCTCCATACGATAAGCGTCGTGCTCCTCATCGCGTATATCATAGACGCTGCGGTCAATGTCTTCAATTTGACTTTTCTCTTTCATTTATAATCACCAGCTTTTTCCATGGGATAAATCAGATATTGCCGAAGCCGTTTTCATTTATTTCCCCGACAAGCGACGCATCGCCGTTTTTGACTATAACGCCGTTTTCCATAACATGAGTTTTGTCAACGGTCAAGGCTTCAAGTATTCTCGTGCTGTGAGTTATGATGAGCAATGAGCCTTTTACTCTCTCTCTGTAAAGCTTTACTCCGTTTGAAACGGTACGAACTGCGTCTACATCGAGGCCGGAATCGGTTTCATCAAGAATCGCCAGCTTCGGCTCCAACATAAGCATTTGAAGTATTTCGGCTTTTTTCTTTTCTCCGCCGGAAAAACCCACATTTAAATCTCGCTCGGCGTAAGACTCATCCATTGAGAGAAGCTTCATGGTTTCAGAGAGCTTCTTTTTAAAATCCCAAAGGCGCAGACGGCTGCCTGTTTTCTGCTCAAGAGCACTTCTTATAAATGCACTGAGAGTAACGCCAGGTACCTCAAGAGGATTTTGGAACGACAAAAATATGCCCTTGTTGGCTCTTTCGTTAACAGGAATATCTGTTATATTCTCTCCGTCAAATATAATTTCGCCGCTTGTGACGGTATATTCCGGATTACCCGTTACGGCGTAGCCGAGCGTGGACTTACCTGTTCCGTTCGGACCCATAAGAACGTGTGTTTCATCTTTTCCGACCGTAAGATTTACACCGTGAAGTATCTCTTTTTCACCTGCACTGACGTGAAGGTCTTTAATTTCAAGCAGATTGTCGTTTTTCATATTACATCATCCTCGTTTTCGTTATGGGAATCACATTTACAGCATGAGTTCTTTTGTTTATTTTTAAGCTCGAGAACATCTTTAAGCGTATAGCTGTTAACATATTCTTTTATATGCTCCTCAAGTCCGAGCCAAAACGGATAAGTATAACAGGAATCTCCCCTGTCACACTTTTTTCCGTCTTTTGCAAGACAAGATACGGGAGTAAGCTCGCCCTCGGCGGCATATAGGATTTCACCGACCTTGTAATTCTCCGGTGCACGCTTTAATTTATATCCGCCGGTTTTTCCGATGGCACTTTCGACAAGCTCGTTTTTAGACAGCTCGGTCATAATGCTCTCAAGATATTTTCGGGAAATGTCCTGTCTCTCCGCGATATCTTTAAGGCTTATATATTTATTGCTGCCCTGCTCTGCCAAATCCAGCATAACCCGCAGAGCATATCTGCCCTTTGAAGATATCATCATAAAAAGCACTCCTTTCCACGCCGTTTCACAACAGCGAAACAGCCGATTACAGCACAAAAGACAGTAAATTGTTTTAATCTCCTATCTTTCCACTGGCAATTATACTTCCCAACTCCCACTTTGTCAATAGGAATTAACGCTGTTTACAAAAATGAACATATTATATAAAAAGTGTATTTACACGCAAAAAGGCAGCCCGCAAAAGCGGACTGCCGAAAAGTTTTTTTAAATTACGCTCAACGAACACGATAAATCGTGCAAAACGTCTCACTCTTAATAGAGGGTGCTTGCGTTTGAGCTTGTAGTAGATGTAGTCTTGCTGTTATACTTTGAGTTAACGGCATAGGTTTTGAGAAGCTTCTCCTGGTTCTTAGAGGTCCACTTAATCACAGACTTGTTAACCTTTTTTGCATAGTCTCCCGTATCGGAAACAAGCTCTTTATCAAATTCCTCGAACTTAGAGGTTGCAAGAGTGCTTCTGACCTTTGCCTTCCATACGGTTTCATCGGCTGTGCCTACAAAGTACATAATATGATAGCCGTACGTTGTTTCGATTATATCGGTATCGCCGGGTTTTCTTGATGAATCAAAGCACCAGTCGTTAAACTGAGTAACCATCTGACCGGGCTTAACATTCTCATAAAGGCCGCCTTTGGTATTTGAACCGGTGTCATCGCTGTTGCTGTTTGCAAGAGCCGCAAAATTATCCTCTGTGGGATTTGCAAGATACTGGTCGTAAACCGCCTTGGCCTTATTATAATACTCTGTCTTTTGCTCATCGGTAAGATTTGCGGTAGTTCCGCTGCTGTCTGTTGATTTGAACTGGAAGAGAATATGACGTACATTTACAGCCCTTGTTTCGTCAAGATGAGCCGTGGCTGTAATATACATTACAACATAACCGCCGTCAACCTCTATAACACCTACTTCGCCGACCTTTCTGTCGGAGGAAACCGCCCAATCGGCTGCAGCCGAACCGAGCGAACTGCTGATTGAAGAATATGTTGTATCCGACAAAACAACCGAGGATGAAGTGAGTGAAGAATTATAGCTCTGAGCCTGCTTGAGAAGGTCATCCGCGCTCTTTACGTTTGCTGCGTATTTATCGGCAGAAGCCTTTGCCTCGCTCATGGCAGCGGTATTTGCCGCCGTTTTTTCCTCATCCGTGGCATTGCTGTCAACATTTGCATTAGCCGATACTTTAAACGCAGATACGGAAAGAGTAGTATAATTATTCGGATTAGCCTCATACTCGGCTACTATCTCATCATTCGTTATCGCATCCGATATTTCGGACTGCTTCTGCTGTGCATACTTGGATGCAAGCGTGCTGTCTTCAAGAGCGGCTCTGAGAACCTTTTCGGTTACGCCCTTGCCGTATATTTTCTGAATATAGCGGTCAAGCGAAAAATCGTTGTTGTCGGCACTCTTCTTGATGCTTGATACTCTCTCGTCAATCTCGGCCTTTTCTTCGTCATTGAGAGTAAGACCGTTTTTCCTCGCCAAATCCGCATATGCCGTATAGGACTGCATATAATTCAGTGCCGAAACCCTGAGAAAATCTGCCCAAGTCTTGATTTCTTCATCTGTATTAAGACTTGAAGTATCACCTGTATATTCCTGATCCATGGGAGTTTTCGATGTATCATAGCCGGTATACATCTTGCCCATACCCTTGCCGTAATATGTATCATACTGATTCGACATATTATAATAATAATTATAGAGCGTCATATAATAGTAGTTATATGTTGCCACGTTATCTTTTTCAGAGCCGAATTTAGCGGCTTTAAGCACCTTTTGCGGAACACCGAAGAAATTGAGTATACCGCCGACGGCCGCAAGACAAATAGCCACGGCAAGGACAATAGCTATAACCTTTCCTACTATTCTGCCGGCCTTTGCTGCCTTAGGATTCTTTTTAGTCTGCTTTTTGGCAGCCTTGGCCATACGCTGCTTACGTTCTTCTCTGTACGCTTCGGCAGCGCTTTTTTCACGTTGCTTGTTTTCCATCAAGTTTTCATCCTTTACAAAATGATCTTCAGTGAAATACTGATAAACAGATACATTTTATACTATTTTTTAAAAAGTTACAAGACAAAAAGACAAATTTTTAGCAAATTTAAAAATTGTTAACAGTTTTGTGGCGTCGGTCAAAAGAAGCCGATTGCTTTAATACAGTTGTCAAATATATTTCTTGACATACTTTTTGCACACAATTATAATAGATGAATGATATTTTATATGAAATTGTCACAAACAGTTTCATACATTGAAAAGAGGGAGATAATGAAAGCTGAGACAAAAAGTCCGCTCAAGAAAAACGGCGCAGCAGACAGCAAATTATCCGGAAGAATTTGGTTCAACATTTGTCTTTTCGGATTTACGGGTCAAATGGCCTGGACGCTTGAAAATATGTATTTCAACACATTCCTTTACAACACGGTTTACGAGGGTGGTAAAGTAACCGGCTCGCTCTCGTCAATGACGGCAATAAAGCTTATGGTAGCATTCAGTGCCGCAACGGCGGTTATTACCACATTTATAATGGGTAATCTGTCAGACAGAGTAAACAAGAGAAAAATATTTATTTCTCTCGGCTACATAATTTGGGGTATTACAACCGGAGCATTCGGTTTTATAACAAAAGACAACATAGGCAGCCTGTTCGGCATCTCCGATTCTTATAAGGTTATCACCGCCACCGCCGTGACTGTAATCGTTATGGACTGCGTTATGACATTTTTCGGCTCAACAAGTAACGACTCGGCCTTCAATGCATGGATAACGGACATTACAACTCCGAAAAACAGAGCTACCGCAGAGAGCGTGCTTGCCATATTGCCGGTTGTTGCGATGGTAGTTGTAATCGCCTTCGGCGGTATGATAGACGCAATCGGCGGATATCCCGTATTTTTCTTTGCCATAGGCGGATTTGTTATTGTCTGCGGTATTCTCGGCCTATTCACGCTTAAAGATTCTCGAAGCGGAGTACATGAAAAAAGCGGCAATTACTGGAAGGACCTTATTTACGGCTTCAAGCCGTCCGTAGTGAAAGAGAACAGCAAGCTCTATCTTGCGTTCATAGCTATATGTCTTTTCCAAACGGCAGTTCAGGTATTTTTCCCATATCTTTTAATATATCTTCAGCACAGTCTCGGATTTAACATTGAAGATCTGCTCGGTTACGTAACCAAGCCCGTGCTTATTGCAGCACCGTTTGTAATAATCGCGCTTGTCGCCGTAATAGTTCTTGTCGGCAAGCTTATTGACAAAATAGGCAAAAACATTCTTTTATTTGTTGCAATAGCACTGTTTACAGTCGGACTTTTTGCCGCTTCATTTATGCATACCGCCGGCAAATTTGCTCTTGCTGCAATACCGCTCTTTGCAGGATACGGTCTGCTCGGAATTATGCTTAATTCAACGGTACGCGACTACACACCTGAAGATAAGACAGGCCTTTTTCAGGGAATCAGAATGATATTCTTTGTGCTTATACCGATGATTGTAGGCCCGTCAATAGGCGACCGGGTTTGTAAAGCGTATGCCGGCGGAACATATGTCGGTGATGACGGACTGTCAAACTATGAGCCGTGCGCACAGATGTTTTTAGCGGCAGCAATAGTTGCGTTGCTTGTTTTAATACCGTGCATTATACTCCGCAAAAAAGGAATTAACAAAAACACGGATATTAAAGAATAAGTCTTAATCAGAAGGCTAATCAATATACAAAAGAACCTTGCGATTCAGCTGAGAGCCGAGTCGCAAGGCTTTTTTACTGTCAAACGGTGTTGCGTCGAAACAGGACAATATGCGATTATTCCAAAATAATTTTATAAAATACCTTTTTGCCCTTTTTGACTATTATACTGCCGTCCGAAAAATCATCGGCACAGACGGTTTCAACGGCAGAGGCAACTTTTTTATCATTTACGGAAACTCCGCCCTGCTCTATAAGACGTCTGCCCTCGCCCTTTGATTTAGTCATACCGGCTTTAAAGAGAATGTCGTTTACGGCAATTTTTCCGTCGGTAAGATCATCTTTTGAAAGAGTGTAAGAAGGCATATTGTCAAGGTTTCCGCTTCCCGAGAACAATGCTCTTGCGGTCTGCTGAGCTTTATTTGCCTCTTCTTCGCCGTGAACAAGCTTTGTAAGCTCAAAGGCGAGTATTTCTTTGGCGGTATTAAGCTGGCTGCCCTCCCACTTATCCATCTTGTCAATTTCTTCAAGGGGCAGGAAAGTCAACATTCTGATGCATTTGAGAACATCTGCATCGGCTACGTTTCTCCAATACTGATAGAACTCAAACGGAGAAGTTTTATTGGGGTCAAGCCAAACCGCACCCGACTGAGTTTTGCCCATCTTCTTACCCTCTGAATTCAAGAGAAGCGTAATGGTCATAGCATAAGCGTCTTTACCGAGTTTCTTTCTTATAAGCTCAGTTCCGCCGAGCATATTGCTCCACTGATCATCGCCGCCGAACTGCATATTGCAGCCGTAATGCTTAAACAAATGATAGAAGTCATAGGACTGCATTATCATATAGTTAAACTCAAGGAACGAAAGTCCCTTTTCCATTCTCTGCTTATAGCACTCGGCTCTCAGCATATTATTGACCGAGAAACAAGCACCGACATCACGCAAAAGGTCGATGTAGTTGAGCTTCAAGAGCCAATCTGCGTTATTTACCATTATTGCCTTGTCGGGCCCGAATTCTATAAAACGCTCCATCTGCTTTTTAAAGCAATCGCAGTTATGCTGTATGGTTTCGGGAGTCATCATGGAACGCATATCGGTTCTGCCGGACGGGTCGCCGACATAGCCTGTACCGCCGCCTATCAAAACTACCGGCTTGTTGCCTGCCATTTGAAGTCTTTTCATAAGGCAGAGCGCCATAAAGTGCCCTACGTGAAGAGAGTCCGCCGTCGGGTCAAAGCCTATATAGAAGGTTGCTTTACCGGCGTTTACAAGCTCGCGTATCTCATCTTCGTTAGTTACCTGAGCTATTAAGCCCCTGGCTTTTAATTCTTCGTAAATTTCCATTTCAATTCTCTCCTTTAATTATCGACATAAAAAAAGCCCTCTGTCAAAAGACAGAGGACGAAAAATCGCGGTACCACCTCGGTTTGCCTTTCCCTCACGGAAAAAGCCTCGTGAAGTTATAAAAACTTCGGCAATTAACGCTTGCAAAACGGCATAACCTACTGTGCTTCGGAAATGCGGCTCCGGGACGTAACTTCAAAGAGCTTTTTACCGTTTCGCAGCAACCAACGGCTCTCTTAAAAAAATTTACTCTTTTACCTTGACCCTTCGCGGCCTGTATAAATATGTGCCTATTGTACCATTAAAAAAATATTTGTCAACCTTTAATCGTCAATTTCGGCAGACGAGAGTAATTCCTCTGCGCTGTTTAAAATGCTTTGAGTAACTGTAAGGCCGCCCATTATCCTCGCAAGCTCATACTTTCTGCCGTTATAATCGAGAGAAGCTATGCACGTGTAAGTGCGCCCGTCCTTCTCTTCTTTTGAAATAAGCTTATGCTCATCGGCAAAAGCTGCTATCTGCGCCAAATGAGTTACGCATATAACCTGATGTGTTTTTGAAAGCTCTTTCATCTTTGCGGCAATCTTTAACGCCGCTCTGCCGCTCACACCGGAATCGATCTCGTCAAAAATGAGCGTGTCGATGTCGTCAAGCTCAGACAATACGCACTTAATGGCAAGCATTATTCTTGAAAGCTCGCCGCCCGATGCTATTTTTGACAACGGTTTCGGCTCCTCACCGGCATTTGCCGAGAGCAAAAACTCAATATTGTCTATGCCGTTTTCATAAAGCTCGCCGACAGAGTCATTTACAATAAACTTAACCGACGGCATATCGAGAAACGTAAGCTCTCTTTCGACATCGGCGGAAAACTTTTTGCCGGCTTCAATTCTGATTTCGGAAAGCTTTTTTGCCGCGGCGAGAGCCTCGTTATATGCTTTTTCGGTTTCTGCGCGCAACTGCTCGGCTCGCTCGTCCGAAAAGGACAAAGCGTCTCTCTCTTTTTCGGCATTTTCAAGATAAGCGAGTATATCTTCTTCGCTGTCGCCGTATTTTTGGGATAATCTGTAAATGACGTCAAGACGCTCCTCGGCTCTTTCGGTCTCGTTGGGGTCATAGTCGAGCGAATATATTTTGTCGCGAAGCTCCTCTGTATATGCGCTGAGGTTCATTGCGGCATCATTGACACCGTTTGCCGTCTCGGTAAAATCCGAAGAATAATCTGCCGCCGACAGCAATTTTGACGCAGCGTCAGCCGCAACATCGGCAGCACCCGGCATTTCACCGTCGCCGTTAAGCGCGGCATATGCCGCATGCAGCAAGTCGAGGACCTTTTCGGCATTTCTGAGAAAACCGAGCTTTTCGGTCAATTCATCTTTTTCACCCGGCCTTATATCCGCCTTTTGTATTTCCTCAATCTGATAATTAAGTATATCAAGCCTGCGGTTTTTCTCATTTACATCTGTGTTGAGGGATTTCAGCTCGTTTTCCTTTTTGATATACAGCGAATAAAGCTCTTTGAATTCTTTAAGCTCTCTGCCGCTGCCTGCGAGCTTATCAATAAAAGAACAGTGCGTCTCCGGCGATAAAAGGCTTTGATTATCAAGCTGACCGTGAATATTTACAAGCTGCACACCCAATGCTTTAAGCATGGAAACGGTCGCCGGCATACCGTTTATGCGGCATACATTTTTACCGTCAGGGGTTAATTTGCGGCTTACAATCAGCGTATCGTCTTTTTCTATACCGAGCTTTTCAAGCTCGTTTTTTACATTGTCGCCGACATTTTGAAATTCGGCGCACACCGACGCGCTGTCGGCTCCGCTTCGTATAAGCTCACGCGAGGTACGCTCGCCCAAAATTGCGTTAAGAGAATCTATAACGATAGATTTACCGGCACCGGTTTCACCTGTCATTACGTTAAATCCGTTTTCAAAATCAATAGACGCGCTTTTGATGACGGCTATATTTTCTATCTGCAAATTTGAAAGCATTTTTTCAGTCTCCGTTCAGCATTGCTTTTATCTGTAAAGTAAACTCCCGCGCCTCAGAATCGCTGTGGCAAAGCACAAAGATAGTGTCGTCGCCTGCCAAAGTTGCAACTACCTTTTCAAGCTTCATTGCATCAACCGCGGCTGCCGCAGCATTTGCTGTTCCCGAAAAGCACTTAATTGCGCAGATATTACCTGCGGCTGCTACCGAAATTACCGACTGTGAAAAGATAGAATAAAACTTAGCACTGTCATCATCGGAGCCGCTGCTGCCGACGGAATATTTTGAACGTCCGTTTTTTACAGGTGTTTTTATGAGTTTCAATTCCTTTATATCGCGCGAAACGGTAGCCTGTGTTACATTGTATCCGTTCTTTTTAAGAAGCTCCAAGAGCTCGTCCTGCGTAGTAACGGCGTTTTCGGTTATAAGCCTTAAAATAAGCTCATGTCTTTTCTTTTTCAACTTATGCCCTCCTCTGTGCCAATTTACTGTTAAGCACATCAATAAACGATTCGTTTTTAATTCTGATGAAGTCCGCGTAGTATTTTGACTTGCCTACTCTTACGCAGTCTCCCGGTCTCAGCTCTACGGAATCGTCGCCGTCACATGAAATTCTGATTTTATCGGACGTGTCTTCGGGAATTTTCACCGAAAGCACGGAGTCGTTGCCGAAGATAAGCGACCTTGCAAAAAGTGAATGTGTGCAGATAGGCGTTAAAAGTATACTCTCGATTTTCGGGTCTACAACAGGGCCGCCTGCCGACAGCGAATACGCCGTGGAGCCTGTGGGTGTGGAAATTATGATACCGTCGGCGTAATAATCGTTGATTTTTTGCCCGTCACACTCAACATTAAGCTTAACGAGTTTTATCTGCTCGCCTCTTGCGATTACTACGTCGTTAAGGCAGCAATCGAGCGTTTTTTCACATGAGCCGTTTTTAACGGTGACATCGAGCATCATTCGTTTATCTATTGTATAATTGCCCTCTATAAGCTCCTTTAAAAGCTCGAGCTCGTTTTTTTCTATACCCGCCATAAAGGCGAGATTACCTGCATTGACGCCGAGTATCGGCTTTTTATATTTAACCGCTTTACGTGCCGCGTGGATAAGCGAGCCGTCACCGCCTATGGCGATAACAACGTCGCAAAGTGACAAAAGCTCTGCTTCGGGCAAACCGACGGCTTTGATTTTATGACATATTTTTTCCGCGGTTTCCGTTTCAAAATAGTATTCGGCATTGTATTTTTCAAGGTATTTACATACATCGTCCGTAACCGAAAGCGCATGAGAGCGCGTTAAATTCGGCAACAATGCAATTTTCAAATCAGTCACCTGCTTTACTGTAACGTATTGTGTGAAAGCTCGGCTATTTCCGATTCTTTGCCCTTCACAGCATTTATATTGTTTTGCTCTTTTCGAAGATACATAAGGTATTCAATATTGCCCTCGGGACCTTTTATGGGCGAAAAGTCAAGGCCGACAACCGAAAATCCCGTATCAAAAGCAAAATCCGTGATTGTTTTAATAACTTCGGCGTGCGTTTCCTTGTCGCGCACAACACCTTTTTTGCCCACCTTGTCGCGGCCCGCCTCAAACTGCGGCTTTATAAGGCATACCGCCTCGCCGCCGTCGTTTAAGAGCTCAAAAAGGACGGGTAAAATGATTTTAAGCGATATAAATGAGACATCCACACTCGCAAAATCAAGCTTTGTGCCGATATCGTCAATTGTAAGGTATCGGAAGTTTGTGCGTTCCATATTCACGACGCGTTCATCGGTGCGAAGCTTCCATGCGAGCTGACCGTATCCCACGTCAACCGAAAACACCTTTGCCGCTCCGTTTTGCAGCATACAATCTGTAAATCCGCCCGTTGACGCGCCTATATCCATACATATTTTATCTTGAAGTGAAAGATCAAATGCCTTAACCGCCTTGTCGAGCTTATAGCCTCCGCGGCTGACAAACGGCATTTTTTCGCCGCGAACCTCGATTTGATCGTCTTCTTTCACATTTTGACCCGACTTAAGAGCCTTTTGCCCGTTTACAAAGACCTGACCCGCCATAATTAGCGCGCCTGCCTTCGCACGGCTGTCCGTAAGGCCGCGTTCAAAAACGGCTACGTCAAGCCTCGTCTTTTTTTCCGCCATCGTCATACTCCAAAATTGTTTTTATCATACCGTTTTCGTCAAGCGAATATTCGCTTAAAAGCGCGGAAACCGCTGCGTGCTTTACAAATTCATTGTCTACCGCCGTTAAATTGAAATTGCCTTTAAAGCCTTTTTCCGTCATCATTTCGGAAAATACCGAGCCTATACCGCCGGCTTTGATGCCCTCTTCAAAGAAAAACACTTTTTTACATGAGAGAACCTTTTTAACAGCGTCCTCCGAGATAGGCTTTATACGGTTAAGCTTTAATACAGAGACGTTATATCCGCGGCTTATGAGCTCATCTGCCGCGGAGCAGGCATAGGAATAAAGTCTGCCGTATGTGACAATGAACGTATCCGAGTCTTCTCTGCCGTAAACCGCAAACGGTTCAAACGAAAGATCGTTCGACTCCGGTACAGGCTTTTCAGTACCGCGCGGATAGCGTATGGCTACCACACCGTTACTGTGGTATATCGCCCTTATAAAAGCGTGTTTTAATTCTGTGTATGTTGACGGTGAATAAACCGTTATACCGGGTATTCCGTTTAAAAATGCCGCATCCAAAATACCTTGGTGCGAAATGCCGTCCTCGCCGACAAAGCCCGCGCGGTCAACAGCGATTATCATATGAAGATGCTGCATAGCTCCGTCATGTACAAGCTGGTCATAGCACCTTTGAAGGAACGTAGAATATACGGCGAAAACCGGCACCATACCGCCTCTTGCAAGTCCCGAGGAAAAGGTTACTGCGTGTTCTTCGGCTATGCCGACATCATAAAATCTGTCGGGAAACTGCTTTCTGAATTTTTCAAGACCCGTACCGAGAGACATAGCCGCGGTTATAGCGCATATACGCTTATCCTTAGAGGCTATATCGCACAGGAAATCGCCGAACTCGGCGGAAAAATTCGTGCCGCCGTATACGGGCTCGCCCGTATTTATATTGAATTTTGAAATCCCGTGGAACTCGCTCGGGGATTTCTCGGCAAAGTCGTAACCCTTACCCTTCACCGTGTTGATATGAAGAAGCACCGGGGCATTTACCATTTTCGCACCCTCAAGAGCCTCGCAAAGCTGAGTTATATTGTGTCCGTCAATGGGTCCCATATAACGGAAGCCGAGGTCCTCAAAAAAAGTGCTTTTATATATTAAATTCTTTAGCCTTGTCTTTGATTTAAAAAGCTGCTCGGATATTTTTTTGCCTATGAGCGGTATGCGATTGATTATTTTTTCGGTACGCGCCTTCAAGCGGAAATAACCCGGTTTTGAACGAAGCACGGCAAGATACCTGGCGACAGAGCCGACGTTTTTTGAAATAGACATCTCGTTATCGTTAAGTATGACTATGAGTCGCTGCTTGGATCTGCCTGCATTGTTGAGTGCCTCATAAGCGAGCCCGCCCGTCAGCGCACCGTCGCCTATTACGGCTATTGCGGTATGCTTATCGTTATTAAGACCGTTTGCGGTTGCAACACCGAGAGCCTCTGAAATAGAAGTACTCGAGTGTCCGCTGTAAAAAATATCGTGCTCGCTCTCCGACGGATTTGTAAATCCCGAAAGTCCGCCCTCACGGCGTATTGTCTCAAATTCGGGATACCTGCCCGTCAAAAGCTTATGCGTATATGCCTGATGGCCGACATCCCAAATAATTTTATCCTTGGGCGAATCAAAAACCCTGTGAAGAGCAATTGTAAGCTCGACAACACCGAGATTCGACGCCAAATGACCGCCGTTTTGCGAAACCGTATCTACGAGAACCTCTCTGATTTCCTGCGCCAGAAGCGGCAAATCATCTTCATTGAGATTTTTTACGTCCGCAGGCGATTTTATTTTATCAAGATACTTCATTAAAAAAACTTCCCCCGAAGACCGGTTATTTTTTTCTTAAAGCCAGCTTATATGCTAATTTTTCAAGGAAAGACGTGTCACCGTCAAAAACTCCGAGAGCGTTTACCGCCTCTTTAGTCAATTCGTCAACCGTCTCCTGTGATTTCTCAATACCCATAAGCTTAACATACGTTATCTTTTCATTTTTGTCGTCGCTGCCGACGGGTTTGCCGAGTGTGGCGGTATCGCTTGTGACGTCAAGTATATCGTCTACAATCTGAAAAGCAAGCCCTATGTTTTCGGCATAAACAGACGCCGCGGCTATCTTTTGCCCATCATATTTTTCCGATGCGAGGCAGCCTAAGGTACACGCCGCCTTTATAAGTGCACCGGTTTTAAGACGGTCTATCGTTTGAAGAGCTGAGAGCGTCGGTTTGCTTTTCTCCGCTTTGAGGTCAAGCACCTGACCGCCGACCATACCGTTGATACCTGCAAGATTTGAGAGCGTAAACAGTGCCTCTTTAAAAGTATCGACTTTAATGTCTTCGGCTTTTGAGAGCGTTTCAAACGCAAGAGTCAAAAGCCCGTCACCTGCCAAAAGCGCATATTCCTCGCCGAATGCCTTGTGGCACGACGGCTTACCGCGCCTCATATCATCGTTATCCATACACGGAAGATCGTCGTGAATCAGCGAATAAGTGTGAATCATCTCTACGGCGCACGCAAACGGTATAGCCCTTTGCACATCTCCGCCGCACACACGGCAAAACTCAAGCGTCAATACGGGCCTTATTCTTTTCCCTCCGCCCTCTGCACTGTATTTCATCGCGTCAAGAACAACATCTTGACCGTCCGAAACCGAGCCGAGGTACACTTTCAACGCCTCGTCTATCATCTCAATATATTTTTCGTGAGTATATTCCATAAATATCACTCCGCTTCTTTGTTTTTGAGCTCCGTTATTTTCTGCTCTGCATTTTTTAGACATTCGCTGCAATAATCCGAAAGGCGCGTGCCCTCTTCAAAAAGCTTGATAGAATCATCAAGCGAGATGTTCTTGTCTTCAAGCAGCTTTGATATTTCTTCAATCCGCGTTACGGCGGACTCAAAGGTCTGTTTCATTGCGTTATCTCCTTAACCTCACAAACGGCAGAGCCGTCGTGAAATCTGACATTGATTTTATCACCCTTCGCAAGTGCCTGCGACGAGAATACATTTTTTCCATTTTTGTCGGAAACAAAGGCAAATCCGCGCATAAGCACCGACATAGGGTCAAGCTTTGACAGCGCAGTTGCGGCAGATATAAATTCAACTTTTTTGCCGCCGATACGGTTTTCATATGATGACAGCATTTTTGAAAAAGCCGTATCAAGGCGTTGACTCCGATTCGACAGCATTTCGTCGGGAGATTTTAAAGCTCCCTTAGACATAAGATATTCGAGCCTCGAGCGTCTGTCTGCAATTCCGGAGGAAACGTTTAAAAACATTCGGTTCTTTAAAGCCGACAAAGCGTACTGTAATTCGTTCGCATCCGGAACCGCCAATTCCGCTGCTGCCGACGGCGTGGGAGCGCGCATATCCGCAACAAAATCACAAATTGTAAAATCGGTTTCGTGCCCTACCGCGGAGATTACGGGAATATCGGAATTGTAAACGGCTCTTGCAAGCCCCTCGTCATTAAACTCCCAAAGATCCTCTATTGAGCCGCCGCCCCTGCCGATTATTATAACATCCGCAGCCCTTTCGGAGTTAAATAAATTGACCGCGTCTGTAAGCTGCAAATGGGCACCTTCGCCCTGAACCAAAACGGGGCAAAAAACTATTTCGGCATAAGGAAAGCGTCTGCCGAGGACGTTTATTATATCGCGCACGGCTGCGCCTGTAGGCGAAGTGATAACTCCGACTTTTTCGGGGTACGGCGGCAGCGGCTTTTTGTGAAGCTCTGAAAAAAGCCCTTCCTTTTGAAGCTTTTCTTTAAGCTGCTCATACGCAAGGTTGAGAGCACCGACGCCGTCGGGCTGCATATCGTCAACATACAGCTGATACTGACCTGAAGCCTCATAGACACTCACTCTGCCTCGAGCGATAACCTTCATTCCGTCCTCAGGCATAAATTTGAGCCTTTTTGCGGAGGAATTAAACATAACGGCCCTTACCGCGGCCGAATCGTCCTTTAACGTAAAATAAAGGTGACCCGTGCGATAGTGATTTGTAAAATTGGATATTTCGCCGCTTATAAAAATATTCGCGAGATTTTCATCGGCGTCGAAATTCATCTTGATGTATCTGTTGAGCTGTGATACGCTCAGCACCAATGTATTCTGCATTATTTTCTCCGATCATACATAATGGAAGAAAGAACCGCCGTGCCTGCCGCGTTATCCGCCGAAAATGCCGGCTCGGCGAAAATCGCGTTGTATTTATCATGAAAATAATTTTTAATTCTCTTGTTTGAAGTGACACCGCCCGAAAAAACAACCGGTAAAGCTCCGTACTTCGGCATAAGAGCCTTGTACATACCGTCAAGCGCGGCAATAACGCTGTCTATGCAAAAAAGTGCAATATCGGATTTTTCGTAGTTTTCGGACAACATTTTTTTGCACTTATTTTCGACTCCGGAAAGCGAACAATCGGTATTTTTCATTGACGGTTTTATTTTAAATACCGCATTGCTTTTTTCCGACAGTTTTTCAAGCTCCGGTCCCGCGGGGAAATTCAGCGAGAGCATAACCCCGACACGGTCTATTGCCTGACCGGCTTTTAAGTCGGAAGAGCTCGCCACTATTTCGGCGTTTATAATGTGCTCATTATCGGGTTTTACCAAAACGGCTTCCGTGGTGCCTCCGGATACGTGAAACGCAATAAACGGCTCATTTAAAAGCTCAAGCCTGCCGGCGGAATAAAGAGCCGCAGCTATATGCCCTTCTTGATGAGAAAAGCGGTAAAGCGGAACCGACAGAGCTCTTGACACAGCCGTTGCGGCTGAAATCCCCGTTAAAAAGCACGGCATATATGAGCCTTCCAATCGCCTCGGAGCATAAGAAACTCCCACAGCGGAAATGTCCCTTTTTCCCGTCTTTTTAAAAAGCTTGTCGATTATTTCGGGAAGCTGCACCGTATGGTGGAAAACTGCGTCACTCTGACGTATTCCTTTTTCGCCTTTTTTTACCGGCAGCAGCATTTTTTCCTGAAGCAGCACATTATGATGGCTTTCGTAAATTGCCGCCGAAGTAGTATAATTACTCGTATCTATTCCGAGAAAATCACTCATTTTTATTGTCTCTCGAGTAGCTTCCCAAAATGCCGTTTACAAATGACGCATCCTCCGCCGTAGCGTACTTTTTGGCAAGCTCAACGGCCTCGTTTATGGATACGCTCTCGGGGATAGAGTCAACAAACATCATCTCGCATATGGCAAGACGAAGTATGGCGAGAGTTGTTTTGGGAAGTCTTGATTTTTTCCAGCCTATGGAATACTTATCTATAACGGCGTCAATGGCGTCGATATTTTCAAATACCGCCTTTGCAAGAGAAGAGGCAAAAGCCGATTCGGAAAACACATCGGCCTCGGCGGCATATGAGATTATGTCATCCATAGAAGTATCCATATTAAATTCTTTTTCAAAAATAAGTACGAACGCCTGCTCGCGTTCTTCGGTTCTTGTCATAGCTTGTCCGCTCCCGATAATTTAATAAAACAAAACCGGCTCTTTACCGCCGAATACAGCAAAGAACCGGAAAACGTCAGTTTTTCAATTCGTTAGGTTCGCAGTAATCAACGCCTTGTACGCAAACATTCACCTTGCTTACAACCTTGCCGGTCATACTCTGAACGGCATTTTTGACGCTTTGCTGAACGGCGGTGCATACAGATTGAATATTAAATCCGCTTTTGATATTTATAAAAAGCTGAACTTTAATATCATTGTCAAGGCTCCACACCTTAACCGCGCGAGGCGATTCCGATAAATGTGCCTGTGACAATAAATCCGCGGGGCGGCTCGAAAAGCTCCCGAAGCCGTCAACATCCTTTACGGCGTTTGCGGCAATAGATGCAATTACGTCATTTGAAATAACTACTCCGCCGCTGTCACGATTGTCGTTATAACTCATGTGGTTACCCACCTTTCGACATTGAAACAAATATATTTCAATCGATTATTTGGTTTAAGTATAACACAAACAATCACAATAATCAATTAAAATATGTACACGTATGTCCTATTTTGCCTCAACAACGGTAACCTTTGAAGACGGCAGTCCCGACTTTGCGGTTACGATATCCACAATCTGCGTCAAAGCTTCGTCGGTAAGATAGCCCTTTTCAACCGTAACTGACGCGGACTCACCGAGAGATACAAGGCATTTTCCGCCGAGCTTTGCGGTTATCAGATTTTCTATATCGCTCTCGTCGGTTATGTTTTTTGTAAGCTTTTCGAGTCCTTCCGAAGCCTTTTGCTTGCTGTCCGAGTCGGCATCGGAGCTGTTAATTACATCCTCAAGCGCCGATTTGGCTTCGTCGTGCGCAGACGTTCTCTTGAGCTTCGCCTCCGAAAGCCAATCGCTCTCTGCGGCCGCCGCGGTTCCGTTGACATACATGGCGTCTCCGAGATTTGCGCTGACCGTTGTTGTCTCATCCGCCGCCTTACTTACGCTTTTCGCCTCGGGCTTTGTGTAATACCAATTTACGAACATAGCAGTTCCGAGAGCTATTACAAGTCCCGTAAGTACAAGATGCTTTCTTTTTATTGTTGCGCTCATCATTTTGCCTCCGAATTTTTCATTTTTAATACTGTTATCTTATTTGAGTCCACCGAGAGAGCCGCTCTTACGGCGGAAGTTATGCCGTTTTTTACCGCGGCATTGTCGCCGCCGTCGCACACAACTATAACGCCTCTAACTTCCGGCTCTGTGGTTTTCAGCACCACTCCGCTGTCGTCATCTGTCAGAACGAACTTTTTCTCATAGGATTTTTCGGATGTTTTATCGCCGCTTTTGGAATTTTCCTTTTCATCTTTTGCATACTGGGTCTGCTCCGAGGTATCAAGCGTTACCATAACCTGTACCCTGCCCGCTCCGTCAACCGAGGAAATAATGCTTTCGAGACGTTTTTCAAGCGTTTCCTCATATGACGATACGGAATTCTTATTTTGCTCTCCTGTTTCCGCTTTCTTATACGAGCTTTTCGGGATAAACTCAGATATGACTATAAACACTATACCGAGAATTCCCACTGCGACTGTCAAAAGCAGCTTTTTATCCTTTTTCAGTTTCTCGGAGAGCTTTGGCAGCTTTTTCATTGTTCATCCCTTATTATTCTTATTATTTCCCGTGAAAAACCGGTATAATCCGTTACCGCGGATATAATCTCATCGTCCGACGGCGAATTATACGGCACGGACAAACACACGTTACTAATCTCTATGATGTCGTCTGCCGTTTTATTCATATCGAAGGTTATCTTCTCATACTCGATTTCACGGGAAGAAAGTGCTTCGGCAAGACTTTTTTCGACGGCGATTTCGTAAGCCGACATATTGTCGGCAGCAGTTTCCTCTGTCTCGTCGCCGAAAACGGAGAAATCGGATTGTGAAAAAGCCTCCTCCCCGTTTTTAGCTGCCGAGCTTATTATAAACAGTAAAAATATTAAAGACAACGCGGTACCTGCGGTCTTTTTGACATTGCCCCGAGGCAGTAAAATGCGGAACAGGGACATAATTACCGAAAAAACACATACAGATAAAAGCCAAAGCTTTATATTGCTCATTTTACGACCTCAATGATAAAATTATGCCCGTAGACAGTATAAAAACAACAGCGGAAAAGACGGTTATTGTGTTAGTCAGAGATAAAACACCTGAAACGCCGTCAAGCACTTTTGTCGCATTTTCTTCACCGAGCAATCCGCATAACGCGGAGCATATATTTACGGCTATCATCCACAGCAGCATCTCGGTTATTACGGGAATGTTGACAGCCGCTATCGCAAATATACCGAATGCTCCCACGGTACCTTTGATAAGATTAAGACTGCCGAGAACCGAGGTATAAGCGTCGCCTATTGCTCCGCCGACTATGGGTATGGTGTTTCCGGCAAGCAGTTTTATTCCCTTTACGCTTACGCTGTCGGCGGAGGAAGCAAGAGCACCCTTTATTGTGACCAGACCCACAAATACGGTTGATAAAACACCGAGAACAATCGAAATAATCTTTTTCAAAAGTGATATTATTTTCGCGGAATTTACATTATCCGAAACGGATGACAAAAGCGTAACCATCATAATGAGCCCGGTTAACGGGACGAAAAACATTGATGAAAGTTGTGATACCGCCTCTGCCGCCGCAAGCTCAAGTGCACTGTAAGAAGCCGAGGTAAGAGTCATTCCGCTCGCGGCTACCGTTCCGGCAAAAACGGGAATATAACCCTTCATAAAATCAGCCGTCAGCGCAATCGACGATGCCGCAGACGAAAGGGTGCTCGCAAGAGGCACCGTCAAAGCAGAAACTATCAGAAAAGAGCATACCGTACCGACCGAATATTTTTCTGCGGTTTTTGATGGGGCGAAGCTGCCGACTACTGCCGCGACAACCGCTATTGACAGTACAATACCGAGCGTCTTTACGGGTTCTTTCAGCTTACCCTTTGCAATATCTATAATGCAGGTTATTATTTTTCTCGGCGAAGCGCTTATAAGCGAGTCATAATCTATGTTTTCAATGCCCATTGACTCAAGAATTTTGCTTGTCTCGTCGCTTATTTCCACAGCAAAGTCATCGGAAGTGATTTTTTCATCACCCGTATCGGCGGCACTCGCGGCAATCGGAAGCAAAAATATTACGAGCATTAAAAATGTAAGTGTTGTAACCGTTTTTTTCACTTTCCGCAAAGGCTTACACATAATTTGATTATTTCTCCGATCACAGGCAAAATCATACCCGCTATTGTTATTTTTCCTATAAGCTCCGCTGTCTTTGCAAGAGCCGTTTCCGAAGCGTCACGGCATACGGCCGAGGCTATTTCGGTAACCACCGATACACCGGCTGTTTTTACCATAAGCTTTAAGCCTTCGGTATTTGTTTCCGCATCTCCGATACTTTCGCCGATTTTATCCGATAGCACGGAAAACGCCGCAACAGCCGAAAACAGTACCGTCAAAAGCACAGCTATGCGAAGTAAAAACGAATACTCGGGCCTTAACTGCTTTATGATAACTATCGACAAAACACCGATCAGAATTATAAGTATCAGCTTAATCATATATCAAAGGTTGATTCTATGATGCTGCGAAGCTCCCCTATACCCGGCAGCAGCATCATCACTATTACGGCTATGCCCGCAATAACCGTCAGCGTTGCGTATTCCTCGCGTCCCGAGCGCGACAACACCTGATAGAGCACAGCCACGATTATTCCGATGGCGGCAATTTTAAAAATAAAATCAACTTCCATACTTCCTCCGTTTTAAAAGAGCACTATCACGGCAAGCGCACCGAAAAGCACACCGAGAGAACCGTAAACGCGCGGCGCACTCGCAGCTCTTTCGTGAAGCTCCTTTTGCCTGAGTTCAAAATAAGAGATAAATGTATCGCAATTTTCGAGCTCGCTCTGTTTGTCTGCCGAGCCGAAGGTGTCGGAAAAAGCCTTAAGCTTTTCAATACAGTCCTGCGGTAAGCACGTATCGGATTTGTTTTTTTCAATCGCGTTTTTCCACGCTGAGGAAAAGCTGTCTCCCCGGCGAAAACGCTCTCTTGCGTCCTTTATAAAAAACATATCCTTGTATTCCGACTCAAGAAGGCTGTCTAATATTTTGTCGGCGGGAGTCGATACATACGATATCAGCGTCCTTATGTATTTGAGCATTGAGATTACCGAATACGCCTCCCTGTCGCTCGCCGTTATTGTCATCGCCTTGTTTATCCCCGCAAGGCTCAGTGCCGCAAATATCATCACAAGGCCCACAGTTTTCATAATCTTCCGCTCCGAAGTAAAATATTTCCTTTATCTTTCCTATATTCTTCCCTGTATCCAAAAATACGGCGGCGTCGATAAGTCCGCTGTCCAAAAGCTTCTTCGTACCATGCCGTAAATAAAGCTCGTTAAGACTTGAAGCGTGCGCGGTAACGATAAATTTAACTCCGCAGGCAATGCCGTTTAGCACCTCGTTTGCCTCACTTTCGCTTCCCAGCTCGTCGCAGAATATAATGTCGGGAGACAAAGTCCTCACCGCGGTCATTATTCCGTACGGCTTCGGGTAAAAAGAGAGAATATCGGCATTAAAGCATTCCGAGCTTTTAAGGCACGAGAGCTCGCCGCGTTCATCAATAACGGCACATTTATAAAAGCTTCCGATAAATCCGTCGGAAAACTTACGTACAAGGTCTTTTAAAACCGTTGTTTTACCCGACATCGGCGCACCGGCAACAATAATGCTGCGCGGTTCGTTTAAAAAAAGTCTGTCCGATATGTCGTCGGAGCAGCCTTTGATTTCACGCGCCACTCTGATATTTACGGAGGTTAGCTCGCGTATTGCCGTAACAGCTCCGTTTTGTATAACAGCGGTTCCGCAAATGCCGACGCGGCAGCCGCCTTTCAGCGTTATAAAACCGTTTACAAGGTCGCTTTGGTGGCTGTACACGGAATATCCGCACATTTTGGTAACCATATCCGAAATTTCACTTCCCGTTATAACGGGGAGATTATCCGAACAGATAAAGCTTATTCTTCCGCCCGAAGTTATAAACGCGCAGCCGTTTCTCGTGACTATCGACACGGGCTTATCCGCTCTGAGGCGTATCTCGGTTATTTCATCGCAGATATTCGGCGGCAGTTTCAGAAAAAACGCTCTTATACGCGGCGGCAAATAGTAAAAAATATCGTTGAGAAAATCTTTTCCGCTTTCCATTGTTTTTCACCTCGTTTATATATATGTTACTTGTCCGCAAGTAGAACTAAATTCTTGAAACAGACAAAGCAATGTGATATACTGAGGTAAAAATTTACCTATAATACACAAGACACCAAATAATTAAACAAAGGAATAACCGAAATGAGCAAAACTAAGGTCAAAAAGAAAAAAGAAACCAAATTTTCACTCTTTCTGAAAAACAACAAATATATTTTGATATCGGCATTGATTGCCTTTGCCGTAATGCAGCTTGTTTACTTCTGCTTCAGCCTTATTCCGTACGGCGATATGACAATCCTCAGAATGGACCTTTATCATCAATACGGTCCGCTGTTCGCAGAGTTGTATGACAGACTCACAAGCGGAGAATCGCTTATATACTCGTGGAATTCGGGTCTCGGAAGCAGTTTCCTCGGCAATTTCTACAACTATCTTTCGAGTCCCGTTACATTACTCATTCTCTTTTTCGGTCATAAGAACATTCCCGAAGCCATAGCGGCTATGATAGCGGTAAAAGCCATGCTCTCGGCAGGCTCGTTTACCTACTATATAAAAAAATCACTCGGAAGGCACGACCCGACAACGGCGGCATTCGGTATTTTATATGCTTTCTGCGGCTATTTTGTTGCTTACTACTGGAATCTTATGTGGCTTGACGCCATGGTTCTTTTCCCCGTAATTTTGCTCGGAATCGAAAAAATAATTAACAAGGGCAAGCCAACTCTTTACTGCATTTCGCTCGCCCTGATGTTCTTTGCAAACTACTATATGGCATATATGATATGCATTTTTGCCGTTTTGTATTTTCTCACCTACTATTTTGCAAATTACTCAATCGAGCAGAAATTTAACAGAGCCTTAAGCAAAAAAGCACCTCTTGCAAAAAGGCTTTCAAATTCGCTTTTTTGGAGTTCGGGAGTTAAATTTGCCTTTTACTCAATAGTCGCCGTACTGCTTGCGGCTTTTGTGGTTATACCCCTTATAACGATTCTCACCGACAGCTCCGCAACCTCAAGCGGCTCTCCCGCAGAATACAAAAAATATTTCAGCACGTTTGATTTTCTCGCGAATCATCTTGCAAGCTCCGAGCCTACAATCAGAAGCAGCGGCACCGACGTTTTGCCGAATGTTTACTGCGGCGTGCTTACTCTGCTTTTGGTTCCGCTGTTTTTGTTCTGCAAAAAAATCAAAACACGCGAAAAGATTTCATACGTCTGCCTTTTGGGCGTGCTTTATTTAAGCTTTAATATGAATTATCTCAATTTCGTATGGCACGGCTTCCATTTCCCCAACGATCTGCCGTACAGATTTTCATTTATGTACTCGTTTGTGCTGCTCGTTATGGCGTACAAGGCTCTCATACACATAAAGGACTTTTCAGGCAAAGAAATATTGGCGACCGGCCTCGGATTTGCGTTGTTCCTTGTTCTTGTTGAAAAAATCACATCTAAAAATATCGGCGATATGTCGCTCGGTCTCAGCATAATATTCGGCGTCGGTTATGTTCTTATTCTGAGGCTGCTCAAGGATAAAAAATACCAGGCGTCGGCGGTTTCGATACTGCTTTTGTGCACCGTCACGTCAGAAATAGCTCTCGGTAACACAAATCACTATTCAATGAATCAGAACAAGACCAATTACACAAGCGATTATGACGATTTCAGAACATTGAAGAAAGAGCTTGACGACTATGACGGTAACGGCTTTTATCGTATGGAGCTGACAAATCTCCGCACGAGGATGGATCCGTGTTGGTACGATTACAACGGCGTTTCGGTATTCTCGTCGATGGCATATGAGAGCGTATCAAATATGCAGCAAGAGATTGGTATGTTCGGAAATTATATCAACAGCTACACATATAATCCGCAAACACCTGTATATAACGCGATGTTCGGTCTTAAATACCTCGTTGATAACTGCGGATATTATTTAAATGACGAGCTTTATTCAAGCATTATGCAAAACGGAAAGTTCACCGCATACAAAAACAATTACGCTCTGCCCTTAGCCTTTGCCGTAAACAAAGATGTTGCGTCATGGTCAAGCAAGGACGCCTTAAATCCGTTCGAAGCTCAGAACAACTGGTTTGAAAAAGCGACAGGTGTTTCCGATGTTTTAAAGCAAGTCGATATAAGCAACGTAACCTACAGCAACCTTAGCACATTCTCGGATATGCAGTTGTCCGTTGGCCTACTTGCATACAGCAAAAACACTTCCGGCGCTTCGGCGAGCTTTACGGCGGAGATAGTACCGCAAACCAATGCAAATATGTATGTATACGTTAAATCCGCTTCAAGCGACAACGCGACAATCACGGCGGACGGTTTTTCAAAGACGTTTGACACAGACGACGGATATATAATCGACCTCGGCGAACGCACACCCGAAGAAACCGTTTATGTGGACGTACCGATAAAGAACTCGGCAGCGGACAGCGGAACCATTTCGTTCTATGTTTACTCACTTGATATGGACAAATTCAAGGAAGGATATGAAAAGCTCTCAGGAAGCGGCGAGCTTAAAATAACCTCCTATAACGACACCGAGATATTCGGAGACATAACCGTAAACGACGGCGAAATGGTCTATACCTCTATTCCCTACGACACAAACTGGGAGGTATATGTTGACGGAGTTAAGGTAAAAGCCGATGATATGGTTAAGATTTCCGACAGCCTTATGGGCTTTTACGCCGAACCGGGAGAACACGAAATTTACTTCCGCTATTATTCCTACGGACTCAGAAACGGCGCAATAATCTCAATTATTACTATTATCATAGCAACGCTGCTAATAATAATGAAACGCCGCAAAGTTCTGTTTTATAAAAAGAATAAACAGGATAAATGGTTGTTGTTAAACGAAAACGCCGCTGCTTTTGACGTAAGTTCGGCTGCAAATCCGAATGATGCCTCAATAAGTGGCCGCGCGGCTCCGCCGACAGAAGCCATAAAGCCCGACTTACCCGAAGACAATTCGACCGCAGACAAAACGCCGGACGAAGAAATAAGTTCACCCGAAAAAGGCTCGGACAATGCGGAAAAAGAGCAAATAAAAAACGACAATAACGGTGAAGCTTAAGCAGGGGTAATCCCTGCACAATATGATTTTTATTTGCTTAAGCCGAAAAAATCACGACCGATAAGCAAAGAGGACATTTAATATGGCTGAGATTTCGAAAAAAATCAGACAGAGCAAGGTCTTGTGCGGGGAAAATAAAATTCCTTACGCAAGAGCGGTTGTGCTCATGAGCCTTTTCACCTTTACGTTTTTAGGTGCTGAATTTTTGTTTGTCAATATAATTGCACGCACGGCATCGGGCAATCTGTCGGTAAACGCGCAAAACTATGTGCTCGGCATCAGTGCATTGGGATTTTTATTGTATCCTCTTTTCAATCGAATTTCCGGTGGAATACTAAAGGCGGTAATTTCGCTTACGGCGGCAGTTATTTCGGTTGCCTGTTTCTTCTTATTGTGCCGCGGCAACTCTTATCCGCTTACGTTGTGCTTTGGACTTTTGCTGTTTTTACTGCTCGGCAGCTACGGCGGCGCGGTATACTGTAAATCACTTTACCTTTTGAAAACAAACGCTCACTTAGCTCGTCTTGTAGGCATTTCATATATGCTCGGAACGGTATTGCAAATTGCCAACAATAATCTTATTCGCACGGATATTTCGGAAGCCTGCATTCTCTCCGCTTTTATTATAATATTGGCTTTCATACTGATAAAAACCAAAAAAAGCAGTATCGAACCGAAAACCGAAAACGAGAACCGCAACAAGGATGACAACGCCGACAAAAAAGAAATATTGAAAACAGGCATTGTACTTATATTCTTTGTTGCGCTGATGACCTGTATTTTCAGCACACTCGACAACGCAGTTACTCTGTATCATGTGAGCGGCGTCGTAAATATCGGACAATGGCCGAGAGTATTGCTGGCTCTCAGCGGTCTTGCCGCCGGATTTTTGTTTGATATAGCCGACAGAAAGTACATGAGCATCATTATGTATTGCGTAATGATTTTATCTACTGTCAGCCTTGTCATACTGCAATTTGCAGGTCCATTTACAATAGGACTTATAGTATTCTACCTGTCGGCAGGCTTTTTCGCAGTATTTTTCACGGCTTCTTTTATGGAAATTGCCCGCTACACAAAAACGACCGCACTCTGGGCGGGACTCGGCAGAACCGTCAACAACCTTGTTGCGGTTGCGATATCGGGAGGTTCGCTTGCGATTTTAAATTCAGGCAACAATATAGCGATTATAACAACAGAGCTGCTTCTTTTCGTTCTTACGAGTATAGCTGCAATAATTTATACAAACAGCCGAAAAGAGTTTTTCGAGAAGCTTAACGCAATTAACGACAGTAAACTAAAAGGGCACGAAAAACTGCAAAAGTTGTCGGAACGCTTTTCTCTCACGCCGAGAGAAACCGAAGTGTTCGGGTTACTCGTGAGTACCGAGGACGGTCTTCAGGCAATTGCCGACAAATTGTATGTATCGCGACGCACATTAGAGCGATATGTTTCCGCCATTTACGAAAAAACAGGTGCAAAATCAAGAATCGGACTAATTTCTTTATACAACTCAATATAAAAGATATCAGCAATACCTCCCATATGGATGGGAGGTATTTTTTTGCTGTTTTTCAACGATTGGCGGATATCCGCCACCGCTTTTAACGCTATTGGCGGACTTCCCTTATATACAATATCGTAATGTAAAAATATAATTATAAAAAAAGCAACACAAAGCCTTGAAATAAGGCTTAATAAAGGAGGAAATTTTATGGACAACAAAAAAAGATTAAAGAGAAAGGTTAACGCAAAATTAAAAACGGTGCTTTTGATGCTGCTCGCGATAATGTTTGTTATATCGAGCCTGATAACGGTAAGCGCCGCCACAATAAAGGACGACGGAAAGTATACGTTGCTTCTCACTTGCGCTTCGGACGGCAAAATCGACGGCGATTATGCAAAAATAATAAGATTTGATGTTGCCGATGGCGACACGACGGTAAGCTTATCCGAATTGACTGCGGGCATACTTCCGTTTAACGGCAGAACTCAATTTGCTTATTGGGCAACGGATTGGACGGGCGAAACAAGGGTCGCAGAGGATATACCACTGTCGGATTTCAATTCCGAGGGTACTTTTTGGGTAAACGACGGCGAGGTGGAATACACTAACGGTCTTACGATTTACGCAGCATTCTCCGAGGAAGCACTAAAAGGAACGGGCACATATTACCTGACGCTTGATGGTCTCGGCGGCACAGTAAACGGCAAGTATGAAATAACCCTGACAAGCAGCTCAAGTGAGTATCGGACGGTTGATTTAACTCAATATGTACCCGTAAGAGAGGGTTATACCTTTGTCGGCTGGGATTTGAACGGCAGATATGTAACGGAAATATCGGCTGATTGCTTTAAGGAAAGCGACGCTGTGACGGTACTTGCGACATATACCAAAAACACCTTTGACAACGACGGTATAGTTTTAACGCTCAATGCCAACGGCGGAACGCTCGACGGCAACGAGGCTAAAAAGTACGATTATGTAGGCGGTAGAGACTCGGGCGCATCAATGTCGCTTTTGCCCTATGTTCCCGTAAGAGAGGGCTATACCTTTAACGGCTGGAACACCAAAAAAGACGGCAGCGGAAAAAATTACAAGTATGTTTATTGGAGAATTTGGGATAACAACGAAGAAACCAATAAGGAATTTGATAAAGATATTTTGATTACAGAAGAAAGCGGCTACGAGCGTTATAAAAATGTAACCCTTTACGCTTCTTGGACTAAAAATAATGACGTGCCGGAAAATCCCGGAAAGCCCGAACCGCCCACACCGATTACGCCTCCCGCTTCCGAAACGGTAAATAAACTCGAAAGCAAGGGAGAAACAAATGCGGTTATCGAATTTCCTGACGGAATAAATAAGGATTACAAATTGGATATTCGAGAGGTCGAAGTCAAAAAAGCGTTGGCAGATAAAAACGTAAAGTTCATAGCAGACATCAATGTGCTTGACGGAAACAACAACGTTGTAAAAATAAGCGATACAAAAATGAAAATCAAAATTGCTCTGCCGGAGGATTTAAAGGACTATGACAAATATGAAGTCGTATATATTTCAGACGGTGAAATAAAAGAAACGATCCCTGCAACAGTTGAGGACGGCTATATCGTATTTGAAGCAACTCATTTGAGCCAATACGGAATTATTGCGACAGGCAGCGGCATATCCGATGTGAGCATTCCGAAAACAGGCAATACAAGCAGTCTTGCATTGTGGCTGTCAGCGGCGATAGTCAGCTGCGGCGCGCTGACCTTATTTATCATCATCGGCAAAAAGAAAAAGGCAGTATTGCCTAAATAACGGGTAAACACCTAAATCCATATAAAAGCGGACAGCGACATTCAAAGTTGCTGTCCGCTTTTTAAAAATTTCATAAGGCAATTTGACAAAACGCGTTTTATACAATACCATATATGCAGATTATTTCTTGAAAGGAAAAAACTATGTCTGTAAAGAATGACATACGCTCGGAGCTTGAAGCACACAGAGGAGAAGATATTTCCGGACAATATCTTGCCGAAAAGCTCGGTGTATCGAGAAACGCCGTATGGAAAGCAATAAATTCACTTAAAAACGACGGATATAAAATTACATCTTCCACAAATAAGGGGTACTGTTTGTCGGAGTCCTGCGATATTCTCTCGCAAAGCACCATTGAAAGGCTTTGCGGCGAAAATACGGACATAAAAATATTTGAGAGCTTAGACTCCACCAACAATGAAGCAAAGAGAGAAACGGCAAATGGGAAAACCGACAAGCCGTTGCTCATCATTTCGGAGGAACAAACTCTCGGTCGCGGCAGAAACGGACGCAATTTTTACTCGCCTAAGGGTACAGGATTATATTTTTCGCTCGTCACCTCTCCTAAAAGCGATTTGACGTCAGCCGTCGGTATAACGTCATATGCCGCCGTCTGCGTAGTTGAAGCAATTAAGGAGCTCACGGGAACCGATACAAAAATCAAATGGGTAAACGACATATATCTCGACGGCAAAAAGCTGTGCGGAATACTGACGGAAGCGGTATCCGACTTTGAAACCGGTACCGTAAGCAACATAATAATAGGCATAGGAATCAATCTGAAAACCGCCACCCTGCCTGATTCACTCAAGGACAAGGTAGGTTTTTTGGAATACGATTTACCGATTAAAAACGAGTTAATTTCGCTTATAGTTAAAAAATTACTAAAGTATGATGAGGAACGAAACAGTTTTATCGAAAGATATAAAAAATATTCTCTCGTTTTAGGAAAAGACATTAAATATACGAAGAATAATACTGAATTTTACGGAACGGCTCTCGATATTGACAAAGACGGAGGGCTTATCGTAAAGAGCGGGAATTCAACAACGGTGCTGAAAAGCGGTGAAATAAGCCTTTACCTTTAAATATTGCCTTCATCGCAAACAAAGCCTTAACACTTTTTTATTTCGCAGCATATAGTGTATTAGCGCAGTAAAAAAAGATAAGGCGGTGTCGGCATGATAAGAAAACGACGTATCGGTATCGGAGCCGTGTTTGTGACCTTGGGGATAGCCTTGGCAGTTGCTTTTATTCTGCCGGCACAATGGCTCGTAGTTGTACTCGCTCTCGCTCTTGTTTGCAGCGGGATAACGCTTTGCAGAAACTGTTGTTAAGGAGGAGTCTGTTTTGAAGGTTATTGTTTTTAAAAGCTCGAAGCTGCTCGGAGGTTTTTTGAGACTGATTTTCGGAATAAAAAAGGATACAGTAACACAATAAATACATAAATGGCTGCAAAAACCTCGGTTTTTACAGCCATTTTATTTTACGGTTATATTCTTCAGAATTTAAGCCATTCGGTAAATTCGGCATCCGACGGCATACGGAAATCTCCGCGCGGCGAAAGGCTTACAGAGCCCACCTTAGGGCCGTCCGGCAAGCACGAGCGCTTAAACTGGCTTATGAAAAATCTTTTGATAAAAAGCCTGAGCCACTCTTTGAGCTGCTCCTCTGAATACTTACCCGAAAAAGCACGAGATGCCATAAACAGCAGCTTTTGCGGTTTAGTGCCGAAACGCAGGAAGTAGTAAAGATAGAAATCGTGAACCTCGTACGGACCGAGCTTATCCTCGGTTTTTTGCTTGATATTACCGTTTTCATCAGGCGGTAAAAGCTCGGGACTTACGGGAGTTGCAAGCACACGCAAAAGAATTTGCTCTATTTCACCGCCGAGTTTTTCGGCTTCAAAGCGAACCAAATGTCTCACAAGAGTTTTCGGTACAGAGCAGTTCACACCGTACATACTCATATGGTCGGCGTTATATGTGCACCACCCGAGCGCAAGTTCGCTGAGGTCACCTGTGCCGACGAGTATGCCGCCGACCTTGTTTGAAATATCCATAAGTATCTGCGTGCGTTCCCTCGCCTGCGTATTTTCATAGGTGATGTCGTGAATATCGCTGTCGTGCCCTATATCGCTCATATGGCGCAGGCAGGCAGGTTTTATATCTATTTCCTTAAAAGTCGTGTTAAGCGCTTTTATAAGCTCTACGGCGTTATTATACGTCATATCGGTAGTGCCGAAGCCCGGCATTGTGACGCATATAATGTTTTCATTGGGAAGCGACAACATCTCCATAGCCTTAACGGCTACAAGAAGTGCCAGCGTAGAATCAAGTCCGCCGGAAATACCGATAACAGCCTTTTTAAGTCCGGTATGCGCAAGACGCTTGGCAAGTCCCGCACTTTGAATTGAGAGTATTTCGCCGCAGCGAAGCTCCCTCTCGCTTTCGTTTGACGGAACAAACGGATAGGGATAAAAACTTCTTGCAATATCGTCATATTCCGCCTCATTTACATATGCGGGAATGACGGTAAAATCGTTTTCGCGCAAAATCTCATTATTGTCGGAAAAAGAGCCGTTTCGTACACGCTCGGAATTCAGCTTTTCAAAGTCGATAAACGCCGAGGCACTGCTGCCGTCAAACGCAAAGCGTTCACTCTCCGACAAAATCGCTCCGTTTTCCGCTATTGTACAAGCTCCCGAAAACACAAGGTCGGTTGACGACTCGCCTACTCCCGAAGAAGCATATACATAAGCGCAAAAGCACTTGGCGCTCTGCACGGAAATTATATTTTTTCGATAATCATTCTTTGTGACAGCCTCATTGCTCGCCGACAAATTCGCTATAATATCGGCACCGTTAAGGCAAAGCTCGCTGCTCGGCGGAACGGGAACCCACAAATCCTCACAGATTTCAACTCCGAGAACAGCTCCCGATGACAGAGTAAAAAGCAAATTGCTGCCGAACGGCACCTCTTCGTCATCAATTATAACGGATGAGCAATTTACCTTTTCGGAGGAGGCAAACCACCGCTTCTCATAGTATTCATTATAGTTAGGTATATACGTTTTCGGCACAATTCCGAGAATAGCTCCGCTCTGCAAAACAGCGGCGCAATTATAAAGCCTGCCGCTCACACGCAGAGGTAAGCCTATACATATAACGGCATCGCTGTATGCCGTTTCTTTTGAAAATTTAATAAGCGCGTCAAGCGCACTCTGTATAAGCGCGTCCTGCAAAAACAAATCGCCGCAGGTGTAAGCCGTAAGATAAAGCTCCGGGAACACTATAAGAGAGCTGCCCGACTCACTTTCGGCCTTTACCGTTTTAAGGGCGTTTTGAAGATTTTTTTCGACATTTGCAACCGTTACGCGCGGCGAAACCGCCGAAACTTTTATAAATCCGGTATTCATATTGAGTCTCCGTTTTTTCAAAATCTTTATCAGTGTTTTTTCAAATATAATAATATTATAACACAAGAATTATATACCGAAAAGATATATTTGTCCATAATCACGTAAATCGCGCAATCCGGTTGACAACGGTGTTAAAATAAAAACTATAATTATAAGAAGGCGACTGATAATATGAGAAAATTCAGCAAATCACACAAGCTCGACCACGTTTGCTACGATATACGAGGCCCGGTCCTTGAAAAAGCGAGCGAAATGGAAAGCGCCGGCACAAAAATACTGAAGCTCAACATCGGCAACCCGGCACCCTTTAACTTTTCCGCGCCCGACGAAATAATTCACGATATGATATACACCCTGCGCGACGCAGAGGGCTATTCGGACTCAAAGGGTATTTTTTCGGCAAGAAAATCGATAATGCAGTATTCGCAGCTCAAAAATTTGCCGAATGTCGGAATTAACGACATATACACGGGAAACGGCGTCAGCGAGCTTATAACAATGTCAATGCAAGGACTCCTTGACAACGGTGATGAAATACTTGTCCCCGCCCCCGACTACCCCTTGTGGACAGCTGCGGTAACGCTCGCAGGCGGAAATGCCGTTCACTATATCTGTGATGAGCAGAACGAATGGAACCCCGACATTGACGACATCAAGAAAAAAATCACCGACAGAACCAAGGGCATCGTAATTATCAACCCGAACAATCCCACAGGCGCGCTCTACTCGGAAGAGATACTTAAAGAAATAGTCGAGGTGGCGCGCAGTCATCAGCTCATAATCTTTTCGGACGAGATATACGACAGACTTGTTATGGATTCGTTAAAACACATTTCGATAGCCTCTCTCGCTCCGGATATTCCGTGCATTACCTTTAACGGACTTTCAAAATCGCACAGAATAGCGGGATTCCGTTGCGGTTGGATGTGCATAAGCGGCAACAAAGCACCTATAAAAGATTATATTGAGGGACTCAACTTGCTCTCATCCATGCGTCTTTGCTCAAACGTTCCGGCACAGGAAATTATACAGACTGCATTAGGCGGCTATCAGAGCATTGACGAATTGCTTTTACCCGGCGGCAGAATATACGAACAGCGTGAAGCCGTTTGGAAAGCTTTAAACAGCATTGACGGCGTTTCCGCAATGAAACCCAAGGCGGCATTTTACATCTTCCCGAAGATAGACAGCAAAAAATACAACATCAAAAACGACGAGCAGATGGTATATGATTTCCTTGTAAGTAAAAAAATTCTATTGGTTCAGGGAAGCGCATTCAACTACCCCACGCCCGACCATGTGAGAATAGTGTACCTGCCCACAGTAAAGCAGCTTAATAAAGCCTGCGAGGAATTTGAAGACTTCCTTAAACATTACAAGCAAAAATAAAAGAACCGACCGTTTTAAGGCCGGCACAGCAAATAAAAAACCACCCGCACAGCGAGTGGTTTTTTTATATCCGTCTGCTCCACGTTTCTTTGCGGAGGCGGTAAGTTTACGGGATTATATTCTGAGGGTGGAATTTAAGAATGATTTTAGACGATCGCTCTTCGGATTGTCAAAAATCTCTTCCGGTGTTCCCTCTTCTGCGATAACGCCCTCATGCATATATATGACCTTATTTGAAACCTCGCGGGCAAATCCCATTTCGTGGGTGACTATAAGCATGGTCTTGCCGTCCTGTGCGAGTTTTCTGATAACATTTAAAACCTCACCGGTAATTTCGGGGTCAAGGGCACTTGTGGGCTCGTCAAAACATAAAAGCTGCGGAGACAGCATAAGTGCGCGCGCTATCGCGACTCGCTGCTGCTGACCGCCGGAGAGCTCGCAAGGATAATTTTCCGTCTTATCCCTGAGGCCTACACTTTCAATTATTTTTATCGCTTCGGTGCTGATAGCGGCAAGCTTATTCTTTTTATCTTCACGTGAGAGCTTATTTTTTTTACACTCTTCTTTTACCAAAAGCTCTTTGGCAAGCGTTACGTTGCGAAGAACCGTATACTGCGGAAAAAGATTAAATGACTGAAAAACAAGCCCTGTGCAAAGCTGATTTTCACGCTTTTCTTCTCTTGACAGCTTCTCCTTACGCTCGCTGTCAAACGTTACTCTTCCGCCTACGGAAATTCTTCCCTCGTCTGCAGATTCAAGTCCGGTTATGCAGCGCAAAAGGGTGGTTTTGCCGCTTCCGGATGAACCTATGACGGAGACTACCTCTCCCTCTTCTATTTTAAAATCAATGCCCTTTAAGACATCGGTTTTACCAAATCTTTTATGTATATTGTTTACTTCAAGTACAGTCATAAATTAACCTCTGAAATAATCGAGTTTCTTTTCAATCTTATTAAAGATAACAGTCAGCAAGCCGTTAAATATCAAGAAAAACGCGCCTGTATAGAACAGCGGCCAAATTATTCCGCGTGCCGAAAACCTGTCGGCAGCCATTATTATTTCCGCAACGGCTATTACCCTTGCCAAGGAAGTATCTTTTACAAGGGTTATTACTTCGTTGCTCATCGGCGGAACTATTCTCTTTACCACCTGCAAAAGTATTACCTTAAAAAATATTTGCGGCTTTGTCATACCGAGAACCTGCCCTGCCTCGTACTGACCCTTTGAAATGCTCTCAATACCGCCGCGGTAAATCTCGGAAAAATAGCAGGCGTAGTTTATTACAAACGCTATCAGTGCCGCCGTAAAACGCACTTTAATAGGTGTGTTAAACAAAAGCCCCGGAACATACAGAACAACAAAAAGCTGGAGCATAAGCGGTGTGCCGCGAATTATCCATACAAAGGTCTTAGAAAGCCACTTAAGCGGCTTGAATTTTGATATAGAGCAAAACATAACAAGAAGTCCTGCGGGAACAGAAAACAGAAGCGTCAGCGAAAACAGCTTCAAATTCTCGCAGAACCCCTTTAAAAGCTCCATTGATATATTCACAAAAGAGTCCATAACTTCACCTTAAACAAACTTTTAGACGGCAAGCGCAGACGCGCCGCCGCCTCAAAAAGTTATTTTTTAGTTTTTTCAGCCTACAAGGAGCTGACCGCCGAGTTTATATTTTTCTGCGATGGTTCTGAGAGTACCGTCCTTTGCAAGCTCGTCGATTGCTTTGTTAACCTCGGGAGTTATATCGCTGTCTTTTCTGAAAGCGATACCGTATTCCTCATCTGCAAAATTCGCGCCGCTTACCATAACTATATTTGTATAGTTGGTGCCCTCGCCTATTGAACCGATGCCGGTAACATAGTCTATAACAGCGGCATCTGCCGTGCCGGAGGAAACCTCCATTATCGCCTTTGCCATTGAGTCAACCGCTGTGTAGTTTGCACCCTCAAAGAATGCGTCGCTTGTTGCAACCTCTTCACCTGCGGATTCTTTTTCGGCAACTACCGTTGCACCCTTTAACGAGCCTGCCGTAGAATATTTATCGGCATTTTCGCTCTTTGTTATGAGAACCTGTTTATTTGCCATATAGGGCGTTGAGATAGACATGGTGTTTTTTCTCGCGTCGGTTATTGTAAGGCCGTTCCAAAGGCAGTCAACATTTTTTGAATTGAGCTCGCTCTCTTTTGCCTCCCAGCTTATTACCTGGAAAGTGGGCGTAACACCAAGTTTTTCGCAAACAGCTCTTGCAAAATCAGCCTCAAAGCCCTTAAGGTCTGTGGTATTACCCTCTTCATAATAATCCATAGGAGCAAAAAGAGTAATGCCGATAACAAGCGTTCCTTTATCTTTAACATATGCAAGGTCCGAAGAAGTATCGGTTTTTTTGTTGCCGCAAGCGGCAAATGTGCATACAATCAAGGCAGCAGCAAGCAAAATACTTAAAATCTTTTTCATAACGTCCTCCGTGTTTTACCGTGGTAAAGTGTTAATATGCTAATATGATAACTTATTGAACTCGGTTTGTCAACTGTTATTTAAAACTGTCCCGTTTATCTCGCCGCGATAATTGATGAGTTCACTCACGGTGACAAGCTGAAAGCCGCGATTCACAAGCTCGGGAATCAGTATTTCCGACGCTTCCGCCGTAGGGACAAATAAATCGTGCATCAAAACGATATCTCCGTCCTTGATGTTTGATAGCACCGTATTTACCGTGCGGTCCTTGTTTTGATGACTCCAGTCTCTTGTGTCAATCGTCCACATGACTAGCGGCCTTTTCTCGTTTTGTCTTATAAAATCATTATAACAGCCGCACGGAGGTCTTACGACGCTTGGCTTTATTCCGACGGTATCAAAAATCACCTCATCATTTTTTGCAAGCTCGCGTAAAGCGTTTTCGTTGTCTGTTTTGGTAAGCACGACATGTCCGTAAGTGTGATTGCCTATTTCGCAGCCGTATTCTGTTATTTTCTTTGTTATTTCCTCGCGACCGTCTATTCTGCTGCCGACAACAAAAAAAGTTGCTCTGCCGCCCACCGCCTTGAGGCTTTCGAGAATTCTTCCGGTGACTGGAGTGTACGGACCGTCGTCATACGTCAGGGCAACCATCGGCTTTTCCGGATCAACGGACGTATCATGCTGTGCTATGGTCTTTTTTGCTCTTATTTCTTCGTCACCGTTCATTCCGAAAACGGCATAAAGCAAAAACAACAGTCCGAATACCATCAAAATAATTCCGCAAAAAATCGCTGCAGGCCTTTTGAATTTTATTATCATGGCGCACACATCCGCTCCGTATTTTTTCTTAATACATATATATTGCCCTACGCCGTTATACAGACCGATTTTTACGACAATTTGGCTATTTTATATAAACCGACAAACAATATAAATTTATCTATTATGTCAATAACAAAAACACAAAAAAGATGTTATAATATATTATAAAGCACAAAAGAAGTGATACTATGTCGGACAAAAAAGATTTTACGGATAAAAGCAAAAACAGCAACGACACATTTTGCTGCATATATTGCACGGAAAGAAACGGCTGCTCCGTTTTAAGCGTAAAAAAATGTCTCGGTGAGAAATGCTCTTTTTACGAAACGTCGGAGGAAAAGCTGCATTCAAATGATGCTTGGTCGAAACGCATGAACGCTTTGGACTCGGTAAAACAAACCGAAATTGCAAAAAAGTATTACGGAGGAAAAAAACCGTGGAAAAAATAAAAGAAAACACTACATTCAAAGAAGGTGACGTTGTTGTTTACGGCTCTCAGGGAATATGCCGCATAACGGGAACCGAAAAAATGCGCGTCGGCGGTAAAAGCACCGTATACTTTATATTAAATCCTGTGTACAGGAAAAACTCAAAGATTTTTGTTCCGTCGGACAATGAAAAGCTTATGGAAAAAATGCACAGCGTCATTGAAAAAGACGAAATAGACGAGCTTATCAGGAATGCCGCAGAGGACACATCGGAGTGGATTGAAAACGACGCCGAGAGAAAGGATTTTTTTAAGAGTGCTTTAGCTTCGGGAGACAGAGGCAAAATAATCAATGTGATTAAAACCATCCGCCTGCACAAAACCGAACGCGAAGAGAGCGGTAAGCGGCTCCACCAATCGGACGAGGCTTTTTTAAAGGAAGCGGAAGCTCTGATATATGAGGAATTTGCCGTTGTACTCGGCATTGAGCCCGTGAAGGTTCTCGACTACATAATGGACGAAATAAGCAAACTGTAAAAAGTGCCGTCGAAGCTCTGTTTCGGCGGCATTCTGTATTATGTGAAATGTCGAATGCACCGATAACAAAGCCGGAGCATCGAAAATAAGTGTCTCACAGGCAAAAACATCCGATAAGGCCCTGCATTGACATTGACAAAAGAGCAAATTCAATTTAAACTATAAGCAGTCTAACCGTAAAGTTAAAATTACGGTATTATTGTATAAAACAGTAACGGAGTAATAAAAATGGAAAACAATCAGGAAAAGAAACAAACCGTACTCAGCTTAATACAACCGACGGGCACGCCGACCCTCGGTAATTATCTCGGCGCTTTGAAAAATTGGAAAAATATGTCCGACGGCTATGATTGCTTTTTCGGCGTTGCCGATTTGCACTCGATAACGGTAAGACCGAATCCCGCGGATCTTCGCAGAAGAACCACGGAGATGTACGCTCTTTTATTGGCACTCGGTCTTGACCCACACAAAAACACGGTGTTTGTTCAGAGCCACGTTCCCGCTCATGCACAGCTTGCGTGGATTCTTGACTGCTATACCCAATTCGGAGAGGCTTCAAGAATGACACAATTTAAGGACAAGAGCGAAAAACACCCCGACAATGTAAATGTCGGTCTTTTCGCATATCCCGTACTTATGGCGGCGGATATACTCTTATATCAGACCGACTTTGTTCCGATAGGCATTGACCAAAAACAGCATCTTGAAATAACAAGAAATATTGCCGACAGATTTAACGGCCTTTACGGAAACACCTTTAAGCTTCCCGAACCGTTTATAGGTAAGAGCGGCGCCAAAATAATGTCGCTTCAGGAACCGAATAAAAAAATGAGCAAATCAGACACCAATCCAAAGGCGTTTATTTCCGTGCTTGACGACGACAATACAATTATGAAGAAAATCAAAAGCGCCGTCACCGACAGCGAAGCACGCGTATACAGAAAAGACGGCAAAGACGGTGTAAACAACCTTATGGGAATTTACTCGTGCTGCACCGGAAAATCGGATGAAGAAATCGAAAAGGAATTTGACGGCAAGGGCTACGGCGACTTTAAAAACGCAGTCGGTGAAGCCGTGTGCGACGAGCTCCGTCCTCTGAGAGATGAATACAACCGCCTTATAAGCGACAAAGCTTATCTCGCGGAATGCATGAAGGAGGGCGCAGAAAAAGCCTCCTACACCGCGGAACGCACTCTCAAAAAAGCAATGAAAAAGGTTGGATTTTTGCAGATTTAAAATATATTCGACAAAAACTGCATAGGGCAATAAAAAATAACGGCAATGATTAAATGTAACAATCATTGCCGTTAGCTGTTTTTTCTTATATTTTTTCGCTTCGTATACGGTTACTCGGAAGGCAGCCGAAGCCCAAATTCTGTCAGCCGCCGTAAAATACCACGCTGTTATCTTTTAACGCAAGAGATAATATCAAAACCGCCGCCGTCAGAAACGCTGCCGCAATCAATACATAAGAATATCTGCTGCTCATTTTTATACTTCCTCTATACCCCTTTTTACGGGTCTTGTAAGGTATGTTTCGCTGAATTGCATTTTAAGCTTATTAAAGCAAAGCCGAGCTTCGTCTTCCGATGTGAATATGCCGAATACAGTAGGTCCGCTTCCGCTCATAAGCGCAGCCTTAGCACCGCAGCGCTTCATGGTCTGTTTGATATACGGGCGTTTCGGTACCTCTATCACCTGCTCGAAAACATTGTTCATTTTTTCGTACATAAGTGCGGTATCGCGGTTTTTCATTGCATACAGCATGGCGGTGCGGTCTGCATGACGTATACGCTGCGCCTCGTCTATCTGTTTGTATGCATTCACGGTAGAAACGCCCATATTGGGCTTACACAGAACAATAAAGCAGTCGGAAATTGCGGGAAGCGGAGCTATAACACCGCCTGTGTCCACGCAAAGGCTTGTTCCGCCCGTCAGAGAAAACGGTACGTCCGCTCCGACTTTTTCGCCTATCGAGCAAAGAGTGAATTCGTCAAAGCCTGTTTTATACAGCCTGTTCAATATATACAGCACTCCTGCACCGTCGGCACTTCCGCCGGCGAGACCTGCCGCCATGGGAATTTTTTTACCGATTTCAATCTCTATACCCCTATCGGAAATACCGGCGTAATCGAAAAAGGCCTCGGCGGCTTTATAAGCAATGTTTTTTTCGTCCTTCGGTACACGTTCGTCGGAGGATATTATCTTAATGCCGTTTTCGCCTGTTCTGTCAACACGCACGGTATCATAACAGCTTACCGACTGCATTATCATAAATAAGCTGTGGTAGCCGTTCGGAAGCTTTCCGACAACATCAAGCATCAGATTTATTTTTGCGGCTGCTTTTACAATCATAAATAAATTCCGTTTCGATTTAAATTATTATTCAATGGGCATCAGAAGAGGCGTGCGCTGCTGAAAGAGCGTCATCTCATTAAAGCCGGCGGCTTTCATAGCGTCATATGCTTCGGTAAGTCCGGCCGCAAGGTCTTCTGCAAAATGCGCGTCAGAGCCGAAGGTTACATATTTTCCTCCGAGCTCTTTAAAACGCTTTACAACATCAGCTTCGGGTGCAAGCTTTTTAATGGGTTGGCGAAGTCCCGCCGAATTCACCTCAAGTGCCTTACCCTTTTCGGCAGTCAGCTTTAATATTTCATCTACTTTTTTGCTGTATCTTGACATATCAATAATGATGCCGGATTTTGAATAGAAATATCTGAGAGGATATGTCAGATGAGCGAGTATATCAAAATTACCCCACTCCAAAAGGCCGAGAATTTCATCGAGATAGCGATTAAAATAATCGTTTGCACTCTCTTCGGTAAAGCTGTCCATATAATAAAAGTCCTGTGTATTGCGAAGATTATGCACAGAACCTATAACCTGATCATACTCTCGCATGGCAAGCACCTTTTCGGCAAGCTCCGGGTCATAGTGAGGCTGGCCGAGCTCTATGCCCTCAAGCACAAGCACCTTCCCGCGGAATGCCGACTGTGCCATTGCCACCTCGTAATACGCCGAGCGTATACGTTTATCATACTTGTCCTGATAAAAGCTGTCTATTTCGCAATGGTCACAGAAAGCCAAAGCGCGAAGTTCCGTAAGTTCTGCTTTTTCGCAGATAAACATTGCGGAATGGTTACCGTCGGGGGAATTATCGGTATGGACGTGCAAATCAACTGTTCTTCTATACATCAAATCGCCTCAAGTGGAATTATTCTTAGGATATAATAGCATATTTTAAAAAAAGAATATACTGTTTTTTAAAAAAAATTGTCATTTGATATGTTAAACAGCGCAAAAGTGTGATAAAATATCCTAAGAATTTTTTTGGAGGTACATTTTATGCGTTCTATTATAACCGTTGTCGGTAAGGACACCGTGGGCATACTCGCCGAAGTATCTACGCTCTGCGCGAAGCATTCCGTCAACATAATTGAGGTCACACAATCGATTTTACAGGATATGTTTTGTATGATAATGCTCGTTGACGTTGACAAATGCGATATACCCTTTACCTCTTTTGCTGATGAAATCTCCTCTCTCGGTGAAAAGACCGGACTTTCGATGAATGCCGTTCACGAGGACATTTTTAATACGATGCATCACATATAATTTATAAATATTCCAAGTAAGGGAAGAATTCTATGATAAACACACAGGATATACTTGAAACTATCAATATGATTCGGGAGGAAAATCTCGACATACGAACCATCACTATGGGAATATCTCTTCTCGACTGTGCGGACTCGGACGCTGACAAGGCGTGCGGCAGAATTTACGACAAGATATGCCGCAAGGCCGAAAACCTCGTCAAAACAGGCGAAGAGATAGAAAAGGAATACGGTGTTCCGATAATCAACAAGCGAATATCAGTAACTCCCGTGTCAATGATATTCGCGTCTGCCGGAGGCGACCCCATAAAATACGCCAAGACTCTTGACAAGGCCGCAAAGGCAGTCGGAGTAAACTTTTTAGGCGGATATTCGGCACTTGTGCAAAAGGGGTTTGCTAAGGGAGACGAGGAGCTTATAAGAAGCATACCCGAGGCTCTTGCCGTAACCGAAAGACTCTGCTCAAGCGTTAACATAGGCTCCACAAAAGCCGGTATAAATATGGATGCTGTTGCCCTTATGGGAAAAATAGTCCGCGAATCGGCTGTTCTTACTAAGGATAAGGGTCTTGTAGGACCGTCAAAGCTCGTTGTGTTTTGCAACGCTCCCGATGACAACCCGTTTATGGCAGGCGCTTTTCACGGTGCGGGAGAGCCCGACAGCGTTATCAACGTAGGCGTATCCGGACCCGGAGTTGTTCGCTCTGCTCTCTCAAAAATACCCGACGGAAATATTACGGACGTTGCCGACGTTGTTAAAAAGACTGCATTCAAAATAACGAGAGTCGGTCAGCTTGTAGCATCAAGAGCCGCAGAAAAGCTCGGTGTCCCGTTCGGCATTGTAGACTTGTCTCTTGCCCCCACACCGGCGGTCGGAGATTCGGTTGCGCACATTCTTGAAGAAATGGGTCTTGAGCAGTGCGGTGCCTGCGGTACAACAGCCTGCCTTGCTCTTTTGAATGACGCAGTAAAAAAAGGCGGCGTTATGGCGTCCTCGCACGTCGGAGGACTTTCCGGTGCATTTATACCCGTTTCCGAGGACGCGGGAATGATAGACGCCGCAAGGAGCGGAACACTCAAAATAGAAAAGCTTGAGGCAATGACCGCAGTATGCTCAGTAGGACTTGATATGATAGCCGTACCGGGCGATACACCTGCCGAGGTAATATCCGCAATAATCGCCGATGAGGCGGCTATCGGTATGGTTAATTCAAAGACCACAGCCGTAAGAGTTATCCCCGCAATCGGCAGAAGCGACGACGATGAGGTTGAATTCGGCGGTCTTTTCGGCAGTTCGCCCATAATGAAGGTAAACACCTCTTCCCCCGCTAAGTTCATTAACCGCGGCGGAAGAATACCGGCTCCGCTTCAGAGCCTCAAAAACTAAGGCTTGCAATTACAAAGGCAAAAAGAGGTACGCTGTTTTCGGCGCACCTCTTTTTTACTGTTATTGCTGCCGATTACGTTTTGCATTGCTGAAAAGATACCGATAGCTTTATCTGTAAGAAATCGGTTTTTACTCTCGGCACAACGGCAAAAAATAAAAGGCACCTCAAATGAGGTGCCTTAAGATTTGTTTGTTTAGCTTAATTACCAAGCAATTGTGAAATTCTTTTCAAGTCCGAAGGGAATTGAAACATTCACTGACAATGCGGTAAGAGAAAGAGTCCATACAAAATAGTATGTAGCCTCAGTAACATTGCCCGACGCCTTATCAACGGTAATCTTAACATAACCGTCGCTGTGACCTGTTTTTACATCCTTGATAACCTTTGCTGCAGGACCTGCGTTATCGGTAACTATTGACGGCATAACAACAGAGAATACTTTGCCGTTGTGGCCGTTGCCGTGAGCGGTGTCCGTCGACGGCTCATCTGCCTTGATGTAAAGAGTTATAACATAAGAGCTGCCGTTATCAACTACTTCCTTGCTCTCGACGTCGTCAGCTGTAAGCTTACTTGACCAGTTCTCGTTCTCTACGGGGAACATAGCGTTTTTATCTTCAACGGAAGTTGCCGGAGAAACGGCAGAAACATCCTTGTCGCCCATATTTGCAGCTATAAGGGAATCAGCTAAACTTGTAAGACTCTTGGGAAGATCACCTGAAATGCTGCCTGCCTGGGAGTTTGTCTCTTTTGTAAGAGTTACCTCTTTAGCGTTCGGCTTAACATTATTGATGGCCTTATTGAAGTAATTAACAACATCTTCTACCGAGCTTGATGCGGAAAGCTCTGTGGGAGCTGCGGCATTGCCCTGAGCAGCCGAAGAGTTGTCCGAAGAAGCAGAAGCGGTATTATCGGAAGAAGCACTGCTTGAAGCACTGCCTGAAGAGCTGCTGCCCGATGAAGAGCTGCCCGACGAAGAACTGCCCGACGAAGAACCTGATGAGGTCTGAGTGCCGGCACTTGGTGCAACCGTAGCGGTAGCAGGTTTAAAAGCTATGCTGCATACCGAGTAAACAAGCAAAAGCGCAAGCATAATTCCGAAAGCCTTTTCAAAAGTCTTACCGAAAATCTTTCTCTTTTCGGCACTGCGAGCAAGCTTTTGGGCTCTCATTTCGGGAGTTGAAGGTATTTTTTCTTTTTTAGACATAATGAGTTTCCCCTTCCGAGTGGTTTTAAAAGCTAAACTTCACTCATACATATTTGTTGCATAACATAATATAATTTACAATAAATCGCAAAAAAAGTCAATGGATAATATATAAATTCATCACAAAAATCCGACATTTTTTCGGCAAACGGATTAGCGACATTCATTTAACGCGGATTTGTCGGTTTTTTCCAAATACACTTGACCTTACAAATACTATTATGTAAAATATCAGTATTGCACCGAGTGCGGCAGCAATATATATCATTAATAAACCGAAACGGACTGATAATAAATGAACAATCTTTTACTTAACGAAAGAAGCCTTATATATCACTTAAGACAATATCGCTCAAAGCGCAGGCTGCATTATTTTGCCGAAACCGAATCCACAAACGAGGTCGCAAAAAAGCTTTGCGGCGACGGCAAGGGCCTCGGAGCTTTCGTTGTATCCGACTGTCAAACCGCCGGCAAAGGCCGCTCCGGCAGAACATTTTGCTCACCCAAGGGTACCGGCGTATACATTTCAATCGTTTACGAGATAAGCGGAAAAGAGCCCAATTTCGACCTGCTGTCAAGTCTTGCGGGGCTTGCCGTGCGCGATACGCTCTTTAACTTTTTTGATTTTGACTGCAAAATAAAATGGCCGAACGATATTTTACTCGACGGCAAAAAAATATGCGGTATACTGTGCGAAATAGTAAATAAAAACGGCAAGCCGAAATACGCCGTAGTCGGGATAGGTCTTAATATTGAAAAGCAGGAATTCCCGGAGGAAATAATGTATACTGCCGCAAGCATAGGCGATAAATACGAGGGTGAGCTTGACCACAACGAAATAGCGGTTGACATAGTAAACAACCTTGACCGCTACATCATACGCCGCGACGCCCTCAACGCCGAAAATACCGGTGAAATAATAAACAGGCTGAAAATGTACTCGGCGTCTTTAGGTCAAATCGTCAGGGTTATAACGCCCGACAGCGAATATGACGCAAAGGTTCTCGACATAGCCCCGGACGGCGGCCTTGTAATTCTGTCGGACGGTGAAACAAAAACCATAACCTCGGGAGAAATAGTACATATACGATAATTTTGGTCAATTTCGACATTATTTTACGATTTGTTTAATTTTTATTGACAGGTAAAAAATGCCGTATTATAATGTCTTATTGTAAGTTAAGTCTTTTTGAATTCTGTGCGATGGCGGGCAAAACTCAATTGGGCTTGACTTCTTTTGCTTTTATAACATTATTTTGGGGAGCTGATAAAAATGGAAAATATCGGTTATTACAACGGCAAATTCGATCTTATTGAAAAGATGACGGTCCCGATGAACGACCGCGCCATGTACTTCGGCGACGGAGTTTACGACGCTACATATTCGGTAAACCGCACCATCTTTGCGCTTGAGGATCACCTCGACAGGTTTTACAACAGCTGCAGGCTGCTCGAAATACCTGCTCCGATGCCGCGTGAAGAGCTTAAAAAGACACTCTATGAGTGCGTGAACAAGGTGGATGACCCCAATCAGTTTGTTTATTGGGAAGCCACAAGAGGAACCGGAATACGCAATCACGTTTTCCCCGACTCGCCCTCTAATCTCCTTATATACACAAGGCCCTGCCCGATGAAGGATTTATCTCTTCGCTACAAGCTCGCTACCATGGAGGACAAGAGATTTTATTACTGCAATGTTAAAACTCTTAACCTTATACCGAGCGTTTTGGCTTCGCAAAGAGCTCTTGAAAAGGGTTGCGACGAAACTGTATTCCACCGCGGAGATCTCGTAACGGAGTGCGCTCACTCAAACGTTTCAATAATAAAAGACGGCAAGTTCATTACCCATCAGCTTGACTGCCTCGTTTTGCCCGGTATCACCAGAAAGCACCTTATAGAGATCTGCCACGAAAAAGGCATACCGGTAGAAGAACGCGACTATACCCTCGAAGAGCTTAAAAACGCCGACGAAATAATAGTTTCGTCCTCGGGCGCTCTTTGTATGCCTGCATGCGAGCTTGACGGTGAGCCCGTCGGCGGCAAAGCTCCCGAAATCATCAAAACTCTTCAGGACGCATACCTCAAACGTCTTCATGACGAATGCGGTGAATAAAACGATAATACACATCTGCAATACGGCTGTTTCGCTTAAATCGAAACAGCCTTGTATTCTTTTTAAAGAGGGAGAATAATTATGGATCAAAAAGCACTTACAGACCTTAATATAGGCGAAAATCTTGATAATCTCGCAAATCTCGATCCGCGCGGATACGGGGTTTGCCGCATTCTCTACAAGGCCTCGCGCGAGTATACCGGTATGCCCACTACAATGAACGCTGCCAAAAAGCTGTGCGCGACACTTAAAAAAGACGATATTGTATATATAATGACCGGCTTCGTTTTGCTTGACCATCATCATGCCGAGACTGACGGCATAGTAAGCTCGATGCTTCTTGCAAGAGCACTGTCGCTCGCATTTGATGTAAAACCCGTTATAATCTGCCAAGACGAAAATGTGGAAGCCGTCAGAAATATGTCAAGGGTGATAGGTCTTCACCTTTACGATACTATCGAAGAGATGAATGCTCACCCCGTTTCCATGGCATTCATCCCATTCACAAAGGACAAAGATAAAGCGGAAGCTCTTGCCGACGAGATTATTTCAAAGGGGATGCCAAAGGCCGTAATAGCAAATGAGTTCCCCGGCGCAAACGGCGTCGGCGAATATCACAACGCGGTAGGCAAAAACACTACGGCTCTTGAGGCAAAGGGTGACATACTCTTTACAAAGCTTCAAAAGGCCGGGGTTTTGAATATTGCAATAGGCGACCTCGGAAACGAATTGGGTATAGGCACAGTTCTTGACCACATTAAAAAATATGTCCCCTACACCTCTGAAAAATCGAACTGCGTATGCGGCTGTAACGGAGGAATCGCAAGCGTTGTCGCCGCAGACAACATTATAACCGCAACCGTTTCGGACTGGGGCTGCTACGGTATGATTGCTGCAATAGCCTATCTTAAAGGCGATATAAACATCATGCACGACGCAGAGCTTGAAAAAGACGTCTTAAAGACTGCGGCGAGAAGCGGCATGGTTGATATGTACGGTTGGCAGATACCGTCGATAGACGGTTTTGACCTCACTACAAATATGATGATGGTCAATATGATGCGTGAGTGTATAAGATACGCTCCCACGCTCACCGATAAATGCAAGACCTGGTTTGATAAAACAACAGAGCTCGGGTTTTTTGACGACAGAAAATAATTTCAAGAGGTATTTGTATGAATGCTCCTAAATTTCTCTCTTCCGGCGACAGCGCAATAACCGTCGAATTCGGCAATGGAATAAGCGCCGAAATAAACGCCTGCGTTCACGCGCTTGACAAAGCACTCCATAAAAAAAACATTCTCGGTATTGTCGAGACTGTTCCGACGTTTCGGTCGCTTCTTATAATCTATGACCCGTGCATTACGGGCGGAGAAAAGCTTAAGGCAAAGATAACGAAGCTTTGCGGCGACCTTGAAGCGTCCTCGGAGGGCAAGAAGAGAATTATAGAAATACCGGTGCTGTACGGCGGCGAATACGGCGAGGATTTAAAAGACGTTGCAGAAATCAACAAACTTACCGAGGATGAGGTTATAAAGATACACTCGGGAACCGATTATTTGATTTATATGCTGGGCTTTTTGCCCGGATTTGCGTATCTCGGAGGCCTTGATGACAGAATCAAAACTCCGAGGCTGCAAAATCCGAGAACTAAGATACATGCAGGTGCTGTCGGAATAGGCGGCGAGCAAACGGGCATTTACCCTCTCTCCTCCCCCGGAGGCTGGAGACTTATCGGTACGACACCCGTAAAGCCGTACGACCCGGAAAGAGACGAGCCGATACTTTATTCAGCCGGAGATTATATAAGATTTGTCCCGATTGACAAAGAAACCTTCGACGATATATCGGCAAAGGTTCAAAACGGCACATACGAGTGTCACATCATCGGAGGTGACGGCGAATGAGTATTAAAGTCATTACTCCCGGAATGTTATCCACAATTCAGGACGGCGGAAGAAAAGGCTTTGCGGCTATGGGGTTTAACGCATCCGGCGTTATGGACGTTCGCTCCTACCACATAGCAAACGCACTCGTCGGTAATTTTACCGATGAAGCCGTAATAGAGATGACATATCTCGGCGGTTCCTTTAAATTCTTAGAGTCAAATTACATTGCGATTACGGGTGCCGATATGTCGCCTAAGATTGACGGTGTACCCGTTGAAATGTATACGACCGTATTTGTAAAGCAAGATGAAACGCTGACATTTTCCGCTGCAAAAAGCGGAATGAGAGCTTATATAGCGGTTCGCGGCGGTATAGATGTTCCTGTTATTATGGGCAGCCGCTCTACAAATCTGAAATGCAAGCTCGGCGGACTTGACGGCAGGCCGTTAAAGGCGGGCGACATTGTTCCGTGCAGAGATGTATACGATGAATTTCACAAGCATCTTATACACTCGGCACCGAAAGAGGATTTCGGAAGCGACGAAATAACCGTAAGAGTGCTTTTGGGCCCACAGGACGATTATTTTACGGATCACGGAATTAAAACATTTTTAAACAGCACATACACGGTTACAAACGAATCCGACAGAATGGGCTGCAAGCTGTCCGGCGAAAAGATTGAATACAAAAACACGGTCGATATTATTTCCGACGGCATTGTTTTCGGCAGCATACAAATTCCGCGCACAGGGAACCCGATAATAATGCTTGCAGACAGGCAGACTACCGGCGGTTATGCCAAAATCGCAACGGTAATTTCTGTGGATCTTCCGCTTTTGGCTCAGGCAAGACCCGGCACCAAGGTTCATTTTGAGCTTATCGACAGACAAAAAGCAGAACGGCTTTTAAAGCAGGAACAAAAGGAATTCCACTCATATCTGCTCCACTATTAACAAGAGGTGACAACAATGGATTTAGCACATATGGCTCCGTATGAAGTCAGAAAACTGATAAGAGATAAAAAAATAACGGGTCAGACATCGGGAATGTGCCTTGGATATGCTCAGGCCAATCTCGCAATACTGCCGAAGGAGCTTGCATACGACTTTCTTCTGTTTACGCAGAGAAATCCAAAGCCCTGCCCCATACTTGAGGTATCAGACGTGGGCGACCCGTATCTTAAAAAGATTGCAAAGGACTGCAATATCGCAACGGACATTCCCAAATACAGAATATATGAAAAGGGTGTTATGACCGGCGAATATGACAGCGTAGAGCAATTTTGGCGCGACGACCTTGTAGCGTTCCTCATAGGCTGCAGCTTTTCGTTTGAAAGCGAACTTTTGGACAGCGGTATTACGGTACGTCACATTGAGGAGCACAAAAATGTTCCGATGTATCTTACAAATATCGACTGCGAACCCGCCGGCGTATTTTCCGGCAAGATGGTTGTAAGTATGCGTCCCCTGCCCCGCGACCAGATTGTAAAAGCGGTCAACATCACCTCCTCTATGCCGCGCGTACACGGCACGCCTATTCAGATAGGTCATCCCGAGCAGATAGGCATAAGTGATATAAACAAGCCCGATTTCGGCGACGCAGTTACCGTAAAGCCGGGTGAAACACCTGTATTTTGGGCTTGCGGCGTAACTCCGCAGTCTATAATGATGAATTCAAAGCCCGACTTTTGCATAACGCATGCTCCGGGTCACATGCTTATTACCGACATTAAAAACACCGATCTCAAATTTTAACGGGAGGAGATAAAATGGCAACAACTGTAGATTTAAACTGCGATATGGGCGAGAGCTTCGGCGCATATAAAATAGGTCTTGACGAAGAGGTTGCAAAATACATCTCATCGGCAAACGTAGCCTGCGGATTTCACGCTTCCGACCCCGTGGTTATGGATAAGACGGTTAAAATACTTAAAGAAAACAACGTAAATCTCGGCGCACACCCCGGTTACCCCGATCTTATGGGCTTCGGCAGGCGCAATATGAACGTAAGCCCCGCAGATGCAAAGGCTTACGTAATGTATCAGATAGGTGCGCTGTCCGCTTTCGCAAAGGCTAACGGTCTTAAAATTCAGCACGTAAAGCCTCACGGTGCGCTTTACAACACCGCCGGCAAGGACTATGCGCTGTCAAAGGCGATATGCGAGGGAATATACGAAGTTGACCCGAGCCTTATACTTCTCGGTCTTTCGGGCAGTCAAATGCTTAAAGCCGCCGCCGACACCGGTCTTAAATGCGCCAAGGAGGTTTTTGCCGACAGGGCGTATGAGGAGGACGGCTCTCTTGTTGCAAGGACAAAGCCGGGCGCAGTCATAACCGACGAGGACGAAGCCATAAAGCGCGTTATCGGAATGGTAAAGCACGGCAAGGTAACCGCGATAACCGGCAAGGAAATTCCGATAGAAGCAAACTCTATATGCGTTCACGGAGACGGAGCAAAGGCTTTGGAATTCGTAATGAAAATAAGAGCCGCATTGACTATAGAAAACATTAAAATCGCACCGCTGTGCGAAATAGTATAAAGAAGGTTTAAAATATGCTCCCACAGAGAGTTTACGCCAAGATAGACCTTGACGCAATTTGCCAAAATATCAAAAATGCCATGGATAAGGTCGGCAAAGAAACAAAGGTAATGGCAATAATCAAAACAGACGCATACGGCCACGGTGCCGTGCCCGTAGCAAAGGCTTTATCCGAAATCGGCTGTTATGCATTCGGCGTTGCGACCGCCAAGGAAGCAGTGGTTTTACGCAAAAACGGCATCAAAAACCCCATACTTATTTTGGGATATGTTTTTCCGCAGGATTATGACGACCTTATAAATTACGAAATAATGCATGCGGTATTTGAATATCACACCGCCAAGGCTCTTTCAGACGAGGCTGTAAAGCTCGGAAAAACCGCCAAAATACACATAAAGCTCGACACCGGTATGGGCAGAATCGGAATGCAGCCGACAGATGAAAGCATAGAAGAAATCAAAAAGATATATTCTCTGCCGAACATTGAAATAAACGGTATATTCACCCACTTTGCCTGCGCCGATGAAGAGGACAAAACTTCATGCAACAATCAGAAGAAAAAGTACCTTGATTTTGTCGGAAAGCTCGATAAAGCCGGAGTTGAGATACCGATAAAGCATATGTGCAACTCCGCGGGAATTATAGAATTTGACGACAACTTCCTTGATATGGTAAGAAGCGGTATTATGACATACGGACTTTACCCGTCGGAAGAAGTAGACAAGTCAAAGCTTGAACTTCATCCTGCTTTAGAGCTGAAGAGCCATATAGCATACATAAAATCCGTGGGACCCGGCTTTACCGTCAGCTACGGCAGTACTTTTACGTCAAAGAGCAATATGCGTATAGCGACTGTACCCGTAGGCTACGGCGACGGGTATCCGAGAGCACTGTCAAACAAAGGCAAGGTTTTGATTCACGGCAAATTCGCCAATATCATAGGCAGAGTTTGTATGGATCAATTTATGGTCGATGTCACGGATATTCCCGAAACAAAGCAGGGTGATGAGGTAACGCTTATCGGCAAGGATCAAGACAATGTAATAACCGTAGAGGACGTTGCCGATAACGCTCACAGCTTTAATTATGAGTTCTGCTGCGGAATAAACCGCAGGGTTCCGCGTGTTTATTATAAGGACGGAAAATATCTTGAGACCGTAGATTACCTTGATTGACACGTAATGCACTTTCGGCTATAATAAAAGAAGTGATTTTTTCGGAGGTGCAAAATGGAATTTGACGCTTTTGACGAGGGTATAGAGCTCGGTGGGCTTCGTAACCGCGACGAAATCAGACTTTTGATATGCTATATTTTGAGAGCCGTTGACGCTCCGATTTCGAAACAGAACCTCAACGATTCCATGCTTCAGGATGGCCTTGCCAATTATTTTGAAATAAATCAGGCTATATCGGAGCTTTTGAAAAACGGCACCATAGATATGGATATTGACGAAAACGGCGAAGAGCTGCTCACGGCTACCGAAAAGGGAAAGGACATAGCTGACACGCTTGAAACCTCACTTCCCAAAACCGTCCGTGAAAAAGCCGTAAATTCTGCTATAAAGCTTATGACGCTTGCTAAAACAATGCGAGAAAACAAGATAGAAACCGTATCCGCTCCGGGCGGCGGCTATTATGTCACATTCTCGCTTATGAACGGTGACGAGGCACTTATGAAGCTCACGATATTTGTAGCGGACAGCATGCAGCTTGAAGCGGTCAAAAACAATTTCTTAAACGACCCGGTAAAGCTATATTCAAGCATTATTACGGCACTCACCATATAACCTTTATTTAAAAGAACCGCGAAAGCCGAGACTTTTGCGGTTTTGCTTTGCTCTTTTAAGTCCTTGTAAACGTTTTTAAAAAACATTGTTTTTTGCTTCTTATTATATTATAATCAGTTTGTACAAAAATCGGAGGTGTTTTATGGATTCAAAAATGCTTCTCACGTGTGCTCTCGACATAGGAGAAAAAATGCTTATAAGCGGTGCGGAAATCAGCCGTGTTGAGGATTCCGTAAAAAGAATCTGCAATGCATACGACGTTAAAAGAATTGATGTCTTCACCATAACCTCAAGCATGGTTGCAACACTTGAGGACAAGGACGGCAATTCAATAACGGAGACGCGCCGCATTACAAAACACCACACCGACTTAACAAAGCTTCACAAGCTAAATGACCTGTCAAGGAAAATAGTACGAAGAGTCCCCGATATTCACTATATCCGCAATCAGATAGATGAGATAGAAAAAGGCACCAAGGAATACAACCTCCCGATACAATGTACCGTAAGTGCCCTGATAGCCGGAGCGTTTGCAATCTTTTTCGGAGGAGCCTTTTTGGACGGAATTGCTGCGGCACTGATAGGAATTGTACTGAAGCTGATTGTATATGCCACGGAAAAGACTCAGGTAAATATGATATTTGCCAATGTTGTATGCTCTTTTGCGGTATGCTCGATAGCTTTTGCCTTTGTAATGCTCGGCTTCGGCTATTCAACCGACAAAATAATAATAGGCAATATAATGCTGCTGATACCGGGAGTGGCACTGACTAACTCCATACGCGATATGATAAGCGGAGACATAATGGCCGGAATGCTCAGATTTTGCGAAGCGTGCCTTGTATCGCTTGCAATAGCCGCCGGTTACATCATTGCGGCCCTCATTTTCGGAGGTATCGGCAAATGACATATTTTATACAGATATTGACCGGCACGTTGGGAGCCTTCGGATTTGCGATACTTTACAATCTGAGGGGCACTAAACTGCTTATCGCAACCCTCGGAGGAGCTTTATCCTGGGGCACATATTTATTTTTCGGAATATGGTTTCACAGCGAGCCGCTCAGGTATTTTTTTGCGGCAATCGCAGTTACGATTTATGCAGAGATATTTGCAAGAATTAAAAAGACTCCGACATCGACATTTTTGATAGTACCTATGATTCCTCTCATTCCCGGCGGCGTTCTCTACTATACCATGAGCTATGCCCTGAAAAATGATTGGAACAATTTTGTAACAAGCGCATTTTACACCATAAAGCTCGCTATGGCTCTTGCGGTGGGGATAATAGTGGTATCCACACTCGTCAGGATGTTCTCGGCGGTAATAAAATTTTTAAGGGATAAAAATGGAAACAAAAAAGAAAGAAAAGAAACGTAAATTCAAGCTCTCGCCGATGAAAAAAATAATCCTCGGCTATATAACTATAATATTTCTGGGGGCGTTTATTCTGACGCTGCCCATTTCTTCGAGAGACGGAATCCACACATCGTTTGAGAATGCGCTGTTTACATCCACCTCAGCTACGTGTGTTACCGGGCTTGTGGTACAGGACACCGCCACATACTGGTCGCTCTTCGGGCAAATTGTTATACTCTGTCTCATCGAGATAGGCGGCTTGGGTTTTATGACTCTTGCAGTCTGCGCCATGACATTTACAAAAAAGAATATAGGACTTCAAAGCAGATACACTCTTTTGGAATCGATAAATGCGCCTCAAATGGCCGGAATAGTCAAAATGGCCCGCTTTACGATTCGAGGAGCATTTCTCATAGAAGGCATAGGAGCGCTTTTGCTTGCAACGAGATTTGTTCCGAGATTCGGAGTCTTAAAAGGACTTTATTTTTCCGTATTTCACTCTGTTTCCGCATTTTGCAACGCCGGCTTTGACATAATGGGTACACCGGGAAACGAATACACCTCACTCACCGAATACAGTGCCGATATAGTAGTCAACATTACTGTTATGCTGCTCATCGTAATCGGCGGACTCGGCTTTTTTGTATGGGCGGATCTTATAAACACAAGATTTATATTCAGAAGATTGAAGCTTCATTCAAAAATCGTTCTTGTCACAACTGCCATGTTGATAGTCGGAGGTGCAGGTCTGATACTTATATTTGACATAAAAAGCGACGCTTTTAAAGGGTTCTCGGTTCCTCACAAAATAATTGCCGCCTTTTTTCAGTCGGTAACGGCTCGAACCGCCGGCTTTAATACTGTCGATTTGACAAAACTTTCCGACGCATCAGTAATAACCATGACCGCTCTTATGCTTATCGGCGGCTCGCCGAGCTCAACGGCCGGCGGATTTAAGACAACAACGCTTGCGGTGCTTATTGCAAGCATCTTTTCTGAGCTCAAGCACAAAAAAGATGTTGAGATTTTTAAACGCAGAATCGCGCCGGACGCCCTACGACACGTAGTATGCCTTATATTTCCCTATATGGCTCTTTTCTCTGCCTCGGGTGCGGCAATTACTTGGATTGACGGCATAACCATGAAGGAAGCACTGTTTGAAACAGCCTCGGCTATCGGTACGGTAGGTGTAACGCTCGGTGTGACTCCGTTTTTACGAGGTTATTCGCACCTTATACTGATATGCCTGATGTTTTTCGGAAGAGTCGGCGGTCTGACATTACTGCTGTCTCTCAGAGAATCTAAGGCACCGGATATATCAAGATATCCGGAAGAACAGATAACCATTGGGTAAGGAAGGATAAAAAATGAAATCTATTTTAGTAATCGGACTCGGACGTTTCGGACGCCATATGGCGAAGAAGTTCAGTGAGCAAAACAATGACGTTATGGCCATAGACATAAATGAAGAGCGTATAAACAATGTCTTATCGGTTGTCACAAACGCTCTTATCGGCGACGCCACAAATGAACAGTTCATGGAAACGATAGGCGTCAGAGACTTTGACCTGTGCGTTGTTGCCATAGGAGATAATTTCCAAAGTTCTCTTGAAACCACGGCTCTATTAAAGGATCTCGGTGCCAAGTTTGTACTCGCACGGGCAAGCCGCGACGTTCATGCAAAATTTCTCTTAAGAAACGGTGCCGACGACGTAATATACACCGAAAAAGAGACCGCCGAAAGACTTGCGGTAAAATACGGCTCGGACAATATATTTAATTATATCGAGCTTAACGATGAATACTCTATTTATGAAATAGCCGTCCCCTCTTCTTGGCTTAACAAGAGCATACTCAAGGTAAATGTGCGTTCAAAATACGGAATCAGCATACTTGCAACAAAGCAAGGAAACAACATATACCCCCTTCCGAAGCCGGAACACGTTTTTACCGACAGCGAATCGCTTATGATATTGGGTAAAAACGAAGATGTATCCCGTTTCATCAAATAAGGAGCAGGAATGCTTGTAACACTTGATAAAATCTGCAAAAGCTTTTTGGACGAAGTTGTTTTAAAGGACGTCTCGTTCAGCATAAACGAAAATGAAAGAATAGGTCTGCTCGGTGTAAACGGTGCCGGCAAAAGCACGCTTCTCAATATTATCACCGGGATACTCCCCTTTGACAGCGGCACGAGAACCGTCAAAAACTCGCTTGAAATAGGATACCTCAAGCAAAACGAAGCTTTGAACTCCGAAAATACTCTGAGAGAGGAAATCGAGGACGCACTCTCGGAGGTCTATGACGTAAGAGAAAAACTGCTTGAAGCATCAAAACGAATTTCAGCCTCAACACCCGGCTCCGAGGAATACAGAAATCTTTCGGAAGCTTACGAAAAACTGACAAACCAATATGACGCTCTTGACGGCTACACTGCAGACACGAGAATAAACATAGTTTTAAACGGGCTCGGGTTCGGCGATTTTAACCTCGAACAAAAGACGGCTCACCTGAGCGGCGGTGAAAAAATTCGGTTCGGCATTGCCAAAATACTGCTTCACAATCCGGAATTGCTCATTTTGGACGAGCCTACAAACCATTTGGACTTTACCATGCTGACTTGGCTTGAGGATTATCTCTCTTCATACAAGGGCTCGGTGCTGATAGTTTCGCATGACAGATATTTTCTCGACAAGGTAGCTGATAATATATGCGAAATCGAAAACGGAAGTCTGTATAAATACAAGGGCGGCTACAGCGCATTTTTAACTCAGAAGGAAGAGAGAATACGCCACGCCGAAAAGGAATATGAAAAACAGCAATCCGAGCTTGCCGCAATGCGCGATTATGTCGCAAAAAATCTCGCTAAATCTTCAAGCAGCAACAGCGTAGGCTCACGAGTTAAGGCTCTTGAAAAAATGGAGCTTCAGGCAAAGCCCAACCCAAAGCAAAAGGAAGTCCATTTCAAATTCGAATATGATTTTGAGCCTCACAAGGTGGTGCTCTCTTGCAAGGATGTCGGAATCTATGTCGGAAACGCCGCAACCGGCAAGCAGCTTTATGAAAACATCTCTCTTGAGGTTTTAAAAGGCGAGAAAATCGCGATTATAGGCAAAAACGGCGTCGGCAAATCATCTTTTTTAAAGGCTGTTCTTAAAAAAATACCATATACGGGGCAGATCAAATTCGGAGGAAACGTAAAGGTCGCTTATTTTGACCAGGAGCTCGGCGACCTCAACCTTGACGACACCGTAATAGAGGCTGTGCACAGAGCTTATCCGACAAAGACTGAATTTGAAATAAGAAGTGCGCTCGGCAGGCTGCTGATTGAGGATGAGGCTGTATTTAAACGGGTACGCGATCTGTCGGGAGCAAACCGTGCCAAGGTTGCATTTTGTATTATAATGTTTAAGCGCGCCAATGTGCTGATTTTCGACGAGCCTACCAACCACCTTGACTACATTGCCAAAGAGGCTCTTGACGACGCTCTGAAGGAATTTACGGGTACGCTGATAACGGTATCTCACGACAGGTACTTTTTAAACTGCGTACCGGATAAAATTATCGAGATGTTCCCGACGGGATTTAATGAATACAACGGCGGATATGACTATTACCTTGAGCATAAAAAGCCGGAAATCGTCGAAAAAACCGTTAAAGCGGACAGCGAGAATAAAGCCGCATATAAAGAGAATAAAAAGAACAAGGCGGACGACAGAAAACGCAGAGCTAAGCTGTTATCTCTTCAGCGCGAAATGGACAGTCTTGAAGCTGAAATTGCAACGCTTAAAGCTGAGGCGGAAAAGCCCGACGTCTCGAGCGATTATCAAAAATTATCGGATATTCTCGCGTTGATTGCGGACAAGGAGAGCTGCCTTGAGGATGCGGAAACCGAGTGGCTTGAGCTTTCGGAATAAACTTAAAAGCGACTGTAAAGGCTGAGTGTCGCTCAGTCTTTACAGCCGCTTTTTTATGTTATCTCTCTAAGGCAAAAACGATATATCCTTATCGGCTGACGGTACTGTTGTCGGCATTTTTGTGCCGTTTAACACCGTTGCCTCCACAACGGTACCCTTGCCGTATTTCTCGTTTATTCGAAGCATTGCTTTATCGAGTCTTTCGAGCTTTTCATGACGCGTCATATCAAAGCCGAGGCTTAGCTGCTGAGGCTTATCCGGATTTAAAAGCTCTATTGCACGCACCGTGACAGCTCTTACCGGAGTTTGCCATTTATATGTCTGCTTAAACAGCGAAAAGGCTTTAAGGGCAATTTCTCGGCTGTTTTGTGTTGGATAAATAAGCTTACTCTGCGATTGTGACGTAAACAATGCGGTGTTTTTAATTCCTATCTGCACACCGCCGGCAAGAAGGCCGTCCTCCCTAAGATGCTTCGACACCGCATGGGACAGAGATAATAGGACGCGCCACACCTCATCATTATCTCGTAAATCGTCTACGCACGTAACTCCCCTGCCAACACTCTTGACCGGAGGTCTGTAACCCATATTACAGACGGGCGAATTTTCAAGGCCGTTGGCGCAACGCCACAACACAACGCCGTTCTTACCGAACGTAGTCTTTAAGAACGCAGGATCACTTTTTGCAATGTCCCCTATTGTTATAATACCGTACTTTTTAAGCACCTTAGAGGTGCTTCTTCCGACCCATAGCATATCCTCGGCGGGTAGCTGCCAAATCATATCGCGAAAATTTTCACGTCGTATAACCGTAACCGCATCGGGCTTTTTCATATCGCTACCGAGCTTTGCAAACACTTTATTAAATGACACACCCACGGAAATAGTAAGTCCGAGTTCTTTTTTTACAGCCTCTCTGACATCATCGGCTATGGTATCGGGAGAGCCGAATAGCCGTGTACTTCCGCTTACATCAAGCCAGCACTCGTCAATACCGAACGGCTCTATCATATCGGTGTATCTGCCGTATATTGATTTTACCGCACGTGAATATTTGATATATTCGGAAAATCGAGGAGGAAAAACCAAAAGATTAGGACATTTGCCCTTTGCCTGCCATATGACGTCGCCTGTTTTTACCCCGCATTTTTTTGCCGCCTCGGACTTTGCCAGCACTATGCCGTGCCTATCCTCGGTTCTGCCGCAAATTGCAATAGCTTTGCCACGCAGCTCCGGAGAAACAACAGTTTCGACCGAAGCGTAAAAATTATTCAAATCACAATGAAGTATTGCCCGTTCCATAAAATCACCGAAAAAATTATTGTACCGTCATTGTAACCGAACATTTGTTCTGTGTCAATAGTAAAAATATAACAGTCCCGAAATTCGGACTGAACATAAAAAAATCACCCCTGAAAAACAGAGGTGATTTTTGATTATCGTATTAACGAATTATTCGTCAATTTCAGTAACAACGCCTGAACCAACGGTACGTCCGCCTTCACGAATAGCGAAACGAAGACCCTGCTCAATAGCGATAGGAGTGATAAGCTCAACGCTCATAACAACGTTATCGCCGGGCATGCACATCTCAGTTCCCTCGGGAAGAGTGATAGTACCGGTAACGTCGGTAGTTCTGAAATAGAACTGAGGACGATAGTTATTGAAGAACGGTGTATGACGGCCGCCCTCGTCCTTAGTAAGGACGTAAACCTGGCCCTTGAACTTTGTATGAGGATGGATTGAACCGGGCTTAGAAAGAACCTGGCCACGCTCAATCTCAGTTCTCTGAATACCACGAAGAAGTGCGCCGATGTTGTCGCCTGCCTCAGCATAATCAAGAGTCTTTCTGAACATCTCGATACCGGTAACAACGGTCTTCTTCTTTTCATCGGTAAGACCAACGATTTCAACTTCGTCGTTGAGCTTAAGAACACCACGCTCAACACGGCCGGTAGCAACAGTACCACGGCCTGTGATGGTCATAACGTCCTCAACAGGCATAAGGAACGGCTGGTCTGATTTACGGTCGGGAGTCGGGATGTAGTTATCAACAGCATCCATAAGGTCCCAAATCGGCTTAAGCTCGGGAGCGTTAATATCGTCGCCCGAATACTCAAGAGCTTTAAGAGCAGAACCAACGATGATCGGTGTGTCGTCGCCCGGGAAGTCATACTCGTTAAGAGTCTCACGAACTTCCATTTCAACAAGCTCAAGGAGCTCGGGATCGTCAACCTGATCAGCTTTGTTAAGGAATACTACGATGTAGGGAACGCCAACCTGACGAGCGAGAAGAAGGTGCTCTTTAGTCTGAGCCATCGGGCCGTCGGTAGCAGCGATAACAAGGATAGCACCGTCCATCTGAGCAGCACCGGTGATCATGTTCTTGATATAGTCAGCATGGCCGGGGCAGTCAACGTGAGCATAGTGACGCTTTTCGGTCTCGTACTCAACGTGAGCGGTGTTGATCGTTATACCACGCTCTCTCTCTTCGGGAGCCTTATCGATCATTGAATAGTCTTCGAACTGAGCGAAGCCCTTCATTGCGAGTGTTTTTGTAATAGCAGCTGTTAACGTGGTCTTACCATGGTCAACGTGACCGATAGTACCGATGTTAACATGGGGTTTGGTTCTTTCGAATTTTGCCTTTGCCATTGAATTTTCCTCCTTTTTTATGAGAACAAATAAATTTTTTCATTGTGGTTGATATTTTATCAATAAATGAATAAAATATCAAGTCTTTTCAGCTATTTAATCAGTCTTTTTTAGTTCTTTCGCTGATAATCTTTTCAGCGATTGACTTCGGAACTTCTTTATATCCGTCGGGTTCCATTACATACTGACCGCGTCCCTGAGTCTTGGAACGAAGGTCGGTAGCATAACCGAACATTTCGGAAAGCGGAACGTGAGCATTGATCTGCTTAGCACCAGTTCTCTCTTCAAAGCCCTGAATCTCACCGCGGCGAGAGTTAAGGTCGCCGATAACGTCACCCATATATTCCTCGGGAACGATAACGGTAACTTTCATTATGGGTTCGAGGAGAACCGGATCGGCCTTCTTGGAAGCATCCTTGAATGCCATAGAACCTGCAATCTTGAATGCCATTTCCGAAGAGTCAACCTCGTGATAAGATCCGTCGTAAAGAGTTACCTTTACGTCAACAACCGGATAACCGGCAATAACGCCAGACTGCATAGCACCCTGAATACCCTGGTTAGCAGGTTCGATGTATTCCTTCGGAATAGCACCGCCGACGATGTTATTTACGAACTCATAGCCCTTATTGGGGTTAGGCTCAATGTTGATCTTAACGTGACCGTACTGACCTTTACCGCCTGACTGACGGGCATATTTGGTATCGGAGGAAGCGGGCTTACGGATTGTCTCCTTGTAAGCAACCTGCGGCTTACCTACGTTAGCCTCAACCTTGAATTCACGAAGCATTCTGTCAACGATAATTTCAAGATGAAGCTCACCCATACCGGCGATGATGGTCTGACCGGTCTCTTCATCGGTATAGCACTTAAAGGTAGGATCCTCTTCAGCAAGCTTCTGAAGAGCGATACCCATCTTTTCCTGACCTGCTTTGGTCTTAGGCTCAATTGCTACACGGATAACGGGATCCGGGAATTTCATTGATTCAAGAATTATCGGGTGCTTCTCATCGCAGAGAGTATCACCTGTCGTAGTGTTCTTAAGACCTACGGCAGCTGCTATATCACCTGCATAAACGCAGTCGATATCTTCTCTGTGGTTAGCGTGCATCTGAAGTATACGGCCCATTCTCTCGTCGTCGTCCTTAACGGAGTTGTAAACGGTTGAGCCGGCAGTCAGAGTACCCGAATAAACTCTGAAGAAGCAGAGCTTACCGACATAGGGGTCGGTGGCAATCTTGAATGCGAGGGCCGAGAACGGCTCCGAATCCGAAGAATGTCTGTCTTCCTCTTCGTCTGTATCGGGGTTTACACCCTTTATAGCCGGGACATCCGTAGGAGCCGGCATATAATCAACTATTGCATCGAGAAGAGGCTGTACGCCCTTGTTGCGGTAAGAGGTACCGCAAGTTATCGGAACCATTTTATTCTCGATAGTTGATTTACGGATAGTTCTCTTGATTTCCTCAACGGTGAATTCCTCGCCGTTGAAGTATTTTTCCATAAGCTCGTCGTCCTGATCTGCGACATGCTCGATAAGCTTTGCACGATACTTCTCGGCAAGCTCCTTCATATCGTCGGGGATAGGCTCACGTCTTACGTCTTTACCGAGGTCATCATAATAAATCTCGGCATCCATTTCTACGAGGTCAACGATACCCTTGAATGTGTCTTCAGAACCGATGGGGAGCTGAATCGGCACGGGGTTACATTTGAAACGCTCGTCTACCATGTCAAGAACATGGTAGAAGTCCGCACCCATGATATCCATCTTATTGACGTAAATCATACGCGGAACATGATATTCATCAGCCTGACGCCAAACGGTTTCAGACTGAGGCTCAACACCGCCCTTTGCGCACAAAACGGTAACCGAACCGTCAAGTACACGAAGCGAACGCTGAACTTCAACAGTGAAATCAACGTGGCCGGGAGTGTCGATAATATTGATACGATGGTTTTTCCAGAAACAAGTAGTTGCAGCGGAAGTGATGGTTATACCTCTCTCCTGCTCCTGCGCCATCCAGTCCATGGTAGCGTCGCCGTCGTGGGTCTCACCGATTTTATGGTTTACACCCGTGTAAAACAATATACGCTCTGTGGTAGTTGTTTTACCGGCGTCGATATGCGCCATTATACCAATATTTCTTGTTTTTTCAAGAGTGACCTTTCTTGGCATAACATCCTCCATAACCGTATAAATACGGTAACATAAATATTAGTAAGCTTACCACCTGAAATGAGCAAAAGCTTTGTTTGCTTCTGCCATCTTGTGAGTGTCTTCGCGCTTTTTAAATGCCGAACCTGTTTCATTTACGGCATCCATTATCTCGTTTGCAAGTCTTTCCTTCATAGTTCTCTCGGAACGCTGACGAGCATAGAGAGTGATCCATCTAAGACCTAAGGTCTGTCTTCTTTCGGGACGAACCTCGATCGGGACCTGATAGGTAGCACCGCCTACGCGGCGAGCCTTAACCTCGAGAACGGGCATAACATTTTCCATTGCGGCATCAAATACCTCCAACGGTTCCTTACCCGTCTTCTCAGCGATAATGTTAAATGCGTCATAAACGATTTTCTGGGCTACGCCCTTTTTACCGTCATACATAACGCTGTTGATAAGCCTGGTTACAAGCTTTGAATTGTAAAGCGGATCCGGCAAAACATCACGTTTTGCTATCTGGCCTCTTCTTGGCACTTCGCTTCCCTCCTTCATAATTATAATGATATCATAGGTACTCGGTGACAAAACCCCGTGGTGTCAATGCAAGAGGCATAATATAAGAAATATATATACACCCTGCACGGACTTAAAACCTTGCAAGTAGATTCTGTCTTTAAATAGTCGGCGAAATTACGCCTTTTTAGCTGCCTTGGGTCTCTTAGCACCGTACTTTGAACGGCTCTGCATTCTGCCAGTAACGCCCTGAGTATCAAGTGTACCGCGGACAATATGGTAACGAACACCGGGGAGATCCTTAACACGCCCGCCTCTTATAAGAACAACTGAGTGCTCCTGAAGATTGTGACCTACGCCGGGAATATAAGCTGATACTTCGATTCCGTTTGTAAGACGAACTCTGGCGAGCTTACGGAGAGCTGAGTTAGGCTTTTTAGGAGTGTCGGTCTTTACAACCGTGCAAACTCCTCTCTTCTGCGGAGAAGCGTTGTTAGTCATAACGTTCTTCTTCGAGTTAAGACCCTTACCGAGAGCCGGAGCCTTCGATTTCTTCTCAACTGTCTGTCTGCCACTGCGAACAAGCTGGTTAAATGTCGGCAAATTCATTGCACCTCCTTCTGAAAATATGACACAATGTGTCAGCAAAACAAACACTTCCGTTAAAAAAGTGTTTGTTTTGCTCACACAATCAAAGATTTTAACATTTAAAACCTTTGATTGTCAAGCTTTTATTTAAATTTTCTTTTACGCGGGCTCATTTGCAGGCTCATCGGGATTAGTATCATCCGAATAAGTCTTTTCGAGCTCGACCTCGCTGTAACACTTCATACCCGTGCCGGACGGAAGAAGCTTACCGATAATAACATTTTCTTTAAGGCCGATAAGAGGATCGGTTTTGCCCTTAATAGCTGCATCGGTGAGAACTCTTGTGGTTTCCTGGAAGGAAGCCGCCGACAGGAAGGAATCGGTAGCAAGCGAAGCCTTTGTGATACCGAGAAGCACCGGTTCGCAGGTGGCCGGAGTAAACTCCTTACCCTCTGCCTCGCACTCTGCGCTGACGCGCTTGTTCTCTTTGTTGAAGTCGGATTTTTCAATGGTAGCTCCGGGAAGAAGCTCGGTTGAACCCGGCTCATCCACCTTGAGCTTTCTCATCATCTGACGAACGATAACCTCAATGTGCTTATCATTGATATCAACACCCTGCATACGATAGGTCTTCTGAACTTCCTTGATAAGGTAGTCGTGAACCGCATTGACGCCGTTGATAGCGAGTATGTCGTGGGGATTGGGAGCACCCTCTGTAAGAGCGGTACCCTTCTTTATGAATATCGGGTTACCGTTTTCATCCTTATCGCTGTTGAACTTCTTGCGGAAGCCGTAAGGAATAAGGTAGGTCTTTTCTTCGGCCGTCTCGGGATTGGTGATGACAATGTGCTCATTCTTTTTGATTTCGCGGAATGAGAGATAGCCGTCAATCTCGGCAAGAATTGCGAGAGTCTTGGGCTTTCTTGCCTCAAACAATTCCTCGACACGGGGAAGACCCTGTGTAATATCCTGGCTTGATGCGATACCGCCGGTATGGAAGGTACGCATTGTAAGCTGTGTACCGGGCTCACCTATTGACTGAGCCGCTATGATACCGACAGCCTCGCCCACGGTAACAGGCTCGCCTGTCGCAAGATTCGAACCGTAGCACTTAATGCAAACGCCGTGATCGGATTCGCAGGTGAGAAGCGAACGTATCTTTATTCTTCTGTCTGCTTCATTGGGACGGGCGTTAACGATAGCCGCGACCTTAGCTGCATCGTCCTCGGTCATCATCTTATCCTTGGACATAATAAGCTCGCCGGTTTTTTCGTCTACAAAATCCTCAAGAAGGAATCTGCCTGTAAGTCTCTCCTGGAGAGTCTCAATCATTTCCTTGCCCTCGTGGATATCGTAAACCTCAATACCGTCATGGCAATGGCAATCCTCTTCACGGATTATAACGTCCTGTGAAACATCGACAAGACGACGGGTAAGGTAACCCGAGTCAGCCGTTCTAAGTGCGGTATCGGCAAGACCTTTACGCGCACCACGTGATGAGATGAAGTATTCAAGTACATTAAGACCTTCACGGTAATTGGCTCGAATCGGAACCTCAATGGTTTTACCTGCCGTATTTGCAATAAGTCCGCGCATACCGGCAAGCTGACGAAGCTGTGATTCCGAACCACGGGCACCGGAGTCAACCATCATATAAATGGGATTGTTTTTACCGAGGTTCTCTTTAATACCCTGAGAAACCTTATTGGTGCATTCTTCCCAAACCTTGATGACTCTCTTTGAACGCTCATTGTTGCTCAAAAGACCCATCTTATACTGTGCGGTGATGGCATCAACCTTTTCCTCGGCTGCTTCAAGAAGCTCTTGCTTGTGCGGCGGGATTATAGCGTCGCATACGGCAACCGTTATACCGGATTTTGTAGAGTATTTATAGCCCTGAGCCTTAATGCTGTCAAGCATTACGGAGGCTATGTGTACGCCGTGCTTTTTAATGCACTTATCGATTATCTTGCCGAGACCCTTCTTATCGACAAGGAATTCAACCTCAAGATTGAATGCGTTTTCGGGATTGCTTCTGTCGATAAAGCCGAGATCCTGCGGAATGGGATTGTTGAATATGATTTTACCGAGAGTTGTGGGAACAAGCTTAGTAACCTTTTCACCGTTTATCTCTTTGGTCATACGAATTTTAATTTTGGAATGAAGACCGATGTCGCCCTCGTTGTAAGCCATGGTAGCCTCATCAACGCTGAGGAACGCTTTGCCTTCGCCCGGCTCGCCGTCTTTTTCCATAGTGAGGTAGTAAGAACCGAGTATCATATCCTGTGTGGGAACGGTAACCGGTTTACCGTCGGACGGCTTGAGAAGGTTATTTGCGGCAAGCATAAGGAGCCTTGCCTCTGCCTGAGCCTCTGCCGAAAGCGGTACGTGAACAGCCATCTGGTCGCCGTCGAAGTCCGCGTTGAATGCGGTACAAGCAAGCGGGTGAAGCTTAATGGCTCTGCCCTCTACGAGTACCGGCTCAAATGCCTGAATACCGAGTCTGTGAAGAGTGGGAGCACGGTTAAGCATAACGGGGTGATCCTTAATAACTATTTCGAGAGCGTCCCAAACCTCGGGCTTTGCGCGCTCTACCATTTTTCTCGCCGACTTGATGTTGCCTGCAACGCCGGTTTCAACAAGACGTTTCATAACGAACGGCTTAAACAGCTCAAGTGCCATTTCCTTGGGAAGACCGCACTGATGCATTTTAAGCTCGGGTCCTACTACGATAACGGAACGGCCAGAATAGTCGACACGTTTACCGAGAAGGTTCTGTCTGAAACGACCCTGCTTACCTTTAAGCATATCGGAAAGAGATTTAAGAGCACGGTTGTTGGGGCCCGTTACGGGTCTGCCGCGTCTGCCGTTGTCTATAAGAGCATCGACAGCCTCCTGAAGCATTCTCTTTTCGTTTCTTACAATTATATCGGGAGCGTTGAGCTCAAGAAGTCTTTTAAGACGGTTGTTTCTGTTGATAACACGTCTGTAAAGATCGTTGAGGTCCGACGTTGCAAATCTGCCGCCGTCGAGCTGTACCATAGGACGGATATCGGGCGGAATTACCGGAATAACGTCGAGAATCATCCATTCGGGACGGTTACCGGAAAGCTTGAATGCTTCGGCGACTTCAAGTCTTTTAAGTATTCTTGCTTTCTTCTGACCCGACGCCTCGGAGAGCTCCTCACGGAGCTGCTCGGTAAGCGCGTCAACGTCGATTTCGCAGAGAAGCTCTTTGATGGCTTCGGCGCCCATACCGGCCTTGAAGTCATCCTCATACTTCTCTCTCATATCGAGATATTCTTTTTCGGAGAGTATCTGCTTCTTTTTAAGCTCTGTATCACCGGGATCGGTGACAATATATTTTGCGAAATAGAGAACCTTTTCAAGCTCTCTCGGAGAAATGTCAAGGATAAGTCCCATTCTTGACGGGATACCCTTGAAATACCAAATATGCGAAACGGGAGCGACAAGCTCGATATGGCCCATTCTCTCGCGTCTTACCTTGGATTTGGTAACCTCAACTCCGCAGCGCTCGCATATTTTACCCTTATAGCGAATTCTCTTGTATTTTCCGCAATGGCACTCCCAGTCCTTTGTGGGTCCGAATATCCTTTCGCAGAAAAGTCCGTCGCGCTCGGGCTTTAAGGTACGATAATTTATGGTTTCGGGCTTTTTGACCTCGCCGTAAGACCACTCTCTGATCTGTTCGGGTGAAGCAAGACCGATTTTTATTGATTCAAAGGTTATATTTTCCATTGGCTCTTTACCTTTCTTCCATTAATTTTCAGAAATCTGCGAAACGTGAAATCAGAAATCCTCGTCATTGAGGTCATCCGAATCAAAACCTTCTTCGGAATCGCTTGTATAATCGTCATTCTCGTATTCGTCGGCGTCTTCTTCTCTGTCAGGAATATAACCGTCATCATAAGAAGCGTCGTTGACCTCTGAAAATGCTTCGTTGTCAGCCATCGTAGGAGTAACATCATCGTCGTCGTAGGTCTGTTTAAGGTCAATCTCCTCGTTATTTGCGTCAAGAACCTTGACGTCAAGAGCAAGCGACTGAAGCTCCTTAATGAGAACCTTGAACGACTCCGGAATACCGGGCTTCGGAACGTTGAGACCCTTGACTATCGACTCGTAAGTCTTTACACGGCCCACAACATCGTCCGACTTAACGGTGAGAATTTCCTGAAGAGTATAAGCTGCGCCGTAAGCCTCAAGGGCCCAAACCTCCATCTCACCGAAACGCTGACCGCCGAACTGAGCTTTACCGCCCAAGGGCTGCTGGGTAACGAGTGAATACGGACCCGTGCTTCTTGCGTGAATCTTATCGTCAACAAGATGGTGGAGCTTAAGGAAGTACATAACGCCTACGGTTATGGGGTTGTCAAACTTTTCACCCGTTCTGCCGTCGGTAAGTATCGACTTACCGTCCTCACGGTAGCCTGCCTCTTTAAGAGCCTCGCGAATATCGGATTCATGCGCACCGTCAAATACCGGCGTTGCGATTTTTTGACCGAGCTTGCGGTAAGCAAAACCGAGGTGAACCTCAAGCACCTGACCGATGTTCATTCGGGAGGGTACGCCGAGGGGGTTAAGAAGAATGTCGAGCGGAGTACCGTCATCAAGGAACGGCATATCCTCCTGCGGAAGTATTCTTGAAACAACACCCTTGTTACCGTGACGGCCTGCCATCTTATCGCCGACGGAAATCTTACGTTTCTGAGCGATGTAGCAGCGTACTACTTTATTAACGCCGGGGCTGAGCTCGTCGCTGTTTTCTCTTGTAAACACTTCGACGTTTACTACTATGCCGTATTCGCCGTGCGGTACGCGAAGGGAAGTATCGCGAACCTCTCTTGCCTTTTCGCCGAATATTGCGCGGAGAAGTCTCTCCTCGGCGGTAAGCTCCGTCTCGCCCTTAGGCGTTACCTTACCGACAAGTATATCGCCCGAGTGAACCTCGGCACCGATACGGATTATGCCGTTTTCGTCAAGGTCGGAAAGAGCGTCTTCACCGACGTTCGGGATATCTCTCGTAATATCTTCCGGTCCGAGCTTGGTATCTCTCGACTCAAGCTCATATTCCTCTATATGAATTGAAGTATAAACATCGTTGCGGACAAGCTTTTCGTTGATAAGAACAGCGTCCTCGTAGTTGTAGCCTTCCCAAGTGGTAAAGCCGATAAGTGCATTCTTACCGAGCGAAATTTCGCCGTTTGAGGTTGCAGGACCGTCGGCTATAACCTCATGAGCCTCAACCTTTTGACCCTCGGAAACTATCGGGCGCTGATTTATGCATGTGCCCTGGTTAGAACGCATAAATTTGATTATGTCATAATGGTCAACCGAACCGTCATCCGTAGTGATTTCAACAGTTTCCGCATCAGCCTTGGTTACGGTACCGGCGCGCTTTGCGAGAACTACGGTGCCCGAATCGACCGCCGCCTTGTATTCCATACCGGTTCCTACTATAGGAGACTCGGTTGTAAGAAGCGGAACCGCCTGTCTCTGCATGTTTGAACCCATAAGTGCACGGTTTGCGTCGTCGTTCTCGAGGAAAGGAATCATTGCGGTTGCAACGGAAACTACCATCTTCGGCGATACGTCCATGTAGTCGGCTTCCGAAGCCTCAATCTCCATAAACTCGTCACGATAACGGGCATTGACCTTTTTGCGCTTGAATTTGCCGTTTTCGTCGAGAGGCTCGTTAGCCTGAGCTACCATGTAGTTATCCTCGACGTCTGCGGTCATATAGGTGACCTCATCAAGCACCGTTCCCGTTTCCTTATCTATGCGGCGGAACGGAGCCTCGATAAAGCCGTATTTATTGATTCTTGCAAAGGTTGCAAGATAAGAGATAAGTCCGATGTTCGGTCCTTCGGGGGTCTCTATGGGGCACATACGGCCGTAGTGGCTGTAATGAACGTCACGAACCTCGAAACCTGCACGGTCACGTGAAAGACCGCCGGGACCGAGAGCGGAAAGTCTTCTCTTATGAGTAAGCTCTGCGAGGGGGTTTGTCTGATCCATGAACTGAGAAAGCGGAGACGAACCGAAGAACTCTTTTATAGCCGCCATAACGGGGCGAATATTTATCAAAGCGGCGGGAGTTACCTTATCGGGCTCCTGCGCCTGAAGAGTCATTCTTTCTTTTACAACTCTCTCCATTCTGGAAAAGCCTATTCTGAACTGATTCTGAAGAAGCTCACCGACGGAACGGATACGACGGTTGCCGAGATGGTCTATGTCATCCGTTGTACCTACGCCGTCCGCAATGCAGTTGAGGTAGTTGATAGAAGCCATTATATCATCAATTATGATATGCTTCGGAATAAGGTCGTCGCAACGAGCCGAAAGCTCCTCGGAAAGTGCATCCTTATCATCGCCGCACTTTTCGAGCACTTCCTGAAGCACGGTAAAGCGTACCTTCTCGTTAATGCCGATATCCTCAAGCTCAGCCTCTGTGAACATGGGAACATACTCACCGATGTCAACCATACCGTTTGAATAGACCTTAACGGTTTTATCCTCCGGGGTTACTATAACGGCGGTATTAACGCCCTCCTGCTCTATTCTGTAAGCAAGCTCGGGGGTTATGGTTTCGCCCGGCTCCGCAAGTATCTCACCGGTAAGATTGCTGATAATCGGTTCATCAGCCTTAAAGCCGGCTATGCGAGCGGAGATTGCAAGCTTTTTATTGTATTTATAGCGACCTACTCTTGAAAGGTCATATCTGTGCGGATCGAAGAAGAGATTATCAATCTGTGCCTGAGCAGTCTCGAGTGTGGGAGGCTCGCCGGGACGCAGTCTCTTGTATACTTCGATAAGAGCCTGCTCGGTATTTATGGTAGTATCCTTTTCGAGAGTAGCCTTGATTCTCTCGTCATAGCCGAAAAAGTCAAGTATCTCTTCGTTTGAGGAAAGTCCGAGTGCTCTGATAAAGGTAGTGATGTAAATCTTTCTGTTCTTATCAATTCTTACATAAAACAGGTCATTCTGGTCAGTTTCGTACTCGAGCCAAGCGCCTCTGTTGGGGATAACGGTAGTCGAGTAGAGCTCTTTACCCGTTTTATCATGCGTCATACCATAGTACACGCTGGGAGAACGGACAAGCTGCGAAATGATAACGCGCTCCGCACCGTTGATTACGAAGGTACCGCTGTCTGTCATGAGCGGGAAATCACCCATATAGACTTCGCTTTCTTTAATTTCGCCCGTTTCTTTGTTGAGCAGCCTTGCAGTAACTCTTAAAGGAGCAGCATATGTCGCGTCCCTCTCTTTACATTCCTTGACGGTATATTTGGGAGCATCGTCCATTCTGTAATCGACAAAGCTCAAAACAAGGTTGCCGGAATAGTCCGTAATATCTGCGACATCGCGGAATACTTCCTTCAGACCTTCGTCAAGAAACCATTGATAGGAATTTTTCTGTACCTCGATGAGGTTGGGCATCTCCATTACCTCATTGATTTTAGAAAAGCTCATGCGTGTGTTTCTTCCGAGTTTTACTGGTTTGACATTCACCATAGGGCTTATCACTCTCCGTTCGCAAAATTATTCCAAACGCCGACCGCAAAAATCAAGGGTATTGACAAATTGCAACCCGGCGGGAGATTACTATAATAATTGATTGTGATATGCTATTGATTTAATTGATTTTTTGTGATAAACTACTAATACAAAAAAACGACAAGAGCATATGCTTCCATTTTATAGCAGTTTATTATTATATGCTTGTCAATGGCATATGTCAAGTCTTTTTTGATTATTTTCGGAGATGTTATTGTATTATGTTGAATTTTGAAGAGCTTTCGCACAAGCTCTTTTCTCTTGTCATTTTCAGAAATCTGTTAAATGACGAGGTCATCAAGTCGTTCACCGAGCTTGCCGATGAACAAAAGAGCGAAAAAGAAGAGGTTTACTTATATGCCGATTTTCTCTCGAAGCTGTTTGCGGAAACCGATAATTTTTCAAAATATGTTTTAAACGCCGTTCTTGAGGACGAAAACGCTTACATATTAAATTATGGTCACAAAAAGCTCGGCAGCCATTATGACGAGGCTCTGAATATGGAGCTTGACACGCTTAACGAATTGGCAGCCGTGCGGTCTGACGATGTTAAAAAGAGCCTGCGCCTCGAAAATGAGTCTCTTCCCGGCTGGACTACCGAGAAAATCGATGTAAAAAGCATTTATCTCTCCAGAATAAAAAACATATCCAAAACCGGATACGGCATATGGGCAAAATACCACGTCTTTATCATTAAAAACGGTGATATTGTGCCTGTTAAATACCCCGACACGCAAAGACTTTCGGATTTTTCCGGTTACGAGCGCGAGCGCAGCGAGGTAATTGATAACACCAAGGCTCTTTTAAAGGGAGAACCGTGCAATAATGTTCTTTTATACGGCGACGCCGGAAGCGGTAAGAGCAGTACCGTAAAAGCAATAGCGAACGAATTTAAGGATGACGGTTTGAGACTTATCGAGGTTAAGAAAAATCAGCTCTATTCCCTGCCGGACATAATGGACAGGATATCGGGCAATCCGCTTAAATTCATAATATTTATAGATGATTTGAGCTTCACCAAAAACGATGAGGACTTCGGTGCACTGAAGGCTATTTTGGAGGGCAGCGTAAACGGCAGGGCCAAAAACATAGCGATATACGCAACATCAAACCGCCGTCATCTCGTCAAAGAGAGTTTTGCCGACCGTGACGGAGACGATGTTCATATTCAGGATACGATGCAGGAGCTTACAAGCCTTTCGGCAAGATTCGGCTTGCAAATCACGTTTTCAAGACCGGACAAAAATCTGTATTCGGGCATTGTTGTTGAACTTGCAAAGAAATACGGCATAAATATGCCGGAGGACAAGCTTATAATGAAAGCGGAGGCTCACGCTTTGAGAGCCGGCGGCAGAAGTCCGAGGACCGCAAGGCAATTTATAGAATATCTCGCATACAAGCAGGATGCGGAAAAGGAATAAGCTGTTATTAATTTGTTTGTATAAATTCAGTATAAAAAGATTGGAGAAGAAAATGGAGATCAAAAAAAGATACGATTGGGAAAATCCCGCCGTTATCAAGAGAAACAAAGAGGACGGCCACGTCATCGCATTTTCATACGATAACGCGCTCGATGCTGCGGAAAGAAAAGAGTCGCCTTACAAGGTAACTCTTAACGGAAAATGGAAATTCCATTGGCAGATGGGCATAGACAACTGTCCGCCTGATTTTTATGAGCCGAGCTTTGATGATTCAGATTGGCGATACATAACCGTTCCGTCGGTTTGGCAAACGGAGGGTACGGGCAGCGCTCCGTATTACTATGCAAGTACCTTCCCGAGAGCTATCAGCCGTCAAAAGAGCAAAATTCCCTGCATTGATCACAATATGCAGGAAATCGGTCTTTACAGACGCGCATTTACCCTGCCCGAAAACTTCGACGGAAAAGAAATATTTTTACACTTCGGCGCAGCCAAATCCGCAATCGAGGTATATATAAACGGAAGCTTTGTAGGTTATTCTCAAGGCTCCATGACTCCGCACGAATTTGACATCACAAAATATGTTAAGAATGGAATTAACGAGGTAGCCGTAAAATGTTACCGTTACAGCGACGCTCAGTACATAGAGGATCAGGATATGTGGCTTCTCTGCGGCCTTTACAGAGAGGTATATATCTTCGCCGAGCCCAAGACCTGTCTTCGCGACTTCTTTATAACAACCGATCTTGATAAGGATTACAAGGACAGCGATACGAAGCTTGAAGCAAAAATCATAAATTACGAAGGCGAAGACAAAGCTTCAAAGCTCAGTGCTTATATTGAAAAAGACGGCAAAAAGCAAAAGCTGGGTTCGGAGGAATTCACGGTTGCCGGAAAAGACAGCAAAACAATAAACCTTGAAGCGGTAATAAAAAATCCGCTCAAATGGAGTGCCGAAACACCGGAGCTCTACACTCTTGTTATCGAGCTTAAAACCGGTAAAACAACAACATACAAGTCAATCCGTTTCGGTTTCAAAAAGGTTGAGATAGTCGGAGAAAAAATCCTCTTTAACGGCCAGCCTCTGATGATTCGCGGTGTAAACCGTCACGATTTCGACCCGGATCACGGTTGGGCGGTTCCGAAGGAGAGATATTATCAGGATCTCGACATAATGAAACGCTGCAACATAAATTCCATCCGCACTTCTCACTATCCTGATGATCCGTTCTTCTATGAGCTTTGCGACGAATACGGTTTCTATGTTATGGACGAATGCGATATGGAAAGTCACGGCGTCCGCAGAAAGGGCGTTCCGGGAAGCAATCCCGTATGGACTAATGCGGTTGTGGACAAAATGCAGAGAATGGTACTTCGCGACAGAAACCACGCCTGCGTATTTATGTGGTCACTCGGCAATGAGGCCGGCGACGGCACAAACTTCGCTAAGATGAAGGAAGCCGCTTTGGAACTTGACAAAACGAGACAGTTCCACTATGAGGGCGATTTTGACCTAACAAAGAGCGACGTTATATCGAGAATGTATCCCCTCCCCGACATTATGGAAAAGCTCGGCAATCGCGAGCCAATAACCATAAGCCTTTACGATAACGTTGCAAACCAGCTCGCCGCAGATTCAAAGCCCATTCCGAAAGAGGCTTACACGAAGCCTGTAATACTATGCGAATATGCGCACGCAATGGAAAACAGCCTCGGCAACTTCCAGGAATATATGGATGACTTCGAGAAATACGATAATATGTGCGGCGGATTTATTTGGGACTTCGTAGACCAGGCTCTTCGCTACAAGGCTCCCGACGGAGATCATTGGCTTTACGGTACGGACTTTGAAAAATCAGAGCCGCGCAGACCCTTCCAGCTTCCCAACACAACCGCTATGACAGGCAGTAACACATACTTCTGTGCAAACGGTATAATTGCCGCCGACAGAAAGGTTCACCCGTCGGCATATGAGGTCAAAAAGGTTTACGCCGAAATGAAGGTTATTGAAAAAGACCTTGAAAAGAAAGAATTTACCGTTAAAAATAAGCACTTATTCACCGACCTTTCGGAATTTGACCTTAAATGGACCGTAACCGCAAACGGTAAAGAGATTGAATCGGGTATTATCGACAATCTTTCGGTTCCCCCACTCTCTTCAAAGGACATCACGGTGCCGTTCTCTTCAGATAATCTTCCGAACGCCGAGTGCATTATCACATTCTCATTCCTTCGCAAAAACAAGGAGCGTTACTGCGAAAAGGGCTATGAACAGTCGTTTGACCAGATAATTCTAAAGAAGATGCCCGAAGCTCTTCCCGATAATTCAAAGGGTAAACTTCAATGCGTTCAGATAGGCACAACAGCTACAATTCAGGGTGAAAACTTCACGGTAAAGGTTACCGACGGCAAAATAGTTTCGCTCCGCTTTGACGGCAAGGAATATTTAAAAACTCCCTTGAAGCCGAATTACTTCCGCGCGCTTATCGACAACGACTTTTCACTTACAAACTTTGTTCCCTTCCTTATTCCGCTTCATCCGTATTACACATGGAGAACCGCAACCGATACGGCACAGGGCACAATAACAGCCATAGATGAGGGCGCAAACGGTGAAATCATCATATATGTAGACTGGGCAGTATTCTCATTCTCGGGCGTTAAATCGAAATATATTATCTATCCCGACGGCAAAATCGAGGTCAACCACGAGGGTACTCCAAAGGCCTTTACACTTCTGAGATTCGGTACGCAGATGGGGCTTATACCCGAACTCAACTACGTAAAGTGGTACGGCAGAGGTCCGCAGGAAACATATATCGACCGTAAAACCGGCGGCAAAATAGCTATTCACGAGATGAGCGTTGACGACCTTGAGCACCACTATATGCGTCCGCAGGAAAACGGCAACAGAGTTGACGTCCGTTATGTCGAAATAACCGACAAGGACGGCAAGGGCCTTAAATTTACCGCTCCGTACAACACTCCGCTCGCATTCAGCGCCTGGCATTACACGCAGAATGAGCTTGAGAAAGCCACGCATATTCATGAGTTAAAGCACAAGGATATTACGACGTTTAACTTTGATTTAACTCAGCTCGGCGTAGGCGGAGATATGCCCGGTGACGCACACGTGCGTGAGCCGTATATACTCCATCCAAACAAGAAATATGCTTATTCCTTTACCATAGAGAGCATAAAGAAATAATACGGTTTAATGATATTTACCGGAGTCGCAAAAAGACTCCGGTATTTTTTGTTTTGCCATAGCATAGTCACATATAAAAACAAAAAAATAAATCAGACTTGACAACATACCCCTCACAGGTATATACTCAAGATACCCCCTAAGGGTATATAAACGAGGTGTGGTTCATGGAAAAAGAAAAGTGCTGTCACTGCTCACAGCGAAAAAAAGAGCGTTCCCCCGAGGAATATAAAAAGCTTATACACAGGCTTAACCGAATCGAGGGGCAAATCCGCGGAATAAAGGGTATGGTGGAAAACAACGCTTACTGCCCGGATATACTCATACAATCCGCCGCCGTAAACGCCGCGATAAATGCTTTTAATAAAGAACTGCTTGCAAATCACATCAGAACATGCGTTGCCGACGATATAAGAAACGGCAAAGACGAAGTGATTGACGAGCTTGTGGTTACACTTCAAAAACTTATGAAATAAAGAAAGAACGGTAAAATATAATGAATGTTGTTTTAATAATAATTCTCATAGCAATTGTGGTATTGGCGGCGGTTTCCGGCGCGAAACACTTTAAAGGTCAGGGCGGCTGTTGCGGTGGCGGCGGAGAATTAAGACCCGAGCGTAAAAAGCTCGACGGCCCCGTAACGGAAGAAAAGATAATTTCGATAGACGGAATGAGCTGCGAAAACTGCCGGAATCGCGTTGAGCGAGCTATAAACAAAATAGACGGAGCTTCGGCGAGAGTAAATCTTCACAAAAAAGAAGCGGTTGTTTCGCTCGACAGAAAAATTGACGACGAAACGCTCAAAAACGCTGTTGAATCGGCAGGCTACAAGGCTGTTTCCGTAAAGACACGGGAGGTAAAAAAATAATGACACAGTATAACGTCACCGGTATGAGCTGTGCGGCGTGTTCTGCGAGAGTTGAAAAAGCGGTATCAAAAGTGCCCGGCGTAACATCGTGTTCCGTCAGTTTACTCACCAACTCCATGGGCGTTGAAGGGACGGCATCGGACAAAGCTATAATATCCGCAGTACAAAAAGCCGGCTACGGAGCATCTAAGAAAGGCGGAAGTAAAGCCGCCGAGAGTGCCGATGAATCCGCACTCCGCGACACAGAAACGCCAAAGCTCAAAAAGCGTCTGTTTTGGTCCGTCGGATTTCTTATAATACTGATGTATTTTTCGATGGGTCATATGATGTGGGGATGGCCCCTCCCCTCTTTTTATAACAGCAATCACGTTGCAATGGGACTTACTCAGCTTTTGCTTACCGTTATAATTATGGTAATAAACCAAAAGTTCTTTATCAGCGGTTTTAAAAGTCTGTGGCACAGAGCCCCGAATATGGATACCCTCGTAGCCCTCGGTTCAACCGCCGCATTCGTATACAGCACTTACGCTCTCTTTATGATGACAGACGCTCAGACACGCGGCGATATGCAGGCTGTAAACACCTATATGATGGACTTTTATTTTGAGTCCGCCGCTATGATTCTCACACTTATAACCGTGGGCAAGACCCTTGAGGCGCGCTCAAAGGGCAAAACGACCGACGCATTAAAGAGTCTTATGAAGCTCGCACCAAAAAGTGCGGTAATTTTAAAAGACGGCGAAGAAAAGACCGTGCCTATTGACACGGTACAAAAAGACGATATATTCTTAGTACGTCCCGGCGAGAGTATACCGGCAGACGGTGTGATAATCGAGGGTGAAAGTGCCGTAGACGAATCGGCGCTTACCGGTGAGAGCATTCCTGTAGACAAAGCCGCAGGAGACAAGGTTTCGGCGGCAACCGTCAATCGGTCGGGATTTTTGAAATGCCGTGCCATACACGTAGGTGAGGACACAACCCTATCGCAAATCATTAAAATGGTCAGCGACGCCGCAGCCACAAAGGCCCCTATAGCAAAAATCGCGGATAAGGTTTCGGGCATATTCGTCCCGGCTGTAATAATTATCGCGGTAATCACAACCGTAATATGGCTTCTGCTCGGTCACGGCGTAGGTTATGCGCTTGCACGCGGAATTTCGGTTCTCGTAATATCATGCCCGTGCGCCTTAGGTCTTGCGACTCCGGTTGCGATAATGGTGGGCAGCGGTCTCGGCGCAAAGAACGGTATTCTTTTCAAAACAGCGGCGTCTCTTGAGGAAACAGGCAGAATACAGATTGTGGCACTCGACAAGACCGGAACAATAACAAAGGGCGAGCCGAGAGTTACGGACATTATCCCAAACGGTGAAACAACAGAAAATGAGCTTCTTAAAGCTGCGGCGTCTCTTGAAAAGAAGAGTGAGCATCCGCTTGCAAAGGCTGTAATTTCATATGCGGAGAGCAAAAATATCATCTGCGACGACGTATCTATCTTTAAAGCTTTGCCCGGAAACGGCCTCAGCGGCACCGTAAACGGAAAGAATATATTCGCAGGTAATCTCAACTTCATAAAAACAAAGGCCGAAATATCGCCCGGCATCAAGGAAATTGCCGAAAGGCTGTCAGGCGATGGTAAAACTCCCCTCTTCTTCGCTCTGGATGGGAAGCTTCTCGGCATTATAGCCGTGGCGGACGTCATTAAAGACGACAGCCCTAAGGCCGTTAAAGAGCTCAGGAATATGGGAATACGCGTTGTGATGCTCACGGGCGACAATGAACGTACCGCAAACGCAATAGGTAAATCAGCCGGTGTTGACGAAGTAATCGCAGGGGTTTTACCGAGCGGTAAAGAAGAGGCAATCAAAAAGCTTAAAAAGCTCGGCAAGGTGGCAATGGTCGGCGACGGAATAAACGACGCACCCGCCCTTACAAGAGCCGACATAGGCTTAGCCATAGGTGCAGGCACAGATGTTGCCATAGATGCAGCCGACGTCGTTCTGATGAAGAGTCGTCTTTCCGATGTGCCCGCAGCCATAAGGCTCAGCAGAGCGACGCTTAGAAATATACACGAAAACCTGTTTTGGGCGTTCTTCTACAACACGATAGGTATTCCGATAGCCGCCGGCGTATTTATCCCTCTCGGACTTACGCTGAACCCCATGCTCGGAGCTGCGGCAATGAGCCTTTCAAGTTTCTGCGTTGTAACCAATGCCCTGAGACTTAATCTGTTTAAACTTCGTGACGCAAGCCACGACCATAAAATAAAAAAGCATTTAAAAAATGTAACGGAGGAATCAAAAGCTATGGAAAAGACAATTAAAATCGAAGGTATGATGTGCGGACATTGTGAAGCTGCAGTCAAGAAAGCTCTTGAAGAATTACCCGAGGTTGAGTCAGCCGAAGTAAGCCATGTAAGCGGTACCGCAAAGGTCACTCTTAAAGGTGAAATCGGCAATGACGTTCTCAAGAAAGCCGTTGAGGACAAGGATTACAAGGTTATCGGAATAGAATAATCATGTAAACAAAAAAAGAACCGTGAAGTCATAAGACCTCACGGTTCTTTTATGCAATTCTGCAAAATTATCTCTTAATGTCGTCCCAAGCAACACCGTCTATGTGGAACAGCTCGTCAAAGTCGTAACGGTTGTTCTCGTCTTTTCTGTGGTTCGGATACCAAACCTGAGCAAAGAACGGGTTTGTCTTGGCGATAGCGTCATAATCCCAAGCCTTATGCGGGATATAGCACTCGGGGCACCAATGTCCGCCGAGAAGTATAAGAGCGGGGCTTGCTTCGAATTCTGCGCCGCAGTGGCCGCATTTCCATTTAAGCTTAGTAGCCATATCACCCTTAGTCATTGTCTCGGAGAGGCACTCGCCGCCGCGGAACTTAGCAGCCTGCTTCATATCCTCAATGTCAAGCTCTGCTTCGGGCTTTGTCTCATCATAACCGTGGTCAAGCTTAAACTGCTCAGCCGCGCTGTTATCCTTATCGAACTTGATGATGTCGAAATCTTCCCACTTTGACGGGAGTTTCTTCCACTCGTCCATGCCGCCGAAGTAGATGTCAAGACGCTGCTTGTTGTTCTTTTCAACCCAGTCAAGAGTACCGAAGTCCGGAGTCTTGGCAATCTTCTTCATAAAGGGCTTCGCGCAAGCTGCAACGAGGTTCTTCGGAAGATATCTCGGAATTTTAAAGTAGAATTCAACCTGATCTGCAAGACGGTTGAAGTAATCCTTAACGGGGAGGTTCTCACGGAAGTGAAGGAAGTTTTCAAGCTTATCGCCGTCTGCATAGAACTGACCGTGGAAGTTCTTCGTTGTAAACCAGTTGGGGTCAAAGAGCTTTTCGGGGCCTGCAAGACCGAGAGTACCGAGAAGAAGGCACTCAAACTCATAGTTTGAAATTCTGTATTCCTTACCTGAACCTATATTGTAGAAGTGATTCCAGAAGTCGGAACCGAGGTTGCCTTTTGCATCTTCATCGCAGAGGTTGGCAAGCAAACGACCCGAATCCTCAACGGTGCACCACTCAAGAACGCCGTTGATCGGAACGTGGAACATAATAGGATCCATATTTTTAAGAATGTTGGGATAAAGTATGCCCGACTGACGCATAACAACCCAATTCTTAATACCGCTCTCAACGAATACACGCTCTGCTATGCACTTAGAAACAGCATAATGGTCATATACCGAAACCTTGAGCGGATCGCCGCAACGTCCCCAATGGATAGGATAGTTACGACCGCCTGTTTCGGCAACGGTGCCTATGTAGCAGACCTTAACTGCGTCGGGATCTGGCTGAGCAAGAACTGCCTTGCAGATATTCTGAGCAGCACCTATATTTGTTTTCTGTGTTCTGTACGGTTTCCAGTCAGCTGCCGGAGAAACCATGCCGCCTACATGAAGGATATAGTCAGAACCTGTTACTGCGTTGAGAACATCCTCATAGTTTGTAAGATCGCCCCAAACTATTCTGACTGAAGGATCATTTTCAAAATCCTTGAATTTAACACGGTTTTTTTCACTTCCGCGAAGTAAAAGAACAAGATTAAACTTATCTTTCTTAGCGTAAAGTTCCTTAAAACCGTGGAAACCCATATGACCGGAGGCACCGGTCAGCATTACGGTTTTTTTAGCTCCCATATTGTTCCACCTCATTTAAATCATAGTGCTTTTATTATAACATTTTTATGTACAATGTCAACAAAAGAGTAAAAAAATCAATATATTCTGTAAACAGATATTTATTTTTGCAAAGAAACGCGTGCATTTTTTAACAGCGACGTTTAACTCAATATGTATCACGGCGGAATTCAACCTTTACAGCTCACGCCGTTAAAAGCACCGCTGTCAAATGTACATTTTTACCTTGGCACAAAGGAACTCATAAAAACCATCATACAGTTCCTTTGAGATTTTACCGGGATACGTCATAATTTTAAGCTCAAAATCAGAGCCACCCCTTGTGTAAGCCGGTGCAAAATGCTCAAAGTCGTTTAATTTAAATCCGTTTCGCTCATAAAATCCGCGACGGCGAACGGATATTTCATCCTTCGGCGGGTCAATTTCCAAAATAATGGTTTTATTGCAGCCTTGCAGCATCGAGAGTGTGCGCTCTCCGTACTTGCGGTTGCGCTTTTCCGGTAAAACGCAAAAATGCTCAATATATATAAAGCTGTCGGTATCCCAATAAAGCACTTCGCCTATAAATTCGCCCTCATCGTATATAAGGTCAAAATGGAACTGCTCATCATACATGGCCCTCTGCTGTGCGTCATATGACCTCCGCTCGTATTTCGGGAAGCTTTTTTCATAGAGCTTCATTGCGGTATCAAATATTTTTCCCATGCTGTCTCTCAAACGTATAAGCTCCATATAATTCTCCGTATAATCAGTATTTTTGCAGGCGGTTTTATCTTATATCGCCCTACAAACATATTTTTAATAATATATATTTTATCACAAAAACGACATTCGGACAAGACGTCATCGAATGACACAAAGTATGCAGCTTAAGCTGTCGGATAAAATTATTTGTTGTAGAATTTACTGAAAAATTTTTGCAATCAGTAACTTATTCATAATTATTCATCACACCCTAACTGCTGAAACACCTTTTTAATCTTCGGATATTGAATAGCAATCCAGTCAACCATTTCTTCATTTTTTGCCCAGCAGTCAACCCCATTACTGCTTGAAGTTAATCCACCTCGTCGAAAGGCAAACATAAATGGTTACTGTTAACAGCTTTGTTTCACTACCACTCTGTTTCGGTTTGTTATTTAACTTTTTCAGATGCATTTTTGCATTTGCTGTTTTCATCCTGCGCGGTATGGCGGCGGCAAGCCATTACGGGCTGAGAAAAGCGAAAAGAGAAAAGAGGAATGTTGTATAATAAAAAAATACAGCACAAATTGCTAATAATATCCCGCAGTGTATGGCAGGAGCTTGTCCCTGCCGAGGGAATTTACAAATATATTAACTGTAGTTATCAAACGAAAAAATATATTATGCTGTATGGATAGACCTTACGGTTGTCTGTTTCCAAATGTTTTTCCGCATTCTACGATTCATAGGTTGCCTTATTAGGCTTATAATGCTATTCTTTAGGTAAAAGAAAAGGCGGTGTTTTTATGGATGCAACAAAATGCGGCGCGTTTATAGCAAAATTACGTAACGAAAGAGAAATGACGCAAAAAGATTTGTCAGAGGTATTGAACGTTTCAGACAAAGCAATTTCTCGTTGGGAAACAGGAAAAGGCTATCCTGATGTATCGTCACTAATGGCTTTAAGCGAGTTCTTTTCGGTTAGCGTAAACGAATTACTTTCGGGGAAAAGAATAGATATTGAAAAACTGTCAACAACTGCAGATGAAAATGTGCTTGAGGCTATCCGAAAAAATGAGCGGGCTAATGAAAAGCAGAAAAAGCAGGTTGCGATTTATACGCTGTTACTTATAATTGCTATATCGCCGGTTTTAATTATTCTTGCAAAAAACCTTTTTGAAGCCTTTAAAACCGAAATTGAAGTTGAAAACATTTTAACATCGGTTATTTCGATTGTGATTGCAGTAGCAGTTTTGATTGTCGGCTTAATAATAAAAGGCGGAAATTTATCTCTGCTGCATTCATATCACTACAAAAACGTAACAGATGTTGAAAACTATTCGGTAGCAATTGGTACGGCGTTAGCAGAAATGAGTATTCCTATTATAATTCACTCGTTTTTAAGCCTATTTTATCAAGTTAAGGTTATATCGGTTGTAGGTGCTACAATATTGCTTATAGGGTTAATAGTCAGTGCAATTCGCATATTCAAAATTCAAGCTGAATATAACGGAGGTTTGTTTTGAATTAAAATATTATGATTAAACAACTCTGTAAAAACTGCTGGCAGAATGTGATTTTATATCAAATTTGTTGCGCACAGGGGCAGGTCTTGCCTCTAAGGGACTCGGCTCACTTCGTTCGCCCTCGAGTTTGCTCCGCAAACTATCCTATTATAGACTTCTTTTGACAAGACTTCGTCTTGCAAAAGATTATAAGGGTTCGAATCCCGTTTTTACTTTCAAACAAAAAACAGGACATAGCTTTAGCCAAAGCCCCATAAGGATGTTTTTCGGCAGGGACACGGTGCAACCCCACAATCGGGGTTGCACCGTTTTCCCTTTTTCAGACGGTAAGCCTGTATTCCTGCGGGTTTACTTTGATTTTAGCCATAAGGCTTTTAATTTCGTCTTCTGTGGGAATGTCAATCAGTCCGATAGCTGTGAAGTAGATGTCTACCTTCACATAGCAATGGCCGCTTGATTTGTCGTTGTTATGAACCTCAATCCTGCGGATTATAGAGTTTACAAGGGTTGGTGTCAATTCTTCAAAGGATGTACTGCTTCGCAGAACCTTCAATAAGGTTTTAAAGTCAAGACTCGTCTGTTCAATGCAGGCGAGTTTCTTTTCGTCCTCTGCCACCTTATTGATAAGGGTGCGCTGTTCGTTAAGGTCGATCATCCACTTATTCTCAAACAGGTTGCACACGCGGCGTTCAAACTCGCTGCGCTCTACATCGGGTGCAAACTCCTCCAAATAAACCAAATGATGGCGTGAGATACGCAATTTGCCTGCGTGATTTGCAACAATGCCAAAAGCGATATGATCTCCGGAGGGGGACTTCAGAGACTTCTTTGTTCCGGGTATTAAAGAATACTGGAAACATATCGAAGAGAAGATAAAAAAGAAAAATCCTTGATATTCTTCCCTTGCAGAAAAAGAGGAGGTCATTTCCATGGTTTACTTATCGAAGTCAAAGTACTGCGGACTCTGGCAATGTCCCAAAATTGCATGGATGAAAAAATACAAACCGGAAGAACTTAATCTTAACGGAAGCGTTGTTTCACGCATGGAAGCCGGCAACGAGGTCGGCGATCTGGCAATGGGGCTTTTCGGCGACTATGTCGAAGTGACGGCATATAAAAACGATAAGCTCGATCTTTCCAAAATGATTGACCACCAAAGCAGAAATGCAAAAAGGCACGCCGGTCATCTGCGAGGCTTCGTTTGAATACAACGGCCTCTATTGCGCTGTGGATATTCTCAAAAAGGAGGCGGACGGCTGGGCCATTTATGAGGTCAAAAGCTCTACCAAGCACGAAAACTCCACAGATGACAAGCCGGTATATATTGCGGATGTTGCCTATCAGAAATACGTGCTGGAAAACTGCGGCGTGAAACTCAGCGGAACATACCTTGTCTGCCTGAACGGGGACTATATCTTTGACGGCACTCTGGATATCGACCGCTTATTCACGATTTCCGATATCGCAGAAGCCGTTGCGATTGAAGAAAATAACATTGCCGCCAATCTGTCTGCTGCCGAGCGTCTGCTCAGCTCCCCGGATGAGCCGGATATTGATCTCTCCATCGGCTGCAAGAATCCGTATCTCTGCGGATTCTGGAAGTATTGCACTAGGCATATCCCTGAGCAGTCGGTATTTGACCTGTACAGAATGTGGTTCAGAAAAAAGATCACATTTTATAAAAAAGGCTTGTCACGTATCCGGAGCTGCTGAACAGCGCTGAAATCACCAACAAAACGCAGCTCCGCCAAATGGAATTTGCCTTGCAGGACAAAGGAACCTATATCGAAAAGGAAAATATCCGCGATTTCCTTTCCACGCTCTCTTATCCGCTCTACTTTCTTGATTTTGAAACCATGCAGCCGGTCATTCCGCAATATGCCGAAACCAAGCCCTACGCACAGATTCCGTTTCAGTATTCGCTGCACTACATTGAGGCCGAGGGTGGCGAGCTGAAGCACAAGGAATTTCTTGCTGAGTCGGGAACGGATCCGAGAAGAAGGCTTGCCGAGCAACTTTGCGCAGATATTCCTATGAATGTCTGCGTTACCGCGTACAACAAAGCCTTTGAATGCACCAGGCTGAAAGAATTAGCGGAAACATTCCCCGATTTGGCGGAGCATTTGCTCAATATCCGAGATAACATCGTCGACCTGCTCGTTCCGTTTCAATCGGGTTATTACTATAATCGTGCAATGGGCGGATCCTTTTCCATCAAGAGCGTGCTGCCCGCCATTTTCCCGGACGATCCCGAATTAGACTATCACAATCTGGAGGGTGTGCATAACGGCGGCGAAGCGATGACGATTTTCCCCAAAATACAGTTTATGACGCCGGAGGAGCAAAAGGCAGCCCAACACAATCTGCTAAAGTATTGTGAGCTCGGCACCTACGCGATGGTGAAAGTCTGGGAAGCGCTTGTCCGCGCAGCGGAATAAATATCATTCTCACAAAAAATCAGCACAGCCGCCGAATCACTGCATTTCGGTGGCTGTGCTGTTATTTTCCTATTGTACTTCAAAAACTCCGCTTCCGTTTTTTCTTAATTCTTCTCCCAGCTGATGCAGTTCAATCCGCCGCCTTCCTCGGCTATCTCATTGATATTCACGGGAATTATTTTCTTATTGAAAATTTCCCTTGCACATTTTAGCGCCGTTTCATCCAGCGCATCGCCAAAAACGGGCAGAAAAAGATGCTTTTCGGTTTCCAGAAAGTTCAGGTAGCTTCCAACAGCGCTTATCCATTTGGAATCAAAATACGGAAAATCCATAACCGAAATACCGCATTTTTCCAATACCCTTTTTACCCTCTGCTCATAACCATTTTTGTAAGGCGAGGCATTGCCGATTACTGTGTTTTCGCTCACAAAGCGCACCACGCCGTCTGCATGGCCGGTCATATCGCTTTTCAGCGACGGAATGATAACGATCTCTGCTTCAAGTAATTTTTCAAGCACTGATGCAAGAGTGTTTTTATCATATTCCGGATTCTCGGAAAACACCCTGTCGGTGATAACGGCTTTTACCTTAGACGGCGAAAATACAACATTTCCGCCGTCAAGATTGATATTTGAATATGTAACAGGCAGTGTGAAATGCGGCGCAATGTCAGCCTTGAAGTTTGTTCTTAATAGCGGATCGTCTGCCAGATAATTCGGCTCGTACCGAAACGATACATATTTACCGCTTTTTGTTTTAACCGGCATATAATCCCTTGCCCAGATATCCTTTGCTCCGTCAAAAAGAGCAAATTCTTCTCCGCTGTTGGATAATGCGGAAAACAGATTTTTGCCGACGAGGAATACTTCGGGTTCGTTTTTAGCAGTGACGAAAAGTAGAGCATATCGCATTTCTCCTTTCGTTTTTTACTCCATTATGCCGCACGCTTAATAATAAAATAGCGGTTACTCAAATTCTTTTTTGTGCTTCATAAATAAATCAAACATCAAACGAACGCTCTTCAGCTTGGTCCAGGAATCAACAACCTTTGAGTTATCATCAAGATTGTAAATTTTTGCATATGGTATAGATAAAAATATTGGCGAGTGCGTTGCAATAATGAATTGATAATTGAAGAATCGAGTAGAGGAATTGATATGGTCTGCAAGCTTTATCTGATTTTCAAGTGATAAACTGTTTTCCGGTTCATCAAGCAGATAAAGTCCTTCGTTTTCCATTTGTTCTATAAAGTACAACATCGCCGTTTCTCCGTTGGAGTTTTCTTCTTCCTCTCGCTCCAATCTTTTTTTCAAAAAGGCAGATTTGCTTTTCAGTACCTCATACCGGGTGTGCCACATATCATAATCTTCCAAGGATTGCAGATTTGGACTGCCTGCCCTTATCTCCCAATATTCTTCGTTTACATCTTTTGTTTTGCTGAACAATTGCTTATTAAATTCCCGTTTTTTCATTGAAAGGTTAAAAATATCATCACTTGTTATAATTCTGCTGTTATGATTGAAAAACTGCGCATATTCTCGAAAATCATCCTCGTTATACTTGCACATATCCAAGTAGTCATTAAGAAAACGTCCGGAATTAAAAAGTGAGTCACGTTTTAACCGTAGTTTTTCTGCAATGATATTCAGTGCCGTGGTTTTTCCGCATCCGTTTTCGCCGTAAAGAATCGTGATGCTATCAAATTCTATCTTATTAAGGCTAACATCCGGAAGAACATTGAATGGATAAAAAGAGCCGGTATGAAAGAGAGGACGCCGATCCGCCTCAAGGCTGTCACCGGGATGTAAAAGATTGCATTCCTCAGACAGTAATGGAAATGAAAACCTTTTTCAGTAAATCATTTTTTCAGCCCTTATTCTATTTTTTGTCAATAGGACATATCCCAACTTATGCTATGCAAGCCGCTCCCGTCAGCGGCAATATTCGGAATCATTACAGGCTCAACCGGCTTTGAAAACAACTTTTCGGCGGCGGCCACGGCTCTTGCATCTGCATCGATACCGAATACGGGCAAAAACACCGCTTCATCGGTTTCGAGATAATTCAAATAGCTTCCTTTACCATCGGTCGATGCAGACGGAAATTCTAACATATCCAGGCCATGATATTGCAATATTGTTTGTAATTTCTGATTAAGGCGATCCGACGAGAAAGCTTCATTACATAAAACTGTCTGGCCGTCCAAAAAGCGAACCATATTGTCAGCATGACCGGTGATATCACTTTCAAGTGAAGGAATTATAATTATTATCTCACAGCCCCGGTGATCTATCACTGAGGCAAGCTCCCGTACTAATTCGGCTTTTCCATATTGGGGATTTTCTGAAAAAATACGATCACTGATGATTACTACTTTTTCGTCACGTGAGCCTTGTGTGATCAATATATTACTGCCATCGAGGTTTATCTCCGATTTATCAAAATCACGGGGCGGTCGCCAACCGTTAACCAACTGCCAATTTGCATCAATGTCCTGCAAAAAATCAGTTTGCAGATCGCGGTGATCTTTTAAATAAGACGGTTCATACCGAAACAACACATTATCCCGCTTGAAACGGCCACGTATTTGTATCGGCATGAAATCCCGTATCCGAATATCCTTCACACCTTTTATAAAGCCATAAGCAACATGATGCTTTTCAAGTGCAGCAAAAAGGTTGGCGGAATCTTCAGGATATTTATGGGGAAGTAGATCCGAAAAATAAAGAAGCTGGATGATACTGGCCATTTTTTTCATAGGTGTTCCCTTTTTTCTAAGCGTATTCGGCAGTTTATAACTTTATTCTATAAAAAAAACAGCAATTGTTATACTGAGTGCATGGATAGCCAACCCTCTTGAAAAAATCTCCGATTTGCTTCTGATTCGCAGCCGGAGCATTTATGTAGCTTCCAAACAGCCCTATATATGCTTTTTTTAGGAGGCAGGAAACGACGTATTATCGTCCAGCTTTGGCCAGCCCTGAACCCGATAAACGCAGGAAACGATATTGCCTTCTTTCATTTGCACATCGTCTGAAAATTCAGAATGCAGTACAGCATCATATTCGTTTCCGAGGCAGGAAAGCGTATAAAGGATGTCGGACTCGTCAAATCCGAGCTGAGCCGAATCCTCATAGATTTCAACAACCTTTCCACTCAAAATAATATAAGCGCTCTGCTCAGAATCAGCATCTCCCGATGCAGATAACACACCTGCCGGAATCACAGATTCCGGCGCCATTGAATGTCGCGCAGCATTGTTGTATGCGTCTTCCTCTGCGTATATTTCGGGCTTGCCTGCGCACTCCAGAATAAGCTCGAAATCCTGCGCCTCATTCATTCTAACGTCTTCAGGAAACACGTTATGTGTTTCGATTGGAATGGGGAAATTAACTTCACCGTCTTCCATCCAAGCGTTCAATTGTCCGTTTCCGTCATGATCCGGTTTTGAGATCCATTCTTCTGGTTTGATAATCATAATACGCGTCTCACTCTCATCGTCTTTTGTGTGCTTATTTTAACACGGACAATGTACCAAATAAGGTGCATTACCGCTGCCGTTTCAGCAGTCCTTCCTGCTCTCATCCGTATTTTCGAACAATTCAAGAAATTCGCAGAAAGAAATCGATGCGCTGTCCACTTTCGCAGCATTGACCCCTTGTTTTGTGTGGGGATTCAAGGTATATTTCTTATGTGTTGAACCACACATTGCAAAATACGGCCGGTGAAGTATCACATACCCGGATCGCCTTAAAAGAGAAAATGACCGATCCGTCATCGTGTCAACATCCACCACATATTCTTTATCAAATTCATCGGGTAACTGCGGAAGAGTCCTGCGCTTAGGCATTTTGCCAAGCAGAGGACATTCCTTTGTCGTTTTCATTTGCAACCTTCTTTCTGTTTCCGGCTTTTCCTTCGGATACGGCGCAAAGCCATCCGTTAGAATGATAATGCCGTCAAATTCTTCATCCCGGATACGCTCAAGCACTTTCTCACGCTTGTTCGGTGTAAAATTTTTCGGCGCTACGCAAAGGAGCTTTGCGTTCGGGTACATTACCGAAAAGATGTTCTTCCACTGCCCGACGATATTAATCGGTACAACGTACATATTCTTTGCAGAAAGACCCATTTGTTTTATTTCCTGACCGGCGGCGATCATTCTCCTCCTGCTTTTCCGCAATACGCTTGGCCGCACGGAGTTTGCCGATAACCTTCTCAATTTCATCCGAGGAATACTTCCCCTCAATATCTCCTGCAAGTCCCAAAATATCCAAAAGACTTAATTGTGCATTTTTGCCGGATTGATTTTTATCAGACATATCCCATCACACCCCGATTCCCTTTTGTTCAACTGTTCAGTCCTATTGTACAGAAGTATATGTACCAAAATAGGGGCATAGAAGAAACAGGCTATGTTCTCACAGTCTGCTTTCCGGCTTGAATTCGTATGAGTTGTCAATTCAATCCGCTTGGTTTCTTCCATCAGATAGAGGGCGAGCATTGTAAATGCAGAATACTTAGTTAATATTTCACCCTCTACAATAAAATTTCTTTTACCTGTTTTTATCTTCTCTTCATTCAGATTCACTTGTATACTTCTTCAGATCATTTTCGAGAGCTTCCTTCAAACGGTTTCTGAGCGACTCCGGCGAAACTACCTCAACGTGATCCATATACTGCATTGCCCAATGCACCATCGCATTTGGGCTTGCCTTGACGCTAATTCTGACCTTGCTCTCATCATCAATTTTTGCGATGCGAATATCGCTGCCGAACCAGTCAATAATCTGGTCGATTATTCCAATATCGGCAATAAAGTCAATGCACTCCGGTCGGTATACATATAAGGCATGGAAGACGACAGCTCCTTGTAATTGATGCCGTTCTCATAGCCCGGTACGCTGCGTAGCGATGTGGCCTTTTTATCTGCAACGGTCATATTGGTGATTCGATCCAATCTATGGAACACCATATTACCCCAATATTCACTGTATGCCATAAGGTAATAGCGTTGATTGTGTAAGATCATCAAATAAGGGGACACATATTGATGAGAAGACTTATGGAGCTTCTTATCGACTCCGTACTTGTTATAATCGTAATGTATCCGCTTTCCTTCTTCGATAGCTATATCGATCAGTTCAATATTATAAAACAGAGCCTGATTGTCCGTTTTGTACCAATCGTTTACCGAATGAATGTGCTTAACATTTGAGCGAAAATATTTATTGGACAGACCGCAAAGCCGATCGATGATGTCCTTGGAATGTTTTGCGGTAATATGCTTACTGCTCAAAACGCCGTCAATCAGCATATGCAGCTCTGAGTCTTCAAAATCTCTGCATTCAAGATAGCTTCCGGCTCTGCGCGACTCAATATCGACCCCTGCTTCCTTCAGCAGCGAAATATTTCTGCTGATCGCCTTCCGCTCCTTCATTGTCTGACACCTCATGATACTTTCATTATACTTATACAGGTGCAGAAATTCAAAGATGCGATTATATTATGTGTAGATAACAATAAGGCTCCGACCTTTTGAGTCAGAGCCTTATTGCTCGCCTTTGCAAATGCCATTTTTCAGTGTTTTGAAATTATCGCCTTACCGGGCTGTGGCATTTGCTACGCCCTGTTTTTATGGCGGAGAGCAAGGGACTCGGCTCACTTCGTTCGCCCTCGAGTTTGCTCCGCAAACTATCATATTATAGACTTCTTTTGACAAGACTTCGTCTTGCAAAAGATTATAAGGGTTCGAATCCATTTTTAATTTAAAGCAAAAAAACAGGACATAGCTTTTGCTATGCCCTGTTTTTATGGCGGAGAGCAAGGGACTCGGCTCACTTCGTTCGCCCTCGAGTTTGCTCCGCAAACTATCCTATTATAGACTTCTTTTGACAAGACTCCGTCTTGCAAAAGATTATAAGGGTTCGAATTCCTTGCTGTCTTATCAAAAAAATATAGGGTACAGCAAACGCTATACCCTATATTTCTGGCGGAGAGCAAGGGATTCGAACCCTCGAACCGTTTTAGGCGGTTACACGATTTCCAATCGTGCTCCTTCGACCAGCTCGGACAACTCTCCATAGATCAAATGACGAGGAATATTATATATGATTTTATTCAAAAAAGCAAGCAAATTTTTTCGTATTATTCAAAATTTGCTCTATCGGCGCATATCCATATAAAACGGTCTCCGATGCGCCTGCCGAGTGAACCTAAAATATTGATATTCCTTCAATCGTAAAAACACAACAAACACGGAGCAACAACGTATAGAAGTTATGAACAATTCGAAAGTTTCTGTTTTGTGCATATTAAACATAATTTTAATTTATATGAAAAATATTATTGACAAAATGTAAAAAAGCTGTAATATAGTATTAAAGTGAATTTATATTCACCAATAAAAGATGAATGGAGTGTTAAGTAATGAGTTATAATCCTTATGACAACGTGCTCGCAACAGTTGAAAACGCAGCGCATATTCTCGGCTACAAGCCGACAGAATACGAAGCTGTGAAGTACCCCGAAAGAGAACTCTCCGTTTCTGTTCCGGTAAGAATGGACGACGGCAGCGTAAAGGTATTTAAAGGTTATCGCGTTCAGCATTCTACGGTACGTGGCCCCGCAAAGGGCGGAATCCGTTATCATCAAAACGTCAATCTTGACGAAGTTAAGGCTTTGTCGGCTTGGATGACATTCAAATGCGCTGTTGCCGATATTCCCTACGGCGGAGGCAAGGGCGGCGTTGTTGTTGACCCGACAACTCTTTCCGACGGCGAAAAGCAAAGGCTCACAAGGCGCTTCACCTCTATGATATCCCCTATAATCGGACCCGATAAGGATATACCCGCTCCGGACGTCGGAACAAACGCCGAGGTAATGGGCTGGATAATGGATACATACAGTATGCTGAACGGTCACTCCACTCCGGCGGTAGTTACGGGCAAGCCGATAGCTCTCGGCGGAAGCGAAGGAAGAAACGAGGCCACCGGTCGCGGTATAATGCTTAACACTCTTTATATATGCCAAAAGCTCGGCATCGATATTAAAGCGGCCACGGTAACAATTCAAGGTATGGGTAACGTCGGCAGCGTAACGGCAAAGCTCCTCGATAAAGAGGGGGCAAAAATAGTAGCTGTCAGCGATGTTTCCGGCGGTATCTACAATGAAAACGGTCTTAATATACCTGCAATTCTCGAATACCTCTCCGTCAAAGGCAACCTTCTTTCGGGCTACAATGAGGACGGTATGAAGAGAATTTCAAACGAAGAGCTTTTAACGCTTGACACAACCATTCTCATTCCCGCAGCTCTTGAGAACCAAATAAATAAAGATAATGCAGATAAAATCAAAGCTAAGGTTATAGTCGAGGGTGCCAACGGTCCTACAACAATTGAAGCGGACGAAATACTCGACAAAAAAGGTGTTGTATTGGTCCCCGATATTCTTGCAAACTCAGGCGGAGTTATAGTTTCGTATTTTGAGTGGGTGCAAAATCTTCAGTCGTTTGAATGGACCGAAGAAGAGGTAAACTCTAAGCTTGCAAGAAAAATGAGCAAAGCATTTGAAAACGTATACGGCATTGCCAAAGAAAAAAATGTTTCGCTCAGAACCGGAGCTTATCTCATAGCTCTTAAGAGTGTTGTTGACACCACTAAGCTCAGAGGCATTTGGCCGTAATTTGACCGATATGACAAAGAACGAACCACCTAAAGGCGGTTCGTTCTTTTTGTTTAAAATAAAATTGTAATTTGTTTGATAATTTATCCGATTATCTTTTATCAGCTTTCGTTTTTATCTTTTGACGGTTTTTCTTTTTTGCGAGTCTTATTAAACAGCGCGGCAGCCGTAACCGCAAGAATGACAGCTACAATTCCCGACGTAACACCGATAATAACAAATGTCTCGTTTTTGATATGGTTTTTAACGGCATTTTTGATATTATCAGCAGAAGAAGCTATCGCGTTATTTTGTGTTTCCGGCTCTGCGGCGGCCTCTTCCGTCATCGGCTCATCGGAAAGCCCCTCGGTATAAGGTTCTGTCTCAACAGGTGCTATTATCGACGTACCCGACTCGGATTTAACCGTAGTCAAAATATACGTCATAGTTGTAACGCCGTCCTCTGCGGTAACGGTAATCTTTGTGGTGTTGCTTCCTATATCCATTTTAAGATAGCCCATAGGTATACTTACCTGTGCCTTTTCATTATTCGGCACGGCGTCTACCTGAATTCTCGCTACGTCGCTCATTACGCTCGCATTATAAAAAAGCGTATCCGACGAAAACTCCGGAGAAAGCGTAAGGTCTACTGTTGTTTCACCTGCATCCGTTATACCGTAAACACGCATTGATTTAAGCGTTGCATCACTTGAGCTTACGGAGTTATCGCCGCTGTTATTTTGCTGTACGGGAGCTTCCGTTACGTTGTTCTGCACCTGCTGACCGGAATTATTACCGGATGATGGCATTATGAGCACGGAATTGCCTTGAGACGTAACACTTATGCTCTTCGCGCTCGAATCATAGGCTGCCGCATACACTGAAATAGGTGTACCTACGGGAGTAGAGCCAGATGTATTTCCGATAACAAGAAAAGTTATCGTCATAACGGTGCCTGCCTTTACCTGCACATTGTTCTGTGAGGAGGTTGCACCGGCATATCGCACCTGAGAAGCACTTTCGATATGTGTGCATGAGGCCTGCGGCAACGCGCTGCCGGCATCACCGAGTGAGCTTGACTTATATTGCAGCTTGGTTTTGTCATAATTTACATACACGGAATACGAGCCGAGGGAGACTTCGGTATTTTTAATGCTTATTGTAACCGTCTCGCCTGTATGCGCCGTGGCTCCGGTTGAAAAAACGGAGAACCCGTCCGCCGCATCAGCGCCGAAAGAAAAAAAGCACAAAAAAAGTATCGAAAGCGAAATTATTATACCGATAAATTTTTTAGTGCCTCTCATAGGGTCCTCCGAAAGAATCATATTAACAAATTTGCAAACATTCGGATAATACACAAGCCGTACTACCCAACGATACATTATGTTAACATACAAATATGAATTTTTCAATAAATAAGAAACGAAAAATTAAAGTCTGTCCGCTTCAACTATTATAACCGTCCCTTTTTTTACCGTTATCACGGCTTCATCGGAGGTTATCTCGTTGCTGACTCCGAGCGCGGAAAACGGTGAAAGTGTATAATCGGAGAGCGGATAGTACACGCCCTCCTCCGAAATAACGCTGTCCCCGCCGACGGAAAACACGGAGAGATAATACTTTGCGGTTTTACGCTCAATTCTTACACTCTCGTTTTTGACGGCAAATATCTTATGGTGAGAATCTATTATTGTTAAATTTGTGCCTCGCTGCTTAGCCTGTGAAACCAAGGTTAAGTTAGCCAAGGTATGGTCAACTCTGCCGCCGAGCGCACCCAAAAGAGTAATTTCCCTGTATCCCCTTTTTTCGGCTTCCGTAAGAGCGGTTTCGGTATCCGTTGCATCCTTTATGGGGTTCAAGGCAATAAGCTCATTTTGCGTTTTCGGTTTTTTTGAAGAGTCATAATCGCCCACAAACAAATCCGGCTCAATACCGGCATCACGGCAATAAACATATCCCGCATCGGCAGCGATAACAAAATCGGCACTATCGGCATATGCCTTTATCGCAGAAGTGTTGTCAATACTGCCTGCGGCAACTATCACACAGCGTTTTTTACTCATTTCTGCCATTCCTTTATGTCCTTAATCTCGTTATATATAGCTTTGTAGCTCTCATGGCGGCTCTTTTCGATATCACCGTTTTCAACAGCCTCCACAATCTTGCAACCCTTGTCACACGTATGACTGCAGGTGGTAAATTTACACGAGCCGAGATATTTTCTGAATTCGCGAAAACAATACGCAAGCTCCTGCTTGTCTATTGAGCTTATCATTGCAAGCTCAAGCGAAGAAAAGCCCGGTGTATCCGCTATATATCCGCCTGCCGCCGAAAAAAGCTCCGCTTCACGCGTGGTGTGTCGGCCTCTGCCGAGTTTCTCGCTTATCGCGGAGGTGGCAAGCTTCAGTTCGGGAGCAATCCTGTTTAAAAGAGAAGTTTTTCCGACTCCCGAATTCCCTGTAAAAGCGCTTGTTTTTCCGCAAAGCAGTTTTCTGACTTCACCGACTCCCTCGCCTGTTTCGTTTGAAACGGCAACAGAGACAAAGCCCGCATGCTTATAAATAGACACAAGCTCATCGGCAGGTGCCAAATCATCCTTTGTCACGATTATTACAGGCTCTATGTTTTTATGCTCGGCAACGGCCGTCAGCTTGTCAATAACTAAAGTTGACGGGCGCGGCTTAACGGTTGACGCCACAATTATAAGGCTGTCTATATTCGCAACGGGAGGACGCATAAGCTGATTTTTGCGCGGATGAATCTCGTCTATTGTGTTTTCAGCTCCGTCGTTTACGGATATGGTGACAACATCTCCGCAAAGCGGTGTTGTTTTTTCCTTGCGAAAAACTCCGCGCGCCTTACATTCATATACTTGATTGGCGGCTTCAACATAATAGAAGCCGCCAATACCTTTTATAATTTTACCGTTTAATGTTTTACTCATACTCATCCGTTATCGGGCGTTGCGGATTTAACGACCAGTTTAATTTCCGTAGACGGAGATACTTTTCCGCCGCCACTCGGAGTCATACTCTCAACCTTGCCTGAAGAAGCCGAATTTCCGTTTTCATCGACAACTTTTACGTTTGTAAATCCTGATGTTTCGAGCGTCTTTTTGGCCTCCGAAACATCTTTGCCGACTACGTTGGGAAGAGCAACCTTATCGTCATAAGAGCTGTTTTTAACATCGCTTACCTTAGCCGGAGTCTGGGTAAAGTCAATCTTGCCCTCCTGAACGTTTTGGTCGTTAATGAATATGGTGTATTTATTGTTTGCGCCCTTACCGGAAATCTCGTATGTCTTTGTGCCGCCGTTTAAAAGCACATCGGTATAGGTAGCATAAAGGTCGCTGTTGATATATATCTTAACGGTACCCGTGCTGCTGCCCGAGAGATTGGGAAGATTTACGGTTACACTGGCAGTTGTACTCGCGGGAGTGCCGCTGCTTATAACTATTTCAACGGTAGAGCCGGAATCCGCCTCGGAATCTCCTACCGGATTCTGATTTATTACCGTGCCCTTCGGCTTGTCGCTGTCGGTTTCGGTAACTTTAGCTTTAAGACCTGCCGCCTCAATGAGTTGCTTTGCGACGTCTGCACTGTATCCCTCAACAGACGGGACTTTTACGGAATTTGAATTTTTATCGGTTGAAACATAGAGCGTTACAAGCGAGCCTTTTTCAGCATAAGAGCCCTCCGTGGGATATGAATCGAACACAAGTCCCGGGGTAACATTTTTCTGATAACTCGTTATTATCTTGGTGGTGAAGCCGGCCTTTTTAAGTTTTTGCTCGGCATCATCAGACGAAAGGCCTATAATGCCTTCTATCATAACGCTGTCGTCGTTATATGCTATTTGAAGCTTTACGGTTTTGCCCTTACGAAGCTTTGTTCCTGCATCCGGAGTCTGTTTTATTACGGAGCCGGGCTCTGCATCGGTGCTATATACCGACTCGGTCTCAAACTTGAAGTTACTGTTGTATTCGGCATTTGACATTATATCGTCGATATAATTTTTACCTACGAAATTCGGAACCTCAACCTTTTTGACGTTGCGGCCGAGAAGTATGCCGGTAACTATTGCGGCAATAACAACAAGACCTGCTATTATGCCGATAAGTATAGGAACGGTCTTATTGGCCGGCTTTTCATCATCGTTTTTATCATCGTCGCCGTTTACGGCAGGAGCTGCCGGTCTTCGTTCTGCGGGAACAGGCTGCCTTGCGGCTGTGCCGTTTACCGCTTTTGAATCAACAAACTTTGTAGGCTCGTTATCGACAAAGTAATCATAATCGAACTTTATTGACGGATTGCGACGGAATGCGTCAAGGTCAACAAGCATTTCGGCTGCAGAATGGTAACGGTCCTTGGGATTTTTCTGCATGGCGCGCAATGTAATCTGCTCAAGGCCGAGAGGAATATCGGGATTTATCTCACGCGGACGTTTAGCCTCCTGCTGAAGCTGCATTATCGCTACGGAAACAGCACTGTCCGACTGGAACGGAAGCTGACCCGTAAGCATTTCATACATAACCACACCTACGGAATAAATATCGGCCTTGTCGTCGGTTATTTCGCCTCTCGCCTGCTCGGGACTGATATAGTGAACCGAGCCGATGGCATTTTCGGTCATAGTGCGTGTATCGCCGCGGCAGAAACGCGCTATGCCGAAATCGGTGACTTTAATGGTGCCGTCCTGCAAGAGCATAATATTTTGCGGCTTTACGTCTCTGTGTACAATACCCTTATCATGCGCGTGCTGAAGCGCTTTTAAAATCTGCGTTACAAAGTGAACAGCCTCTTTCCAGTTTATAACCTTTTGCTGCTCTATATATTCTTTGAGAGTTATGCCCTCAATATATTCCATAACTATATACTGAAGTCTGTCGCCGAAGCTCACGTCATACACCTTAACTATATTCGGGTGCGACAAAACGGCAATAGCCTTTGATTCGTTTTTGAAGCGACGGCGGAATTCATCATTTGCAAGAAATTCCTCTTTAAGAATTTTGATCGCAACTATTCTGTCATCGATCACATCATAAGCCTTGTAGACAACAGCCATACCGCCCACACCTATGATTTCTCTGATTTCATATCTGCCGTCAAGTCTTTTACCGCAGTAATTTTCCAAAAATGATCACTCCTTTTAATAGGTAACGGCTACGACAGTGACATTGTCGCCGCCTCCGTTTTTGTTTGCCCTATCGACCAGTCGCTCGGCAAACTCATAGAACATATCGTCTTTAGTAAGATCGCACATTTCATCGGACTCGACGAAATTTGTAAGACCGTCCGTGCAAAGTAAAAGCACATCGCCGTCTTTCATTTCCTGCTCGCTAAAATCCACAAGAATTTCGCGGCTCACGCCGACGGCGCGCGTTATTATATTCTTATTCGGATGCCTTTTTGCCTCAAGAGCGGTTATTTTGCCGTGTTCCACGAGCTCCTGCACAACCGAATGGTCACGCGTGAGCTGAGTTAAAGCTCCGTGCGAAACAATGTACGCTCTGCTGTCTCCGGCGTGGGCAATATATGCAATATGCTCCATAACAATGGCGCACACCACGGTAGTACCCATACCGTAAAGTTCCGAATTTGAACAGCTTATGTCATATACGCTGATGTTGGCGGCATTTATGGCAGACACCATCATATTTTTGATGGAATTTGCACTCATACCGGGTCTGAACGAAGATGTAATCTGCTCGGCTATTACTTTTACCGCTGTGGATGACGCCACGTTTCCTCCGGCAGCACCGCCCATACCGTCGCAGACCACGGCCCATGCGACACCGTTTGGCAGCTCACCGGTGGTGTATGAATCCTGATTGCTCTCACGAACCATGCCCACATCGGTTTTTGCGACTATTTTCACAGCAGATCACCTCTTTTTCACAATCAATTTTTATCGGTTATCTTTTTAGCTCTGAGCTGACCGCATGAAGCGTTAATATCACTTCCGAGCGTTCGGCGAACCGTAACATTGATACCGTTTTTTTGCAGTATTTCGGAAAAGCTCCTGAGCCTTTCTCTATCGCTTCTTACGTAATTGTTTTCCCTTACGTTGTTAACGGGAATTAAATTCACGTGGCACAGCATTCCGCGAAGTCTTGAGGAAAGTTCCCTCGCACATTCGTCCGAATCGTTAAGGCCGCTTATCATGGCATATTCAAATGATATTCTGCGAGAAGTTACTTCGGTATAATACCTGCACGCCTTTAAAAGCTCCTCGATATTCCACTTTAAGTTTACCGGCATAGAGCGCGAACGGATACTGTCGTTCGGTGCGTGAAGCGAAACCGACAGAGTAAGCCCAAGTCTTTTTTCTGCCAAATCATATATGCGCGGAACTATACCGCAAGTGGAAAGCGATATGTGGCGCATACTTATATTAAGACCGTTTTCATCGGTTACAAGCGACAAAAACTTCATAACGTTATCGTAATTGTCAAGCGGCTCTCCGGTACCCATAAGCACTATATGGGAAATGCGTATGCCGAGGTCGTTCTGAGCCGTTATTACCTCCGACAGCATTTCCGAGGGACGCAAATGACGCTTAAAACCGCCTATTGCGGAAGCACAGAACGAACATCCCATTTTACAGCCGAGCTGAGTTGAGATACATATGGTATAGCCGTATTTGTATTTCATAACGACGCTCTCAACATATTCGCCGTCGGATAAATCAAAAAGATATTTTACCGTATCGTCTTTTTGCGAGACAAGCTTAGTATCTATTTTACAGTTACAGATATAAAACTCGTCATCAAGTGTTTTTCGGAGCTGCTTGCCGATATTTGTCATATCGTCAAAAGATACCGCGCCTTTTTCGTTGAGCCAGGAATAAATCTGCCCTGCACGGTATTTCGGAAGCCCCATTGAAACTGTCTTTTCCGTAAGCTCCGACAAAGACAGGGAACGTATATCAGTTTTACTCAAAATCAAATTCTCCCGAATACTGCAAAGAAGAAGCCGTCACCGCCGTTTTCGGTCGGAATAATCGTATTAAAAGATATTTTGCGGAACTCCGCGTTATTCCCGAGGAATTTCTCGCAAACGCCTTCATTTTCGGCTCTGCTCAGCGTACACGTCGAATAAACAAGCGTGCCGCCGCTCTTTACATATTTTGCTGCATTTGTCAAAATATTATACTGCACAGGCAGTAAATTGTCAATAATCGCAATATCCTTGTAGCGTATTTCGGGCTTCCTGCCGATTATTCCGAAGCCTGAGCATGGCACGTCACAGAGCACCTTGTCCGCCGCTTTTTCATACTCGGGCAAAAATACACAGGCGTCGCCCACCTTAGCCTCGATTATATCTATACCGAGCCTTAAAGCTCCCTCTTCACAGAGCTTTACGCGCTGAGGGTAAAGGTCAAAAGCGAGTATTTTGCCCTTGTTTTTCATAAGCTGCGCCGCCGTAAACGCCTTTCCGCCGGGTGAAGAGCACATATCAAAAACGGTATCGCCGGCTTTCGGCGACAGCGCTTTTACCGCCTTGCCGCAGGAGATATCCTGAACATGGAAAAATCCCGCTTTATACGCTTTAAGCTCTTCTACCGCACCGGTATTTTTAAGTATTATGTAATTTTCGTCCTCGGGGCACTTTTCGGCAACCGCATTTTCGCCGGAAAGCAAGGTTATAAGCTCATCCGGTGAAACTTTAAGAGTATTCACTCTCGCAGTTACGGGTCTTGCGCCTAAGGCGGAGGACAAGATTTTTTCCGTCACTTCTTTGCCGTAATCCTCAACGAATTTATTGATAAGAGCTTCGGGACAAGAATACATTATACTGAAATCCCTTGTCGTATCTCCGGTTTTTTCATATGTAAATCCATCTTTAGCCACCTTACGAAGCACCGAATTCACAAGCCCCGAGGCATAAGCGCAGCCGCAGCCCTTCACAAGCTTTACACTCTCGTTTACCGCCGCGGAAGCAGGCACTTTATCCATAAAGCAGAGTTGAAACGCACCGAGCCGAAGAACCGTCAGCACCTCGGGTCTGAGTTTTTTGAGAGGCTTTGTAAGATAGCGCGACAATATGAAGTCAAGCGTTATTTTACGCTCGGTGACGCCGTAAACAAGTGCCGTGACAAACGCAGAAGACGCCGAAGCGGCCGCATTTTCACGCAGAGCCGCATCCAGCGTCAAATTTGAGTACGCATTGTCGCGTTCTATTTTGTTGAGAATTTTGAAAGCTAACTGTCTTTCGTTCATAAATTACCTTCTCTTATTATTTGTGAGCAACAGCAATCTTAAAAGGTTTGCAGCCGAAACCGCAAAGGATGCAACATACGTCATAGCCGCCGCCTTGAGGACGCGCTTTGCACCGGGGAGTTCGTCATTCGACAGCATTCCGGTATTTTCGATAACATCAACAGCTCGGCGGCTTGCGTTAAATTCAACGGGAAGCGTTACAAGCTGGAACAGCATTACAAAGACATAGAAGAAAATCCCGATATTTACAAGCAGCTGCGAGCCTAAAAATATGCCTATTACAGCGAGCGGAATTGCGGCACGCGAGCCTATTTGGCACGGCATAAGAAGCGCATTGCGAACCTTTATCGGAGTATAATTTTCTGCGTGCTGCGCCGCATGACCGGCTTCGTGGCAGGCTATGCCGATTGCCGCAACCGAGCAGCTGCCGTAAACACCGTCGGAAAGTCTTATCACGTTATCACGCGGGTCATAATGGTCGTTTAATTTTCCTCTGATATGCTCTATACGGACATTTTGTATTCCGTAAAAATCAAGCACACGTCTTGCCGCATCGGCTCCCGTCAGGCCGTTCATATTATTAAGGCGGGAAAATTTCGAATATGCGGAATTTACTCGCGCCTGGCATATCAGCGAAATAAACAGCACGGGGACTATCAGAATAAAATAATAATAATCAATATAATATGGCATTTCTTTTCACCCTTATTTAAAAGAATCGCCGCTTTGTATTTTATGCCCCAAAAGAAAAGCTTCTGCGCTCATCCTCTTTTTGCCCTCCGGCTGGAGCTCAAGAATTTTAAGCAGTTTACCGTCCTTGCAGGCGACAAGCATTTCGCCGTGAGATACGGTAATTTCTCCCGGTGCGCCGCCTTTAAGCTCGGTTTTTTCGGAAGAATGAAGCTTGACCTTCTTGCCGCCCAAAACGGCGGTTGCGGTGGGCCACGGCGAGAGACCTCTTATCTTATTATGCACTTCATCAATCGTTTTAGTAAAATCAATCGGGCAAAGCGCCTTTGTAAGCATAGGCGAATAACAGCTCTCATCATCGTTTTGCTTTATGGGTTTAAGGCTGTCGTCAAGCAAAGCTCTGATTGTTTTTGAAAGGACATCCGCGCCGAGCAGCGACAGCTTATCGTGAAGCTCGCCCGCAGTCATATTTTCATCAATCGGGAGCTTTTCGGAAATGAGTATATCCCCGGTATCAAGCCCCTCGTTCATAAGCATAGATGTAACTCCGGTCTCTTTTTCGCCGTTTAATATGCACCATTGTATCGGAGCCGCTCCGCGATATTTCGGCAGAAGAGAAGCGTGTATGTTTATTGAGCAAAACTTCGGAAGATACAGTATTTCGGGAGGTAAAATTTTGCCGTAAGCGGTAACCACATTAAGCTCGGGGTTAAGTCTTTTAAGAATTTCGAGAGCTTCTCCGTCACGCATGCTTTTCGGCTGAAAAACAGGTATACCGTTTTCCTCGGCAAAAACCTTAACGGGCGGCGGAGTAAGCGTATATCCCCTGCCCTTCGGCTTATCGGGCTGTGTAAACACGCCGACAACCTCGTTTCCGTCATCTACAAGTCTTTTAAGACACGGCACGGCGAAGTCGGGAGTCCCCATAAAAACTATTCTCATAAGTTACCTCGTCAATCAATTTGTCCGCTTTCGCGGCGTATACGCTCAACTACTTCCTCGGGTGCAAGACGTTCAATATACAAATGGCCGTCAAGATGGTCTATCTCATGGCAAAATGCGCGCGCTTTAAGATCCTCGCCCTTATAAAGGCACCATTTGCCCTCTCTGTTTTGCGCTCTTACCTTTACGGTTTTCGGTCGAACCGTAACGCCGCTTTTTCCCGGAAGCGAAAGGCAACCCTCTATTTCGTACTGAACTCCGTCGCTCTCGACTATTTCCGGATTTATAAGCTCTATAAGACCGTCGCCGACATCTACAACTACCACTCTTTTAAGCATTCCCACCTGAACGGCGGCAAGTCCGCAGCCGTCGGCATCGTAAAGGGTATCTCTCATATCGTCAAGTAATTTAAAGAGCTTTGCGTCAAAGCTTTCAACGGGACGGCTGACCTTTCGAAGTATCGGGTCATCGTTTACCCTGATTTGTCTGATTCCCATCTTTTTCACCTCATAATATACTCTCGGGATCTATGTCCGCAAATGCCGTAACCGCCGAAAAACGTCCGTCCTTTGCGTAATCCTTTAAAAGTCCCGACAGGAAAAATCTGAATTTTTTTGTGTTTTTGCATTTAATTATTATACGAAATCTGTATTTGCCGGATATTTTTGAAATACGCGGAGCGATAGGTCCCAAAACGATAATACTTAAATCTGCGAAATCATTCTTTTGCCGCTCCTTGAGCATATTCAAAAATACCTTTGACGCCGATTTTGTGAGCATCTCATCGCTTCCGGTAAACGACACCACGCACAAGTTACAATACGGAGGATAAATCATGGCCTTACGCATTGATATTTCCAAATTGTAGAACGCTTCAAAATCCTGCTTTTCGGCAAGCCGTATTATCTCATTTTCGGGGAAAGAGGTTTGGATAACGGCTCTGCCCTTACTGTCGCCTCGCCCTGCTCTGCCTATGACCTGAGTTAAAAGGTCAAAGGTGCGCTCGGCACTTTTATAATCATCATTGTAAAGCTGCTGATCTATAGATATTATACCGACAAGCGTAACATTGGGGAAGTCAAGTCCTTTTGCGACCATTTGTGTTCCTAACATTATATCATACTCGCCGTTTGTGAACTTTTTTAGTGAATTTTCAAAAGAATATCGCGAAGTTGTTGTATCCGCATCAAGACGAAGCACACGCGCCTCGGGAAAGCTGTCGTGAAGTTCCTCTTCAAGTCTTTGCGTTCCCGTTCCGGAAAATACCACGCTTTTTTCGCCGCATTCGCGACAAACGTTTGTAAAAGGCTCTGAATATCCGCAATAATGGCACATCAATCTGCCGTTTTTGCTGTGATATGTAAGTGAGATACTGCAATTCGGACAGGTCATCACCTTTCCACAGCTTTCACACGCGGCAAATGTATTGTAGCCGCGGCGGTTAAGCAGCAATATTGCCTGTTTTTTATTTTCGAGAGTTTCTTTGATCGAAAGAGTCAATTCGTCGCTTAAATTTTTGGTTTTTGTCGGGTCGGCTCCGTATTTCATCTCGGTTGTTATAACCTCGGGCAAAACTGCGTTGCCGTACCGGTTTTTAAGTACATTCAAAGAATAAATACCGCTCTTTGCCGCCGCATATGTCGTAAGCGATGGGGTTGCCGAGGCAAGAAGCAAAAGTCCGTTATGGCATCCTACGCGGAATGCAGCCACATCCTTGGCATGATAGCGCGGCGACATCTCCGATTTATATGTGCCCTCCTGCTCTTCGTCCATAATAACCAATCCGAGATTGTCAAACGGGGCAAAAACCGCCGAGCGCGTACCGAGCGCTATTTTGGCTTCGCCGTTTTTGACGCGCTTCCACTCGTCAAGTCTTTCTCCCATTGAAAGGGCACTATGAAAAACCGCCACTTTTTCACCGTAACGGTTGTAAAAAAGAGACAGAAGCTGCGGAGTAAGAGAGATTTCGGGAACCATGACTATACAGCCCTTACCCGTTTTCAGCACCTCGTCAATAAGGCGCATATACACTTTTGTCTTCCCGGAGCCCGTAACTCCGAAAAGCAGCGAGGTTTCGGCCTTGTCGCTTTGAAATCTACCGCAGAGGTCTTTGAATGCTGCCGATTGCTCACTTGTCAGCACTATATTCTCTTTATTTGCCCCGTGCAAAAATTTTGGGCGGCGGAAAACCTCGTTATCAAAAAATTCCAATATGCCTTTGCGCTCAAGCGTTGTCACAACGGCTGTTGTAACACCGGTGAAATAGCAAACCTCCTTTACCGAAGCAGAACCCGTATCCGTGAGGAACTTTACAACCTGCTTTTGCTTAGCGGTAAATTTAGGCGGTTCTCTGAGGGCATAATAGAATTCCGAGAGCTTTACCATTTTCACGGTGGCGTCGCCTATACGCCGCACGGAGTCGATATTTCTGATAAGAAACCCTTTATCTGCCATCTTTTCGGCAATTGGAAAATCCTGTTTAAATCCGAGCTCTTTGAGAAGTCTGTCGCCGCGGACATATACGCTCTTGTCCGAAAGAAACGAAAACACGCTTTTTTCGTCCGGTGACAGAGAAGTCAGCATATCGTCGGTAACATCGGGATTTACTATATATGATGTTACGAGATTAAGCCCGAGGCCGGTAGGCAGCATAGCCTTTACCGCCTCGTACAGCGTGCAGAAATACTCGTCCTTCATAAATACGGCAAGTCGCAGCATCTCATTATTTAAAAGCGGCGATGGGTCGAGCACCGCCGCAATATTTTTGAGCTTCACAGCATCTTTTGATTTTTCTCTTAAAGCAAATACGACGCCCTGGCGTTTCTTACTGCCTCTGCCGAAAGGGACGAGTACACGAACACCGGGACGCACGTCTTTTGAGAGTTTTTCGGGTATAGCATAGTCAAAAGCGTCATCAAAGCTGAAAGCGGTATTTTCAACCGCTACCTTTGCTATCATACGCTGCACCCCTTAAAATAAACTTATATATATCTTATCTCTTCCGGCTCGATTATTTTATATTTGCCGGAGAGTATCTCGTCAAGAGCTATGCTGACGGGCTTTTCAATCATTATTTCGCCGTCTTCCTCGGCCTTTTCCGAAATTTCTCTTGCTCTTTTTGCCGTGGCTGTAACAAGAGAATAACGGCTGAGATGGTCTTTTAAAATGTTTTTCAAATCCGGATTGAACATAAAATAAAACCTCACTTATCTATTTTTTCTATAATATCCAAAACTTCATCGGCGGCGCTTTCAAGGTCGTCGTTTATAACAATGTAATCGTACCCGCGGCTCTTTTCTATTTCGCCGCGCGCAATTTCAAGGCGTCTTACAAGGTCATCCTCGTCCTCCGTACCGCGGCAGCGAAGCCTGTGCTCAAGTATTTCAAGCGACGGCGGCATTATAAAAATTGCCGTTGACAGAGGATACATTTTTTTGATTTTTGCTGCACCCTGAACTTCGATCTTCAAAATAACCGTTTTACCCTCGGACAGCCATTTGTCAACCGGTTTTTTTGGCGTGCCGTAAAGGTTTTTGCCGTATTTTGCAAATTCAAGCACGTCGCCGCTGTCGAGCATTGCCTCGAAATCGTCGGGAGTTATAAAGTAATAATCAACCCCGTCATGCTCGTTTTCGCGTTTAAGACGCGTTGTTATCGAAATTGATTTTTGGAGCGTCGGGTCCTTTCTCAAAAGAATGTCAAGGAGCGTGTCCTTGCCGACACCCGACGGGCCGGAAAATAATATAAGCTTCCCCTTTTTTTGTTCCATTATGCCTGCTCCTTATCGCTGTCGTCATTAAAGCGAGCCATAATGGTCTCCGCCTGCAAATAGGTTAATATAACATGGTTGCTGTCGGTAATTATGACGGCTCGGGTTTTTCGCCCCTGTGTTGCGTCAATGAGCATTTTCTGCTCTTTTGCCTCTTGCACTATTCGTTTTATCGGCGCCGACTCAGGGCCTGCCACCGCTAAAATTCGGTCTGCGTTTACCGCATTTCCGAAACCTATGTTGATTAGCTTCATTGCTGACTTCCTCACTCAATATTTTGAACCTGCTCGCGAATCTTTTCGACCTCCGCCTTTATGGCGATGACCTTTTTGGCTATATCGACGTCCTGCGCCTTAGAGCCTATTGTATTTGCCTCACGGTTTATTTCCTGAACAAGAAAATCAAGCTTTCTGCCTATTGCCTCGCTTGAATTCATAAATTCACGAAGCTGTGAAATATGACTGCGAAGTCTTACGGTTTCTTCATCGACGGCTATTTTGTCGGCATAAATTGCGGCTTCATTTAAAAGCCTTTGCTCGTCTACCGCGGCGTCGCCGAGAAGCTCTTTCATACGCTGCTTCAATTTTTCGTTGTATTCTCTTACGGTTTCGGGAGAACGGCCTTCAATGAACTCGACGCACTCGATAATATAATCAGCTCTTGAAAGTATATCCCCTCTGAGCTTGCTGCCCTCCGTCTCGCGCATTTCGATAAACTTTGAAACGGCGGTTTCGGCAACTGTCTTTACCGCATTCCAAATTCGCTCCTCGTCCTCGGACGCTTTATGAAGCGTTATAACGTCGGGGTAACGTGAAAGCGTTACAGCCGATATATCGTCTTTGAGGCCGAATCTTTCGGAAAGCTCTTTTAACGCTTTGACATAGCCGGCGGCGAGAGTTTCATTGACATTAACCTCCATCTCGCGCTCTTCAAGGTCCTCAACCGAGACATAGCACTCGACTTTTCCGCGGGTTATAAGCGAATTACAGTATTTTTTGAGCTTTTCCTCAAGAAAACCGTACTCTCTCGGCACTCTTGCCGAAAATTCAAAATAACGGTGATTTACACTTTTTATTTCAACGGTCACATTGAGCGAATCGATTGTCTGCTCGCTCTTGCCGTAACCTGTCATACTTTTAATCATATCGGTTGCCCCTATGTTTAAATTGCGGACAAAATACGCCGCATAAAAAATAAAGCGAAACCCCGAATTTAATAAGACGGGGTTACCCTCGCTTTTAGTTATAATATTTTACTATTTTAAACCGACGTTGTCAATGTTTACAGCAGCTTCCCTGCAAAAGTTCGGCCGTATTTCCCGAAAAGACTCCGTCTTTTTGCGTAAAACCGAGAGAAATAAGCTCATCCGAAAACTCAAAAAGGCTGCAAACCGCCGTATCAACACCGCGGCGAAAAGCAAAATCGAGCGCCGAACGAAGCAGTCCGTCGGTAACGGACGGCTCGTTCTTATCCGATTTTATTCGCTCTAAAATACAGATATTTCCGTTTAAAGAAAACAGCAGAGAAAAATCATTACCGCCGTATTCTGTTTTATACGCGGCGTAACGCACGTTATCACAAAACGGTTCTCCGGGAAAGAGACATTGCAATTCGGATAATTCCGTAACACACTCAAATTTTATCATTTAAACCGCGCCTCAAATTACCGCTTTGCTCCGCCGATGTCATAAGCGCGTGCACTTCGTCGGGCGTAAGGTGACGGTAATCGCCCGTCTTTAACATTCCGAGCTTTACGGAGCCTATCTTAATGCGCTTGAGCCTTGCGACCTCAAGCCCGAGGCTTTCGCACATTTTTCTTATCTGACGGTTTCTGCCCTCGAAAATCGTGAGCTCGATAACCACACGACCCTCTTCGCGTGAGACAACGCGGACTTCGGACGGCAGCGTCATTTTGCCGTCAATTTCCACGCCGTTTTCAAGAGCCGCTCTTTGCTCTTTTGAAAGAGACGGATGTATTGTAACGCGATAGGTCTTTGGCACGTGCATTGACGGGTGAGTTAAAGCGTTGGCAAATTCGCCGTCGTTTGTCATAAGCAAAAGGCCCTCGCTTTCACGGTCAAGCCTGCCGACGGGATATATTCTCGCGTCTATATCGCTTACAAGCTCCGCAACACATTTTCTGTCCATCTCGTCGCTCATTGTCGTGATAAATCCTCTCGGTTTATTAAGCATAATATAGACGTTTTCTTTCGGCGCGCTGAGTTTTTTGCCCGCAACCACAACCTTGTCGGTTTTGGGATTTACCTTATCACCCACGCAGGCTGTCTTGCCGTTTACCTTGACTTTACCTGCCGCTATCAGCTCCTCGGATTTTCTCCTTGAAGCAACGCCGCTCTCAGCCATAAATTTTTGCAGTCTGATCTTCACATCAGTCATATTTTTCACCAAAGCACTTTCCTAAAAAATTTTTTAATCTTTTGCGGTAACGACTTTTTTTGCATCTTTTCGGAGTCGGATATATATTCGGCACCTTCCGAAGTCACTATCGGCACCTCGGATAATACTCTTCCGTCATACAGATAATATACGGTACCTACATTTTTGCCGCTCTCAACCGGTGCATATTCAAAATTTTTAATGCAAATTTTGATTTCAGGCTCAATATTTTTGAGCGAGGCAAGGTACGGCGTGTATAAAGGCTTTACACCGACAGAGGATTTATCGGAGCCGACAACACACAGCCTGACGCCCGAAAGATCACAGAAAAGAGAACGATTTTTTACGACGGAAAAGCCGTAATTATACATTTTTTCGTGATCATTCCAATCGTCCGGCGCATTTAGCGTGACTGCTATAAGCGTTACGCCGCCGCGTCTCACCGCCGAGACGAGACATCTGCCGCTCTTTTTTGTGAAGCCAGTCTTAATTCCTATGCAGTCTTCATCTATGGTAAGAAGCCTGTTGTGGTTTGTAACGGTTCTGCGATACGGCGGATTGCCGTAACTGACGCTCATGCTTTTTTTGGAGCAAATGCTTAAAAACTCCGGATTTTTAATCGCCTCCGCTCCGAGAAGAGCCATATCGTATGCTGTGGAATAATGATTTTCGCTGTCAAGCCCCGAAGGTGTTTCAAACGAAGTATCGTTCATATTAAGCTCTTTAGCCCTTTGGTTCATAAGAGCCGTAAATTCGTCCAAGCCGCCTGATACGGCGTATGCCGCGACATTCGCAGCATCATTGCCGGAAGAGAGCAGCATACCGCACGCAAGAGTCTTTACCGAAACGCAGTCTCCCGGAAGAAGTCCCATAGACGTTCCCTCGACAGACACAGCCTCTTTTGTTACCGTTACAGCCTCGTCAGGGCTTTTGTATTCGAGAGCCAAAAGTGCCGACATAATTTTTGTTGTGCTCGCCATGGGCAATCTTTCGTGCTCGTTTTTTGCATACACGACCTCAAGAGTGTCGCTTGTCATTAAAATCGCCGCTCGTGCGCTTAAAGCAAGCTCATCGTTTTCGGCATAAGCCGGAAATGCGCACAGCACCGTAAAAGCCACAGATAAAAAAGCGCAAAAAAGTCTTTTATACAAATCAACCACCTGCCATATTTTTAAAATATGCAGGCGGTAGATTTATTATTATGAAATTCGAGAAACGCTTATTTGTTCTCGGAAGGAACATCCTCTGCGGGAACTGCGGAAACATACTCCGCGGCATCATTAGAAGCTGCTTTTTCCTTTTCCTTCTTTGCCTTATTAACAACGGAAGTAACCTTATCGAACATTTCGGGAACAAGGTTAACAACTCTTTCGGCAGCATTGTCAAATGCAGTGATATGCTTAATTGTAACCTCTCCGTCGGAAATAACGAGGAAAGCAACGGGAGTTATGGTAACGCCGGCTCCGCCGCCGCCGCCGAAAATCTCTTTATTTGTCTTGGAGGGGAAATCGGAACCGCCCGAAGCAAAGCCGTAAGTCACCTTAGACACCGGAATTATTGTAATGCCGCCGTCAATATTCATCGGCTCACCGATTATTGTGCTTACGTTGACGAGATTTTTTACCTTTTCGATTGTTGTTTCGAGAATTCCTGCTGCTGATTGTTCTTTCATTTAGAAGCACCACCTTGTATATTTTGAGTTTCTGTTTTATTATCTCCCTCTGTGACAACTGCCTTTTTGGGCTTTTGCCGCAGTAATTTGAGTACGACCTTAAATAAAAGTCTGAACACAAGCCTTATGCCTGCGCCGACAAGGAAAAACGGACGTAATGAAAATGCCGTTTTAAATTGCGCGCTTGAGAATGTGCCTATGAAATCGGGTTCAATGCTCGCATCATACTTTTTCACTTTCAAGTTAGAGCAGATAAATCCGAGAGCCGGGAAAACATCCTCACATATTTCACCGTACTGAAGAGCGGTTTGAGCGGCGTCGCTGTTACTTGAAACAACTATCCAAAGGTACAGCTCCTCAATTATAAAGTGCTTTTTGACGCTGCGCATCATAAGCCCGACGGCGTCTGCCGAATCCTTAACAAGCTTTATTACGCCGTCCATACCCTGGTTTTCATAGAAGGTTTTAAAGATATTGGGCTTTTTGGGTTTTTCCTCTGCGGGCTCTTCCTGCTTTTCTTTTTTGGGTTTTTCCTTTTTGGGCTTAGGAGGTTTCTTTTCTTTTTGGGTTTTCGGGTAAATGCTGAAATGCAAAAACAGCCAGCTTACGCTGAGCTTAAAGCCGTCGATATATTCCGCATCAATCCTGACTTTTACTAAAAGTACAAGACAAATAAATGCGATTATACCGAGTATTATGTACAGCGCTGTCAACCTACGGGCACCTCCTTCGCTTCACAATTTACTCCTATCCCGCACATTTTGCGAGACTATGTAATAGATTATATAAAAAAACGCAACATTATTCAAGAGAATTTATGTCGGAATTGTCAACTTTTTCGTTTTCTTCGTGATTTTCTTCTGCGAGAGGCTCATTTTTGGGGAGTTCCGGCAATTCATCAAGAGATTCCACACCGAAGCAGCGTAAGAATTCCGGAGTCGTTCCGTATACAAGCGGTCTGCCGGGAAGCTCGAGTCTGCCTTTTTCCTCAACAAGTCTCTTTTGGCAGAGTGTTGATATGACACCGGAACAATCAACGCCCCTCACCTGCTCCACAAAAGCCTTGGTAACGGGCTGATTGTACGCTATAACAGCAAGAACCTCAAACGCAGCGTTTGAAAGCGGTGCGTTCTTTTTGACCTCAAGCACAGAACGTATAAGATCGGCATACTCGGTTCGCGACGACAGCTGATACTTGTCTCCGAGTCTTAAAAGGCATATACCGCTTGAGCGTTCGTCGAGAGACGCGGACAAATTAAGAAGCGTCCTGCGGCAGGTCTCCTCATCGACTGAGAGCACCTCGGCAAGCTTGCCTATTTCAAGAGGTTCACCCACTGAAAACAGAACCGCCTCGGCGGCAGATGTAAGATTTTTTGCGTTTACAGGCATTTTTTATTCCCACTCCTCAGAAACGGTATCTCCGAAATCAGCCGACAAAAGTTCTATGCTCGTATCGCCTCCGTCGCCGCTGACCATAACTTTTTTATCCTTGGCAAGCTCAAGTACGGCAAGAAACGTGGCTACCATATCCGAACGCGACTGTGCGTCCGAAAAAAGGTCGGTAAATTTGCGTTTACTGCCGACGCTTGCGAATTTTTTATATATAGAACGAATTTTCGAACCGACCGACACTATTTTTTTTGCCACTATTTCGCGAAACGCCTCAATAGGCGGCGGCAGATTGCGAAGCTTTCTGCCTGCGGCGGCAAGATATGCTCTTAAAAGCTCTGCTCCGTCGTGTACTCTTGTATATGTGGGGTCGGTTTCTATCTTCATCGGCTCTCGCACAAAATGGTCAAAGCCGTCTGTACGCTGAGATAGCTTTTCAGCCATGAGCTTGCAGTCTCGGTACTCGATAAGCTCACCGGTAAGCTCCCTTTTCAGCTCGTCCGCCTCCTCGTGAACCGGCAAGAGAGACACCGTCTTTAAATAGACGAGTCTTGCCGCCATCTCAAGGAATTCGCTTGCCACATACATATCTTCATCCTGCATACGGCGGACATAATCGAGATATTGGTCAACAAGCTCCACTATCGGAATATCATATATATTAAGTTTGTGTTTGGCGATAAGGCTCAAAAGCAGGTCCATAGGCCCCTCGAACACGTCGAGCTTATATGATATTTGGTCCATTTTTACGTCCTTTATTTTGATAATGCTCTGAACGGAAATCCTATTACGTAATCGAGTCCGTAATACAATGCGTTTTCGAGAAATGCCAGCGGCTTATCAAGCACACCTAAAAAGATAAGCACAAATACGGCTATGATTATATATCTCTCGTAACGCATAAATTTATAATAATACTTATCGGGGATAAGCAGCTGTAATATTCTTGAGCCGTCAAGCGGCGGTATCGGTATAAGGTTAAACACAGCCAGGCCTACGTTTATAGTGGCGGCAAATCGGAAGAACAGAATAAATGCCTTCACTATAACATAGGGGCTGAAGAGAGAAAAGATATTTTCAAAAAGCAAAAACACCATGGCCATTAAAATATTTGCGATAGGGCCTGCAACGGCTGTAAGTGCCATTCCCTTTTTGGGATTTTTAAAGTTTCTCGGATTTATCGGAACGGGCTTTGCATAGCCGAAACCGACAAGTATTATCATAAGCGCGCCTATCCAGTCGATATGCGCCATAGGATTCAAGGTGAGTCTGCCCGACAGACGCGGCGTATTGTCGCCGAGCTTTGACGCAACGAGCGCATGGGCATATTCATGCACGGGCATGGTGCAGAAGATTACAAAAGCAAGCGCAAAAACACTTACCAATATTTCCATGGGCGTATAAGTGCCTCTGAGGATACTAAAGAGCATTTGCTTTTCTCCTTTTTGTAGAAATGTAATTATACAATTATTTTAACTACCCTGTCAATATGATTAAAATCGTACATAATTTCCGACGATGAAGCCTTACCGTCAAAAATAGTTCTGATGTCCTCGCCCTGCGAGTCACCGCATTCCAAAAGTATTTCCCCGCCTTTTTTGCAGCACGGCAGCCATCTGTCACATATGGCTCTGTAAAACATAAGCCCGTCTTTGCCGCCGTCGAGAGCCGTTTTCGGCTCAAATCCGACCTCCCTTTGCAAAGAGGGAAGCTCCTCCGATTTTATATACGGCGGATTTGATATTATAAGGTCCGCCTTCGGTAAATCGGGACAGTCCGAAAGCACATCGCACTCGAATATATTTTCGTTCGGGAAATTGTAAAGCCTCGCATTTTTGCGGAGATATGACAGTGCCGCCGGATATTTTTCCATAAGGTAAACATCTAAGGAGGGATTTCGATTTTTCACGGTGATACCTATACAGCCGCTCCCGGAGCAAAGGTCATACACGACCGCGTTTTCACGGTTTTTCAAAAACAAATCCGCGTTTTCGACAAGCATTTCGGTTTCGGGGCGCGGTATTAAAACACCCTCGCCGACATTAAACGTAAATTCGCAAAAATCCCATTCACCGAGTATATATTGTAAAGGCTCACCGAGAGCACGTCTTTTTGCAAGTTTTAAAAGAAGCTTCTCGTCATGCTCTGACAGGACGTCATCACCGTGGCACAACACATCGCGTCGTGTTTTGCCCGCAGCCTTTATCAAAAGGCACTCGCTGTCAAAACGATAATCGTCAATTCCGGCGTCCAACAGCATATTTTCGGTGCTTTTAAATGCGTCAATAAGCGTCATTTTATCTCGTCGTCCTCGGGATTATCGGTTATCACGGCTTCGAGCGACGCTATACCGACCTCGATAATATCATCTGTCGGCTCCTGCGTTGTTATTCTCTGCATCCAAAGACCCGGCGCGGAGAGAATTTTCACAAGCAGATTATCGTGCTTACCTGCATATTTGATAAACTCATAGCCGATGCCCATAACAAGCGGAAGAACAAGCAGCTTTACAAGTATCCACACCGCGCGATTGACATTTTGCAAACCGGGGAAAATGAGGACAAGCGCGGACGAGAGAAGTATGCTCAATATTATCATAACGAACATAAAGCTCGTTCCGCAGCGCGGGTGAAAACGGCTCTGCTTTCTGACATTTTCAACCGTCAGGGGCAAGCCGTGTTCATAGCAAAAAATCGTTTTATGCTCGGCCCCGTGATACATAAATACACGGTGAATATCTTTCATTCTCGAAACCAAAGCCATATAGCCAACGAATATTATTATTCTCACAATACCCTCGAAAAGAGGATGAAATTTTTGAAGATTGCCGCCCGTCACAAGGTCGATAAGCCACGACGGAAGCCACATAAACAGGAAAAATGCGAGCCCAAATCCGAGCACGGAGGAAATAACGCCTATGACATTCATCATTTTGGGCCCGAAACGGTCGTTAAGCCAGCGGTCGAATTTAGACATATCCTGCTCGCCTTCGGTAAGACCCTGAGTGGATTTTTCAGCCGACTCCATAAGATACCCGTAGCCGGTTACGAGTGATTCGACGAACCCGACAATACCTCTGATTAACGGAACACCGAAGAATTTGCACTTGTCGCGCCACGGCTTTACATTTTTATATGTTGTTTCGATTTCTCCGTTAGGCAGTCTTACCGCCATGGCAGAGCCTTTCGGTCCGCGCATCATTATGCCCTCTATAAGAGCCTGACCGCCAACGGAGGTTTTATGATATTTCTTAGCTTCTTCGTCCAAAATTATTCTCCTTTTTATTGCTGAGTTTGCTGTATCGGAAACACAACTGTCACGGTGGTGCCCTTACCCTCAATACTGTTGAGAGAGAGCGTGCCGTTGTGCCTTTTTACAATTTCATTTACCACCGCAAGACCGATGCCCGAGCCTCTGACAGACGCATTTGCCTTATAGAATTTCTCTGTGACATAAGGAATGTCCGCAGTAGGGATACCGCAGCCGGTATCTGCTATCGTTATTGTAACAAAGCCGTTTTCCGCCTTTGCCGTAACACTTATCGTGCCGCCAGCCTCGGTATATTTAAAGGAATTATCAAGTATGTTCACAAATACCTGCTTAATTCGATTCGGGTCGCCCGTCATAGGAGCCGGAACCTCGGAAACATTATATAACAGCTCCTTGCCCTCACGCATTGAGCGGTCCTTAAAAACGAATACCGCCTCGTCAAGCTCAGCCAAAACGTCCATGGATGACATACGCATAGTCAAATTGCCGTTTTCCATTCTTGAAAAATCGAGAAGCTCCTCAACAAGGCTTGTAAGCCGCTCAGATTCGCTTATTATGACATTGAGCCCGCGTTTTGTAAGCGCCTCATCCTTTATCGGGTCCTCAAGTATCGTCTCGCCCCACCCCTTTATAGCTGTCAGCGGAGTACGAAGCTCATGTGATACGGTTGAAATAAACTCGTTTTTCATACGCTCGCTCTCTTTTATTTCATGCGCCATATTATTTATGGACTCACAGAGCTGACCTATTTCATCATCTCCGCCGGTGTCCTCTATACGTGCGCCGAGGTCTCCCTTTGCGATTTTTATTGCCGTTTCGTTGATCTTTTTAACGGGCCTTACTATCGAACGCACAAAGAAAAGCCCCGATACAGTAACAAAAGCTATTATAACAAGAGCAATAAAACACATAAGAAGTATTACCTTGATAAGCTGCGAGTCAATGTCGGAAAGAGAAACAACATATCGAACGGCTCCGGAATTTTGCCCGCCGGACGATGGGAGCATATATGAAAGAGCCATAACCTTTTCACCGGAGCTCATTCTGCCAACCCATGTAGCCTTGCCGGTATCGGATAGCTTAGCCTCGGCGTAATCAGGGTATTTTTCGTTTTCGACAGAAAATCCGCTGGAGGATACCACGACGTTGCCGCTTCGGTCTATTACCCAAACCTCCATAACGGATTTATCGCTGAAGTCCTCGACAAATTCCTTAGCACGAAGATTAAACGCATCGTCGGAGCTGTCGTTTGAAATACTGAAATATGACGAAACGACATTTGTGGCTCTTGAATCAAGTGTCACCCGCACAGTCTCGTAATACTGCTCCTTAAACAGAACCGAGACGACTATGATTATACAAAAAAGCACAAAAATAATGGCACAGAGTGTATTTAAAACCCAGCGTGCGGTTATACTCTTTTTTGCCACGTTTTTGTCGCTCCTTTCGTTCTTTTATTCTATCCACTTATAGCCTCTGCCCCAAATGGTAATAAGATGCTTCGGCTGAGTCGGTTCATCCTCCACCTTATTACGAAGCCTGTGAATGTTTACGTCCACTACCTTGTCATCCACAAAGTAGCCATCGCCCCACACCTTATTGAGAATGTCTGAGCGCGACAATGTGACGTCGGGGTTTTTAAACAGATAGTCAAGAAGCTGAAACTCTATCTGCGTAAGCTCTATCGGGCTGCCGTTTTTATAAAGAATTCTGTCGCGGTAATCAAGCGAAAAATCACCTACTGTTGTAAGATCCGGGTTTGCGACTGCGGCTTTTTCGTTTTCGTTCATTATTGATACGCGCCTGTAAACAGCGTCTACCCTTGCCATTAGCTCTGACGGTGAAAACGGCTTTGTAACATAATCGTCGGCTCCGACCAAAAGCCCTGTCACCTTGTCCATCTCCTGAGTCTTTGCCGTCAGCATAATAATACCTATTTTGCTGCTTTTCGCACGCAGATATTTGCATACCTCAAGCCCATCCTTCAGCGGCATCATTATATCAAGCACGGCAACATCTATATTGCCGTTTTCTTCCTCGTATTTATTGATTGCTTCCTCGCCGTTTTCCGCCTCAACTACATCATAACCGCTTCGTTTTAAATTTATAACTATAAATTCGCGAATTGAAGCCTCATCTTCGGCTATAAGAACTTTTTTCATTTTTACCTCCGGTCATTCTATTGCGTTCGAATGCTCCCTGATATATTCTTCGGTGATTTTCATATTTTTACCGGCTTCGGTTATCCTTGCCGCGTATGTGAGCGTGGACGTTTGGAATATTACGGTATAACCGTCCTTAGGCTTATGCTGCCAGTCGGTGCTCGGTACGGTCACCACGCTGAAAAGCTCGGCCCCGTTTTTCTGAGCGGTTGAATCATATAAATAAAACGTACTTGTTCGCTCCTGAATATCATTTTTGACGCACACCGTACCCACCCACTTTTTATCGAAGGAGAACATATACGACGAAGAGTACAGCATCAGCCTTTCGCTTTTTTCATAAAGCGTACCGTTGTCAAGACCGTACCATACGGTAAGCGACAGCGGCTCCGTATCGTCACCGCTTACCGAATACGAATTCGGGAGCGGCAAGGAAACGGGAATCTCAAATCTGCCGTCCTTATCAATATCGGCAAATGACAATTTAGACGAGCGCTCCGTAGCCGGCGAATCCGAAGAGTTGCCGGACGTCAAAAGCGATACCGGTTTGCCGTCCGAAAGTCCTATTACATCGGTAATGACCGCGGAATCACTTATTACGGAGTCAACAAATATATGCGGATTGCTGCCCGTTTCACATTTTAAAAGCGATATGCTGACAGCAGGAGTCATCTCGGTTTCGCCCGCAAGATAAATACTTCCGCTGTCGTCCATCTTGAACAATCTGCCATAGGTTTTGTTTATATCCGAGGATGAGCTTATTATTACGTTGAATATTTCCGCCTTGCCGTCTGTATCAATATCGCAGGTTATCGACTGCGAATAGTTCTCGGTTAAAATGGAGCGCAAAACAAAGGTTCCCGACGAACTATCCGGCTCATATACCGTCATTATTTTATTTCCGCGGCTCTCGTAAAGTGACCAACAGACCACAATCTCGCTTCTACCGTCGGAATTCATATCGCAAAAATCTATTTTATAGACCTCACTGCCGGAGCCTTTGATATCGGCAATCGAGAGCCACTCTCCGTCGCGACAGTCGAGGAAATGCAAATACACCGCAGTCTCATCGGTAGAATAGCTGTAAAGCGCTATTGCCTCGTCTTCGCCGTCGCCGTCAAAATCATAAAGAATAAAAGACGAGCGATAATCGCCTGTCGTCGGTGTTTTCATAACAATGTTTTTATCGTTTACGGCTTTTTCAAACGCCTTTTGTATGCCTGCGTTTTCACCCGAAAGCGCGGGCGGATGCATCATTTTATCAACCGCCTTGAGAGTAAGATTGCATCCGCTAAAAGAAAAACAGAGGCAAAGACATAGAAGAAGCATTGCAAATAATTTCTTTTTCATATATCCCCGCCCCCTTTTTTACTGCTCGGAAGCAGTTGAATTTATTGTGACATAATATGTGCCGTGCGCCCAAACGGCGGTATCGCCTGTTACCGTTATGAGAACCGGTATCTTTTGCTCGCCCTCTTTTACGTCATAAGACGTAAGGTCGAGTTTGACAGACAGCATATCGGGATTTATTTTTGAAATACTGTCGGCAGGACCTATGAGCTTAACTCCGCTTATGCCGTTTGAGGTGACAACCGAATTATAGCCTTGCTTCTGACCGGTTATCGTGACATTTGCGGCTGGTACCGAAAACATTCCGGAGGTCATACCGGACATATTCACGCTGACCTTAAAGTTCTTTATCGACTGGTCGGTTATCATAAAATCCGTTATATCGGAAGCCTTGAAATTAAGCGTATTAAGCCCTGCGTCAAGCTCAGAAAAGTCAATCGTGCCAACGCTCAGAGAAGTTATCTGGTCAACCTTCTCGACCGGTACCGCCGCCGATATTCTCGACGGACTTACCGAGAAATTTATATTCCCGTCAAGGTAATTTGCCGGAGCGTTTCTGAATGTCACGGTCGTAGGCAATTCTACAAGCTTTAAAACGGGCATTGTCATTGTAATTGCGGTATCGCCCTCAAGTATACTTACATTTGACAACTCATCCGCCGTGGCTCCGACAAGTTTCAATTCCGGAGTTACGGTAGTAGTAGCCGTAAGAGGTGCCGAAATCGACGTTTCGGCGGTAACGCTTGTTACCTTGTTAACCTCGGTAGACGGGCCGCTGACAATAACCGTATTTTTTGAAAATACGATGTTTCCGAGAATACAACCGTCCGTTACGGTTTTATTGCCCGGTGCAATTATGGACGGCTTTAACGCCATCTCGGTTTCTTTATATGTGTCAAAATATACTTCGATATAGTTTTTGGAAAGACCCACTATATCAAAATTATCCGATTTGGCGGACGTAGCTTTAAGCTGCAAACTCTTTTTGCCCGCCGAATCAACGTAATTGGTCTGCGCCACAACGGAAAAATCGTCTGCGGTAAGTGCCGACACAATAAATTTTTTGCCTTTGACGGTAACATCTACCGTATAATTATTGTCGCCGAATATCTGAAGATTGAGCTGAGCCGGCACGCTGTTATCCATATCTATTTTAACCGGTACGGAGGATATTGTAACTTCAACCTCGGGGCTTTTTTCGATTGACACCCATATCCATATACCAAAAGCTAAAATTACAGACAGCAGCAAAACAAATTTGTTGTTGTAAAGGAGACTGCGAAGCCCTTTGACGTTTGCTTTTTTATCTTTATTTTTGCTCATGAGTGCGTCTTCCTTTCAACCATTTCTTGATTTTCGAATTTCCTTCGTCCTCTTCCGGCTTAACAAAATGCTCCATAAGTATCTCTCGAAGGTCACCGTCCGAAATGTCTCTGCGGAGCCTGCCCTTATATGCCACGGAAATGGCTCCGGTCTCCTCGGATACAACGACTATAACAGCATCGCTTTGCTCGCTCATACCGATGGATGCTCTGTGACGTGTTCCGAGCTCGCTGCTGATATCGTGATTCGGTGTCAGCGGAAGTATACAGCCTGCAGCGCAAATTCTGCCGTCGCGGAAAACCGCAGCTCCGTCGTGGAGCGGTGCGCCCGGATAGAAAATATTACCTATCATTTCGGGTGAAACCTTGGCATCAATAACCGTACCGGACGAAATAATGTCGCCCAAAATAGTCTCCTGCTCAAAAACCATAAGCGCGCCTATATGCTTATCGCTCATATCGGAGCTTGCGCGGCATACGGCATTGACCATTTTCTGCATCTCTTCACGTCGTTTTTCTTCAGCACCCGAACGGAATCCGAAAAAGTTGAATTTCGACACCGAGCTTCTGCCGACGCTCTCGAGCGCATGACGAATTTCGGGAGTAAAGATGATAACAAGCACCAACAAAAGATTATTGAAAACAAGCGACAAAATATAATTACTCGCCTGCATACCGAACAAATTGACAAGAGCATATACTATTAGGAGCAAAATAAATCCCTTGGCAAGCTGAACCGCCTTTGTTTCACGTATCAGCTTTATTGCGCTGTATATAACGAAGGTAACAAGAATGACATCAAGCACATCCGAAATGCTGTTAAAGCTCATAACCGCTCTGCCTATTTCGCTCCAAAAATCTTTGAAATTCAAAAGCTGCAACATACTTTACACCTGTTTCAATAAAAAAATACAATATATCGTAATTAAAAGCTGTCATCTGCCGCCCTTGCGGCAAATAAAATAATCATAAATAATCACGATATATTGTATCACAATCAACTGTTTTTTGCAATTTTTACTACGGAAGTTAACAATAAATTCACATCCTGCTTTTTTGTGAATATTGACGGTGCTATTCTGACTGTACCTTCGCGAAGAGTTCCGTACGTTTTGTGAGCCGACGGTGCGCAATGGAGACCTGCTCTGACGGCAATATTGTCATTTGCAAGAAGTGCGGCCGTCTGTTCGCTGTGAAGACCGTCCACATTAAATGACAAAAGAGGGACATAACTCTTTTCGGAAGAAAACGGATCCGTATACAGGCGAACATTCGGAATATTTTTTAATGCTTTATATATATCCGCTATATGGCCTTGTTCGCTTTTATAAATCCGCGAGACGCCGCGATCCGAAACAAAGCGTATCCCCTCGCCGAGAGAAAGTATTCCCGGTACGTTAAGAGTTCCGCTTTCAAATCGGTCGGGATAGATTTCGGGCTGTGAAAGGACTGCTGAAAAGCTGCCCGTACCGCCCTCAATAAGAGAATTGAGATGTTCGTCGGAATTTATCACAAGAAGCCCTGTGCCCATAGGACCGTAAAGGCCCTTATGCCCTGCCGTACACAAAAAATCAATTTCATCACGTCTCATATCTATATTGACAATACCTGCCGTCTGTGCAGCGTCAAGTATAAACAAGGCTCCGTTTTCATGGGCAAGCCTTGCGAGCCTTGCCGTAGGGAGTCTCTCGCCGAAAACGTTTGACGCGCCGGTACAAATTACAGCCCTTGTATTACTTCTGAACAGCCTTTTGAAATTATCCACGGTTTCATCATCGGTTTTGCCGACAGGGGCAATATCATAGTCGGCTGTTCCGCTGCGCCTTAACTCCTCAAGCGGCCTTATTACGGCGTTATGGTCAAGGCTTGAGCATATAAAACGGCACCCGGGCACACAAAGACCCTTTATAACGATATTAAGAGCCTCGGTGCAATTCTTTGTAAATATTACGTTTTCGGGAGCATCCGTACCGAAAAATTCGGCAACCCTTTTACGGGTTTCGTATACCGCTTCGGAGGTGAGATAGGACATTTTGTGACCGCCTCTGCCCGGATTTGCACCGTACCGAACCGTTGCGCGGCTCATTGTTTTTATAACCTCGGGAGGTTTGGGATAAGTGGTGGCGGCATTATCAAAATATATCATTTTTCCCACTGCGTTTCGAGTATTTCTATGCCGGAAAGTCTGAGTACCCCTATGACCGACTCCGTGGCATTCGGAACGACGAGCGAATAGCCGCACCCCTCGCCCTTCGACGGATTGGGTGTTTTTCTCACAAAAGAACGGATATTCCGCGCCGATAAAATATCACGCGCCTTTAAAGCAAAGGTGACAGAGCCGACCTTTATTATCAGCCTATTCATATATATTTCATTCCCCTCAAATAAAGAAATTAAACACACTTGTCTTTTACATATTATGCGTTTTACCGCGCCGCGGTGAAACATAAAATTACCCCTTGACAAACGAAGCCGAACGGTGTAATATAACACCGTTATATTACACTGTTATACGGAGTGTACGAAATGCCCGAAACACATTCAACATTGGAGCACATACACATTGCCGCAAAAAAGGAATTTCTCGAAAAGGGATTTCGTTCGGCGTCGCTGAGGAACATAGTAAAATCGGCAGGAGTTACCACAGGCGCCTTTTACGGCTACTATTCAAGCAAAGAAGAGCTTTTTGCCGCACTTGTGGACGAACATTACAAATACCTGCTCACAAAATACAAACAGTCGCTCTCGGGGTTTGAGGAGCTGTCGCCGAAAAGGCAGACGGAGAGAATGGGCTCGGTTGGCAAAGAATGTATGCAGGAAATGCTCGTATATATGCACTCTCACCGCGACGAGTTTCACCTGATACTGCTTTGCTCCGACGGAACACCTTACTCCACACTTACAGATGATTTGGTAGAGCTTGAAATTAAGGCTACAAACCGTTACTGCGACACTCTCAGGGGGCTCGGCAAAACCGTTCCCGACATCGACGAAAGACTTGAGCACATACTCGTAACGGGTATGATGAACGCATATTTTGAAATAATAATTCATGATATGTCGATGGAGGATGCCGAAAAATATCTTTGCGAGCTAAATGATTTCTATACAGCCGGATGGCTTAAAATTATGGGGCAGTAATGCTCTGTAATTTTTGCCGTGCCAGTTAGCAATTGCTAACTGTGTTTGTTCGTAATTTCGTCATTTTCAAGGCAAAGCAGAAAACAAGTCAACAAAAGAGAGCACGGTTTCTCTTTATAAATAATTTCAAAGAAGGAGGTTTTTCTTTTTGAAAAAACAATCAGATTTGCAAAGGCTTCTCGGCTACGCCGGAAAGCGCGGGATCCTAACCTATTTTTCTTGGATTCTCTCGGCGGCAAGCGCACTTTTGGCACTTGTTCCGTTCTATTTCATATGGCGCATACTTAAAGAGGTAATCGAAGTATCGCCTGATTTTGGCAAGGCGGTAAATGTGACGCGTTACGGCTGGCTTGCGGTGATTTTTGCCGCGGCGGCAATTCTCGTATACATAGGCGGACTTATGTGCTCGCATTTGTCGGCATTCCGCATAGCTACAAACCTGCGAATAGATTTAACAAAACACATTGCCTCGCTTCCTCTCGGTACAACAGAGAGCTTCGGAACAGGCAAGCTGCGCCGAATTGTCTCGGAAACCGCCGGCGCCGCGGAAACATATCTCGCACATCAGCTCCCCGACAAATACAAAGCGATGGCGACTATTTTGGGCCTTCTCGCGCTGCTGTTTATATTTGATTGGCGGCTCGGACTGCTAAGCCTTGTACCGGTGATCCTCGGTTTTTTGTGTATGACGAAGATGACCGGCAAAAGTATGCAAAAAAAGATGACCGAATATCAGAACGCACTCTCGGATATGTCAAACGAGGCGGTTGAATATGTCCGCGGCATACCTGTGGTTAAAACGTTCGGTCAGACGGTATTTTCTTTTAAGAAGTTTAAAAAGGCAATAGATAATTACGGCAAATGGACCTTGGCTTACACAAAAGAGCTTCGCGGCCCGATGACCGCGTTTACACTTGCCGTAAACAGCGTGTTTGCGTTTCTCATACTCGGAGCGTTTTTGTTTACAAAAGACGGCGTAACGGGCAAATTCCTGCTGAATCTGCTCTTTTACATTATAATCACACCGGCAATAACAACCACTCTCTCAAAGCTTATGTTTATGAGCGAAAATCAAATGATAGTAAAGGACGCGCTCGCAAGAGTTGACGAGGTTTTGAATGCCGAGCCGCTCAGCATATCGGAGCATCCGTCACATCCCAAGGACAATTCCGTAGAGCTTAAAAATGTCACATACAGCTACGACGGCAAAAAAGACGCACTCTCGGATATTACGCTTAAAATAGGCGCCTGTGAAACCGTAGCTTTTGTGGGTCCGTCGGGTGGCGGCAAATCCACCCTCGCCTGCCTTACCGCAAGATTTTTCGATCCGCAAAAGGGTAAAGTAATGATAGGCGGAACCGACATACGCGATATTGATAAAAAAGAGCTTATGAATACCGTTTCGTTTGTTTTCCAAAACAGCCGTCTTATTAAAGCGTCAATTCTTGAAAACGTAAAGCTCGGCAAACCAAACGCCTCAAACGAAGATGTAATGAAAGCTCTCAAAACCGCTCAATGCACCGATATTATCGAGAAATTCCCGGACGGGGTCGATACGGTAATAGGCTCAAAGGGAGTTTATCTCTCAGGCGGCGAAGCACAGCGCATAGCAATAGCAAGAGCAATTTTGAAAGACTCACCGATAGTTATTCTCGACGAAGCAACGGCTTTTGCCGACCCGGATAACGAAGTTAAAGTTCAGGCGGCTATCCGCGAGCTTTCAAACGGCAAAACGGTAATTATGATAGCGCACAGGCTTTCTACCGTTGCAAATGCCGACAAAATATTTGTTTTATCTGACGGCAAGCTCGCAGAAGAGGGCAAATTTGACGAGCTGCGTGAACGCGGCGGACTTTTCAGCTCTATGTGGAACGAATATCAAAAATCCGTTTGCTGGAAAGTATCAAAGGAGGCATAAGCTATGATAAAGAAATTGCAAAGACGCTTTGCGCTTTCAAGGAAAGGCGCCGTGGATACCGTAAAGGGCAGTATATTCTGTGCTTTACAAAATATTTCGTTTATGCTGCCGGTTATAATGCTCTACTATCTTGTCGACGAGCTGATAAGCAACAGCCTCGGTCGCTCACGCATTCCGTTTTATGTTATAGGCTGTGTAATATGCGCCGCCGTTATAGTTATATGCACGATTTTACAGTATAACGGCACATTTTTCACCACATATGAGGAATCCGGCGTAAGGCGTGTAAGCCTTGCCGAACAGCTCCGCAAAATTCCCCTGTCATTCTTCGGGAAAAAGGACCTCGCCGACCTTACGTCGTCTATTATGAACGACTGCGCCGTTCTTGAACAAAGCCAGTCGCACTTTGTGGAACCGCTCATAGGCTCGATAATATCGACGGTGCTGATTGCCGTTTCGCTTTTATTCTTCAATGTCCGTATGGCTCTTGCCGCAATATGGGTTCTTCCGGTAGCCTTTATAATAGTAGGTACTGCCTCGAATGTTCAAAAGAAGCTTTCGCAAAAATCCATGGCAGCCAAAATGGCGTGCGAGGACGGCATACAGGAATGTATTGAAACCATGGGCGATCTTCGCTCTAACAACGCCGAGGAAAAATATTTAAACGGTCTTGAAAAGAAAATAAGAGCAGTCGAAACAAGACTTATAAAGTCGGAACTCGGCACGGCGGTATTCGTTGTATCGGCAAGCCTTGTATTACGTCTCGGCATAGCGACAACTGCACTCACCGGCACATATCTGCTCACAAAAGGCGAGCTTAACATAATTACATTCTTTATGTTTCTGCTTGTGGTCTCGCGCCTTTACGAACCGCTTGAGGGTTCACTTCAAAACCTTGCCGGCATAATCGCCACGAACTCAAACATAGAGCGTATGAACGAAATCCTCGACTACGATATTCAGACCGGCAGCGACAAGCTGACAAACAATGGGTACGATATAGAATTTTCGGACGTAGGATTTTCTTATAACAGCAAAGAAACGGTTTTGCGCGATGTTTCATTTACGGCAAAGCAAGGCGAAGTAACCGCTTTGGTAGGGCCATCCGGCGGAGGAAAGACAACTGTGTCGCGTCTTGCCACAAGGTTTTGGGATATTGACAAGGGTAAAATAACCATAGGCGGTATGGATATTTCAAAAACCGATCCCGAGACGCTTATGTCGCTTTATTCGGTAGTTTTCCAAGATGTAACGCTCTTTGACAACACAATAACGGAAAACATACGCATAGGCAAAAAAGACGCCACCGACGAAGAAGTTATTGCCGCCGCAAAACTTGCAAACGTAACCGAATTCGTTGAAAAGCTTCCCGACAAATGGAATTCAACCATAGGCGAAAACGGATGCGAATTATCTGGAGGCGAACGTCAGAGAATATCAATCGCAAGAGCATTTTTGAAGGACGCCCCCATAATTTTGCTTGACGAAGCCACGGCAAGCCTTGACGTTGAAAACGAGACGGCAATACAAACCGCTCTTTCACGCCTTATTAAAGATAAGACCGTCCTTATTATTGCACATCGTATGCGCACGGTATCTGGCGCCGACAAAATCGTTGTGCTGAAAGACGGCTCGGTAGCGGAACAGGGTTCTCCCGCAACGCTTATAAAAGAAAACGGCGAATTCGCCCGTATGGTCAAGCTTCAGACGGAAAGTCTTGAATGGACTATATAACATTCGGTATTATCGAAGCTTAACAAATAAAAACGGCAGGTACTGCGGTGCCTGTCGTTTTTATTTTCGGTATCGCACATAAGTCAGCATGCACATAATATTTAAACCGCCGTGCGGTAAAAATTTTCACGGAAGTTAATAAAAAAAGAAAGAGCCGACACAGTAATGATTCCGTCACAATACGGAAACTAAACGGTGTCTGCTCCGGTTTAAGTTGTCTGTGGGGTACAGAAAAGATGTTTTTATGTTTTTTGT
>ULZG01069411.1_pt1 | contig 177865 bp, 202 predicted proteins | sample 1962881 | NCBI WGS metagenome assembly ULZG01 (sample SAMEA4835883, study PRJEB28245) | human gut metagenome | biome: gut microbiome; material: fecal sample | place: Denmark | collected 2008 | reverse complement strand
TAGACGTTATTGGTTTTCAATTTTTGTAGTGGTAGACAGATATTTATTATACTCCAAAACACCTCAACAAATCGGTAGTTATAGATTCCATTGACCTTCTTTCTGACTCATACATGCAACACTATTACAATCAAAACTTGTCATGAAATAATACTGACAGACTATAAATACTGACAACAAAATGTCACTATTGAATGTCGTCAAAACCATCATATCAATCGCTTGTCCAAACCACCCATTGTATATATAATAATACGTGAAAGGGGATGATACAGAGTGTCTAAGAAATCCGGATTAACAAAAAGACAGAAACTTATCATTGAGATGTTAGCAGCTTTTAATGCTGACGATCCAATTACAATACAGGCAATATCAGAAAAACTGAAATTAAGTTCAAGAACCGTATTAAGAGAAATGCCTCGCATCAACGAATGGTTTGAGGAGAATGACTTTAAACTAGTCAAGAAACCAAGAATCGGGATGTATGTGGATGAAGATACAGAAACAAGAAACTATATTAAAGAACTCGTAGATATGGATGAGAACAAGCCAGTATACAGTAAAGCAGATCGCCAGATGATCATATTACTTGAACTGTTAACGATCAACGAACCACTCAAATATTTTTACTTTACATCCCTTTTTCATATTTCGGATGCAACATTAAGCAACGACCTGGAAGAGGTTGAAACATGGCTTGATCACTATAATCTGACTCTTTACCGAAGACCGGGAATGGGAATTTACTGGGAAGGAAAAGAGGAAGATTACCGTCAGGCAGTGACAATGGTATTGAGACAAAAGTTAAGAGGACATTCCTTAAAAGTATTGTTTGATGAAGAGAAAAAACTCAAAGAACGAATGTTTCCGAATCTTACGCAAGAAGTGTTAGATGATACAAGAGATATCATTAAAAATATGCAGGGAGTGTTAGATATAGAATATACTGACCATTCCATTAGGCATTTAAGCTTGTATTTATTGATCACACAAAACAGGGTAAGAATGGGACATGAGATCAAAGAAGAGAAAGACGTCAGATCGATCACTCATTTACCAGAATATCAGATTGCAAAATGGCTGGGAGGCAAGTTAAGCAACTTTGAAGGACATCAGCTCTCACAAGGAGAAGTATATAACATAGCAATGCAGCTTTTGGCAGCGAAGATCTGGAAAAACAAAAGTGAGAATAAGATTGATGAAGAAAGTTTTAAAGTCAGGCAGTTGGTCATGCGGATCATTGCTGAGATGGAAATACTTTTAGAAATGGAATTTTTTGAGAATGCAGTGTTGATCGATGGATTATGTAATCATATGAAACCAGCGATCAATCGAATGAAACAAGGTGTATTTACGGAAAATCAATACATTGATTTTTTAGAAGAAAAATATTCCAAAGTTTATGTGGCAACGATCAAAGCGTGTGAGTTCTTAAAAGAAGAATTACATATAAAAAAACTCCCGGAAGGGGAGATGGGGTTTATCGCATTATACTTCTGTGTAGCGGTTGAACAGCAAAAAGATAAAGAAGAAAAGTTATCTGTTTATGTTGCCTGCCCACATGGAGTTGGGACATCCCATATGCTAGCCGTTCATCTGAAAAAAGAATTTCCGCAGCTGATGGTACAAAAGATCATCTCGACAGCAGAGATCAAAGAAGAGGAGCTGATCGAAGAAGGAATTGATTTTATCGTTTCCACAGCAAAATTAAATCTGACATTTCCAAATGTCTATGTGAACTCTATTTTAACAGAGACAGATAAGAAAATGATCAATGCCATGATCAAAAATATCGACAAGAAGAAAAGAAAAAATCCCATAAAGACTGTAAAACCAGTCAAAAGGATTGGAAGAGAAGACATCGAGTATATGACACTTCTTGGAGAAGAGATCTTACAGGTATTAGATAACATTAAAATATCAACAGGTGAAAACATTAAGAATAAGAAACAATTGATCGAATATGCAGGAGAATTATTTGCACGAAATGAAACGACAGCAACAGAGATTACTTTTGCATTAAACAAACGCGAGAATATCGCAAGCACATTTATTCCGAGTATGAATGCATTATTTTTACATTGTGAAACAAAAGGCATCAGACATTGCAGATTTGGTTTTGTCTATTTAAATGATGAGATCATTGAAGATGGGAAGCCAATCAAGGGTGCGATCTTGATGCTTGTTCCACAGGGAGATGGAAGTAAGGTTTATCGCGAAGTTATGAGTGAAATAAGCGGAGCATTAGCCGAGAAAGACCAGATCATCACTTACTTATTTGACAAAAACAGAAATGCAGTTGAGGCAGAACTTGAAACAAGCCTTGGTAACTATTACGAAAATAAAATGAAGAGAAGATAAAAACAAAAGGAGGATATTGTAAATGAAAAATGGATTACAAAAATTCGGTAAATTTTTAAGTGCAATGGTAATGCCTAATATCGGAGCATTCATTGCATGGGGATTCATTACAGCATTATTTATCGCAGATGGATGGATTCCAAATGCGAAGTTAGCATCAATTCAGCCATACATGTTAACATTCTTATTACCAATGCTGATCGCCTACACAGGTGGTAAACAGGTCGGTGGAGATCGTGGAGGAGTCATGGGTGCGATCGCAGTCATGGGTTGTATCGCCGGAGTTGGTGGATTTGATGGACAGCCAATGTTAATGGGAGCCATGGTAATGGGACCATTTGCAGGATGGGTCATCAAGAAATTTGATAAAGCAATGGACGGACATATGCCAGCCGGATTTGAGATGTTGATCAATAACTTCTCTGTTGGTATTTTAGGAATGATCGTAGCGATCATTGGATACTTTATCATCGGACCATTTATGTCAACCGTATTAGCAGTGTTAACAGCAGGAGTTAACGTACTTGTAAAAGCAAAATTAATACCTTTAGCAGCAATCTTTATCGAACCTGCCAAAGTATTATTCTTAAATAACGCGATCAACCATGGTATCTTTACACCAATTGGTATTGAACAGGCAAAAGAAGCTGGTAAATCTATCATGTATATGTTAGAGGCAAACCCAGGACCAGGACTTGGAGTATTATTAGCATATGCAGTATTCTCTAAAGACAAAGTAACAAAATCATCTGCACCAGGTGCGATCATCATTCATTTCTTCGGTGGTATTCATGAGATTTACTTCCCATATATCCTGATGAACCCAATCGTGATCATCGCTCCGATCGTTGGTAACATTTGTGCGATCACATTCTTCACATTTACAAAATGCGGACTTATTGGACCATCTTCACCAGGATCAATCATCGCTTATTTATCAATGTCACCAAAGAGCCAGATTCCATTAACGATCTTAGGTGTACTGATCGCAACTGTAGTATCATTCTTGATCGCATCACCTATCATTCGTATGTCAGATGGTAAGAGTCTTGAAGATGCACAGGACGATATGGCAGCAAAGAAAGCAGAATCTAAAGGAATCACAGTTGACCCAGGAGAGAAGAAAGACGCAGATAAAGTTAAGAAGATCGTATTTGCATGTGACGCAGGAATGGGATCATCTGCAATGGGAGCTACAAAATTCAGAAATCGTGTGAAAGCACAGCGCCCAGATCTTACAGTGATCAATACATCAGTAGATAACATCCCAGCGGATTGTGATATCGCAGTTGTTCAGGCAGTCTTAGCAGACAGAGCCAGAAAATCTGCACCACAGGCACAGTTAGTTATCATCAATAACTTCTTACAGGATCCAAACTTAGATGGATTATATGAGCAGATGACAGCAAAAGTTGATGCATCAGCACAGACAGCTGCAGCTGTTGAAGAAGTTGAGACACCAGTAGCTACAGGAAATACAAAGATTCTTGTAGAAGAAGGAATCAAAACAGGATTAAAACCAGTCGACAAATTCGAAGCGATCAAAGCAGCAGGAAAACTGTTAAATGAACTTGGATATGTTGAAGAAGGTTATATTGACGCTATGGTAAAACGTGAAGAAACAGTTACAACATACATGGGATTAGGTGTAGCAATTCCTCACGGAACAGGAGATGCCAAGAAGAAAGTACAGAAAACTGGTATCGTAATGCTTCAGTATCCAGAAGGTGTAGACTTTGATGGAGAAAAAGCTCAGTTAGTCTTCGGTATTGCTGGGATCGGTGATGAACATCTTGGATTATTAGCTAAGATCTCTGAAATCATCGAAGATCCTGAAAGATTAGAACAGTTAAAAACAACAAAAAACGTTGACGAAATCATGGAAATGTTTAAATAAGATTTAAACAAAAAAAGGTCAATTTAATAAGCGGGAAATTCTTCTCGCTTATTAAATACCTAAGATATATACTTATAAATTTATATTTTAATTTTAGGAGTGAAGAAAATGAAGAAAGCAATTCAGTTTGGAGCAGGAAATATTGGACGTGGATTTATCGGTGGACTGTTAAGCAAAGCAGGATATCATGTAGTATTCGCAGATGTAAATCAGGAAATCATTGATAAGATCAACGAAGATAAGAAATATACAATTTTTGTAAAAGACGTAGAAAGCAGCGAGATCGTGATCACAGATATCAGCGGAGTAAATTCAACAAAACCTGAACTGATCGATGAAGTAAAAGAGGCTGAGATCATCACAACAGCCGTTGGAGTAAGAATTCTTCCGATCATTGCTCCATCTATCGCAGAAGGAATCAAAGCAAGAAAAGAAAATGGTTCTGAAGAATACTTAAACATCATTGCTTGCGAAAATGCAGTCAAAGCAAGTTCTCAGTTAAAAGAAGCTGTTTATGGAAACTTAAATGACGAAGAAAAAGCATATGCAGACAAATACGTAGGATTCCCAGACTGCTCTGTAGATAGAATCGTGCCTCCAGTACGTTTAGATAATCCAATCGACGTCGTTGTAGAAAACTATTATGAATGGAATGTCGAAGAAGCATCCTTTAAGGGAGCTGTTCCACAGATCGAAGGAATGAATCTTGCAGATAACTTAATGGCATATATTGAAAGAAAATTATTTACATTAAACACAGGACACTGCATCACAGCATATCTTGGAAACTACAAAGGATTCAAAACGATCGATGAAAGTATCGCTGATGAAGAAATATTTAAAACTGTTAAAAAAGCAATGCAGCAGAGTGGTATGGCATTAGTCAACAAATATGGATTTGACAAAGATGCTCACTTTAAATACATCGACAAGATTTTAAATCGTTTCAAAAACCCATACCTTGTAGATGATACAGCTCGTGTAGGTAGAGAACCATTAAGAAAATTAAGTGCAACAGATCGTTTAACAAAACCAACAATGACAGCATTAGAATATGGTCTTCCAGTGGATGCATTATTAGCAGGAATGGCAGCAGCATTAAAATATGATAATGCTGAAGATCCACAGAGCGTAGAATTACAGGATAAGATCAAAGCAAACGGAGTAAAAGCAGCATTAAAAGAAGTATCTGGAATCGCAGATGAAAAAATCTTAGACGAAGTTGTAGCAATTTACGAGGCAATGTAGTCGGAACAATATCAATAAAAAATCAACCAAAAATCAAATCAACAACCTTTTTTCTTAACGCATATAATCATATGAAAAGAGGCGGCCGAAAATATTTCGGTCGCCTCTTTTGGCACTTACATCATTTTATAACAGGATATAAAGAAAACCAATAAGTCTTTTATAGAAAATCTGTTGACAATTAAAAAGGATAGTGGCATAATACAACACATAGAAAATATAAATCATATTAATAAACTATGAAAAGTAGGAAATAAAATAACTGACTGGAAAACCAGAGGTTATGATCAAGGAAGCAGAAGAGACTGCACTTTTGATCATAACCTCTTTTTTTATACAAAAGTGAAGGAGGAAGAAAAATGAGCCAGAGCAGATCACCACAGGAAATCAGAATTCAAAATGAGATCAATCATAAGAAAATAGCGAATGTGCATGAAAACAGAGCTACAGAAATTTTAAAGAAAGTAAGAGAAAGTAAACCTCAGATTGATATAGAAAGAGGATTATATTTTACAAAATCTTTTCAGAAAACGGAAGGACAGCCATTGATCTTACGATGGGCAAAGGCATTAAAATATTATGCCGAAAATGCAAGCATCTATATTGATGAAAATCAATTAATCGTAGGAAGAAGTGGAAAACTAGGAAGATATGGGATTCTTTATCCAGAACTCGATGGAGATACCTTAGATGAAGCAATCAAAACATTACCAAGCAGAGATGTATCACCATTTGATATTACTCCGGAAGATGCGAAGATCATTACAGAGCAGATCACACCTTACTGGAAAGGGAAGACGTTTCATGAGGATCTTGCAAAAGCACTTCCGAGGGAAACAAAAAAACTTACTTATAATGAAGATAAAGAGTTGACTTCAAGATATATTGTCAATGAAACAGCATCTTTTCGATCATCGCTGCAATGGGTACATGATTACGAAATTGTTCTCGAGAAAGGATTTGAGGGAATTAAAGAAGAAGCCTTAGAAAGATTACAGCAATTAGATTCAGATAGTCCGGTGGATCAGACAGAGAAACGACCATTCCTAGAAGCACAGATCATAACAAGTGATGCGATCATCTTATGGGCAGAACGACATGCAAAACTTGCAAAAGAATTATCAGCAAAACAAAGGGATGCGGATAGGAAAAAAGAGCTTAAGATCATAGCAGAAATCTGCGAAAGAGTTCCAAGATATCCGGCAAGAACTTTTTATGAAGCATTGCAATCCCAATGGTTTACACAGATGTTTTCAAGAATTGAGCAAAAGACAGGAACGATCATATCCAATGGCCGAATAGATCAATATCTGTATCCATTTTACCAAAAAGACATCAAAGAAGGAAGGATCACGGATGAACAGGTACAGGAATTATTTGAATGCATGTGGGTAGCAATGTCCGAATTTGTTGATCTGTATTTATCAGAGGCAGGTGGATTTTTCAATGAAGGATATGCTCACTGGGAAGCTGTGACAATCGGCGGAACGACAAAGAAGGGATACGATGCAACGAATGAATTAACTTATATCTTATTAAAGTCCAAACGAGAATTTCCGCTAAATTATCCCGACCTTGCGGCAAGGATCCATATGGGAAGCCCGAAGAGATATCTCTATGAAGTAGCAGAAACGATCAAAGATGGAACTGGATTTCCAAAGCTTATTAATGATGACGAAGTAGTACCGATCTTATTATCCAAAGGTGCAAGTTTAAAAGAAGCTTATGATTACAGTGTTTCTGGTTGTGCAGAATGCCGTATGCCAAACAGAGATACCTACACAAGTCCAAACGCATACATTAATTTTGCAGCAGCACTTGAAATGGTGTTATACAATGGGAAAATGAAAAAATATGGAGATGAGATCGTAGGATTAGAAACAGGAAATTTTGAAGATTTTGAAAGTTTCGATGAAGTGTTGGAGGCTTACTTAAAACAACAGAAAAATTTGATCCGACATGCATTTATTCAGCAACATGAGATCATCAGACTTCGAGGAGAACATTTTGCTACACCGCTTGGATCATCACTTCATAAACTTTGCAGAGAAAGTTACAAGGATCTGCATCAGCCATCTATTCCTGGAGGGATCGATCTTGGATATTTTGAATTTATCGGATATGCAACTGTCGTAGATTCCTTATCAGCGATCAAAAAGCTGATCTTTGAGGAAAAACGTCTGACAAAGAAAGAGTTGTTAGAAGCAGTGAGCAACGATTTCAAAGGATATGAAGCAATCAGACAGTTATTACTTCATGCACCATCTTATGGAAATGATGACAGCTATACCGATGAAATCGGACAGTTATTAGATTTGGAAGCACAGAAATTTACACATAAATATGGCAAAGAATTAGGGGTTCATATGGATCTGCGATTAGTACCATTTACATCCCACGTACCGTTTGGAAAAGTCATAGGGGCAACGCCAAATGGAAGATTTTCTTATACACCATTATCCGATGGCTCCAGTGCATCACAAGGGGCAGATCTTAACGGACCAACAGCAGTATTATTATCAAATTATAAAACAAAAAACTTTGATTACGAAGATCATGCAGCAAGATTATTAAACATCAAATTAAGTCCATCTTGCGTAGAAGGTGAAAATGGAACTGAAAAACTTGTTCAGTTTATCAAAGCATGGCACGACCTGAGATTATGGCATTTGCAGTTTAACGTATTAAATACAGAGACGTTAAGACAGGCACAAAAACAGCCACAATTATATAAAAATCTCCTGGTAAGGATTGCAGGATATAGTGCTTATTTCACTGAATTATCCAAAGATCTGCAGGATGATATCATTGCCAGAACAGAGCATGAGGAGGTGTCATAATGGTCGATCCATTGGTATTTAATATTCAGAATTATTCCCTGAATGATGGCCCTGGGATCCGAACGATCGTCTTTTTAAAGGGATGTCCGATGCGATGTCGTTGGTGCTGTAATCCCGAATCACAGGAATATAACATCGAGATGTCTTATACAAGAAAGAATTGTATCGGAGAAAAAGAATGTGGATTTTGCGAACGATCCTGTCATCAAAAAGCAATCACTTTTGATGAGGAAGGGAAAGCAAAGATTGAGAAAAGTTTATGTACAGACTGCCTTTCCTGTACCAAAGTATGCCCGGCAATGGCAATGAAACAGCAGGGAAAACCAATGGAAATTTCAGAGATCATAGATCAGGTACTAAGACAGGAGTTGTTTTATCATCATGGAGAAGGAGGACTTACCGTCAGCGGTGGGGAACCTCTTTCTCATGGAGACTGGCTGATCAGACTGTTAAAAGAAGCGAAAAAACATCGGCTTCATACAGCAATTGAGACTTGTGGATATGCTTCCTATGAAGTATTAAAAGAGGCCATAAATTATCTGGATGTCATCTTTTTTGATATCAAATCCATGAATGATGAAAAACATAAGCGCTACACAGGGAAGAGCAATCAAATAATCTTGGACAACTTTAAACAGCTTGTACAAGATGCGAAAACCACAAAGATTACAGCGAGAACACCAGTGATTCCAGGATTTAATGATACAGTTGAGGAATTAGAAGAAATTCAGCGTTTTGTAGCAAAAGGAAAAAATGTTTCCTATGAAATGCTCCCGTATCACCGATTCGGAAAAGGAAAGTATGAAATGCTTGGAAGAACTTATCCGATGGGAGATGTTTTATTATCAGAAGAAATCAAAACATATATTCAGAAACAAAATGAAAAGTGGAGGAAGAAAGAATGTCAAAGTTAAGCAGGGAACAAACAATAGAATATGATAAAAAATATAATCAGCATCCATGGTTGAAAGGAAATACAGAACCCATTCCAATCGAAAAGGCGGAAGGAATCTTCTTTTATGATTTTAATGGAAAGAAATATTACGATATGTCGAGTCAGTTGTCCTGCGTTAATATCGGATATGGAAATAAAGATGTCATACAGGCAGTCAATGATCAGGTAAAAACATTGCCATATATTGCACCAGCATATGCCAGTGCACCAAGATCAGAATTAGCAAAAATGTTAGTCGAACTTGCACCAGATAATATTGCCAAAGTGTTTTTTACCTGTGGAGGTTCTGATGCAAATGAAGCAGCGATCAATATGGCAAGAACTTATACGGGAAGGAGTAAGATTTTTTCCAGATACAGAAGTTACCACGGATCAACATTAGGATCGGGGAATCTGTCTGGAGATCCAAGAAGATTTGCGTTAGAGCATCCAGCAGCGACAGGATTTGTAAAGTTTCAAGATCCATATGTATATCGAAGCGATATTCCATTCAAAAATGATCAGGAAGCTTCCGCTTATTATATCAATAAGATCAAAGAACAGATTGCATATGAAGGTGCAGAAAACATCGCAGCGATTTTTGTAGAATCCATTACAGGGGCGAATGGTGTGATCATACCGCCAGATGGTTATCTTCAAGGAATCCGAAAGATCTGTGATGAAAATGGTATTTTAATGATCTGTGATGAAGTTATGGCAGGGTTTGGAAGAACTGGAAAGATGTTTGCGTTTGAACATTGGAATGTAAAACCAGATATCATTACATTTGCAAAAGGTGTGACAAGTGGTTATGTACAGCTTGGCGGGATCATGATCTCAAAAGAGATTGCAAAATTTTATGAAGACAAGGTATTTCAGTATGGATTAACTTACAGCGGTCATTCCCTTGCATGTGCAGCAGGAGTTGCTTGTGTAAATTATTATAAGAAAGCGGGACTATTAGAAAATACACAGAAAGTTGGGAAAGTACTTGGAGAGCTGTTAGAAGAAATCAAACAAAAACACAAATGTGTAGGAGATGTCCGTTATATTGGCTTATTTGCAGCCGTAGAATTTGTTAAAGATAAAGAAACTAAAGAACCATTGGTTCCATATGCAGACCAGTCAGGAACGATGGGAAAGATTATCGGCTTATTGAAAGAACGAGGTTTTGCAACTTTTGGAAGAGAAAACAATATCAACATTGCACCACCACTGATCATTACAGAAGAACAGTTAAGGGAAGCAATGAAGATCTTTGATGAGGTGCTTGATATTGTAGATGAGACATATTTATAAGGAGAAACAGATGGAACATACAAAAAATAGCACAAAAACAGAACATCTGATCAGCTTATCCGTTGTACTTGTCATTTTGTTCCTATGGTTTTATACCACATCTATGGGACTTATTTCAGAAACACTGGTGCCATCCCCAATCAGTGTGTGGGACAGTTTTCTTGATATATTAAAAAACGGATATAAAGGTTCAACCTTGATACAGCATTTGGCAGCCAGTATGGGGAGATTAATTAAGGCATATGTTCTGGCAATGATCACAGCAATTCCACTGGGACTTTTAAGTGGATACAATTCAAAGATCCGGGCATTATTAGAGCCAGTCATTGAATTTTACCGTCCACTCCCACCACTGGCATATTACACATTATTAGTACTGTGGATGGGAATTGGAGACGGGTCAAAGATCATGCTGTTATTCTTGGCAGGATTTGCACCAATTTATATTGCGTGTGCAGCTGGAGTTAACAAAGTAAAAAAAGATTATGTATTAGGAGCACAGACATTAGGAGCCAATGCACGACAGATTTTTATTTACGTGATCTTTCCAGCAGTACTTCCGGATATTTTTACAGGACTTCGAACATCACTTGGTGTTGAATATACGACATTGGTAGCAGCAGAAATGGTCGCGGCTGTCAGCGGAATTGGATGGATGGTGTTAGATGCCAGTAATTATCTAAGAAGCGATATCATGTTTTTTGGAATTATCTTAATGGGAATTACAGGAATCGTGTTAGACCAGATTTTGAAATTAGTGGAACATTATATGGTTCATTGGAAAGGAAAGAATTAGGAGGAATGAAATTATGAAAGAGAGAAAATTAAGTATTAGAGAAATTATCGTATTATTGATCGCAGTGATCCTGCTGATCAGTGCAACTGCATGCAGAGCATCAAAAGCAGATCAAACAAAAGAAAATAAAAAAGTAAAAGAGATTAAAATTGGAACCATGGATCTTGTAAATCCAGACTTGGTTGCTAGAAAAGAAAAATATTATGAAAAACAGTTAGGGGTCAAAGTAAAGATCGTGAAATTTGATTCTGGAAAAGATGTCAATACAGCATTGGCAGCAGGAAGTATCGACGTATCAGAACTTGGAAGCAATCCAACAGCATTAGGAATTGGAAATGGACTTAACTATGACGTGATCTATATCGGAGACATCATCGGTTCTGCAGAATCACTCGTTGTAAAAAACAATGCCAATGTAAATTCTGTAAGCCAGCTAAAAGGTAAAAAGATCGCGGTGCCATTTGCATCCACTTCACACTATAGTTTATTAAATGCCTTAAAACAGGCAGGACTCAAAGAAAGTGATGTAAAATTATTAGATCTTGAACCAAATGATATTCATGCGGCATGGAAACGAGGAGATATTGATGCAGCTTATGTATGGTATCCAGTGCTTAATAATCTAGTAAAAGACGGAAAAATCTTAACAGGAAGTGACAAACTTGCAAAACAAGGAATTATTACAGCAGATTTAGTTGTTGCAAGGCGTGATTTTGCAAAATCAAACAAGAATCTGGTAGTACGCTATATTAAGGCACTGAATCAGGCAAATGATTTGGATCAGAAAAATAAAGAACAGTCAATCAAGGATATTTCAGAGATTCTTAATATCAGTGAAAGTGATGCCAAATTCCAGAGAAATGGTTTTGAATGGATTGATGGAAAGAAACAGTTAAGTAAAGAATATTTAGGTGAAAATATAGCAAATGTATTGAAAAATACAGCAGATTTCTTAAAAGAACAGGGAAGTATTAAGAAAAGCCCGACTTTAAAGGAATATAAAGACCATGTACAAACGAAATATCTGAAAGAAGCATTAGAAAAATAGGAGATGAGACAATGAGTGAGACAAAGAATACATGGAAAGACAAACTATATGAGACAGACAATCCACTGATCGAGGTAGAAGAGCTTGATTTGGATTATCAGACAGCAAAGGGATGTGTAAATGCTTTGTCTCATATCAATTTTAGCATTCATCGAGGAGAGTTTATTACTGTATTAGGTCCAAGTGGTTGTGGAAAATCTACCTTATTAAAAATTCTTGCAGGATTTATCAAACCAACAAAAGGAAGTGCAAAATTAGAAGGAAAGCAGATTAAAGGAACAGATTGGAGTAGGGGAGTAGTATTTCAGAATCCGCCGTTATATGAATGGTTTTCAGTCAGACAAAATATCGCTTTCGGTCCGAAGATGAGAAAAATAGCAAAAGAAGAATATGAACCAAAAGTAGAAGAATATTTGCAAAAGGTTGGACTGACAGAGTTTGGTGAAAAAAAGATTTATGAATTATCAGGAGGAATGAAACAGAGAGTTTCGATTGCAAGAGCTTTGATCAACAAACCAGAAATTCTGTTAATGGATGAACCATTCGGTGCATTGGATGCATTTACAAGAGAAAATATGCAGGAATTGATCCGCAAGATCTGGTGGCAGAGTGGAAAAACGATCTTTTTTATTACACATGATGTAGAAGAAGCATTGCTGTTAGGAAGCAGGGTTTTAGTGTTAAGTCGACATCCAGGAGAAATTGTCGATGATATTCAGGTGAATTTCTCAAGAAAGATCGTAGAAGAAGGAATCAGTGATATTCAGTTCAGTGAAAAATTTTATCATACAAGAGAACGTTTATTAAAACTGATCCATGCCCAGTATGACAGATAGGAGGATTTGTATATGAAGTGGTATTATGAACAGCCAGTCAAGATTATATTTGGAGATCATAAAATACAGGAATTATCAACAATCATTCAAAAAGAACAATATAAAAAAGGAATTCTGGTGACAACCACACATTTTATTAAAAATGGATTTGCAGGGCAGTTACTGGATGATAAGAAAAATCATCTGGCAGATATCTTTGCAGGATTTTCACCAAATCCAGATGTAGAAGAAGTGAATAGACTGGGAGAACATTTAAGAAAAGAAAAAATAGATTTTATCGTAGCACTTGGTGGAGGAAGTGTGATCGATGGAGCGAAGGCGGCTTCTGTTTTAATAGAAAAAGAAACATCAATCCGAAAATATCACAATACAGGAGAGAAAGTTCCAAAAAAACATTTGCCATTGATCGCAATTCCAACAACGGCAGGAACTGGAAGTGAAGTAACCAATGTTTCTGTATTAACAAATAGAAACCAAGGAATCAAAGCACCAATTGCATCGGAAAGTTTTTATCCACAATATGCGATCGTAGATCCAACACTTACATGGAGCATGCCAGCAGATCTTACGGCAAGTGCAGGAATTGATGTGTTATCTCATGCAGTAGAAGGATACTGGAGCCGCTTGCACCAACCAATTTGTGACGTATTGGCTGTCTATGCAGCAAAACTAGTTCTTACAAATATAAGAACGGTATACAAAGATCCAAACAATCAGGCAGCAAGAGAGAAAATGGCAGCAGCATCTCTGATCGCAGGACTTGCATTTGGTCAGCCAAAAACAACTGCTTCCCACGCATGTTCTTTTCCATTGACAAATTTATACCATATTCCACACGGAGAGGCTTGTGGTTTGACATTAGATTTCTTTATCCGATTAAATGGAACCAAAGATTTTAGGACAAGAGAATTGACCAGTCAATTAGGATTTTATGATTATGAACAATTTGCAGATGCCGTACAGAGATTAAAAAGAGATCTTCATTTAAGAACAAATTTAACCGATCTTCATATCAATGAAGAAAAGAAAGAAGAATTGATACGATTAAGTCATCATGCCAATTTAAAAAATAATCCAGTGGAAGTTACAGATGAAGATTTGAGAAGACTTTATGATGGTTTATGTGACTGAAATATTGACAGAAATATGAAAAATAGGTATAATCGAGTAAAAACAGATAAAACATACAGGATTAATAGGAAATAAGGTGGGCATATGGAACATAAAATAAAAAGATCACAAGAACAACACCAATGGAAAGAAAAAATTGAAGAGTTATTAAAAAATATGAAATATGGCAATATAACGATCATTGTTCAGGATGGAAAGATCATTCAGATTGATAAGACAGAGAAACATAGAATATAGCAAATCGAAAATCAGTCTCAGAAAAGGATTGGAAAGCGATCATCAGTGGATTATGATTCTCAAAAAGGAGATGTAATTATATGGAAAACATAATTATCCTGTGAATTAAAAAAGACGATTTAAAACTATCAAGGTGCAAGCAATATTTTATCATTCTAACTGTCTCAGTCCATTGATATGATCCAAAGTTTCATAGAATTCTTTTTGATATGGACAGTAGCTGCATAGCTTAAATCTTGACAACAAAAATCAAAATTATTATAATTAATATATAAATAGAATAAATCTTCAGGGCAGGGTGAAAATCCCTACCGGTGGTAAAGCCCACGAGCCGTAAGGTATGATTCGGTGAAATTCCGAAGCCGACAGTATAGTCTGGATGAAAGAAGAGAACAAAATATGGAAAAATGGAAATGTTTTTACGACTATGGTCAATTGCTCTAGAATATTTTTGTTCCAGAGCAATTGATTTATATAAATAAATTCAGATATTTTTTACTCTGCCTTGATCAATCATTTAGATCAAGGCATTTTTAATGGGGTGATAAGATAAAACTAATAAACAAATATGATCAAGAAAAATTTTAGAATTATGGCAGGAGGATATAAAATGGTGACATTTCATACAATTGAAGGTGCATTAGAAGATTTAAAAAGAGGAAAGATTATTTTGGTAACGGATGATGAAAATCGAGAAAATGAAGGAGACTTTATTTGTGCAGCACAATTTGCTACAACAGAAAATATAAATTTCATGGCAACGCATGGAAAAGGATTAATCTGTATGCCAATGTCGGAGGAGTATGTAGAAAAATTAAAACTTCCGCAAATGGTGGAAAATAATACAGATAATCACGAAACAGCATTTACTGTATCAATCGATCATATTACAACAACGACAGGAATTTCAGCAGTAGAGCGTTCAATTACAGCTATTGCATGTGTGGATGAAAATGCAAAACCAGAAGATTTTCGAAGACCGGGACATATGTTTCCATTAAAAGCAAAGAAAAATGGAGTTTTAGAAAGAAATGGACATACGGAGGCAACGGTAGATTTATGTAGATTAGCAGGTTTAAAAGCGTGTGGATTGTGCTGTGAGATTATGAGAGAAGATGGCACAATGATGAGAACAGAAGAATTAGCAAAATTAGCAGAGCATTTTCAAATGAAATTTATAACAATCAAGGATTTGCAAGATTACAGAAAACGCAAAGAGATATAAAAGAAATAGTCAGTTGACGATTGATCTCTCAGAGGATTTTATGTTGGTGGAAAGCTGTAGTGAGATTGCGAATGTGATAGATATTGTGGAAAGTCAGATGAATTAGGATAAAATGGGACAAATTTTGTGATAAGCTAGAAATGTATAAAATCAAGAAAGAAGGATTCCACATTAGAAAATGTATAAGGATCCTTCTTTTTATTTGGAGATAACGAGATGGCAATATCAAAATTAATGTATATGAAAGAAACAGCAGGAAATCCAGCGAGACACTTAAAAAGAGCAATCGAATACGTTATGAATCCAGAAGAGGATATTAATCGACGATTGTTTGGTTTCTATTATGTATAAATTTAAAAAAATTGATATAAAAAATGTAGGATTTATAAGGCCTGCAAAGTGTTTTTAATTTATTCAACAATTTCAATTCCATCAATATTCGGAACACACATCATAGAATAGTTTGTATGATAAATGACAAATCCAGGTTTTGCCTTTGGTGGCTTTCTTAGTTCTTTTCTCTGAACATAATCAATCTCAACCTTCGGTGCCTGACGCCCCTTGGAATAATAAGCTGCAAGACGGCCAGCTTCTTCAAAGGTAGCATCTGGAAGAGTCTCCGCTTGTTCCTTTCGTACAATAACATGGGACCCAGCCATATTCTTTGCATGGAACCACCAGTCCCCGCCATTTGCAAACTTAAAACTTAATTCATCATTCTGATAGTTATTTTTCCCAACATACATATGGAAACCATCAGAAGAGACAAAATGTAATGGTTTGGATTTTGCCTGTTTCTTTCCCTTTTTCTTTCCGTGACTCTTAATATAACCATAATCAGAAAGTTCATCTTTGATCAGCTGCAGGTCTTTCTCATCTTCGGATAAAGAAAGAGCAGTAGAGATCGAATCGAGATGATCAAGATCAGCTTTTGTCTCCACGACAAGCTCAGAAAGAGCTTCATAAGTACGTTTTAGCTTATTATATTTTGCAAAAAACTTTTTGGAATTCTCCAAAGGAGTCTTTGTTGGATCAAGAGGGATCGTAATCTCTTCGTTTGTGTAATAATTCATGCAAGTTAAAGATTTTGCATTTGGCTCAAGTCCATATCCATATGTCTGTGTAAGTTCTCCATAAACTTTGAATTTCTCACGTTTCTCGGTATCCTTTAACTGACGAAGCTGCAGATCATATTTCTTGCTTGTCCTCTCAAGAGCAGTCTGCACGATCTTACGAAGGTCAGAAGATTTCTGCTTCATTCTTGTATATTTTTCCTTCTCAGAATAATACCCGATCAGCACGTCAAAAATAGAATCATATGTTTTCTCTGTACAGTCAGGATAAGAAGTTAAAGGAATACAAGAAAATTCCTTAGGTTCTTCCCCAGAATAAATGATATTTGGCTGATATGCCTCATCTTCTACAAGAGCATTTAATTTTACAAGCTGGCCATATAATCCAGCAGCACTATCATCGGTCAAAGAATCAGTAGATGCATTCCCATCGAGCCCTGCACGATAACAAAGTTCATTTGCAATTAAAGGACTCATGCCTGTGATGGAAGTATAAAGTGCTTTGCAAAGATTCAGTGGTTTTGTGATGATATGCTGATAAAAATCCTCTGTAGTCAGACTTGCTAAAGGATGTTTCCCTTTAGACGGTGGAAATGTGTAAGTACGTCCAGGTAAAACCTCTCTGACAGAACTGATATTTGCAGAGATATGCTTGATACTATCTAAGATCACATCATCACTGTTTACAAAAATGATATTACTGTGTTTTCCCATGATTTCAACGATCAGACGTTTCTGGCAGACATCTCCAAGCTCATCCAGATGCTCAATCTTAATTTCGATAATACGCTCAAAGTCAGGCTGTGTGATCGAAATGATCCTTCCACTACTGATATGTTTACGAAGCAGCATGCAGAAGTTTGGAGCCTGCATAGGGTTTGCTTTTCCTTCTTTCGATAAATAGACAAGAGGAAGAGAAGCACTGGCTGAGAGATGAAGTCTTGTTGTCAATCTCTCTTTTTTGATCACAAGCGTGATCTCGTCGGCCTCTGGCTGATAAATCTTATAGATTCTGCCACCGATGATCTGTTTATTAAGTTCTGATATAATATTTGAAATGACAAATCCGTCGAATGCCATGATAAATACCTCCTGGTAATAAAATCAGTTATCTAATTTAAAATAATAAGATAAATCCGTCAAACAATTATATCAGAAATTCGAAAAAGTATAAAGAAAAAACGATCAAATTCACAAATCATAGAAAGATAGTCGGGATTTTGTTGTAATTAAAATCATTTCTTATTATAATGAATATTAAGTGTACAATAAAATAATCTATGGAGGACAAGTCATTGAGAAAAGAAGCGTCAAAGAATGCATGGAAGCAGTTATACGACATTACATTAAAACTAGACAAATTAGAGCCTTGGAATTACCTTGGTGACACACAACTTGTAACCATTCAGCTAAAAGACAGAGAAGAACCTGTATTTTGCAGTGTGATGGGAAAATTCAGCGGAGAAAGAGGAATTGCAGTCTTTGATGGAGTTGAAGGCTTAGGAGATTTCTATATGATCCTTGGAAGTGAAGAAGGGGATCTTCCAGCACAGTATCTGATGGATGAACATACAAGTCTTACATGCTTCTGGGGAAGCATGATGAATGTGCCAGATGAACAAAGAAAAGTTATCGATGAATTAGATATTCGTTTTAAGACGATCAGTGACTGGATTTACTTTGTTTCTTATAAGAAAGGTTATAAACCATATCAGTTAGATGAAGATGAAGTTGCACTTCTTATAGAAACTTATGAGAACCTGTATATGGTAGTGGAAGCAGTCAGACAGGGAGAATTAAACCCAGAAATCGAACAGGCAGAAGGAATCGTTCGCCGCTATAATACTGAAAATGATACTTGGGAGATGTTTGTAAAAGAGATACCAGAAGCTGAAAAAGAATTTCCGTCAGTGATGTTAGAAGATCAGGGATTAAAAGATGAATTAAAGGATCAAAAACAGATCGATCTTGAAGTGATTTTAGATTTTACTTATCTTCCAGTTATGGTAGAAGGGGAAGAAGAAGGGGAGCGTCCAAAGAATCCACTTTTATTTATGGCATATGATAATACCGATGGCGGTGTGATCACAATGGATATTTTAGAAGAGGGTGATGATGAGATCAGCAGAACATTAGGATTCTTTATCAGTTTTGTGCAGCAGAATGGAAGAATGAAGACGATCAAAGCAAGAAATCCATGGATTTTTGGAGCATTAGAGGATATTTGTGAATATTGCAGCGTGGACCTTGTATATGATCCGATAGAGATCATGGATCAGGTGATCGAAGAAGTTGTTTCTCAGTTGTAGGAATTTCATGTAACATATCAAAAGATGAATTAGAGTGAACGAGGTTGACAAATAAGTTAAGGATTGGTAAAATACAGATAATTTGATGTACTACCTAAGTAGCACTTTAATTCGATAAAGTATCAAGGAGCGGCAAAAATATGAATAAAAAGAGAGTCCACACACCAGAAGGTGTCAGAGATGTATATGGAACAGAATATGGACAGCGAAGTAAGCTGAAGGCAAAATTAAACAAAGTTTTTGCATCTTACGGATATGAAGGGATCAGAACTCCAGGATTTGAATTCTTTGATGTATTTAACAGTGAAAAAGGAACCGTATCCGCAAGGGAAATGTTTAAATTCTTCGATAGAGAAGGAAATACCTTAGTTCTTCGTCCGGATGTCACACCATCCATTGCACGCTGTATCGCAAAGTATTTTAATGAAGAGAATATGGGAATCCGTTTATCTTATGCAGGAAATGTATTTTTAAATAACTCAAGCTATCAGTTGAAGTTAAAAGAAACATGCCAGTTAGGTGCAGAATTAGTCAATGATGCGTCTGTACAGGCAGATACAGAATCTATTGCAATGGCAATTGATTGTTTTCTGGCAGCTGGATTGACTGATTTCAGACTTTCTATCGGAGAAGTTGAATTCTTCAACGGATTGACACAGACGATCAAAGATGAAGAAGTCAAAACACAGCTTCGAGAGCTGATCTTAAATAAGAATTATTTTGGATTAATGGAATATGTAGAGACATTAGATCTGTCTGATAAGATTAAAGATGTATTTTTACATTTTAACGAACTGAATGGAGATGTAGCGATCTTAGATCAGGCAGAAGCAATGGTTGAGAATGAACAGTCTAAGAAAGCGATCAAAAGACTTCGCGATGTATATGATATCTTAAAATTATACGGCAAAGAGCGGTATGTAAGTTTTGATCTTGGAATGTTAAATAAGCATAATTATTACACAGGAATCATTTTCAAAGGTTATACTTATGGAACAGGAGATGCAGTTCTAAAAGGTGGACGATATGATAATCTGATCGAACAGTTCGGAAAGAAAGCCCCATCAGTTGGATTTGCGATCGTATTAGATGAGCTGATGATGGCATTAAGCCGTCAGGGAATTCATATGGAAGCAGATCATATGGATACAATGATCATTTATAAAGAAGCAACAATGAAAGATGCGATCCTTCGAGCAGAAGAATTAAGAAAAGAAGGAAAGAAAGTCATCTTAGAGAGAAAGAATGATCTGTGCAGCAAAGCAGACTATGAAAGATTTGCTAAAGAGCATCGCCTCGGTGGAATTCTTTATTTCATCTAATCAACAAATCGAGCAAAAGAAGGGAAACAAAAGACCATGAGATATATTACATTTGCCCTGGCGAAAGGGCGCCTTGCAAAGAAAGCGATGGCTTTATTAGAAGAGATCGGAATCACATGCGAGGAAATGAAAGACGAGAAAACAAGAAAATTAATCTTCGTAAACGAAGAATTAAAATTAAAATTTTTCTTATCCAAAGCAAGTGACGTGCCAACTTACGTGGAATATGGAGCAGCTGATATCGGTGTTGTTGGAAAAGATACGATCCTTGAAGAAGGAAGAAATCTATACGAAGTATTAGACTTAAAATTTGGAGCTTGCAAGATGTGTGTGTGCGGACCCAAAGAAGCGAAGAAATATTTAAACAGTAATGAGATCATCCGTGTGGCATCCAAATACCCACATATCGCTAAAGAATATTTTAATAATCAGAAATTACAGACAGTAGAGATCGTTAAGTTAAACGGATCTGTTGAACTTGCACCGATCGTTGGATTATCAGAGGTGATCGTCGATATCGTTGAGACAGGAACAACCTTAAAAGAAAATGGATTGGAAGTCTTAGAAGAAGTTTGCCCATTATCAGCAAGAATGGTAGTGAATCAGGTAAGCCAGAAGATGGAACAAGAACGAATCAGCAAGATCATCGTTGCACTAAAGAAGATCTTGGATGAAAAAGAATAGGCCGGAGGAGAGAAATATGAGAATAGTAAAAGTTAACAAAGATTCCATTGCAAATATTTTATCAGATTTATTAAAAAGAAGTCCTACAAACTATGGGGATTTTCAGGATAAAGTCGATGCGATCATCAAAAATGTCAGAGATAATGGAGATAAAGCTGTCTTTGATTATACAGCACAGTTTGATAAAGCGGAGATCAACGCAGACAATATTTTAGTTACAGAAGAAGAAATTAAGGAAGCTTACGAAGAAGTGGACGATGAATTGATCAAAGTTATCCGCAAAGCGATCAAGAATATTCGTGATTTCCATGAAAAACAGATTCAGAAGAGCTGGTTTGAGACAAGAGAAGACGGAGTAATGCTTGGACAGAAAGTAACACCAATGGAAACTTGTGGTGTCTATGTACCAGGTGGAAAAGCAGTTTATCCATCTTCTGTTTTAATGAACATTGTTCCAGCACACGTTGCAGGAGTGAAAAATATCATCATGACAACACCTCCTGGAAAAGACGGAAAAGTTACAGCAAATACATTAGTTGCAGCGAAAGAAGCTGGAGCAACAAAAGTATATAAAGTCGGTGGAGCACAGGCAATTGCAGCGATGGCATTTGGAACAGAGTCTATTCCAAAAGTAGACAAGATCGTAGGACCTGGTAACATTTTTGTGGCTCTTGCCAAGAAAGCAGTTTATGGAAACGTAAGTATCGATTCCATTGCAGGACCAAGTGAGATCTTAGTGTTAGCTGATGAAACAGCGAATCCAAGATATGTGGCAGCAGACTTACTTTCCCAGGCAGAACATGATGAGATGGCAAGTGCGATCCTTGTTACAACAAGCGAAGAATTAGCACGTAAAGTATCTGATGAGATTGACGGATTCTTAAATCAGTTATCAAGAAAAGAGATCATGGAGAAATCTTTAGATTCCTTCGGATATATTCTTGTTGCAAGCGATATGAAAGAAGCAATTGATACGGCAAACGCTATTGCGTCTGAACATATGGAGATCATGACAGCAAATCCATTTGATGTTATGACAAGGATCAAGAATGCAGGAGCGATCTTTATCGGAGCATACAGCTGTGAACCTTTAGGAGATTATTTTGCAGGACCAAACCACGTACTTCCAACAAATGGAACAGCAAAATTCTTCTCTCCATTAAGTGTTGATGATTTCATCAAGAAATCAAGTGTCATCTACTATTCAAGAGAAGCCTTAGAGCCAGTACACAAAGACATCGAATTCTTTGCGAAGCAGGAACAGCTGACAGCACATGCTAATTCCATGAAAGTAAGATTTGAAGATAACCAGGAAGGATAAAAATATGAGTAGAAGTGCATCAATTGAGAGAAATACAAGTGAGACAAAGATCAAACTTTCCATTGATCTTGATGGAAATGGAAATGGAAATATCCATACAGGAATCGGTTTTTTTGACCATATGTTAAATGCATTTGCACGTCACGGATTTTTTGATCTTGATGTGGAAGTTGAGGGAGATCTCTATGTAGACTGCCATCATACGATCGAAGATGTCGGAATCGTACTTGGAGAAGCGATCAAACAGGCCGTTGGAGATAAGAAAGGGATCAAACGTTATGGATCATTTATGCTTCCAATGGATGAGACATTAATGTTATGTGCGATCGATCTGTCTGGAAGACCATATTTTGTGATGGATTGTGATTTTACGGTTGATCGCGTTGGAGAATTTGACACAGAGATGGTAAGAGAATTCTTTTATGCAGTATCTTACGGCAGCATGATGAATCTTCATTTGAAGAAATTACATGGAGAGAATAATCATCATATGATCGAAGCAGCATTTAAAGCATTTGCAAAAGCTTTGGATGAAGCAACCAGCATGGATCCAAGGATCACAGATGTACTTTCCACGAAAGGAGCCTTATAAGATGAGTAATGAGGCAAAACCATTAAACAGCAAGATGAGTTTTGATGAATTCAAATTAAACAGCGACGGAATGTTAACCGTTGTTGTACAGGATCATAAGACAAATGAAGTTTTGATGGTCGCATATATGACAAAAGAAGCATATGATAAGACGATCGAGACAGGGATTATGACTTATTACAGCCGAAGCCGTGATGAATTATGGATCAAAGGGGAGACATCCGGACATTATCAGTATGTCAAAGATTTATATATTGACTGCGACAGAGACACCTTACTTGCTAAGGTAAAACAGATTGGGGCTGCCTGCCATACAGGAAATTATTCTTGCTTCTACACAGATTTATTAGAAAAAGAAGATTAAGAACGTAATCTTTGTGAGAAAATATTTGTGTTTCTAAGTTCGATTTGGTATAATCGACTTTATAAGATAAGGAGGCAAGATTATGACAGCATTTTTATCAGAATTAGTCTCTTATGTATTGAAGTTTGCGATTCTTTTTGCATGCTCTGCGGCAGGAATTTATTTCGGAGTCGGTCGTGCGAAGGCAAAGAAGAAAGAATCATAAGATCATACATGATTAAGAGAAGATCATTTAGCTGCATGAGAATACAGGCTCATGCAGCTAAAAAGCCGTAAAGGCAAGGTCTTCTTAAATATAATGAAACGACACTAGGAGGATGAAACGTTGAGAGCATATGGAGTCAACGAACTCAGGAAGATGTATCTTGAGTTTTTCGAAAGTAAAGGACATTTAGCATTAAAGAGTTTTTCACTCGTGCCAAAGAACGATAACAGTTTATTACTGATCAACGCTGGTATGGCACCACTGAAACCTTATTTCACAGGACAGGAAGTACCACCAAGAACAAGAGTGACAACATGTCAGAAGTGTATCCGTACAGGAGATATTGAGAATGTTGGTAAGACAGCAAGACATGGTACATTCTTTGAAATGTTAGGAAACTTCTCTTTTGGAGATTACTTCAAACATGAAGCGATTGCATGGTCTTGGGAATTTTTAACAGAAGTGATCGGATTAGATCCTGACAGATTATATCCATCTGTATACGAAGATGATGATGAAGCATTCGAGATCTGGGAGAAAGAGATCGGAATCGCACCAGAGAGAATCTTCCGTTTTGGAAAAGAAGACAACTTCTGGGAGCATGGGGCAGGACCTTGTGGACCATGTTCAGAGATCTACTATGACCGTGGAGAGAAATATGGATGTGGAAGCCCAGACTGTACGGTAGGATGTGACTGCGACCGTTATATGGAAGTATGGAACAACGTATTTACACAGTTTGAGAATGATGGACACAACCATTATACAGAATTAGAGAATAAGAACATTGATACAGGTATGGGACTGGAACGTCTTGCAGTCGTTGTACAGGAAGTAGATTCTATCTTCGACGTAGATTCTATCAAAGCTATCCGCGATGAGATCTGTAAAGTTGCAGGAGTTACTTATGGTACAGACCACGAGACAGATGTATCGATCCGTGTGATCACAGACCATATTCGTTCTGCTACATTTATGTTATCTGATGGTATCACACCATCTAACGAAGGACGTGGATATGTACTTCGCCGTCTGATCCGCCGCGCAGCAAGACATGGAAGATTATTAGGGATCGATCATCTGTTCTTAACAGATATCAGTAAAGTCGTGATCCGTGAATCTAAAGATGGATATCCAGAATTAGAAGAGAAAGCAGAATTTATCTTCAATCATTTATCTCAGGAAGAAAAACAGTTCAACAAGACGATCGATCAGGGACTGTCTATCTTAGCAGATATGGAAAAAGCTATGAACGAGAAAGGCAGCAAAGAACTTGCTGGTGCAGATGCGTTCAAATTATATGACACATATGGATTCCCATTAGATCTGACGATCGAGATCTTAGAAGAAAAGGGATTTACTGTAGATAAAGAAGGCTTTGAAAAAGAAATGCAGGTTCAGAGAGAGACTGCCAGAGCTGCAAGAAAGACAACAAACTACATGGGTGCAGATGCAACTGTATACGAACAGTTAGATCCAGCCATGACAACAAAATTCGTTGGATACGATGAACTTACTTGTGAAGGTGAGATCACAGCTATGACAACAGAGACAGAAGTTGTTTCAACTCTGAACAAAGGAGATAAAGGAACGATCGTCGCTGACCAGACAGCATTCTATGCTACAAGTGGTGGTCAGGAAGCGGATAAAGGAGTGATCATCAGTGGAGATGCATCTTTTGAAGTAGAAGATGTCATTAAATTATCCGGTGGTAAGTTTGGGCATGTTGGACATGTAGTCGAAGGAACATTCAACGTAGGAGACAAAGCGGTCTTTACAGTGAATGAGAAGAACAGAGCATTAGGTGCAAAGAACCATAGTGCAACTCATTTATTACAGAAAGCATTAAGAGAAGTGCTTGGAACTCATGTAGAGCAGGCAGGATCTTTAAATAATGCGGAACATTTAAGATTCGACTTTACACATTTCTCACCATTATCTGATGATGAGATCGCAAGAGTTGAGAAGATCGTCAACGAAAAGATCGCTCAGGATCTTCCAGTTGTGACAAAAGTTATGTCTATGGAAGAAGCTAAGAAAACAGGAGCTATGGCACTGTTTGGAGAGAAATACGGAGACGAAGTACGCGTTGTATCCATGGGAGATTTCTCTGTAGAATTATGTGGTGGTACTCATGTGAAGAATACAGGAGCGATCACAGCATTCAAGATTTTATCTGAAACTGGTGTTGCATCAGGAGTTCGAAGAATCGAAGCAGTGACAGATCAGGGAGTATTTAACTACTACCATAAGCAGGAAGAAGAATTAAAAGAAGCAGCCAAAGCATTAAAAGCTACACCAGCAACACTGCTGACAAGAATTGAATCACTTCTTGCAGAAGTAAAAGAATTAAAGAGCGAAAACGAATCCTTAAAGAGCAAACTTGCAAAAGACGCTCTGGGAGATGTTATGGATCAGGTAGAAGAAGTAAAAGGAGTGAAACTTCTTGCAACTTCTATAGAAGACGTTGATATGAATGGACTTCGTGAACTTGGAGATAACTTAAAAGAGAAATTAGGAGAAGGTGTCATTGTCCTTGCTTCCCAGAAAGACGGAAAAGTATTCTTAGTTGCCATGGTAACAGACGAGGCACAGAAAGCAGGAGCACACGCTGGAAACCTGATCAAAGCGATCGCCGGATGCGTTGGAGGCGGCGGTGGAGGACGTCCAAATATGGCTCAGGCCGGAGGAAAGAATCCAGCCGGAATTCCAGAAGCAGTAGCAAAAGTAAAAGAAATTTTAGAAAGTCAAATTTCATAGTTGACAAAAATCTAAAATGTGATATACTAATCTAGTGCAAAAAATTAAAACCCAAACAGTCCTATGCACAAGTACAAGACTGGAGGGGAGGTCGGGAATAGAATGTCAAACGTAATCGTTAAAGAAAATGAATCTTTAGATAGCGCTCTTCGCAGATTCAAGAGAAACTGTGCAAAAGCAGGAATTCAGCAGGAGATTCGTAAAAGAGAACATTACGAAAAGCCAAGCGTAAGACGTAAGAAAAAGTCTGAAGCGGCTCGTAAGAGAAAATCTAAATAATTTTTACTTGATTGAAAAGATAAGCATCATTTACCTGGGAACAGGTATATGGTGCTTTTTTTCGGCATATATTAAACCAAATGCCACAAAAGGAGTTTTGCATGAAGAAGAAACCAAAAGAAGTGATTGCTAAAGGACTTTCTCTTCCAAGAGATGTGGTGTTTGGAGATTTTATTATAACCTTGACAGGAAACTGTGAAGCATACATAGAAAATTACAGGGGGATCGTATCATATGATGAGAATAAGATCTCCATTCAGGGGAATCATGTCGTATTAAATATCTGTGGATGTGATCTGGCAGTTGATTTTTACTCACAGGAATCAATGAAGATCAAAGGAAAGATCAAAAGGCTGGAATATGTATGATATTCTTTGAAAGGAGCATGAGAAATGCTTAAAATTCTGCACTTTATATTTGGAAGGCTGTATTTTCAAGTCAAAGGATATCAGACAGAGCGTTTTTTGAATCTCTGTGCAAAAAATCATCTTGTATTGTGGGAATTAAAACCAGTATCAGACGGCTATGTGTTTTTTATCAGACGAAGTTCTTATCAAATGTTGGAAGCATTAGCAGAGAAAGCAAATGTTGATCTTGCGTTACAAGGGCAAAAAGGACTGCCATATTTCTTAAAAGAACATAAAAAACGTAAAATATTATTTTTTTCCATGTGTTTGTGCGGTTTAATGATCCTTTCGCTGAGTCAGTTTTTATGGGAGATTACAGTTTCTGGAGGAGAAGTATATTCAGAAAGTGATATATTAAAGTATGTTACGGATAACTACTACCATATTGGAACATTAAAATACCAGATTGACTGCGATGCATTGGAAGATCATCTGAGGGAAGATTATGCTGAGATTGCGTGGGCATCCTGTTCGATTCAGGGAACAAGACTGCATATTGAGATAAAAGAAACTTTAGATCGTAAAACAAAGCAGAATCCAAAGAAACCATGTGATATCGTGGCAAATAAATCAGGGATCATTACAAAAATGGCGGTCAAAAGTGGAACACCGCTTGTAAGTGTTGGGGACAGTGTCAAAAGCGGAACAACTTTAATTTCTGGATTGATCTATTACTACAGTGATGATTTTACCGTGACACAGACGGATAAGATCAAAGCGGACGGAGAGATCGTGATGCGCACCAAAGAGGTGTACAACAATTCAATTCCCATGGAATATTACGAAAAGCTGATCACAGGCAAGAAAAAGAGCATCAAAAATTTATATTTTGGACAGTATCAATTCGATTTTCCCGAAAAGAAAAGACAGGATCATACAAATGTTATGACAAAGAGAAGATCATTAAAGATAGGGAAATCTTTTTATCTGCCCATTGGGATCACGATGCAGATAACTGAAAGATACAGGCCAAAGAAGAAAATCTTGACAAAAAAAGAAGCACAGTTAAAATTAAAAAAACAGCTGGAACGATATCTTATGAAGAAAGCAAAAGCAGGAGCAAAGATCGTTCACTGTGAAGGAAATTATAAAAAAAAGAACAACCGATATGAAGTTAATGCATCGATCATCAAAGAAGAAAGTGTCGGAAAGATCCGAAATATCAAGAAATTAACAAAGAAACAAGAAGAAATGATCACACCAACAACAGCGCAGCAATAAATAAAAGTTATGAATCAGGCCATATGGATTTTGCCACTCAGGTTGAAAAACTTTGTAACAGATGGTAGAATACATAAGGAATATACACAAAGAAGGAGACTGAGAATTAGATGAATCCAGTTGAAATAGAAATGAATTTTCCGGCAGAACATGGCGGGAATGTATTCGGGCAGTTTGATGCCTATATGAAGAAAATCGAAAAAACACTGCATGTGAGTCTGATCCTGAGAGGTGACCATTTAAAATGTATTGGAACACAGCAGGCAGTCAATCATGCGATCTCCGTGATCGATGAATTACTCGAATTATCCAAACGAGGAAATGTGATCACAGAGCAGAATGTAAACTATGCGTTATCGTTATCAATGGAAGAGAAATCTCCAAGTCTTTTGGAGCTTGATAAAGATGTTATCTGTCATACGATCCAGGGCAAAGCAGTCAAACCAAAGACTTTAGGACAGCAAAAATACGTCGATGCGATCAAGAATAAGATGATCACATTTGGAGTCGGTCCTGCAGGAACTGGTAAGACATATCTTGCAATGGCAATGGCAATCACAGCATTTAAGAATGATGAAGTCAGCCGTATCATTTTAACAAGACCAGCAATTGAGGCAGGAGAGAAGCTAGGTTTCTTGCCTGGAGATCTACAGAGTAAAGTTGATCCATATTTAAGACCATTATATGATGCATTATATGAGATCCTTGGGGCTGACGCATTTATGAAGAATATGGAGAAAGGCTTGATCGAAGTCGCTCCATTGGCTTACATGAGAGGACGTACACTGGATAATGCATACATTATCTTAGATGAGGCACAGAATACGACACCTGCTCAGATGAAGATGTTCTTAACACGTATTGGATTTGGGTCCAAAGCGATCATCACGGGTGACTTAACACAGAAAGACTTGCCATTTGACAGTATTTCAGGATTAGAAGAATCTCTAAGAGTGTTAAGAAAAGTTAAGGAGATTGGGGTCTGTGAGCTTACCAATAAGGACGTTGTCAGACATCCATTAGTACAGAAGATCGTTGCAGCATATGATCAATATGAAGCAGCCAGATCTGCGAAAAAGAATAAGAATAACAATAACAAAAAGAACAGAAGATAGGAATGTTATGAGTATTATAATCGAGAATGAATACGAAGGGGAGATCAATATCCCTTATGAGAAGATTGCACATGAAGTGATCGAGGCAGCGATTGATTATGTGGACTGCCCTTATGAGTGCGAAGTGAATTTAATGCTAACCGATAATGAAACGATTCATGCGATCAACAAAGAACAAAGAGAGATCGACCGGCCAACAGACGTACTGTCTTTTCCAATGGCAGAATACGAAGAACCAGCGGATTTCTCAAAGATTGAAGAAGATCCGATGGCATTTGATCCGGAGAGCGGTGAATTTCTACTTGGAGATATCGTGATCTCCATGGACAAGGTATGGGAACAGGCTGAGAATTATGGCCACAGCCGAGAGAGAGAATATGCCTTTTTGATCGCTCACAGTATGTTACATCTGTTTGGATATGACCATATGGAAGAGGAAGAACGAAAAGATATGGAAAAACGTCAGGAAGAGATTTTGACAAAGACGAAATATACAAGAGATGAAAGAGGTTTAGTATGAGTAAAAGCAGCAAAAACTCATTTTTAATGCAAGGAATGATCTTAGCCGCAGCATCCATTGTCTGCCGTGTGATCGGATTATTATATCGTAGTCCACTGTTTGGGATTATCGGCAAAGTAGGTATGGGGTACTATTCTTATGCATATAATATCTATAACATTATTCTGTTGATCGCATCCTTTAGTATTCCACTTGCGGTATCCAAATCAATTTCTGCAAGACTTGCGAAGAAAGAATATATCAATGCTCAGAGAATCTTCTATGGAGCATTAGTTTATGCAGTTGTCGTTGGTGGTATCGCGTCCATGATCGCATATTTTGGAGCACCAACCTTTGTCGGACATCAAAAAGGTGCAGCACTTGCCCTTCAGGTCATTTCCCCAACGATCTTTTTCTCTGGGATTCTTGGAGTACTTAGAGGATATTTTCAAGGACATAATACAATGGTGCCAACATCCATTTCCCAGATCATTGAGCAGATCTTGAATGCGATCTTTAGTATTTTGATGGCATATGTACTGATCTTACCATATCTGCCATCTAACAAGATCACATATGAGATCGCAAGACATGGGGCAGCAGGTAGTGCGATCGGTACAGGAGTCGGTGTTTTAACAGGATTGATCTTCTGCTCTATCATTTATCGTGCATACCAGCCAAAGGTCAAGATTCAGATGAAACATGACCGTACAAAATATATTGAATCTTATGGGAATATCTTAAAGATCTTATTATTAACGATCACACCGGTTATCTTTAGTACAGCGATCTATAACTGTAGTGCAACGATCGACCAGACGATCTTTAGTAATATCTTAGTAGGAAAAGGAATTACGGCGAAAGTAGTTTCAGAATTTTATGGTTTGTTCAGCGGTCAGTATAACGTGCTGATCAACGTTCCAGTTGCGATGGCATCTGCACTTTCCAATGCGATCGTGCCAAATGTTTCTGCAGCTTATGCGTTAGGCAAGAAGGACGATATGAACGACAGTATCCAGATGGCGATACGTTTTACGATGATGATCGCGATCCCATGTGCGGTTGGACTAGGTGTGTTAAATAGTTCGATCAATGGATTGATCTTCGGTGCAACATATGCTAAGGGATTAGGAGCTGCCATGCTTCGGATCGGTGCAGTTTCTGTTATTTTCTACTGTCTGTCAACGTTGACAAATGGTATCTTACAGGGAATGGGAAAGATGAGAGTGCCAGTCAGACATTCTGCGATTTCCGTTGTGGTCAATATCGTTGTATTATGGCTTTTATTAACATACACAGATTGTAAAACATATGGATTGGTATTTGCGACTATGGCATTTTCCCTTGTGATGTGTCTGTTAAATGCACACTCCATCAAGAAATACACAGGTTTTCATCAGGAGATCACAAAGACATTTATCAAGCCTGCATTAAGTGCAGCAGTGATGGGTGTTGTCTGTTTTTTGATTCAGTATGCGGTTCAAAGCGTTCTTCCATTCGGGCGAGTATGCTTTGCGGTCTGCGTGATCATTGCAGTGCCAGTTGGAGCACTGATCTATTTTGCAGCGATCATTAAGTTAAGAGTATTTACAGAAGAAGAACTTACTAAGATTCCAAAAGGAAATCTGATTGTCAGATTAGCAAAGAAATTACATTTGCTGTAAGGATCGTAAGGGCTTCCATTTATAAAAGGAAGAAAAAGTCCAGATCTGCTATGATTTGGGCTTTTTGTATAAATTCCCTTATCTTTGGTAACAATATAGCCAAAGGAGGGTTGCATTATGAAGAAGATCAATCGATTTTTGATGATATATATGGTTGTGATCACAGTTTTGTGCATCTGTATGTGTTATCTTGCATTCTCAGCAAATGAAAAGAAGGACAACCTCAAGGAAGTTCGTTCTCAGATAACAACAACAGCTGAAAAAAAACAGACCAAAGCAGTCAAGAAGGTTAAAGCAACGTACAGTCTGAAGATTCTTGATGGAAGTCTGGCTGTGATCAATAATAAGACCAAAGAAGTTTTTGAATATACAGATATGAAGAAAGAGAATCTGCCAGCAGACATCAAAAATATGTTGAAAGAGAATTTTATCTTTGAAAACAGAGAAGAAGTATATCATTTTCTGGAATCATACAGTAGTTAAAATAAAAATTTGGAGAAAAATAACGAATGAAATATGATGTGATCATCGTTGGAGCAGGGGCTTCTGGTATGATGGCAGCGATCACAGCAGCTAGTCATCATAAGAAAGTTCTCTTGCTTGAACGGATGGATAAATTAGGAAAGAAAATATTAGCAACGGGAAATGGAAGATGCAATCTGTCAAATGCTTACATGGACGAGAATTGCTACAGAGGGCAGAGACCTTCCTTTGCCTATCCGATGATCGAGGAATTTGGATTAGAAGATCTCATTCAGTTCTTTGAATCTCTCGGAATGCTTGTGACAGAGCAAAATGGATATTATTATCCTGCATCTTTGCAGGCAGCAACTGTTGTTGATACATTGACACAGAAATTAAAGCATCTGCACGTGGATATTCTGACAGAATTTGAAGTCACGAAAGCAGAGAAACGTAAGTCCACATTTTATGTCTATGGAAATGACAAATGTTTTCAGTCAAGCAATCTGATCCTTGCAACTGGTGGATGTGCACAGCCAAACTTAGGAAGCAACGGAAGTGGATACAAGCTTGCCAAAGACTTTCATCATAAGATCACGGATACATTCCCGTCTTTGGTAGGATTAGAAGCAGAAGGAAAATATTTAAAAGACACCTCGGGAGTTCGAAATGTCAGTAATGTCAGCGTTTACGCGAATAATGAATTGATCGCCAAAGAACATGGAGAAGTTCAGTTTACAAAATATGGGGTTTCAGGGATCCCGATTTTCCAGATCAGTCATTTTGCGATCGAAGCATTAAGAAGAAAGAAAAAAGTAAAAATCTATTTAAATCTCATGCCACAGATGGTAACCTTAGAAGAAACAACAGAAGTATTCTTAAAGAGCTGCAATTATAAGACAGTCGAAGAATTCTTCCAAGGATTTTTAAATAAAAAACTGGTATATGCAATCTTACTGAGATTAAAGATTGATCCAAGGAAACCAGTTGCTCAGATATCCAGGAAAGATCTTAACAGGATCTTAGATATGATCCAACACTTTGAAGTTGAGATCAAAGGATATAAAGGATATGATATGGCACAGGTAACAGCCGGAGGCGTATCCACAAAAGAAATCATACAAGGAACATTAGAATCAAAGTTATTAGAAGGGCTTTATGTTGTCGGTGAATTACTAGATGTCGATGGAACATGCGGAGGGTACAACCTTCAGTGGGCATTTACATCTGGATACATCGCTGCAAGCCAGATAGGAAGACAATGATAAGAATCAACCAGATCAAGCTGCCGATCGATCACAAAGAGGCAGCACTTGAGAAGAAGATAAAAAAAGCATTACATAATACAGAATATAAACAATACAAGATCGTAAAACGGTCTATTGATGCGAGGAAAAAAGAAGAATTATCTTATGTGTATGCAGTTGATGTGACATTAGGTAAGGGTCAAGAAGAGAAATTCCTCAAAAAGAACAAGAATCGTAATATCATGGCAGTAAAAGAAAAGAAGTTTGAATTTCCAGAAAATCAACGGGAATTTAAATATCCACCGGTTGTGATCGGAATGGGACCGGCAGGTCTGTTTGCAGCACTGATGCTTGCAAGAGCCGGATTACATCCGATCGTCTTAGAACGAGGGAAAGATGTCACAAACCGTATGAAAGATGTAGAACATTTCTGGGAGAGTGGTGAACTGAATCCTGAATCCAATGTACAATTTGGAGAAGGAGGAGCAGGAACATTTTCAGACGGAAAACTAAATACCTTAGTAAAAGACAAATTCGGAAGGAATAGATTCGTTTTAGAAACTTTTGTAGAACATGGTGCACCAGAAGAGATCTTATATGAAAATAAACCACATATCGGAACGGATCTTTTAAGAAATGTCGTTGCAGGGATCAGAGAAGAGATCAGATCTCTTGGAGGAGATGTCCGTTTTGAGGCGAAAGTGACAGATTTCGTGATCCAGGATGGAAAATTAACAGGGCTGATTATCAATGATAAAGAAGAAATTAAAACAGAAGCAGCGATCTTAGCACCGGGACACAGTGCCAGAGATACATTTAAGGTCTTATCAGATCGTGATCTGGAAATGAATCCTAAAGCTTTTGCGATTGGACTTCGTGTGGAACACCCGCGTGAGATGATCGACCATTCGCAGTATGGAAAGGGAGCAGATCAATATGATCTTCCAGCTGCATCATACAAACTAACATATCATGCAAACAATGGAAGAAGTGTGTATTCCTTTTGTATGTGTCCGGGAGGTTTCGTGGTCAACGCGTCTTCAGAGCCAGAACGATTGACGGTCAATGGAATGAGCAATCACGATCGAGCAGCAAAGAATTCCAACAGTGCGATCATCGCAAGTGTTACACCAGAGGATTTTGATGGAAATGACGCATTAGCAGGCGTAAGATTTCAGCAGAAATGGGAAGAAAAAGCTTTTAGCGAAGGAAAAGGAAGAATCCCGGTTCAGACATTAAAAGATTTCAGAGAAGGAAAGATTACAGAATCCTTTGGCGAGATCACACCGAATACCAAAGGATTGACAAGTTTTGGAAACTTAAGAAACTGTCTTCCAGAACCGGTCAGTGAAGCGATTTCGGAAGGAATGGAATATTTTGATACAAAGATCAAAGGATTTAATCGAGAAGATACGATTTTGTGCGGAATTGAAGCAAGAACATCTTCTCCGTTAAGAATCGAGAGAGATCAAGGATTTGAGAGCAATATCAAAGGAATCTACCCATGCGGAGAGGGAGCAGGTTTTGCTGGCGGCATCACTTCTGCGGCAATGGATGGAATTAAGGTTGCACAAGCCCTCGTTACAGTGTAAAATACCTTTCAAGGAGTGAATGTAAAATGAATAATCGTGAAAAACTAAAAGATAAACAAAGAATTGTCGTCAAAGTAGGTACATCTTCTTTGATCCATAAAGCAACAGGAAACATCAATTTATTCCGATTAGAGAAATTAGTCCGTGTTTTAACAGACTTACATAACAGCGGAAAAGACGTGATCCTGGTATCTTCAGGAGCAATCGGTGTAGGATTTAAAGCCCTGGGATTAGAAAACCGTCCGACATCCCTTCCGATGAAGCAGGCATGTTCTGCTGTAGGACAGGGACAGTTAATGATGATCTACCAGAAACTGTTTGCTGAATACAATCAGGGATCTGCACAGATTCTGATCACAAAAGAGACGATGCTCAATGACGAGAGAAGATATAACGCCAAGAATACATTTGAAGAATTACTAAAACTCGGCGTGATCCCGATCGTAAATGAAAACGATACGGTATCGACAGAAGAGATCGAGTTTGGTGACAATGATACCTTATCTGCAGTCGTAACTGCGGTTGTACAAGGTGATCTATTGATCCTCCTGACAGATATTGACGGACTTTATACGGATGATCCACACAAGAATCCACTGGCCAAACTGATTCCTGAAGTACCGGTCTTAGATGAAAAGATCGGAAGAATGGCAAAAGGAGCTGTAACTAAGGTCGGAACTGGCGGAATGGAAACGAAGATCGCAGCAGCCAATATCGTAACAGATGCTGGAGCAGATATGGTGATCGTAAACAGCAATAATTTAAATAATGTCAATAAAGTTGTTGCAGGAGAAGAGATCGGAACATTATTCTTAGCACACAAACGACCAGACTTTGATTTCAAGAAATATTTAACAGAACGCCCATATTTTAAGGCATAATAAGATAAAACAATGTATTATATAGAAAGGAAATATTACAGATGAAAGAAAAAGATATTCAAAGAATTAATGAATTATACAATCTGGATAAATCCATTGGGTTAACACCAGAACAGAAAGAAGAACAGAGAAAATTAAGACATGAATACATCCAGTCTGTTCGTGCAAACTTAAGAGCGCAGCTTAATAATGTAAGTATTAAAAATGAAGATGGATCGATCACTCCATTAAAACCAAAAGGATTAAACTAGAGCAGATTAGATAGAACATATTGATGATAGATGCAAACCGCACCGAAAAGGAGGCATTCATAATGTTGGAACAACTAGGAAAACAGGCAAAAGAAGCATCGATAATTCTTGGAAAAGCAGGGATTGAAGATAAGAATGAAGTATTAAGAGAAGCAGCCAAATGTCTGGTACAGAATCAGGAATATATCTTAAGTGAGAATTATAAAGATGTAGAGAATGCAAAAAGCAATGATATGAGCGAGGCGTTGATCGATCGCTTATCCCTGAATCCTGACCGTATTGAAGCAATGGCAGAAGGACTTCGTCAGGTAGCTGAACTACATGATCCAATTGGTTCTGTAGAACATATGCAGAAAACACCGAATGGACTTTTGATCGGTAAGAAAACAGTACCATTAGGAGTTGTCGGTATCATCTACGAATCAAGACCAAACGTAACAGCAGATGCATTTGCACTATGTTTTAAGACAGGAAATGCATGCCTTCTTCGTGGTGGAAGTGATGCGATCAATTCAAATCTTGCGATCACAAATGTGATCCAGAGTGCACTAGAATCCTGCAATATGCCAAAATACAGCATTCAGCTGCTGACAGATACAAGCCGTGAGACAGCTACAAAGATGATGCAGTTAAATGAATACTTAGATGTTCTGATCCCAAGAGGTGGTGCAGGACTCATTCAGAGTGTTGTAAAGAATTCTACAGTGCCAGTGATCGAGACAGGAACAGGAAATTGTCATGTATACGTAGATGAATTTGCCCAGAAAGATATGGCAGTTAACATCATCATCAATGCAAAGACACAGAGACTTGGAACATGTAATACATGTGAATCTTTAGTATTACATAAGAACATCTTGGAGAGTCACGGTCCAGCGATCATCGATGCTTTATTAGAAAAAGGAGTACAGGTACGTGGAGATGAGAGAGTTTGTGCTTTAAATGACCAGGTCATCCCTGCAACAGAAGAAGACTGGGGAACAGAATACTTAGATTCTATCATTTCTGTGAAAACTGTCGATAGCTTTGACGAAGCAGTGGCACATATCAATCATTACAATACGGGGCATTCGGAAGCGATCGTCACAGATTCTTACCAGAATGCACAGGAATTCTTAAATCAGATCGATGCAGCAGCCGTTTATGTTAATGCATCCACAAGATTTACTGATGGATTTGAATTTGGATTTGGAGCAGAGATCGGAATCAGTACCCAGAAGATTCATGCTAGAGGACCAATGGGATTAGATGCACTGACAACCAGCAAATTTATTATTTATGGAAATGGACAGATCCGTAAATGATAGAATATAAAAGCCAGAATTGTAAATTATTTCAGAATCTTAAGAAAATCTGAAGTAAAACATAGAATTTTGTATGCAAATGCAAAGTTCAAATATTTCCTTGATTTTTAAATGATGGAAACCCGCATAAAATAAAGGAAAACTGCAATAAAGTAAAATTATAATTTTAGACAAAACACTTAGTTACACCAAATTTACACCAAATTATAAAAATAAGCATTTAAGAATATAATTTGAACAAATAACAAATTAATTATGGAGTTTTAATGCTATAGATTCTCTTAACCACAGGTTTATTATAATCTGTGGTTTTTCTTTTATAATTCTTTACACCAAACACACGTTCGTGCTATAATGTCCAAGAGGTGAAATAAAATGTACAATACAACAAACATTCCAAAAGCTACCAAGAGAGTAAACATTTCAGGAGACACACCACCAGACATTTGGATGTCTATGTTAGATTCTTATGGTAAGCTTCAAAAATTCCACATCAGAGAACTACTTCTACAAGGCACTAGAAAAGAAACCAACTCAGCAAGACAAGAACGTGAAGTAGAATATTACAAAAGCAGAATAGAAGTGTTAGAACGATTCAACATCTCTACTAAGACAAAGATACTAAAATACATTCCATCATCTGGCACATGGTATATCTGCGGAGAATATGCAGACTTATTACGATCACAGAGTTACTTGAACAGATAAGGAGATACATAATGAGAATATACGAATATAACGAAAACGCTCAGACGCTCAATACAGAGTGCGGATTATTCCATATAGGTGACACAGTACAGCTCACAGAAATCGACTCTCAGACGCCTATAAAAACAGTCTTATATGGAGCTAGAATTGATTCTACAGAATATGTCCTTTCATTCTTTGACGAGAAATGTGGGATGCCTTTATATCTGTCTGAGCATGAAATAGATGATATGTGTAGAGTATCAAAATCGTAAAAAATAGGGTACACCAGAAATTAATCTGATGTACCCTTAAATTCTTTATCACTAACAAACAAAACTAATAAAGAAAATATCGACTGATCGCCAGATCAATCATAACTGCTTTTATGTCTCTCAAACAATTCCTCGGTATTCCTGCAAGACTTCATAAACTCTTCGCTCACAAGATTCTTGTTCCATTCTTGCAGAAATTCCTTAGACCTTTCTGGTTCGATCACAACCATCTTATTTCTTTTCATCTTGATTACTCCATCCTTTTGGATGTTTCTTTTGTGTTGAATAAACCTGAACAACTGTATCAGCAGTAATTTTCAAAGAAACCATCGCATTGGTATTATCAGAGTGATCTTCAATAGGATTTTCTAAATCACTGCCTCTAAATACTTTATAATTAGATAAGGCAACTACTGGTTGGTTATTGTGTGTTTCATAAAACCTCATTGATCCATAATATTTAATATTGGAATCCTTTTGTGAGATCAATACACCACAACCTTCTTCCTTGAAAATATCAGCCCATACATTCTCATTAACTGTTCTATGTATACCGATTCTCAGTAAAATTACTTCCCATACTTTAGAAACAACAATCCGTCCAATGATATAGGATAATACAACAGATACCACAATATATATCAAGAAGTTGTCTTTTGGAAGATGTGGTATACAATGATAAATTTGTACCAAAAAGTAGTTTAATACAACACTTGTAATGATTTTATATTTCTGATTTACGTTGTTATCTTTAGAGCATATGAAGTTGTAAATACAAATAAATACATATCCATATGCGATAGAATCCACCAATAAAGGCAGATTGTTTATTAAATCCGTAATAAGTTTAATGTTTGATCACTCCTTTATTTCTTTTTCTTTTTGCTTGGCTTAGTAATACCATCGATTGGTGGTAATGTTTGCCCTTCACTTTGAGATGAAAATATTTCAAATCTTGGCGTAAAAATATCTAGTTCATCTGGATCTTGTTTTGGTTTTATCTTTGCTTTAGGTGTTTTATCCTTTAATTCATCTGCAAAAATTTCTTCTAATTTCTTTCTTTGTTCTTCTGTCATAATAATTCTCCTCTTTTCTTTCGTAGTAAATATAATTCATTATATCATATTCTTGTAGAAGAAAAGAGGAGAAAGTTTTATGCATTCAAATGCAAAAATTATCTAATACTGATAAGTTTTAACATTTCTTTGTATAAGACAGTTTAATCCAACCATCTTTAGTTTTACCCCAACCATTCTTAACAGCTTTAATTGTAACTGTTCTACCTTTCTTATAAGCATCTCTGACAATAGCAGCCGTTGTAGATGGAGATTTACGCACCTTAAGAGCAGAAGCAGTTACTTTTACTTTGTATGATTTAGAAGAAGATGCTTTTGGTTTTACTACTGTAGAACCAGAAATGTCTGCTTTGAATTTAGCAAACCCTTTGCTATTTGGAGAAGCCCAAGGTTCAGGACAAATTTTCCCACAAGTCCGAAAATGCGTGGTAATATGAGAAACAGGGACTCCGTATTTCTTCATATAATATTTTGTCAATTCAACTGTTTGCTTATACACATCATCAGGCACTTTACCAACAGAATTACACATCTCGATATTCAAACTGTTTGCATTTGTGCATTTGCCCCAATCAACAGCATATTTTCTTTCATATAATTTACCAACGCTCCATGCCACATTAGATAATGGAACAGATTTATATACATATTTACCGCCATCAACAAATACATGTGCGCTTGCATTTCTATTTGGAGACTGGAAGTATTTACAATTTGCCTCACTAGTATCTCCTTTGTTTCCTGTGTAATGAATTACAATCCATTTAATATTTTTTAAGCTTCTCTTGGCACCATAGTTGTCAGAGTTGCATTTTAAAGTTTTAAATTTTAATGCCATATTGATTCCTCCTATTTTCATGCAATAAAAAAGAGAGACTCAAATGCCTCTCGTTCTGTACAATGGTTTATTTCTATATATTCTGATAAATACATCCAATGATGGTTTGCGACTCTTCGTTTCTTATCTTTTCGTGAACACAAATAACTAATAGAGCAAGGATTCTTGATTTGATATTTGTTGGCAGCCTGCTTAGAAGAAGAAAACAATTCATGATTATCAGTATTTATGACTGCATTCTTTCCACCCTTTTTAGCTAAATACAATTTATATTTCAAATCGTTCGGAGATATATTATTAAAGTCTTTTTCAAACATCCAGAGAAGATTATTTCCATCAGTGTCTTGTCCACCGTGGGTTGTATGATTATTGCAACACCTAGAAATAGCGTCTCTTGAGATGTTATATTTTTTCATCGCATAGATCATACAACCAAATTTTTCCCCTGTGTTTACACACACTATTGGACGAGCATTATGATTTTCTACTTCATACAATGATTCTCTTTTTCTGCCATAACACCAATGATTTTCTCCGCTATGTGCTGCTCTATAACCAGGATCTTCCCATAAAAGTTTATTTTTTTCAGAAATTCGTTTGACGTAATCTGGATCATTCATGCGCTGCTTTGAGAAATTGATCATTCTTTCTCTGTATTGTGGATCTCTCCATGCCTTTTTCATCCGCTCAGATGTTACTTTCTTTTGTAATTTAGACGATGGGCAACCACTTGCTCCACCTTCTCCTCCAGACGAGATGTTATATCCAAAGTGATAGTCGTTACTTTTCAATTCTTTAATTAATTTCTTTTCCATTTGACAAGCCTCATCTTTGGTTAAATGATCTGCAATTATTTCATGATCAAAATTACTCCATCCATATTTTTGAATAGCTCTATAAAAATGATCGTTCTTGATATACCCTTTGCCATTATTTGCTCTAAGCGCAATCGTTCTTTTGGTTATCCCAACATACATCTTTCCACTAGGACTGGTATGTACATAAACTTTCCACTTAGTTTCATCACGGAAATCAACATTTGTATCCCAAAAATTATCCTCGATAATATTTCCTCCAATCTAAAAAGAGCAGTCACTATAACAGCAACTGCTCAATAACTAATTATTCAATAACTAATTCATCACTTAGCAAATTATCCAACAATGTCGTCAGACTCTTTACCCTCTGCGACATCGTCTAATTCTTTCTCAAATAAATCTTTATCAACTTTTACAATTACGTCTTTATCTGCAACCTTTTCCATGATCTGATCAATTTCATCGGCAGTTAATCTACCATCACGTAATGCGTAAGCAATCTTATCTCCTGTTTGTGCAAACCAAGTAAAGCTATGATTCTTCCAGTTGCCATAAGCAGAAGTACCAAATACAAATACCCAACCTACAATCTGGTTAATCACATCTTCATGTACGTCAATCACAGGTTTACCTGCCGCAGTTAATCCCATATTGATCCACGCTAACACCTGTAAAATCAAGCTCACAACAGTATGTGGTTTAACTTCACTCCAATTAATACTTGCCAAAAATTCTTTAAATTTGTTCATAATGCAATCCTCCTTTGCAATAAAAAAGACCTACAAGAATGACTCTTCATCCTTAATAGGCAATGCTTTAATTTCTTTGTACATTTTTTCTCCAACGCCATTTTGATGTAATTGGTCATGGTATACCTTATAAATAGCATTGATGTTTTCAAGCCCCGTAGGGGAAATACAACCTTTTTGCTTGTAATACCTGTGGGCTTGTTTGATTCTGTCTCTTAACATTGCAGCAACACCTTCAGATAAAGCAACGTCTATTACGCACGCATCATCTAATTTTTTAGCCAGTTCAGCTGTATGTGCAAATAGTCGTTCCATGCCTACCTTTTGGTCTGTTAATAATGCGGCTTGCTCTCTCATCATGTCTTTGATAACTTGAATATCCTTATTCTGATTGCTCAAAATCTGTGTTAGTTTCTCCAAAGTTTCTGTATGCTTATCGATCATTAAGCGTTGTTGTTCAATCACTTCTTTTTGATGTTTCTTTTCTAGTGAAGCTCTGGTTTCAAAACCAAACTTCTCATTTAGTTTAGAAGTAACATCAAAAAATTTATCTGCAAACAAAAGAACTGCAAAGATAAATACTATCAATGCAGCTCCATTTTGAGATAAGAAGTTAAATATAATATTCCAATTTTCTATCATGTCTTTTACCTTCCTACTTAATACATAAAATCACTCCTCTTTCTCAACTAAAATCACCATATGTATTCTGGTTTTTCTTCTCCAAATAATAAATATCTAAGCCAATCATCCACGACAATGCACACTGCACTCAATAGAATCCATAAGATTGTGTAAGGTAAGCAAATCTGCCCACACAGATTAAAAGGCATCTGAGAATAGTCCCAAATGCCTAAACCTAACCATAAATTTAAAATACAACCTGCTATGAATTCCATTACAGTAACAATCAATCCTCCGAGAACCATCTGCTCACGAAAGGGCATAAGATGGTAGAAGAAGCGACTGTTATTTATCAGCCCAATAAGAATGAAGCAAGTACCGCCTAACATTCCCATTGTCCAATGTGTGTATCCTCGCCAGATGATTTCAATTCCACAATAAGCAAATGCTCCAATAAGGAATAAGATAAGATATTTACATGATTTCTTTACATGTAGCATTTTATTTATTCACCTTCTTTTTGATCTTCGTTCTCACTTTCATCTTTACAAATAAGCTGTAAAATCATGATGTCTCCCTCAAGAATTCCTTGACAATTCTCAATAACATCACAAACTTCGCTAAAAGTCATTCTCATCTTATGGAACTCAACCCCTGAGTTTTCCATGCTTAAAGGATTAAACTCTGCTAAGAATTTCTGCCCGTTCTCTGTACCATTGATCTGGGCATCAGTAGTGATATCATATTTCTGTAAGAGTTTGTGTTTTTCTTCAAAATATTCCTTCAGCTCTCCTTGAATCTTTCTAATATTCTTGGCAAGCCCAGCACTTAAAGTACATGGTACTAATTCACTGTTTTTCATAAGGAATGCATAAATTGTATTTAACTGTCCTAAGATCATCTCTGCCTGCATATTTGTCATTTCCATATTAATTTTCTCCTTTTCTCTGTTAAATTAATTATTCTTCAGTCGTAACTGAATCTTTTCCTGTCTCATCCATCTTGCCTTCTCCATCTGAAGGAATAGTAGGTTCTGTTGACTGCACAGGAATTACTTCATATTTAATTTCGATTTTGTCCAATTCTTCTCTGCTAGTAGAACTGAAAATCTGTTGTTTGATAACATTCATCTGCTGAAAGTAAGGATAGACAAATGCCTTGATCATTGCTGTTAACTGCACAAATTCCTCAGCAGTGAATGTTTCGCACGCACTCTTTTTGCTATGCCACTCAAGAGTTACTTGCTGACCAGCAGTAGTAAGAGCTTGATACTGCATAAAGTTCAGAGCCATTTCATTCTGATCTTCTTCAGATACTCCATAAAGCTTACCATTGAATTCCACACTCTGACTTGCTAAGAACTCAGCGAGAGCAGTTTTGTTTTTCTCCTGTAAATAGTTCTTGTACTCATCAATAGTTAATGCATTAATATCTACGATTTGATTAACTTTTTCATCAAGTCGTTGCACTTGTTCTACAATATTCGCTCTTGTAAGAGATACAATCAGTGCATCTTCCCATTCTCCATTTGTGTTGTTATATAATCCCTGTTGTAAAGAGATTTCTTTATAATTGTTAAAGCATGTATAAGTTGCAATCTGTACATCATCTCTGTAGATGTCTAATGTTTTAAAGTTTGTAAATGCTGATTTAACCGTTTTTAGATCATCTGTGCAAACGACAAGTTTACATTCCATGTCAAAAGTCATGCTATTAAACTGCATAAGATTAAATACTTTGTCGTCAGAGCTATCTAATTTAACTGTGTATACCATATGTATTTCACCTTTCTTTCTGTTTTTTGGCATACAAAAAGAGCAGTCCGAAAACTGCTCTATGTATGACCAAATTTATGTTTTATTTAGTTGTTTATCCGTTCGTGAACCGCAACCAAGCTAAAGACTTGCTTGCTTCCTAGTCAATATCTCTAACGAGACAAGTTTCTCTAGGCTATCCCCGTAGTTCCTACGGTTTTATTTTTGTTATATAATCTCAAACCTTCGTTGAGAATATTTATTGATGCATTTATATCTCTATCATGATGCGTCCCACAGACTGGGCAAGTCCATTCTCTTATTGATAATGCTTTCTTGCCATCTTTGTGACCACAATTAGAACATATCTGGCTTGATGGAAACCAAGTGTCTATTTTAATTATTTCTCGTCCATACCAATTCGCTTTATACTCTAATTGCCTAACAAATTCACTCCAAGATACATCTGCAATTGATTTTGCTAATTTATGATTGCTCATCATATTCTTGACTTTCAAATCTTCTAAGCATATCTGTTGGTTTTCCATGATAAGCCTATGAGATAATTTATTTAAAAAGTCTTTTCTTTGGTTAGCAATTTTTTCATGTTGTTTTGCAACTTTGATTCTGCATTTCTCTCTATTCTTACTTCCTTTTTGACAACGAGATAAATCCTTTTGTAATTTTCTTAATTTCTTCTCAGATTTTCTAAGATATTTTGGATTTTCAATCATTTCTCCATCAGAAGTAATTGCAAATTCCTTGATTCCTAGATCAATTCCAATTTGAGTATCTACAACAGGTAATTTTTCTTTTTCCTCTTGATTTACCAAAACCGAAACATAATGGTTACCTGATGGAGTTTTAGAAACTGTAACTGACTTTATCAACCCTTCAAAATCTCTATGTTTCTTTATTCTTATTAATCCAATCTTAGGAAGTTTAATATATCTATCTGATATATAAATATTTCCGCCTTGATTATTTGTAGTATAAGAGTAGTAGTGATTTTTCTTGCTCTTGAACTTTGGAAATCCTACTTCTGGTCGTTTGAAAAAGTTGTTGTATGCAGTTTGTAAATTCATCTGTGCATTTGCTAAAGCAAGACTGTCAACTTCTTTCAACCATTCAAACTCTTTCTTATATTGAGCAGGTGTATTATTCAATTTCTTTTTTGTCTCTTTGTAGTAATCAATCTTATCAGAAAGCATACGATTATAGATGAATCGTACACAACCGAAACATTTTGCAAAATATTCTCTTTGTTCTTTGTTAGGATACAACCTATATTTATAAGCTATTAACATCTACAATCACTTCCTTTCTAAATAATTTGTTTATATTTCTAAACATAATGTAACACATTGCAAACACGATGTCAAACAAAATATTTATATTTCTAAACATTTTGTCTTGATAGATAAATTTATTATGGTATAATCTAAATCAAGGAGGTGTCATTATGATAAGTTATAAACCATTATTTAGATTATTATTAGAAAGAGATATGACAAAAACCCAATTAAGAAAGTCTGTCGGTTTCAGTGCAGCCACTCTTGCTAAAATGTCAAAAAATGAATATGTATCATTAGGAACTATTGATAACATATGCAAATTTCTTAATTGCAAAATTGAAGATGTTATAGAATTTCACCCTTGATTTCGTATGTAATGTTTCAATGTATTGCTACTTACTTCTCCAATCGTAGAAACAAAATATCCATCTGTCCAAAATGTATTTTCTGACCAATAATGTTTCTTTAGTTTCTTAGAATATTTCCTCCACATTTGGATAGTGGATTGTTGTTTTAGAACTCTTACTATTTGAAGTGGAGATATTTTAGGTATAGATTCAACCATCATATGAATATGATCTTTATCAACTTCCATTTCTTTAATCGTAAAATCATATCTCTTACTGATGTTGTACATTGTCTGTTTTATATCTTCTCCATATCTAATTAGGAGTTTCTTCCTATATTTACAAACAAATATAATGTGATATGTAAGAATGAATTTGCTATGATTTCTACTCTTATAATTTTTGTTTGTTTTATTTCCACTCATGTATATTATTCTCTATCTACATTTACATTCATCCACTAGGCTAAAGACCTAGTGGATTTCTGCTTTTTATCTTTAAAGTCCAAGCTTTGCCTCGATTGCTTGTAATCGAGTTTCTAGGTCGGCTTTTTCTTGTTTGACTTTGGTAAGTTCTCTTCGTGTCTTTTGAATCATATGGGTATTTAATGCAATAAATTCTGTATAAGAAACACCATATTCCGTTTCAATATCGACCTCAACATCTTTGCCAAAACGCTTTTCAATATCTTCCTGTACAAGAGGTCTATGTGTTACTACAGCAAATTTATCAGCATCATAACCCTCGGATTCTAAGACGTCTTCTGTTTTATGAGCACCAAATCCAAAATGAGTTTTCTTACCATCATAATCTCCAATGTAATTGAACCCTATAGGATTTAGATTCATATAGAAATTTTCATATTGATCAAGAGTAGTAAAGTTTTCTTTAAGATTTTCGTCTGAAGTAGAAATGCTGTGTGATGCCCAGATAGACGAACCATAAAGTCGCAATTGTTGACTATCATCACCGACACATACACCTCCCCACGATGTTCCACGTGCAATTTGGTACCCATGCGCCCAATAAAAAGATTCGCTATCAGCACCAATGACAACTGCACCAGAACTATGCACTTCTGAGCAATAAAGCCAACCGTCCGCTACAAAATCTGTTGCATACAAATTTCGATAGCATTTGACTCCTTCTGAAACTGACATTAAATAATAGTCCCCATCAATACCAAATTTAAATCCAGTTGAATAAATTTCAACATTATTTGACGTACCTTGTATTCCTATATGTCCGTTTATTATAGAGACAGTATCTCCTTCATCTCCTAAATTTCCAGTTTCGATACTTCCTCTTATGGCGGCATTTTCTGCCCACAAAACTCCATCATACCCAACTCTAAAAGGAGCAGAATTGCTATCTTCAGCACCAGCCCAGAAAGCCTGATTTCCACCAATACCAGATGCATTACTTCCGCTGTTTGTCATCAGATATGTTGACGTAATATCATAGCGACCAATCTTACCATTCGTAGCAGTAATTGTTCCCGTAATATCTGCATCTGTGGCAGTTAATTTACCAGTGTGACCAACCTTAAATACGGCACTATTTCCGTTATCATTGCTTGTTGCACCCGCCCAGAAAGCATAAGCACTTCCGTACTTACCAATACCTGTATATTTACCAGATCCTGTCGTATACATCTTATCCTTAATGATAGTCCACCCTGCAATACTACCTTGCGTAGCAGTAATCTGTCCACTAAACGTACCAGTCGCACCTATCAAGTTTGCACCTGTTATTGTGCCTGTTGCGGTGATATCTTGAGCGAATATACTATTAACATCAATTTTATCTGCCGTGATAGAACCAGCCAAAATTTGATTACCAGTAATAGTATCGGTTTTAATACTTCCACCATCTATGATAGTTTCTTTATCGAGTATGTAAGTACCAGGTTCATTTGAAATAGAATCAACCTCTTCCAACATAATGCAGTCTACCCATACATTAAAAGTTTTAGGCGCACTAGAACTGCTTGGTCTCCCCAAGATAAGAGGAACTACAGACCAGTATAATCCAGTTGCATTATCTGCGACTTTAATTGCACAAACAGCTCGTTGCCAATCCGTACTTAGATTAACACCAGTAGAACTTCCTGGTAATCTTCTCGGATCAATGTTAGATAGATAAAGTCCATTTGTTTTAGTGTCTGGGGTATCATGTCCCTGAATATCTATCATGAACATTCCCGTAGTAGAATCTGATTTTACATAACAAGAAAGTATGTATTGTTTGCCTGCTTGTATTTTTACACAGCCGTAATTATTTGTAGAACTTCCTAAATACAATGGTGTTGTACTTGAGTTTAAATTTGCAGTAGTATAACTAATTTTAAGAGACTTATCTCCATCATAAGATACCGAACTATCAATGCCAACAGAAGTTACACCGTTATCTTTTGCGTAGCATATAGCATCTTCTTGTGAGGCAACATTTTCAAAACTAGAGTAATCTAGATTATATAGATTCTTTCTGCCATCTCCTTTAGCAGTATTCATAAAGCTTACAATACCATCAAGATTAATGTTTGTTGATACAAGATTCATGAATTTATCAGTAATTTCAAAATTACTTGCGCTTGTCCCACTTTTGACAATCCAACTGAATTTATTAGCGGTCTGATTAGCAATAGTTTCGGCATTTACGATCTTTCCATTTACATCTTCAGGCGCAAGCGTGAAAGGTGTAGCAGAAGTACCACGTTCGATTTTTAAGCAGATTTGCGAAATGTTGGAAGGAGTAATGACTGTAGAGCCAGAACCCCAACGAAGAATGATTGCCATGTATTTTGCGTCACCACAGTTGATTATTTTGGGGCTTGTTAGTGATTGCCACTCACTACCACTAGCTGGAACACCAATCGCTTTTTTGTTTACATCAAACAGCACATAATAGAAATTCAATTCTTCTTTAGATGAATTGGTGGAAGTACCAGCAGAAATAGTGACATTCCCAGACACAGAAAATACATCTTCTGTGCGAAGACGTGTAGCTAGAACTGTTTTAATTGAAGCATATGTCGAATTTGCAACATAGCTTACTGATCCTTGCTCCCAATTACTAGACAAATTACTTACTAAGTTCTGACCATTAATTTCATTGTCTTCAAGAGCTGGAGTGTAATCGGTTGCTTTTGTTCCACGCTCAAGTTTAGGACATGCATAGTAGACCTTGTCATCTCCAGACATAGAAGCTGTTTCTTCGAATCCAATTTCGGTCATATATGTATCAGTTGCCAACATATCTTTTGTAATTGTAAATGTGACAGAATATCTTGTCCAATTTGTACCAACATTAAAAGCCGAACCATTGAACCAATAAGCATTTGCATTCCCTTTGAATCGGTACGAACAATTAATGCTTTTTCCAGATGCGTTATTTGTTTTGGCGTATAGAGAGTATGTCAGTGTATCTCCAACTTTAACCAATCCTCTATCAATAACATGTGATTTGAACAACCATGTCAACCTTCCCCACTGATTTTTAACCGACCATACAGGGCATCCGTTAAATGTTTCGACTTCGTCTGTTAACCAACCAACGCCATAATAATCTTTATGTGCTCTAATAGTTTGAGAATACAGCAATAAATTTCTTCCACCAATTTCAAGTCCATTAAAATCATCCTTAGTCACATAAGTTTGACTAACAGTCGTTTTAAATCCATTCATTGTTTGCTTAAAATCACTGTACTCATTCTTAAAACTTGTGAAGTTCTCACCATTGTCACCAATTACGCTCGTGACCTTACTGACTTTCGTACTAATACCCTTAATATTAGTCGTATTTTCTACTAGCTGATTTGTAATGTGAGACTGTCTAGCGACAGGAGTACCATAGTAACAATTCATGAGTTGACATTCTGAAATGGCAGAAATAGTAGTACCTAATCCAATATATTCACCACCAGATTTTTCATTTAAAACTACCTCAAGACAATTCCAACCTTGGATAAAACTAAGCGTTAATGATTCCCCACTACCAGTATTACATGTATCATCTCCGCCAATTAATTTGCCATTTAAGTACAAATGTGCTCCATCGTCATGCTTAAATGTAATCGCAATACTTTTAGCAGCAGAGAACTTCACAAAAGTAAGAGCGTAGCCAATATAGTTATCTCCGTAAGCCCAGCTTTTCCCAAAATCCGTATCATTAATCAACACACTCTGGCTAGGTGTAAGATTTGTATTCTTAGCAAATACATCCATTGTACTCTTACCTTGATATTCACTTGCAAACAAACTCTTAGGATAAATCTCATATCTCCACTTATTCAGTCCTTCATTCGCTTTGCTAATATCACCTTTAACCAAGTTCAAATCTTGCTGATAAGTAGTCTTTTCCACTCTTTGTTCAATGGCTTGCTTGTTTTTATCCACCTTTAAACTCACGTCAGATATTTCTGATTTTGTAGATAAAATCGCTGTTTGAAGATCCTCTGGAGCAGTAGAATAACCTGTTGCAGAAGAGCCTTTTTCAAGTTTAAACTCAGAAAACCAAACAGTTCCAGCTGTTAAAAGCTTAAAGATAATGGTTATACTATATGCACTTGTTGCTTGATGTAATTTGATTTCATACTTTTGCCAATTGGTTGTAAGTGTTCTTGTAGTATCCGCACCATAGGCATCATATCCCCATCTAACAATAAAATCAGTCGTAACACTCGCCTTTGCGTAAAATGATAATGTATAATTTTGATTTTTGGAATGAAGATTGTCAGAAGTCCTTTCAGAAATACCCCATGCAAACCATTCGAGGTCATTACTTGAATTCTTATCGCCATTGGCGGCACTAACAGTCTTTAACGTGTTGAACCCATTATGCTTTGTTGAAGTGTCAATTGAAGCAACAAGATTCGTTCCTCTAGTATGTAACCCCCAATTATTCGTTGTTCCAGTAATGGCTTCATCAGTCTTAGCAAAATTACTATTCCAAAGCAAATTCCTACCATCACCAATATCACTCACGTCATAAATCTTAGCAATACTACAAGTATCATAAAAACTACTATCATCGGCAACCGCTCTGAAAGTAATCATAGTTACAGCATCACTGTATAAACTACTATCTTTGCTAACAGCCAACATATTATTACTGATCGTCAAGCCTTTCTGTCCACTCACAACATCAGTGAAGCTAACTCCACCATCAATGCTGTATTGCCATTTACCAAAGCTGATTTCGCCTTGAATAGTAGGTTTGATCGTAATTGTGTCTGGTGTAAATGTTTTGCCGCCATCTGTAGATTTGAAGTATTGAGATGAAGGTGTGATAGAGAGGTTTTTGGCAAGAGTTTCTTCATAAGTTGTACACCAAGGCGAAGCTTTATCACCTTCTTCAACTTTAGGAGAAGAAATATAGAAAATATCTCCAACTGACATATTATCGCTATAGTAGAAAGAAATAGCAGAAGCTGAAGAAGTAGGAGTAACATCTTTATTTGCCACACCTGTAACTACATACTGTTGCCATTCAGTAGATAATGTAGGGTTTACATATGTTTTATTATCTAAGAACTCAGCATTAATAACACCAGTGCTTTTAATTGAGCTACATTTGCACCATACAGAAACAGTGTAAGTTTTACCTTGTTTGATGTCACCCTCTTTAATATATTTACCTGTTTGAATAAATTTACCACCAGTACCTTGAACAGTATAAGTGATTTTTTCTGCTTGTCCGCTAGGAGTTGTCTTGTCTTCAATTGATTCTACTGTAGCAGTGTAGGTTCCTGCACCACCAAGAACTTGTTTTGACAAATCACCAGAATATTTTAACAAATTCCAATGAAATCCAGCCCCATCTTCACCATCCTGACCATCAGCTCCATTATCAATTAAACCATAGCTTGTACAAGTCAGACTATAATTACTTGGAATGGCAGTAATACTTGCAAAGATTAAACAGTCAGAGCCTTTTGTAGTGTTCTTAACTCTTAATAATACATTGTCTCCAACTTTCAGTCCTGTTGTAGCGTCTGCGGTACCCCAAGTTCTTGAATATCCAGAAGCAGAAAATGTATCAATATTATTTTGAGTGTATTTATAACCAGTCCTAATAATCTTTGTACTCGTTCCTTTATCCCCATATACTCCAATAACTTTAGGTGTGCTGATAGGTTCGCTCGTACCATCACTATATTTAGTCTGGTAGCAATTCCATAAATACTTTTTATCAGCAGTTAGTTTTTGAGTTGTAATGTCCGTACTCCAACCAGAAGTAGAAGAAGTTACTCCAGAGGCTTGAGATGTTGCTAGGTAGTATTGAACTGTTTCTACAACGCCTTTTCCTTCGATATCTGATTGAGATGGACTCCAAGGAGTGTCGATATCTCCTTCAACTAGTTTGAGATTTTTGATGATAGAATAACCTACTTTACTTAAAGCATTTCTGCCTAGATATAGAATTTCGTTTGTAGGTGTTGTTTTTAAATCGTTCGTAGTTAAAACTACTGAGATGTGTTGCCACGTTTCATTCCCAATTATATTGTTTACAACGACAGTATTAGTGCAAAAATTACTTACATCTCCTTTACATATAGAGTGACTTATAGCTCCTGATCTGTTTGCTTTAATATCGTAACTTAATGTATATTTTGTAGATGGTTTCAGTTGTTTCAACATCTTAATATCTTTAAATGAAACATAAGACCAATTTGATGTAGATATAGCCTCAGTACAAATTAGTTTTACAGCATCGATATTATCTTCTGTAATAAAATCTTCAACAGAATATTTTCCGCCAGAAGACTCTGTTCCCCAATGTTTTTTACCACAATTTGTTTCACTTAACATATTCCAAGCAAAACTATTCCCATCATTACCCTTAACACCTTGAGGTCCTTGTTTCCCACAACTCCAAGAAAACTGTTTCTTAACAGTCTGCCCATCAAGCGTAATAGGAATCTCAATTACTCCTGCATCGGCACCGATAGTAGTACCAGCACTCACACTAAATGTAACTCTTTTACTGTTTTTACTGACAGTAATCCCACTGCCAGAAGTAATATTTCCAATCGTGTAATCAGTCCGTTCCTGGCTACCACGAATAACAATAATGTCTGTATAGTAACTTTGTGTGGAAGTTACTTTTCTATTTGAATCTGTAGCGAATTGCTGTGCTTCGTTTGTTAACATGACTGTGAAAGGTTCTGTCATGTTAACAAACGTGCCTTCCGCCCAAGCAATAGTTTTGTTCACGTATAATTTCCTCCTTTATTTAAGCACAGAATCAAAAAAGCAATGATCCTGTACTTAAACACATACCATTGCTTTTAAGGTTCTGAAATTTCTACATCAAAACTCATTGTTCCTTGAATTACTGAACTATCTACAAAGATAGCTTTCCCTGTTGCATAAGGAGTTGTTGTATCAAGTGACTCTCCTTGTGCATTTTTCCTATACCATTTATATGTTAATGTTGCCTGGTCACTAGATGGAGCAGCTGCCCATTTAGAACCATCATATTTCATTAAAGTTACAGTTTTTGCAGACATATTTACAGCATAATAAAAATCTCCACTTGTAGGATTACTTGGTGCTTTTGTTAAGAAATCAGTTGATTTAGGAGCGTCGATTTCCACTCCATTTCTTAAAACTTGAATCCATGCTCCACCAGCCCCTTGTCCATTCTTAATTGTCATAGGGATAGAACTTCTTAATGTAGCTGTACATGGGTCTGTTTTATCCTGAACCACACTATATGCGTTATAAGTTTTTCCACCATAGACTGCGGAAACTCTAAAGGACGCAAATGAATCAACCATATCTGGCGTTACTGTCAATGTAGATTGTGTTTTACCCTCAAGATTTGTATATCCCTTTCCTGTAAATTTTGCCCATTGATAACTCGAAGCAGTTACAGCGGTTGTTCCATTTTGTAATAAAGTTTGTAGGACAACATTATTGTTACCATTATAAATTAACCCATCTCCCTGAGGGTAAGCCTGTAACAATACAGCACTTGTACCATTTAGTGCCTGTACAGATTTAGACCATGAAAATTTAAAAGTTCTTGTTACTGAAGCAGCTGTAATTGTAATTGTAATTTCTCCTGAGTTGGCTGTACTAGATAGTACTGCGCCCTTTGCAACAGTTAGTACAATTGCCCCATCAGCAGAAGCCGTAGCTGCTGTATTTGTTTTTAGTGTTACTCCACTAGGTAATGTTCCAACAGCTGCTGTTCCTGCAACTCTGACTCCACCTTTATTACATTCAAATGGAATTGTAATATCTCTAGCTTCCTTAGATTTTCCACCTGTATCGCAAGGGATACTATCATGAAAGTTTCCTAAGTTTACTGCAACCGCATCCTTACCAGCTGCACCAGTTTCACCTTTATGACCATCAGGGACAACAGCAACAGTCTGACTATCTAAAAGTTGTGTTGTATTTCCAGATACATAAAGTTCTGCTTTAATGATTTTCACAGATGTTGAAGATGGAGTATACATAATAGTCGTTTGATCGGATGAAGAAGTGTATTTTAGATTATATGTTGTCCCATCTGTAGTTTCGTAGACTTTAAACCTACCAGAATACGCAGCTGCAACTGTAGCATTTCCAACCCTCTTTGTCCCAGAAAATTTAACACTTGTTGGCACATAGACATCAGAAGCATTTAATTTCATAACCGCAACATCAGATGAAATTTCGAAGATTTGTGCATCTTTTCCATCGGCTCCAGATGTATCTTTATGTATATTGAATCGTCTTGTGATAGTAGCACATCCGGTTTTTGTTGCAATAAATTCAACGTATCCTGACATTACTGTTAAGCCTGTAACAGTATATTTGTGTGTGTCAGAATCAAAAGATCCTGTTACACCTGTACTTGGAGTAGCTGTGATATTCCAGTTTGCGGTATCGTCGTTACCACCTTTCCAGATAGCCATTGCAGAATCACATCCTGTGAAGGCACCTGTTTTTGGAGTGCCTGAAGAAGTACAAGAAACAGAAAATACATCATTAGTCATTTGACAAGTATAAGTATCGCTACCTGCGGCACCATCTCGCACATTTTGAATCTGATGAATATCAATTAGCCCGTCCATGTTTGTAACGAGTTTAATTGTTGCAACTTCATTGAAGAATACAGCATCAGTGTTTTTGACGGTTAATGTAGTGCTTGTCCCAGAGTTTGGATAAACCGCATAAGACCCATCTGCTTTTTTATATTGCCATTGTTTTAATGTACAATTTGTTAAGTTGGCTGTTAATACAATAGAAGAAGCAGATACTAATTTTCCAGAACCATTATATTTAAATGAAGTTTCACCTGTAATAGAACATTCTGAAAGCTCCAATGCATTCTTGTTAAGACTGAATGTGATCTGCTGTTGTGTTTCTGCTACAAGTTTTGTATCTGGATCTGTATAAGTAATTGTACAAATATACGATAAAAGCTCCACAGATCCAGCAACCATCATATTTTTACTTACATTTAATACACCAGAAGAAACAGTCTCGCCTGTTACCAAATTTGTAGCCGATCCAGAACCCACTCTACGTTGCCAAATGATTGACATTCCATTTGCGTTTGGTGCAACTCTTTCATTGTCCACAAGAATTACTGGCGTGATAGTTAATTTATTTGTTCCCCAGTCTGGTGCATAGTTCTGAGCTTGGTTCGGATCGTATTGTATTGTCAATGGCTGATTATAATTTAAATAAGCCTGAATCTGCTTTCCATCTGTTAAATCGACAAAGGTGCCCTCTGTCCATGCTAGTATTTTTCCCATATAGGTTATTTCCTCCTTTAATTAATTTGTTGATGCGACAGTTTCTCCATCAACCACAAAAAGCAGCTTAATAGCTGCTCCAAAATATATATCGTCTCTAGTTATAGTTATTTGTTTTTTCCCTTTATGAGCTTCATTCCAATAAGAATCTCCACTCGTATCTCTCGATTCTCTTTTCCATGCAAAATGAGATTCATCCCATTCGTCTGTAACATCTTGTCCATCTTTAGTTAAATGAGCAGTTGCTACTGTTTCATTAATTCCTCTACCAAGTGTTCTGCCAGCAGAAGTGGTCATGAAGATTTCATATCCCATTTCATCCATCTTGGTATCCCAGTCATCTAATGTACTATTTACACTGTTCTTAAAAGTTGTATACTCAACGCCCCATAAACCGCCTTTACCATCATAAATCTGTGTAATATCAACTCCGCCTTGTGCGTTCGCTTCAACGATAGGAAAGTTCAGCTTATCCTTAGATATAGATTTATCTCCAAGCATATTATTCACAATCAATCCATCAGCAATCGCATCCTTAGTGATACCTTGACTTGTCATAACTGTTACGCCTTTATTGTCTTTGATGATAATGCTTGGATTCTTGTTCGTATCATAACCAATTTGGATTCCAACATTGCCTTCAGTATCTAAAAACTGCATAGCTGAGCCGTTCATGATAAAGTTGCCATTCTCCGATAAGATACGCATTGTATCAGAGATTGTAATATCGCCTGCGGCTAAGTCTCCAATTGTCATTTTGCCTGCAATACCATTAATGATCCATGCAGAATCAAACTTAGCATTTGCTGAGGAAAGGTTGAATACGATACCTGTTTCTGTAGAAGAAGTACCGATGATTGCAGAGTTAATATTGGCAACGTCTGTATTTAACTTTTTAATATCAGCTGAATTAGCAGCAATATATTCTGAGTTAATATATTTGCTAAACAATTCATTAAACTCAGCTTTGTCGCCAGTAATGTTCCCGACATTAATTACTTTATAATTCAGATAATCTCCAAACAGTTTATTAATTGTTCCTTGATCGCTTAATACATTTTGTACGCTATTGTTCACTGCATTTCCAAACAAAGAACTATTTGTCATTCTCTGAAGCATATTAGTCATATATTCAACAGAGTCTTTAGAGTCGCCTGTTCCGACAGAAATACTATTTTTCTGCGAAGCAGCAGTATCGTCAAATAGATAAGAGAAATCATCCCTACCTGTTAGACTCGTGATCATGTTAGTATACGTCACACTAATTTCTGAACTTTTTGTGCAGGGATTGTATGCAATTGTCAATAATCTTAACTTAACTGCATAATCATCACGCACACCAACTCGAATAAAGTTACCGACCGTAAACTGATTATGCCAACCTTGTTTATTATCTGAATTTACGTCTGCATATTCATTTAATGAAAGAATGTTATCGAGAGAAGTTTCAATCTGATATTGTGGTTGAGAAGTTTCAGAGATACGTTTTAATCCATCTTGATATAATTCTTCGCAATGCTCGTAAGATGTGATTGCGTCATCAAGAGAAGTAGTAAAGATATTATTGTTTGTATAATCTCCCATACGAACAATGTTCATGACAGCGGTGTATTCTTTATCTGTCAATCCAAATTGCGGATCATTGAGTTCAGAATGAGTATTCATATCTGTCATTACATTGTCATATGGTTTCTTCTGAGTTTCAAGTTCATCGACTTGTGCGTTTAATTCTTTTAATTTATAGAGCAGAGAACCTTCTGTATTTTCATCCCCAAGCCAATTTTTATACTTAATGAAATTCTTATGGAATACATTATAGGTTTTTTCATCCTTTACACCAGCCTTACTAATCTCTTCATCGGTAAGCTGATTCCATTCTTTTTGATATGCAGCAAGAATGTCCATAATCTGTTTCTTGTATTCATCACGTTTACCTTCAAGCTCTTTAATTCCGTATAAATCCCAGTTTGATTCAAATTCATCATTATAGTCAATCTTCTTATCATCGGCTAAATGTAAGTTTTGAATTGCGACCTTGATATTTGGGATGATATAATCACGTAATTCTTGATATGTATAATATCCTTTATTGGTTTCTTTCAACAGAGCAAGGTATTTTTCGTGATCAACCTCGCCAGAAGAAGTAGTCCAAGGCTTGTAAACACGATTTTGAATATCATCTGGCTTATCCCATTTTACATAATTTCCTTTAGAATCTTTCTCATAATCGTCTCTTATGTCGACACTGACTTGAATAGTAGTAAGCATCTGCTCATACATTTTCAGTGTTTTCTCAAGAGTTTCTTGATCCATTGTCTTATATTGAGCAATCTGGATTCCATCATTTGGCACACGATAATAAATTTCATCTATCTTGGCTTGATATTCTGCTGATTTCTTTCCGTTTTCAATATATGTATCATGATTGTCTGTTTGCCATTTCTGCCATGCCTTGACTTTATCAATTGTTTCTTGGGGGAAGTAATTAGTAGTCAAATAGTAGTCAAGATTATAAATCTGGCTTCGACCATAATTGACTCTCGTAATATCCAACTCTTCATCGCCTTGAATTGTTAAGGCATTATACATTGTATCGGTCTGTGGAGACATTTTGAGCATATTAAGTGCGTTACGCCATCCAATGAAGATATTCGTGTCTTTTCCTATGTTTTCTTTAGCATATGCACTTACCGTTCTATTGATTGTGTCGAAATAAAATACGCATTTTACAACATTGGCAACAGTCGTATTAAGGAACGCATAGGCATTGGTATTATCTGCCTCAAACGAATATTTTTCGTTCTTTATTGCAGGATCGATGTAACCGACACTCCATCCTGGTACTCTGTCTAATACTAAATGCATCAATGATAATTCATGGTTCCTATCGTTGCAAAACGTGATGTATTCTTTCGCATAACCCATATCGTCTACGTTATTTGTAGCCAACATTTCCATAGAGTCTGTTGTACCTTTGTTAAAAGACAAACCTTTCATATCTTTATCTTCAAAAGTTTTCTCATCAGAATACGCTTCACATGCCTTGTATTCATATCTACCATTATCATTTTGCAGAGAAGGTTCTTGAAGCTGAAAATAGTCAAGTCCTTCAAGATAAATCGTCATATGATCTTTTAGTTTCTCATAACCAGCAGATTCAACGTATTCACCATCAATATCTATATATCTGTCTACATTAAATGTAAGATGGTTAAAATCTTTTAATTGCTGTTCATATTCAACGCTTTTAATCTGTACTCCATTTAAAGCGCAAATAACAGTTCTGTCAGGACGACATAAATAAATTTTTGCATTGTGTTTAATCATAACAGATCACCGATCCGTTTCTGTGGCACATCAAACTCAATTTTATAAGTACACGCACCTGTAATACTTACAACATTGTATCCATCATGAAGTTTAAGCCATGAAATATTTCCAACATCAGCCCATCCAATATCTTCAAAATTAGTTAGTCCCGTTACTGTACCATCTGTCACCATGCAATGCTTACAATCAATACACACTGGTAAAGTAGGTCTGCACAGTACCGACATAGAGTTTTCATCACGCACTTCGATTGTTACCGTTTGACTTGTTTGGGAAGTGATCGTTACCTTTGGATAAATCTCATACTCCGTATCGTCACTATCTACAAAAATGTTTGTTGAGAATTTATTACTTGTTGCAACTTCGCCAGAAATCTCATAGTGTTTCCATATAAATGGGGTGTCACAAACGAAACTGCATTGAACCGCATCAAGTTGCCCAAGTTTGCATGTGATCATCTTCCATCCGATATTCTGAAAGATTCCCCTGTAAATAACAGTTTCTTTATCATCCGCAATTCCTGTTAATGGTTTTACAAGAGTAGGAGAAGTCAACCACTTATTAATTTTTCTCTGCTCTGAATTTGTAAATCCATGTCCATTTTCTTTTACGAGGTAAAATTCATATGTGCTCTCATCAGAATACATTGCACCATAATGATTTGTCTCCTGACGTAACATTGTTTTTTCACCTTTAACAATCTCTCGTGAAAATCCCGTGATGTCATTTGTCACATCAAACTGCACGACCATCAGAGGTGTATCTAAGATTGTTTTTGTAGATTGTCCATTATATTCAAATGACAACATATATGTAATCTCCTTTCTGTATAAAATTTTGCATAAAAGAGCAGGCAAGAGTGCGTATTTCTACGCACCACTCAACCTGTTTCTTCCTTATTATATAAGGTTTTAAACTGGACGTTTGCGACCAACGATTTTAGCCATGTCACGAGTAACTTTCTGAGAAGTATATTTATAGGATTCATTAACGATTCTTTGAAGCTCTTCTTCGGATACTCCAGAAGGAACATTAATTGCACCAATAGCTTCGCCAAAGTTAACATTGATTTCCGTTGTGCCAATGCCATCCATAGTCATTCCGTTCAGTGTATGTCCGTTTGCTAAGGCATTTAATACCTTATCCTGTCTTATTTTGTTTGCCAGATTAACAACATCGACAGTGGCGACTTCCTCACCTACTGCGAGAGAAGCAAGTCCATCATCTCCGTTCTTATGTACAGATTTAACTAATCCACCTTGTGCATAGCCTGTGACCTTGCTATCTGTCAGTCCAAGATCGCTTGGTTTAACACCATAATGTCCCAAGATAGTAGTAATCGTACTATCAATTTTTGTACCCTCTGAACTGATTGTTCCAGATAAAGATGTAAATGTTTCTTCAATCTTATCAACAGAAGAAGATAACTCTTTACAGTATTTCTCATAATCATCATTCAGCTGTGTGCTTAACTTGTCAAGTCCGTCAATCTGAAGATTATAAATATGATCTTTTACTGTATCATCAAGTGCATCTTGTTTCTCTTGGAGTTCTGCTTCAAGACGTGCTTTCTTACTCTTCGATGCTGCATCAGCCACCCCATTAAGTGCATTGATCTGTGATTTTAGTATCTGAATATCCTTGTTAGAGGATTTCAATTGCTTGTCATATGTATAGTAGTCATGAGAAGTCTGTATAGCTTCTTTATAAGCATCTATAGTTTTGTTAATCGCATCCAATTTCTGCTTTGCGTTATTCTTCAGGATAGTTGTCACACTATCTTCGGCAGACTTAATGCTCTTAACGGCGTCCGCAATATCTTGATCACTCTTTTGAATTGCGTCAGCCCATTCTGTGTCAGAATATTCATCACGATGCTCAGCCATTTTGGCACGTTCTTGCATTAATTGATTCAATTCTTCTTTTTCAGATTTGACATTAGCAATATTTGTTGCAATAGCAGCAGTACCATAATCAGTCAGATTTCCGTCATCATCAAACATTGCATCTTCATCGATCAGAGAAGATATCGTTGTAAGTGAATTTTGTAAATTCTGAGCCGCTTTAATAGCACGTTCAAAGCCACGATAATAAATATCGTCACGCATACTATTTTTAAGTTCTTCGTTAGAAGTTCTTAAATCATCTGCGCTACCTTTACAAGCGTTGATTTCGTTTTGCATCTGCATCCATTCTTGAGAACCATATTTAATAGAACCATCGTTCAGTTTATTGTTCAGATTCTCTTGCATTTTTGCAGCTTCTTCATCGATGATCTGTGCTTGTCTTTCATTGGCATCGATCTGATTCTGGTAATCAGCACTATCAAGGTCTTGACCTTTTGCTTGTTTCAACTTGGCAGCAGAAGAAGCATTGCTACTATTTGTGGCTTCCATATTAGCTTTCGCATCATAATATGCTTTAATATTAGCCTGAGATTGTACAGCAGCATTTGTCTGTTCAGCAGCCCAATCCGCAGCAGCATCATTCGCATTTTTATTTGCAGTTGCTAAAGCATTTGTAGCATCTGCTTCATTTTGTTTAGCTTGCGCCAATTTATTAGAAGCGTCTTTTGCTTTTTTGACTTGTACATTATATGCCTTGAGCTGTTTTAATAAAGTCTTATCTTTGATTCCTTTTAAAGAAACCTCTTTTCCAGACTTGATTGCGTTTTTCTGAGAATTAGATAATTTCTTAGCCCGTTTGGTCTTAAGAATATTATTACCCTTGGTCTTAACTGCACTATCAGCTTTATTCTTATTAGCTTGTGCATTTTCACGTTCTTTCTGATATTTAGCTTGGTTCTTACTAGCTTCTCTTACAGCAGTCTGACTATTTTCATACTGTTTCTTCTTATTTTTGACTTGACTGTCCAACACATCATTCTGATATGTGTAAGCAGGTTGACCTGCATAATTACTTGCAATTGCTTGAGAATCTTGCACATTTTTCAGATATACCTGTGCATCATATAACGCACTGTTAGCATTTGATAGATTTGCACTTGTCTTAGCAGCAGAAGATTTTGCAGACTTTGTACTCTTAACCGCTTTATTATAAGCAGTAGCTTTTTTCTTTGCAGACCCTTTGAGTCCCTTAGTAGAGATCGTCTTACCTGCTTTAATGTTCTTGTTAAGAGACGCTTTCTTTTTTTTAGATAATCCAGACTTATTGACCGCTTTTTTAGCAGATTTCGCCTTAGATTTCTGACTCTTTGTCGCTTTTGAAACCTTCTTTTGTGCTGTTTTGTTAGCAGAAGAGGCACGACTCTGAGTAGATTTTGCAGAAGAAACATTAGATTGTGCTTCGGATAACTGATCGTTTGACGTTTGAACTAATCTTGCAACACCAGACTCTCCCGTAGATGCAGCAGAAGAACGATTAGATAATGTATCATATGAGTTTTGTAGGTTTTCAATTGCTTTCTGTGCCTTTTCAGTAGGCATATTCAACCATTGATTGAATAAATCACGCTGAGTATTCTTTAACTGTTGAGCAGCAGAATTAGCTTGAAGGTACTTCTCATATAAATTCTGATAGGACTCCACAGCAGAACGCATGTTATCATTCTTGATAGTATTGATATTCATACTACCGTTACGCACACGTTCAAAGTATGTCCGTAATCGTTTCTGATTCTTTTTCTTAGAACTGTTCTTTGTCTTAGGCACTGTCTTAATTGCCTTACTTGCAAATGAACTTGCTTCAGATTTATATTTCTTAGCTGCTTTCTGATTTACAGAAACTTCCTTGCCAGCTGATTTATATTGATTCCAAAGCGCACTTTGTTTAGCTTCTGGTTTCACATAATCATTGATCATATTAGCAAATTTTTCTGTAGCAGTTGCAGCTCGATCAATAGCGATTGCAATGAAGTCAAATTGTTTACCCATATTGTCAAGCAATGTGGCAAATTTTGACTTTTTCTTTGTACTCTTATCTGTAGCTTTGCTGTCTTTTTTCTTAGAATCCGTGTTCTTTTTAGTTGCTTCCGTGTTCTTTTTAGTGGATTCTGTATGCTTTTTGGTAGAAGAAGAACCTGATTTCTCAGCGATACCACCACGCCATCCACCAGAAGCTGTCGCAGACTGCCCAGAAGAAAGAGCCTTGAAAGATGTTCCGTGAGCAAATGCAGACATTCCGCCTTGTACTTTTGCACGAGTAGAAGTATGCCCGTTTGCTAACAAATCAGCTGTTTGTTGATGATTAAAGACAATATCTCCAGAATGGATATCTGCAAATTCGGGACCTGTTGTACCAAGTAAAAACATTCTTTGGGAATTCTTAGGAATAATAGCTTCTACACCCAATTCTCCAACAAGTGTTTTCCCTGAAGTTTTGGCACCAATATTTCCGCCTGCGAGTGCATTTGCTGTGCCTTTTGCATAAGCGGTTGACCATGCCATTGATCCACGAGCAAATGTACCATAGGCTTTACTTGGTTTGCTTCCACTTTGGCTATAATTTACAGATACATTAACAGACTTATCATGTAAGCCATTGATCGCTGATTTTGCAGCTTCAACATCATGTAATCCACTTGTATTGATAGTAACTTTTGGAGTCGGATGCATCTTACCTAATGCATTCAACTTTCCTTTAATGCTACTAATTTTAGATGAAGCGCTATCTTTTACTTTGACGGTAATGTTCTTGTTTTTCAGTTTCTTTAAAGCACTAGCAATCTTCTTAATGACAGAAGAGGCATTGCCTTTTGCTTTAATAGAAACGCTCTTAGATTTTAATTTCTTAAGAGATTTAGAAATAGAAGAAATTGTTTTCTTTGCATTTCCTTTAACCTTAATAGAAATGCTTTTGGATTTCATGCTAGATAAAGATTTCTTGATAGAATCAATTGTCTTTTTAGCATTTCCTTTGACATTTACTTTAACATCTGACTTAGATGATTGCTTTTTACTAGCATTTTGACTAGCAGAAGCAGAAGATTTTGAACCACCAAATAATCCTTTTATGCCACCTGTAATGCTTGACCAAATGCCTTTTGCACCAGATGTAAACTTGTCATATTTAGTGTTATCAGTCTGCCAATTCTGTGCTCCAGACTTAACCTGTGGTTTCTGATATGTAGTAGAATTCTGTTTTGTTTGAGCACTCTTAAATACTCCATTTAAATTAGAAGGAATACTTTTAACAAAGTTAGTTAGAGATTGAACTTTCTTTGTCTGTTCGCCAGTATTTTCTTCAGATTTTTTCGTCGTATTATTTTTGAACTCTTTTGTCTGGCGCTCTTTGAAGAAACTATTGATCTTGTCTAAAATGGAAGGAGATTTATTCTCTTTACCAGAAGTTTCTGTCTTGGTCTCTGTGTTAGGCTTCTCATTCTTAGAAGAAGTGCTGTCTTTCAATCCAGATTCAGACTTTTTACCCTTGGTATCAGACTCATTTTTCTTAGGTTTAGTATCTGGTAATTTACCGTCAGCCCAAGTAACCTTAATCTCATTGCCTTTATGTGCTTTGTTATAAGCGTCAATGATGGTTTTAACATCTTGGTTATCTTTACTTGCAGTAACATTTCCGCTCGTATCGACTGTTGCGCCATTACGTTTTAACTCTTTTTGGACATCGTTCTTGTCTTTAAACTTCGTTTTAACGTAATATTTATTGTCTGTTGCACCAGCAGTAATAAGATCCTGACGGGCTTGAACGGCTTTAAGATATGCTTCCATATCTTTCTTCGAACCAGTTTTATCTGCTTGCTGTAATGCGGCTTGAACTGCATTTTCTTTTTTCTCATACTCAGCTTCGTATTTTTGATTTAGTTCACGACCATTTTGACCTAACACAGAATCTTGAGCTTTTGTTGCCTTGTCTGTAGCAGAAGATCCTTCATCGAAAATTTTACTACGTTCTTTCTTTGCATCTTTGGATGTACCCCAGCTATCACCTCTGTCTTTGAGTTTTTGTTTATACTCATCAACAGAGTTCGTTAAAGCCGTTTCTGCTTCAGATGCATTAAGTTTTATGGTAAGTGTTTGCTCGAATCCTTCTGGTAGTTCTTTTTCATTTCTGCGCAAATCTTCAAGTTGTTGTTTGTATTTTTCGATTTCCTTACCTTGAGAATCTCCTAATGATCCACCATTTTTCTGCCAAGCCTGTGACCATTCATTCAGTTTTTCACTAGCACTATCCCATTGCTCTGTAAGAGAATCAAACTGCACATCCCAACCGTATGTTTTAAGATTATTCAAGATGGATTCAAATGGAGTGATACCCATTCCCATCTTTTTAGCCGCCTTACCAACATTGTCAATTTTAACTTTATAATCGCCAGTTTTTGCATTGAGTTTAGCCATAGCTTCACCAGAAGCATTTGTCATGTTCTGTAACTGACTTACAAACGCTTTAGGACCTGAATCGTCAGAAGTAAAATACTTCATGATATGATCATAGTTTTCTTTGAAATTCTTATCATCCGTCTTTCCAGTAGGAGAGATAAGACCTGCCATTTGCTTAAATTGGTCGGTTCCAACTTTACCTTTATCCCATTCGTCTTTGGCGCTCTTTAATCCAGACACAAAAGTATTGTAATTTGCATCATCGTCAGCAGATTTTGTAGCTTGAGTATACGTGTCAAGAGTATAAGATAATCCACTATCTTTGTATTTCGCAACATTATCAAGACGCTGTTTTAGCTGTTCAAGAGAACCTGTAAAGATTTCATTCTTATCGGTAATTAAGTCATAAGCTTCAGACAACTGATCGAGGCTAAGGTTTTCAAAATATCCTTTACCGAAAATTTTGTCAAAGTCAACAGAAGAATTAAGCTGTTTACCTAATTTCTCATATTTACCGCCTTGTTCGGTCATATAATCTTTAATCTTTCGTAAAGATTCCGCTTCTTTATCATAGCCCTTTTCATTATTTTCATGAAAACTTTCGGTCTTTTTATTGGCTTCATCTACGGAGTCAGCAACACCTTCAATGACGTTTTTAACTTTCTGTCCACCAATTTCCAATCCTTTGGAATCAAGTTTTAACAACTCATCTTTGCTTGTAGCTTTAGAAGTAATTTTGGAAATATACTCCTGCATCGTTTTATCATCAAGCTTTTTACCAGTGCTTGACAATACAGGTGTGTACATAATTTCCTTTCCTTCAAACATACTACCGTCAGCACCAGCCATAGAAGAAGAGATTAATGTACTATAAGATTTCTTTTTATCATTATTTAACAATACAGGTCTTCCATTGAGGTCTACATTACCGACTTTGGATGAACCTTTGGATAATCTGTTATTTCTGGCAGACTGATATTGAGAAATTAATTTCGTAAATTCTTTCTGATCTTGAAGATTAGCTACCGTCTTTTTGTCTTTAGTTTTCTGACCTTTAAACTCATCGTTAAGAGTCTTGATCATTTTTTGAACATTTTGTCCGTTAGATGTTAATACATCGCTTCCAGACATGGACACGCCAAGCATACCAGACAACTCTTTAGTAGAAGCTCCTGTCTTTTTCTTAAGAGTCTCAAATTGTTCATTGATTTGCTTTTGCCATTCACTAGCAGTTAAAGACGTATCCCCTTTGATATCAGAGAATTTTTCATAAGCATCTTTTAATGAACTATCAGTTGCCAGTTTACTTGTAAAACTACGAACTTTCTGTTCTTGTTCTTCAAGATATTTTGTTGCACCTTTACCAGACATCTTATCAGAACTTAGATCCATATTACTTACATAATTCTTGGCAAATTCCTGTGATGTCTTGTCTAATGTTGCAAATCCTTGAGATGCCTCAAGTGTGTTTTCAAGAGTAGTGGACTTAAACTCTTTGAGGTAATCTTGAACCTGTTTCAAACGATCTTTTGTGGCATCCGCATATTTGCTTATTGTGTTGTCTTTAATACCGAGTCCACCACTATCAAAGTTTGCATTGTTTAATAATGTAGATAACTGTTGATCTGTTAAGTTATCAAGATCTGCATTTTTACCAAGAATACTCTTAGCTTCTTTTTTATAAGCTTTTGTGTTCTTGATCATGCTGATGAGATTAGCTTTATTAGAATTTAATCCATCACTTGCGATAGATTTCTTGCTTGCAAAGATACTGTGAATAGCACCAGAATCTTTTGTACCGAGCAATAATTGTCCACCTAAATTTGCTGCCGCCTGTACACCGTTTCCAATAACAGCACCGATAGCCGTACCTGCACCAGGAGCGATAAGTGTTCCAATTGCACCACCAATTAAAGCTCCGCCAATACCAACACCTTTCTTTCCACCAGTCAGTAGTCGTCCGACATTACCAGTAAGGCTTCTGTCGCCAACTTGATAACCTTCAGTCGCTTTATTCATATTTAGTGCGGCAGCTTTGTTCTGGATAGCTAAATTCTTTTTGCTTGCAATTGCCTGTTTATTTTTCTGAATTTGACGTTCATATTTCTTAATGGATTTGTCAATTGCAGAGTTGTTATCAATAATAGCATTTCCTTCGCTATCCATTGATTTAACAAGATCTTTATTTGTCTTAACAAGTTGTTTCTTTAATTCAAGATAACGATTGTAATCAGATTCAGACAGTCCTACATTCTGATTAGTTGTATTATCGACACCTTTGGCAAGTCTGTTAAACTCTGCCTTGATGTCATTTACAGAGTCAAGTTTAGACTGACTCTTATTGATTTTCTTGTTGTATTTGTTGAGATTCTTTGTGCCTGCGTTTAATGCTCTGCTACGAATATTGTTAGCTAATGCATTGACACCAGCGGCAGCAGCAGTACCAGCAGCAAGTAATACGGCAGGAAGATTAGCAACCATAGTTTCTTTTAAACCAGTACCTATATCTTTAATTGCACCTTTAAACTCACCAAGTTTTGCTTTTGTTTTTTCAACACCGTCAGACATTTTTGTCTTAAATTTACTTGCAAAACCAGTTGTTGATTTTTCGGCATCACTAAACTTCAGATTCTTGTTTAAATCTCTGGCTGCATGTCCAGCTTTTTCAGCAGATTTAGGAATCGAATCTACTGCTTCAGTTACATCTTTAATCTTATCTGCATAATCAGAATTTGGCTGATTAACGACAGTATTCATAAGATCTGAAATGGTTTCTCTTGGAATGTTTTTATTTATTAATGTTTCTACACGTTGTTTTGGAGTATACCCTTCTTCATTTTTTGCTACTTTTTCTACAGCATTTTTGAAATATGCATTTGACATATTTCTTTCTTCTGGATCAAGATTCTTTAATGCTTCTTGTATCTTCGCATCTTTACCTCGATTTTGCAGTGACAAAAGTGTTTTATTATAATATACGAGTTGCGTTCTAGTATATATAATGATACAATTTATTTAGTAAATGTATCGGAGGTAAATAAATTATGGCACTTACAACATGCCCAGAATGCGGCAAAGAAATTTCAGATCAGTCAAAAGAATGTGTACATTGCGGATATCCAGTTAAGGAATATTTCGAACAATTAAAATTAAAAGAAAAGAAAACCAATACAAAATGTAATTTCAATGGTGTAGTAGTAGATTTTTCAGATATAGTTCCTAAATTAAAAAGTAAATATTCTTCAGAGATTTTCGAAGAATTAACTGACAGAATAGATGAAAGTGATATCGATATTAGCTATAGTGGGATTCTTGAATTTATTAAAACAGTTATGACATCAGATATTATTCCTACTAATTATGACGATTTTGAAACACAAACTGAATTTAGAGAATATGTTATAAAAAATATACCAAAAAATAAAAGATGTATTATAAAGGATAATGACGTTACATATGATTTAACACCAGTGTATGATAGTTTAAAACAATATGGGTATTGTAGTAAAGAGGCTATTAAGCATATTCAATTGATTCCAGAATTATCAAATCAAGAAAAGAATGAATTTATACATTTTTTAAATGATAAAAAATATATTCCATTTTCTTATCCGTATGATATACAATTAATTATGAAAGTAGATGCTATCAATTATATTACTAATTTCTGGGGCAGAGATACAGAAAGCAAACCACTACCTCAACAACAACCAGTTATTCACAAACCTTCATGCCCTAACTGCGGATCAACAAATATCAAAAAGATAACTGCTAGTTCTCGCATTGTTAGCGGCTTAGTGCTAGGAATATTGAGTTCAAACATTGGAAAAACATATCAATGCAATAATTGTAAGTATAAATGGTAGGCAACAAAGGAGAGTATAGTATGGCGTTAATAAAATGCCCTGAATGTGGGGGACAAGTCAGCGATAAAGCTGATCAATGTATACATTGTGGATATCCATTAACAAAAATTAAAGAAAATAATGATTATCAACGGATTGTAAATCAAAGACAACAGCAATTGTTCAAAAACCTGACCAATACAACTTGTAATATAAACGGAAATATAGTTGATTTTTCTAAAGCAGTACAGGCGATGAAACAATGGAATAAAAAAGAATCAATTCAGTATATTTTAGAATCAATTGATAATTCTGGGATTGATATATGTGTTGATAATAAAATGACATTATTGACACATATTATACAGCAATATTCGGTTCCAGAATCATACAACGCAATGACCAAAGAGGAGTATGCTGATGATTTAGATAACATGGATGGCTCTATTGTTATTTGTTATTTACATTACCATAAATACGATTTTGAAGATACTGCTAGAAATTTGTATTTTAAAAAGAAATTAACAAAACAAGATTTTAATTATATAAAAGAATTATCAATCTTGACAGAAGAAGAAAAACAACAATTAATTAGTGTATTGCAGTTGTCTAATGAAGTTCCATTGTCATTTCCCGAAAGCTGGGATGATGTATTATATCACAACGGCATTAAAGAAGCCGAGAAATTCTTCGATCAACATTATAAAAAAGTACATAAGCAAAAGAAGAAGAAAAATAAACATCATTCCAACAACAAACCCAAACAAACAATACAACATCCTAATGTTCCCCACTGCCCAACATGCGGATCAACCAATATTGAGAAGATTAGCATGACTAGAAAAGCAGTAGGTTTCCTTGCAGTTGGTTTTTTGAGTTCTAGTGCGAGAAATACTTACAGATGTAAGAACTGTGGTTATAAATGGTAGGAGTACGCAAATGAATTTAAACAAAGGACATGTCTTGATTGCTGTTCTATCAATTTGTTTATCATTTAGTGTTGGAACTAATATCAAAACTAGCGAAGAACATAAAAAAATAAGGTCAAAATACGAAGATGTAAAAGGTTCTTATGATGATATTTATTCACGTTATTATGATCTTTCCAAAGAGAATGATGAAATACAAGAAGATTTGAGTCGTTCTAGTGGAGAATATAATAATCTATGGTATAAATATACGTCACTAATTGACAAATACGATAAGTTAAAAGCAAAATATAAAAAGGTAGCAAAACCGAAAAAATCTACATCAAAGAAATCATCTAGCTCAAATAATACCAGTTCATCATCAAATAATTCGTCTTCTTCAGACTCCGATAATTCTTCATCCGCAAGTTATACAGTTTACATAACAGATTATGGACAAAAGTATCATGCGGCTGGTTGTAGATATCTTAAAAAGAGTTCGATATCAATCTCTAAATCTGAAGCAGAACAACGTGGATACACAGCTTGTTCGCACTGCCACCCGTAGTGCAAGAAATACATATCAATGCAACAAATGTAAATATCAGTGGTAAGAAAGAGAGGACTATCAATCCTCTCTCTTTAACACGGTTACAATATCTTCAAAGCCGTTATTATATACTTCAAGATAATCAATATCACTAATCTTCAAAACGATATTCGCATTTTCCTTCCCTTCAGCTTTTGCATAAGTAGCCAGCACACTACCGTTTTGCGAAAATTTTGTGAAAGCATTTAACACAATATATTGTTTGTCTTTTCCTTCATCTGTTAACCGTAAGTTGCCCATAAAGAAATAATCTTTATCTTTTAGACGAGCAATTACACAGCTACCATTCGTGTAATCAAACACATCATCAAGAACATTGTTGTTCGTTGTGATATGAAATTGATCAGCGATCCAGTTCTTGACTTTTTTGTTTGATAGGATAAGGGATAATAATAATGCTACTATAATACATAAAATAATAGAAATTCCATTATTTATCCAAGATGTATCTTTTAAATGTTTCAAGATATTTAATCGTAATAATGCGATTGTTGCTAACGACACATAACTAATAATGCAGCTTCCAACATTAAATGCAAATCCTGAAAGTTTCTTAGAAATTGTTAGCTGAAATATAAATAAGAAACATGCACCTGGTATGTAATATTGTAATATATTTGGCACAGCTTCAATTATTAAACTAAGTTCTTTGATAAATTATCACTCCTTTGACTTATTGTTATTCTGAGTTTGTTGGTGTTGAATAATTTTATCCAACATTCGTTCTTGGTTTGTCATACTATTTATCTGTTGACTATTTGTTTCAATAATATGTACATTTCCGTCTTTGTCTGTTACTTGTCTACTCATAATTATACTCTCCTTTGTATATATAAATTAATAGTTATAATTTATTATACAACAAATTTCTAAATTAAAAAAGAGTATAACAAAAGAGAGGTAACCGTTGAGTTATCTCTCTTAATTCTATTTATGCAACAAATCAGCTTATTACAACAAATTATTGACAAAATAATATCTCTGTATTAATATAAAAATATCCCATATAACTTATTTATCGTCAAGTTATACGGTTAAGTTTACAAGAAATGCAACGAGTTATCTTCCAAGTTCGTCATTGCATTTCCAAAGGATTTGCAGTCTATTAGTTGCCGTAAGTGGTTTCTGATAGACTGTTTTTTATTATTGACATTTCAAGATTCCAATGATATTCTGATAATAGAAAAAGGTGTTACTGATAACGGTTCGCCTAATAATTTATACGTTTAATAATAACCGCTTACTTACCAGGTCAGGCGGTTATTTTTCTGCAATAAAAAAGAAGTTATTTGGTAGGCGTCGCCTCTCCTACATCTCTTTTAACCCATAGGGTGCATGGTTGCAACGAATTTTACCACCTCAAATAACTTCTTGATTATATATTCAATTTATGTATATTTATCATATCAAAAATGCATTCGATATTCAACCAATTTGCTTTTCAAGATCGTCAATTCGTTTTGTCATATATGCTTTCTGTCCACCGCTCACTCTTTTTTCAAGAGTAGTACGATCTAGAATAACCTGTTCTTTTAATTTTCTAATATTATAACAATCTCCAACATTAGAAATATCTTCGGATGCTAAACGATCATGTAACTGTTGTAATCCTTTCTCGACTGACTTATAACGAGATATTCTTTTGGCAGATTCATATTTGAATTCCTCATCAACATAACTTTTGAATTCAGAATACAATGATTTGATTTCCGAAACATCTGCGTTTCTAAAAGTCTTAATGGTACATTTTGTACTAAATTTAATCTCATTCTTTACATAATCGATATCTACATTTGGAGAATCAGCAATGAACGCCCCATGTTTTCTGATGGATGGAATAACATCTTTGGCAAGCCACATTTGAAATTCTTTTGCTTTATCATTAGATGCTTTCATTCCCAAAAGATAAAATAGTGTTTCTGGGATAAAATCATCTTTCCCCACAAGTGGGGAAAATCCAATATCCTTAATGTAAGAATTTAATCTATCCCATTTTACATACTCTTTTCCATATTTTATTCTAGTCCATCCAAATCCAACAGCTGTATCTTCAGCATTCATTGACACACTACCGTCTGGGTTTAAAATTGTTCTGACAGACATTCCATTGTTATCGTTTACGAATTCCATAATTTCTAAATTATCTTTAGTGTTGATCATAATATTTTTTCTCCAGTTCTCTCAACTTTCTAACATTAACAGTTTAAATAGAGTAGAGCAGTGGATGCGTATGAAAGTTGAGGAGAAAATGAAGTTCCGCTCGGCAGTTAATTACTCTGCCTGTCCACTGCTCGATATAATAAAGAACGGTCATGAGTCGTTCTCATTACCAAAATAAGTTCCTTACATTGGTTAGTATAGAAATAAACTTGATTTTAGCAACATTGTATAAAATAAAATACAACTTGCCAAAATGCCAATCTTCAAAAAACCTTATAAAATAAGGACTTTTTGATGGTCGTTTTTTACATAAAATTTGAATTTTAAGTTCCCTGCTTAGAGATACAATATCTCTGTACGCAAACGATGATAGCAGGTAAAACATCGACATTAATTTACACTTTTGGGCTATACATTACCAGACAATGATCATAAGGTCGTCATTATCTGTCAGGATCGGTAGTCTCTGAACATCCATTCTTATTAAAATATCTTAGCTACTGTGCCTTATCCCGAAGCACGTTTCTTATGCGGTAGTTTACCGATACTTTCCTATATGGTAAGAATGTGTGCGGCTGATTAGATACAATCGTATAATACAATATGAATATCAAATTCTTAAACTATTCCGTCTATTGTTGCCAATTCCGTTTCAGTTTTGATATCCTTTTTCGTTCCAGCAATTACTCCTGATACGTGTATTTTAAAACCCCGTATCCTATATATTTGTTCGAAACACCATTTCTGTTTCTTCCTTATATATAGTAGGCTCACTGTCACCCTAATGATTTTGAGATAGGGTCAACCTAGGTTTTTAAAAAGTTTAATGCCAGCAAAGCCCGCGGCAGCAGTTTGCAATAATCCAAAACTACTTACTAATTTATTAACTACATTAAGAACATTTGATAATAAAGTAATTCCTCCACCAAGAAGGTTTTTATCAGCAAATGTTGTTGAGATAGATTGGAATGAGTTTTTAAGATCTTCTGTTTGTCCTTCCAAACTATTCTTATAAACTTCATACTTTTTATCTGTAGATCCAGCAGAATTTTCGGATACTTTCTCGTATTCTTGAGCTTTACCGTAATTGGTCATAAGTGTAATGAACTCATTCATATGATGTGTGCCAGCGAAAGACTGTGCGATTGCACGTTGAGACACGTCACTATAATTAGTCCAATTGCCAGCAACTTCATCAAGAACATCACCAAAATTACGGAACTGATCTGTTTTGTCTCGCAGATTAATACCTTCTCCACGCAAAACAGTTTCCACGTTACTAAGATCCTCTCCGTTATTCTGGTAATCTTTTAATCTTGATAATTTAATATTACCCATACGTGCAAAAACAGCATTTAATCCAGTACCAACAGAACCCATACCTTCCTGAGTTACTTCACCGATTGTGGCTAAATACCCAAGCAATTTATCCATTGAGATTCCAGCAATTTTTGCTGTATTTGCAACTTCTGACATACCTTCTGCCAAACCACCAACATCAGTAGCAGAAGCCATATCTACAGAACTTAATTTATCTACGATTTTTAAGGTATCTTCGGCACTTGTAACACCATAACCTTTTCTCGCAGAAGTTAAATACTTTGTAGCATCTTCAGATGATAGTCCGCCAACCTTACTCAGTTTAATAGAACTTTCAGCAAGTTTATTAGACTTTTCAACACTTTGTCCCTGTTTCATCCACTCAGTAGAAGAAGCAGCAACATCTGTACCAGTAGCCTTTAATTGATGCCCCATATTTGAATATGTTTTCATCAAATCTTTGGCTTTATCATTTGATACACCAGTAGCCATCTGAAGCTGAGTCATAGCACTATCTACATCATATGTATTTTGCACCATTTCCTGTGCTTTGTTCATACCAGATTGCAAGATACCGTATGTTCCTACAAACTGAGAAATCTGACTAAATCCACGCTTAACTTCTGAAAACATTGAAGTTCCAGTAAGTCCTTTCGCAGAAATTTCAGCCTGCATTTGCTTAAACTGTTGGTTAATGCTTTGAGCTTCGCCTTTAGTTGTAGCGTTTTCAGATTGTTTCGCAAGATTCTCTAATGCAACCCCATATTCCTTAGCAGCTTTGGTATTATTCGTCATATAAGTTCTAATCTTATTTGCTTGAATACTACCCTCACCAGGATTAAGTGCCTTGCTCTGAGTTGCGTCGAGAATTTTCATCTCATTGTTTAATTTTTTATATGATTGGATTACTTTCTCATTCTGCTTAATGATCGCATCCTGATTAGCAGTTGAAGGATTTGCTTGGTATTGAGTATGTAATTCATGCAAACCTTTTACATTCTTTTTATATTCTTCAAAAGACTTATTCGCATTTTTGTATTCTTCACTGCCACTATAATACCCACTAAGTTTCTTTTGTTGTGCTGCTAAATTAGCATCATATGATTTATTTCCAAGATTCCTAGAAACATTTTGCACATAAGAATCTTTTTTCTCTTGCTCTTTGAAAAGAGCTTGATTAAACCAATCACTATATTGTTCCTCTTGTTTGGCTTGTTTTTTAGCTTGTTTCTCTATATCACTCTTCAATACTTTATTAGGAGAAGAATTTAATAAAGATAGACTATTTGTAGCATTTTTATCATACTGCTCAAGTTTTGAATGAGCATCAATCAAAAGGTCACGATTTTTTATAGTTGGGTCCTTTTTAAAGTTCCCATACATTTTATTGACTTCTTTACGTTGCTTTTCATAGTCAAGAATGTTGCTCAAAACAGCATTGTATTCTTTGCTATTATTATCAACATACCCAGAAAATTGTTTTTGATATCTTCCAGATTTAGAAGCAAATCTATTTGCTTGAATGTCAGATTCAATCTTAGCAGCTTTCTCATTTAGCTTTTTCTGTTCTGCTTGATATTTTTTATCAGCTTTCTCTTGCTCTTTTAATGCTTTATTTTTTGCTTTCTCTTGCTCTTTTAATGCTTTGTCTGCATATTGATAAGCAGTTGGTGTTGAAACATTTTCTTCGTTTGCGATCTGCTTTGCAACATTAGACATTTCTTTAGCTTGGGCTTTTGCATGTTTAATAAGACCTTTATCAATAGATGTTTCTCCGCTAGTATAAAATGTCCCAGAAGCATGTTTCATCTGCTTTTGAATTGCAGATTTACTATACTGTACATATGATTTTGCCTGAGCATTTGCCTGTCTTTTAATTTGGTTATTAAGTGTTGTATTTGTTGATCCGCTTGTTCCGACAGTAGGATTAATATGTACGTCCCTGTCTTTCACAAGATCAGCCAACTGAGATTCAACATCGCCCTTATTCAATATTGCTTTAATGACGGCTTGAAAATCCATTCACTCACCTCTTTCATAATTTTGTGCATAATAAAAAGAGCCTATACAAAATAGACTCTTTTAGTTCCAGTATATAATTAACAGACGGTCAGGGAATCGAACCCCGATCTCTGGTTTTGGAGACCAGTATAATTCCATTATACCAACCGTCCGATCAAAGCAATGATCAATTACTTGTTACTTATTGTTTAACTAATTGCTGTCAAACATGGCTTCAGTACCCATGTACCAGTAGGGAAGTCATAAAGATGTGATAAAACATATTCATGTGCTTCGATGACTGAACCAACATTTACCTCTGTATGTATAACTATTCCTCCGCCATACATACTCCATTCAGCACAAATAAGTGTATAGTAATTTTTTCTATTCTCTATCATCATAACATCATCTCCTACTATATAAGTGGTGTTACATCATAGATTTTGTCGTGTAATTGATCATTGCGAGTTTGAGTATATCATAGAAATATATTGTATGTATACAGGTATCTTTTTCCAATATTATAAATCAGACAAAGAACCTTGCTTTCCTTCTTTAATACCGTCTTTTGTAAAGTATTTTCCGAAGTCATCTTCTGCGGATGAATCGTTGTAAATACCAACCAATTCCGTAGAAGACCATCCAAAGAATTCTTTGATAACATCAATCGGAATATTCTTCTTTGCAAAAGCAGTACAAGTATAATGTCTCATACAATGGTAGTAGAAGTCTACGTCTAACATCTCTGAGAATTCAGCTGTCCATTTATCAAGATTGGATCTACGATGCCAACCATTTTTATCTTTCGTTACAAAGATATCGTCAATATCAACGCCAAGTTCTTTACGTTGTTTATCCCATAGATCAATATATTTTTTAACATCAACAAGGATAAATTTGTTTAACTGCTTACCTAGTTTACCACGACCCTTGGTACGAATCTTTGGCGTTTTATATAAAGCACCATCAAATTCAAGAGCATCTTCAGTAAAATAAGACATCTTCATCTGGATAATTTCGGACTTTCTCATTCCAGAATAAGCAGCAATAGCGATAGCACACGCTTTTTCATATTTCTCTTGTTCGACAAGAGTTTTTAATAAGTCATCAACTTTTTCATCTGGCAGAATAGTTTTTTCACGTACTGCCTCATTTGCAGGATTCTCAATCTTATTTACAATTTTTCTGAATCCTTCAAATTCCTCTTCCTCATCTAACATATTTTCGATATAATCAGATAAAGAAGAAAGACATGATTTAACACGTCTTGTTCGTTTAGGACTCCATCCCCATACGTTAATTGCATGATTTTGAAACTTAGCAATGTCACGCTTTGTTAATTTTGCGAAGTCCTTATTTTTATTATGTTCCAGATTCCAACACCAGAAAATATCTAAGTCATTACGATAACCTTTGATTGTACTCTGCGCACGATCAACAGAGGCAAGATAGTCTAACCACTCATTGCCTAAATCTTTGTTATCTTCATTGACTAATGCTAATTTTTCTGGAGATGTAATCTTGTTATATACCGTAAATCTAGCCAACGGTAAAACCTCCTGTTGTAAAATAAATATAACCACAATATATAGTAATATTCATAAAACTGAATACCATATATTGTGGTTACTGAGCATATAAAATCTTGGTTTTATTTTTGTGGAATTTACATCAAATTTGATGTGAAAAGAAATTATTGTTTAAATCTTTTTGCAAATGCCTGTTCAGCATATTGTTGAGCTTTTTGCTCTGTACGTTGCCAGAATCCAGAAGTTAATACAATACCAGATCCCCCAGATTCTGCTTCTGAAAAGACGTGAGGAGTAGAATAAGTTCCAGTATTATAATTGTATCCCTGATCAAGATACACAGTGGCACTAATAGAATCTCCGCCACCAACAACGCCAGTTGTTCTTGTGGAGTTTTTCATCTGATTTGTTCTCTTATACTCCTTTGGTTCCCCACCTGCATAAGAAGCAGTAAGCTCTTGATTGGCAGTTAAGAATGTCTTACTCTCAGCTTCACTTACAGCATCACGCATTTCATTCTGGATTTGTCTCCATAACCCAGCCATTGCGCCCATGTTCCCCATGAGATCACCTTACTTTCTGTCAATAGAAACTACATTATTATTGACTGCATCAGCGGCACCCTGTTTAATTGCTTCGAGTGCATCAATTCTATTTTTCTGGAAATCATCAGATTCAACAACAGCTTTTGTAATGTCTTCGGCAGTAAAGTCAAAACCATGTTCTGCAAAATACTGCATCATCTTCTGAGTTACCTCTGGATCAGCCTTTGCAAATACTTCGTTGATATATTCAAGAGCAGGTGCTAAAGCCACGACAGATTCTACTAAATCGTCAACACCTTCGACCTTGAAATTCACATCTTTGCCGTCAAGTTTAATATCAACCGCACTTGCAATTAACTGCTGTTTGATGTAGTCACATTTTTCATCAATTGCAGTTAACATATCTTTAAACTGTACTTTGTTAATATCATTTTCATCAACAAATTCGTCAACATTAATATCTGAAGCAAGTGTATATAATTCATCAATACCAATGCTTTCTAAATCCACGTTTCCATAAAATTTGATAATATTCATCTTGATTCCCATAAGTTTACTCAGTGGATCATAGTCCATACTAGATATTCCGTTTTCGTCCTTAGTTACTGGGAAAGCAGAAGCGACAACCGCCTCAACGAAATCATTTGCCTCAAATCTATTTAAAGACCCATCTTCATAATGTCTTGTTTCAAAAGCGATTTTATCCATAAAATTATCTCTCCATTTCTCTATTTAACTTCTCAAGCAATTCAGATACGTGATATCTGTAATTGACTTTTAATTTTCGACTATTAACAATGATTGGATTGAATTTTTTTAAATCCTTTTCGTTGAATGATTTTTTATCTATAGAAGCAATCATTCTGTCAAAATCATTGATGTGTTGAAAATATGTAGTTTCTATGTTATCTTTCTTTCTAAAATTAAATAAAAACCCTGCGATCATATTTCTGTAACTAACAAATTCTCTTAAACCTTTAATCTGATGATAATGAATCACGCCTTTTTCTTCTTTGGTACGTTCAAAAGAAATAGAAGAAGTACCAACACTTTTCAATTCCAATGCGTACATATAAGGAGAAGAAAATAAGAAACAATCGCAAGGATTCTTACTTGAAAATCTTAAATTACTACAACCACCAAAAGATTGCGCCTGATCTTTTAAACGATAGTAGAATACGTCTGAAGGAATACTGGCTTTCCAATTTTCTTCAAATCTCTTACCAACATTCTTTGCCAACCTATTCACCTACCTGATATTTATCGTTAATATATTTTCTATAATCAACATATAGTCTGTATGTATCTTTTTTTGGATACCAGAACGCCATAATATCTGCACGTTCAGATGGATAGACCAGAAGTGGTTGTACGCCATGTTCCACATAGAACTTAACCTGTGCCAAACTTGTAACAGGAATGAGTTTTGTGTCTTTATAGGCTTCCTGCAACTGTTCAGGCGTTGTAATTTCTGAATTCAATAAATACACCCTTTCTTTTAAAATCGTAAAAAATAGGGAAGAAAACAAAAAATCATATAATCCAAATTGTGAACCATATTAAAGTTTTGTTCTCTTCCCTATCTTCTAACTAAAATGTAAAACTATAATATGATTACTGCAATATTTTTTCATGTTCAATATTCCAAGTTAATACACTACTGATTAGTATAAACTAACCAGTAGTGATAAATAATATCCTTAAATTAAGCTAAGGACTTGATCTGATAAATATCTACAAATTCATCATCTGCATCTGTCATCAGGTCAAATGTGATCTTCAGTGTAATAGGATCTCCCTCAGCTGCGAAAGCTAATTCGATATTTCTCTGAGGAGTAGCTTTGTAGCAAGTGATATGTAATGGTGTTACAACTCCTTGCTCAGATTTCTGGTTGATTTCTGCGTCAACTCTGAAATCAGCTAATTCCTGATTATCGTTAATCTTAACTAACTGAAGTGTAGAGTCATTTACGATATAAGATACATCGTATTTCTTACCAACAACGATATCGCTATCTGTTGTAGCTGTGAATACTTTTGCTGCTGCACTTCCTTCGATCTGTGTTCCACCAACATCACCTTTTTCGTAAACGAATAAAGCTCCTGCTTTTGGATCATCTGGTAATGTAAGTTTTCCTGCTTCTGTAGCAGTGATCGTCTTCATTTCTGCACGATCTCCACCTTCTGTAATTGTACCGTTACCAAAGATAGAGAATAACTCAAATGGATATACCTGAATTTCTGATTCAAGTGTTCCTTCCATTGGGTTGGCAAATGTTACAGCATCTCTACCTCTCTTTTTAGCTTTTACAGAATCTGCTGTAATATTTAATGTTACTGTATTAGCATAATCAACTCTTAAAGCCTTTTTGCTTGTAGCTAAGTTAGTTAACTCAAATACACCGCAGTCACGGCTTGCATATTTCTTACTAGCTGCCATTTTGTCACATCCTTTCATTAGAATTTTTAAATTTTAGTATTAAAAAAAGACCCATAAAGATAGGTCTTATTTTTCTTCTTTAAGATTTTTCAAATATGAATCTTCTTTAAAGTCACTACCTTCAGTTCCCCAGACACTGGCATTAAGAGCCATGATTTGATAATTTCTATCAATTAGAATTCTTTGAAAGTTATCATATAATTGAGGAATTGTTAGTTGCCCTACGTTAGTAAAATTAATACTTGGGTGATACGCACATACGACAGAGATAATATTACCGATATCATATTTTGGATCTTGTTTATCTAAGTTTTTTCCACGAGTACGTTTAGCTTTTGCCTTATCACGTCTACGTTGCATTTGGATAACAACAGGATCTTTTTGTTTTGATAATTCTTCGGACACTGTGCGTTCATTGTTGATATTTGAAATTTGCATCAGAATATGTAATACATCATCAAAGATTTCTCGATCAATAACCCCGACAACCTGTGATTCGATTTCTCCAGTTTCTTCGTTCTCATGTGTTTTTAAGATCTCAAATCTTTTTTCTCTTAATTTATACACAACATCTTCGACAAAATAAAAACAAAATGCTCTCACATAAATCCGTATAACATCTGTGTTTTCTGATACCAAATCAAATAATTTAACATCTGTTCGTTCTTCATAAGGTAATGCCAAAAAAGCATCATATTTATCTGGCAGGAGAGCAGAGTAGTAGCTATCTACTGTCAATGTCATATAACTAGCATATTGCATCCATAGCCCTTCACCAATTCTCCTACGATCACTGATTTTAGGTGGCTGAATATGCCCGATTCCAACAGGTATTGGTTCGCTTGACAGTAGCTGTGAATAAGTAAGTTTTACGTCACTCACTTACAAAGCAACTCCATATTTATATCATCAATCCGATACACCATTGTCCTGCCATAAAAGTTAGTGTTCGGTTTAAAAGACTGTAATTGGCTTGTACGAGTATCTAATCTCATAGCCCCGATACCAAATGAGTCTTTTATTGATTCGTCAGTTAGGGCAAGATTGATTGCTTGGCAGATCATATCTAAACGATTGCCAGCGTATCCTTTTTCACGCCATTCTGACTTTTCATCATCATCTAAATCAATTACATCTTTTCGGGCAACAACATTGATTACCAATGTGTAGTCAAGAATAGATGAACTGGTATTTACATATGTTTCCATTAAAATCATTGATCTTGCATCTGTAATTGTTTCTTCCATATAAGGTGTATCCTTGCAATGACCAACGAGAGATACGTCTTTTAACTGTCCATTCAAGTTTTTTTTGATTCGACATCCAAACCAATTATCTTCATATGAATAATCGTCATTGTCTAAGATAGGCATTACTAAATTTGTTAAATCTTCATTTGTCAGAAAAATATTGCCTACAACGTCTTTAATAAGACCAGATAGAACAAGAGGATTATCCATCATCTCATCAGTTTTCCTCATTCCATCCCTCCTAAATCAAACTCTCTACAGATACTTCGGTAGAAGCGGTAGAAGAAGTATTATCTTTTGCAGATAATTTCAAAGTAAAAGTGCGTCCAATTAACCCAGAATCAGAAATCAAAATAATCAAATTTGAACCAGTTTCTTCTATATTAATAGAGTCTTTGAAATCACATTCAATATTCCATTGAGGTTCCTTGTCTACTGTATTACCATCGTTATCTTTAAAAGAAGCAGTAAATATAGATTTTTTACCTATATAAACTTTCTTGTAACGATATTTAATAGTAGCAGTACAAGTCTTCTCAACAACAGGGGTGTCTGGGACATCTGGTTCCGTAGGTGTTGGATCAATAGGTTTTTCTTCAGGTTTTGTATCTGGTTCAAAATAATCAGCAACCCATACTTTTGTACCATTATCTAATGTGATGTACTTATCGGCTTCTGTATTTTTACCAGCCTGTGCTAATGTGATATAACACAATCCTTTTGATCCATAATTATATGGAGTATTATCATTTTGGCTAACTTTATAGCATGTTGGATTATCCATATTTTTGTCTAAGAAAATTCTCTTTGGAGAATCGAGTTTGACTGTTTCTTCGTTACACTGCATTTTGAGCATATGTTGAGTTGATCCAACTCTCATATATTGTCCAGATTGTTCTCCGCTATTGTACTGTGTTGTATTTAAATCAATACACCACTGAGAACATAATTTACCACTTTCGTTTAACCAATATATATTCATGTTACATTTCTGAAATATTCCACGACAATATAGGTCATGAAAAATAAAAGAGTGTATGCACAAATAAATTCCATCGGATAACGTAACATAATCTCCGATTTCAAAACGATCATCATTTTCAATAGTTTCGATTGTAAGTTTCGTATGTGACTCATCAGTTGTTCTTACATCGAACACACGAGGAGATTTCACAAATGGCTCACCGTTTAGTAAAGCGTTATCTTCCCTATCTACTGCTAGATTATATAACGACTCTACCTGTAATCGTTTTGTACGTTTCATCTCTTCTCTGGGATTAGATTTTTGAAATTTTCTTGATAATTTATATGAAGCCAATGGCATATCAATCACCATCCTTCATTTTTTGCAAAAGAGCACAAGAGGTTAGAACACAAGAACGAACTTCTTTGTGCGTAGAAACGGTTTGTAAATGACAAAGATACGAAAGAATTTCAATAGAAATTTTACTATCTTTGTTTAACATAATTAGAAATCCATTTGTTAAAGCTATAAGATTTCCAATCTTTTTATTCAGCTCAATATTACTACAATGTTCTTCATACAATGGTAGAACTGAATAAATTTTGCTTGTTAGAACATCTATGTATTCATCAATTTTTTGTACTGAAAGGGTTTTTATATATTCCATAATTACCCCCAGACTTTTTCATTAGCGTGATATCCGCTTCTTGTGACGTTCCAACTAATTTCGTCTTTCAACGTATTTAATGCATTGAGTTTGGCTTCCAGATTATTTTTTTCTGCGAATGTCTTGAAGTCTCCGTCTTGTAAATGAAGTTTCATTTGTAGAATATCAAATGTCTCTTTCTGTAAATACCCTATCAGAATATATTTTGCAAACATTAACTGTTCTCCATCTGTTAGAAGAGTAGAGAAAGACATATTTTCATCATCTCTTGTTGTGTCAATTGATGATCCTGCAATTTGCAGTTCTCCAGACGCATATTTGAAATAAGGTAAGAAAAATAAAATCATTGCTTTATCACCAGAAGAATCGTCCTTATCTTCTGAGTTTTGTATTGCGTCATCATAAATTGAATCTAATTCATATGACTTCATCAGTGCCAAAACCAACTCAATAATATCTGTATAAGGTGTTTTGTCCATATTACACCTCCGAATTACTTCGCAGATTCATTAACACTTCTCATATCCATTGCTAATCTTAAAATATCACATGGTTTCTTACAAACACGACCGATAGCACTTACTTTATTCATATCTACATATTCATTGTTATTAATTTTTTTAACAAGTAAAGAGATAATAGATTCCTGAATAGATTCTGTAGTATTAGCCACCATGTCTGTAACATGATCAATATCAAATGATAAAATATTTTTGATTGTATCTAATGTTAAGAAGTTATTGTAATATTCATCTAAATAGTTATTATTAACAACATCTTTATCACAAATGAAAACTGCACCGTCCTCAATAAATGATCGGTCGTTGATAATAATATTCTGTAAGTCCTGATATGTAACAGTAATAGCACTTCCAAACTTGTCGATTGTAAATTCTTTGCCACCGCTTGGCTGTGTTTTGAGTACAACTGTACCATCAGTTAACGAAACAATTTTAATTGGCTTTAATGGATTGATGTCTGTATATTCTGATTCAGAAACAGAATCAAGAGATTCTTGCATTTCTTCGTTTTTCTTTTCAATCTCAGTTTTTTCAGCCATTAAAATTTTCATATTTTCCATCATTTCTTGCATCTGTTTCTGTAACTGTGCGTTTGATTCCTGCAAGTCTTGATTCATTTTAACCAAATCATCTTTAGTACAATTAGAAGTTGATTTTCTAGTCGTAGATGTTTTAGCTGTTGTTTTGGTAGATTTAGTCTCTGCCATTTTTAATCGCTCCTTTATTCAAAAGAGAGGATCTGTTTTGACCCTCTCAACCATTTTGTTATATTAACTTAATTTAACAACTCCATGTTTTGCATTTGTGATAAGTCCTGTAGCCCATCCTTTATGTAATGAAGCATTCTGTGTTAAATTTCCATTAGCAAATTCGCTATCAGAAATATATAATCCTTCATCGTCAAATACAACCTGTACTAATTTCTGGAGTCCAGGAGATACAACATAGATGTATTTGTCATCAATTGCAAAATCAAAATCAGCAGATGTGTAATCGATAGTCTGATTGATTGCCATTAATGGAATACCTTTGAATACTGGTAAGTATCCGATTGTATTATATGTTTCACCGAGACCCATCTTTAAATACTGATCTTCTGGTAAGATTTCACCTAATCCAATAGATGTACCAAAAGCGATTGCACGAGCACCACCGTTAGCAGCAGATACTCTTGCTGCTAATTTCTGGAATGTTGCACCAGAGAATCCTGTTGCTTTGAAGTTAGCTGTTCTTGTATCAAAAGATTTCTGCATTGTGTAAGCAATGTCTACAGAAATTTCAGCTTCAATAGATAAGATTACTTTCATAGCATATTCAGCTAAAGAGTCTTCTCCAGTCATAACTCTATACAGATCAACCTGTGTTGTGATTGTATGGTTAACAGGAGTTAAAGTTTTCTCACCTGTGAACTGTTTCTGAGCATTTACATGTCTACGGCTGTTTCCGTTCACAGATACTTCAAATAAATCGTTAGATTTTAATTTGAATGTTGCAGAGTTTCCTCTACCAACAGTTGTTACATTTGCAACAGCTGCAAAATCTTCTGCTACAACATCAGGAATAACTGCATCAACCAGTTTGTTTACAACTGCGAAGAAAGCCCAGTTATATACAGGATGTGTTACTAACTGTGTAGATCCAACTAAGGACTCGTCCACATTAGCGAATTTTGCAATTTCAGCATGAGCAACTTTATCTACTAATTTTCTCTTGTCAGCCAGTGATGTATTTCTGCTAAAGATTTTAGATGTTGCAAAGTTTTCTTTTCTATAATGATTCACATATTCTTTGAATGCTGGAATCAGATCTCTGCCAGCAGATGTGGCAAATTCAATTTTTCTATAAGCCATTTCTTAAATCCCTCCTTTTATTATTAAGCTACGTTTGGTACTGCAATCAGTTCTACAGTTGGGACTCTTTCAGCACCAACAGAAACGTATTTCTTTCCTGTGATCTTGAATGTTAATAATCCATCAGTACCATCTGTTGAATATGTAGGCTTGCTGTCGCCAGCTTTGTAAATAACATATTTAGCGCCAGTTGCTTCTCCAGAGATTTCTGTCATTGCGATTTCGTCTCCGATTGAAGGCATATAAATATTGAAAGGCGTCCCTGCCTCAAATTTAATTGTTCTAGGATCAGATGTAATTCCTTTAAATACATTTCCCATTCCGTCTGTCAGAGATGGTACGTCAGCGTTGTATACTAATCCGATTAAATCTTTTCCTTCTGTAGGAGCTGCTACCTTGAATGCGTTACGTGTTTCTCTATCTGTTGAAACTTCGCCAAGTGCAACAGCATATCCATTTTCAACTTTAGTTGTAGCCACACCAGTTTTTACATCGTTGTCCCCAGATGCAGCTGATCTTAAAATAAGAATATTAGTTGCCATTTTTGTCCTCCTTTTAGGTTTAATAGTTTTTCATTCTTTCCCAAATGTCTTCAGACTCAGGCTCTGTTTCAACTGCCTGAGTAGGGATTGAGTTTCTTAATAATTCTTTTTCTTGTACGCCTTTTTCTTGCTGGATATCATAAGCAAATGCTTTTAAGCTATTTACATACCCATCAACAGTAGAAGCGTTGCACTGTAATCCTTTTTCTTTCCACTCAGTCAATTGCTTTGCGGATAATGTGCTAGATACGCTGTTAAGAACAAGATTTACTGTTTTTGTAACATCTTCCATCTCTTTGTTATGTTTGAATTCACGAAGAGAAGCGTTTTCAATTTTCAATGCTTCATTTTCAGATTCTTTTTCTTTTAAAGCGGTTGCAAATTCAGCACATTTCTGGCTTAATTCATCGTAATCACAAGAGCTTTCAGTTTCTTCTGTGTCATTTTCCTGAATATCTGGATCACTGTTCTTGTCCACATCGTCAGAGTTTTCAACAACTTCATTACTATTTTCTTCAACTGCTTGACCATCGCTTTCTGCATTTTCAACAGTCTCAGGAACTTCCTCTGTGGAATTCTCAATAACAATATTGCTTTCAACAACTTCTGTAGAATTTTCAATAATTTCTTTTTCTTCTGTATCTTTGATTTCTTTTTCGAGATCTTTTGAAGTTTCTGCCATTTCTTCCTCCTTCTCTGATTTATTTTTTTGCAATAAAATAGAGCCATCAGATTCTGGCTTCTCAATTGCATTTTTAACTAATTGTTTTTCAAATAGTTGTTTTGCTTTATTAAATTCTGGCTGCATCACATCATCTAATGTAATAGCAGCGAATTGTATAATTTTTGCTTGACACCCATCAACAGCAGGTTTAATTTTTGTATTACAAGCATCAGTTTTGCCGATTAATGTTACTCCAGTAAAAGAATATTGCAATATTTCCTCAACATTATTCTTTTGTAATTTAGAATCTAAGACATACATCTCAACCGAAACACCTTTAATACCACCATCTTTATAGAACACATCGACAATATGCTCGTAATATGTATTCCAAATGTATCCATCGACACATAAATATATGGTAGCATTTTCTGTCTCATAAGAAATTTCTGGATTAAAAGGAATAAACCCAACTGCGATTTCCTGTGCTAGTGGACTGTGTTCATGTCCCCCAAAATCACCTTTACCATAATCACCGTTCTTGTTGTAATAAGCCAAAATAGGCTTACCAGCAATTGTATCAGCATATTTTTTCAACACATCCATACTCATGATGAAATTATGATCATTAATTTTGTCGGCACTATAAATGCGTAAATGCAATTTTGTGAACTGAGATTTCTCTACCTTTACGGGGTCTTCTTTCATTTCAACTGCGAACTTTAAAAGTTTTTTATCACTCATTTTCTATATCACCACCTTTTCTATATTGTTTTAATAATGATGCAGTACGATCATTATCAGAATAGAACCAGGTAGTTTCATCTTTTCCAAGAGGTGTAATACCATGTCTTGATAAAAATTCATAAACATCATTATCTTTAACTTTAATTGTTTTCTGTTTTATTGATAAAGGATTACGAATGAACATGTTACGCCTCCTTTTTATCTTCATTTGCACCGATATTTCTTGTCTGTTCTCCAGAATCGGTGATTTGATCATCTGATAATTTTGTTCGACCAGAAGATTTCTTATCTTCGCTTGACATCGTAGATGCTGTTTGAATAGGCGTAAAGCTTTGAGGAAATCCAAGTCCATGCATAAAATTCATCGTATTAGCTGCATCGGTAATTTGAATACCTCTTGAAGAGAATATAGCAGGGGTGATAATTCCTCTTTCCATATCTTCATTAGCTGCCTTTCTACGATCTTCACGGTCAAACATTGTTCCAACAAATTTAATTTTGAATTTATATTTATCTGTGTTTTTATTGATATGATATTCACAGAATGATGCAAATTGAGGATATAATTTTTCCATTTTTGCAGAGATTGTCTGTTTATATAAATTGATAGACGATACGTTGTTACCGCCTTGTAGAATTGCATCTGCCATACCAGATTCACGAACCATGTTATTCATCTCTGTTTCTAATAAGTTTTTCTCTGAAGCAGAAGGGGAGAAGTCGAACATTTTAAAATTCTCCAATGGTGCAGCTTTAAAATCTACGGCAGATTTTGATCCAAGATTAGAACCAAGACTTTCTTTTACAGTTGCAATAAACTTACCGAGTTCTTCAGCGCTGATCGCAAAATCATCCACTTTGTTTCCCATTTTTCCATTTTGTAGGCGTGGGACAGAAGCAAAGATGACCTTATACGCCTCAAGTTCTTTTTTGGCTTCCTCAAGATCTTTGAACTTACTTAATTTGGAATAATCTAAAAACATGTCTAATACTGGTGGAACTGATCCTGCAAAATTGTTATTGTATTTAAATACCCAAGCATTATCAGGATGCATTTGCTGATAATATACCCATCGTCCATTATGTTTCGCTAAATTTGACCCGTAAGTATTTTCAGATGATTGTAAAGCATTATTAAACATAGCTTTAAAGCATGGGGCATATCCATCAATATCGACACCGCTTTGAACAAAATAAGATAAGTTAAAAGAAAAGAGGTATCCAAGATATGAATCTGCGTCAATCATACAATATTCAGCAGGCAGTTCCTGTAAATATGCATGATCATCGAATTCACGAAGTGATGTATAGTATGTATCATAATTAGAAATATTGAACATAACTTTATTAAATTCTCTTTTAACATTAAAGCGATTAAAAAAATTAGTTACAACTTTATAATCTTTTTGAAATCTTTTTGAATGATAATCAGATGCCGTGATTGGTTTTCCGTCCAATGTGTAAGGAATTGGTTCCCAATCAAAATCTAATATAGAAGACGTAAAGTCTATGAGATGTCTGTATATAGAAATCGAATTGTAATATGAATATGAAAGCTGTCGCAATTCTTGTTCGAATTGATGAGGTGCTAAAACCATTCTTTCAATCTTTTCTCTTGGAAAAATTGCGCCTTTCATATTGACATTCTTCAATGTACTATTCAGCAATTGAGGAGACAAGAAGAATGATTGTCCAGCTGCACTTTGACTATTATATGCCCGAATAAATTCTGTAACATATGATTGTGTTTGTGCATCTGTTTTATTTTTTGTTGCCACATAGCACCTCCTTCCTGTAATTTTTAAACATATGTATATTCATTAAGTAAGTCATAACCATGACTTTTATTATTGTTAAATAATGTGTATCTATTTTCTTCTTCCCATTCATAAATAACAGATAATCCATAACAAAGAGAAGTAGCTCTATCTCTCTTTTGCCCCTTGACAATACGAACATATTGAACATTTCCATGTTCAGAATAATCCATCTTAATATTGCTTAATTCACTCTGCAAGATGTCATGCTCTATATGCTGTGCGTATTGTTCCGCAGTAATCTCTCCGTTTTTATACAGAGAGTCAACTTCTTCAGAAGTCGACAATAATTCAAGAGATCTATCTTCAAAACATGATTTCATATAAGGATAGAATGTTTTATGAAATTCATTTGACGCATGAACACCACGAATTAATGGAACTGCGTTATCAAGTAGAAATCCATCTTCATCATCGTCTTTTATCAATGGCGGATATTCTACTGTGTTTTTCGTTTTAGGATCTGTATATTCCCAACTTTCATAAAACATTGTTGGTAAACCTGCACCAACTCCGTTATCATCTATAACCAGTTTCTTTGTGTTAGGGAAATGTATATGAATGAGTTCTCTTAAGAAATCTCTTTGTTTATTCAAAGGTATACCATTCATGACTTTTGTATACACGACAGATTTTGTATAAGTACCATTTGGTCTCATTTTCAGTTTGATAACATGAGTACATGCGTTATCCGAATTCTTTTCATTAGATACAGCTACGTCATGGGTGATGACATAGATAGATTGAGATTTTCGAGGTTGATCTGATTCGCCATATTCAAGTTTTCTACAAGGCATTGTAAGTTCATATGGGTAATAACTTTCTCCGCTGGAACCAACGAAAATTCCCTCATATTCATAAGCGAATTTGTCTTTTGTCATAGAAGGTTTAGATAACTCTTGCTCAATGTCTTCCATATCAAAAAGACCAGCTTGTACACCAACTTGATAAGGGAAACAAATTGCAACATACCTCTTGTTCCCAGAACACATTTGCTCAAAATGATATTTAAATCTCTTGTATAATCCGCTTGTTTTCAGATAAGCAGAAGAGATAAAAATAACTTTACCCTTTTCATTTTTGTGCCATTTTAAAGCATTTTGACGTTTTGTTTTTGTCATAGGAATAAGAATTGTTTCAATGATATCGTCTTTAACCAGACGAGCTTCATCAATCAATAAATAATTAAAACGCCAGGAACGAGCAGATTCTCCACCACGATCTTGTGCAACAGTAATGGCACGAATTTCACCGCCACCATTAAATTCAACATAACAATCGTCAGGAGAAGTATGAATTGGCATAACTATCTCTTTTGCGATAGTTCCATTCTTGATTAACTCACCCTTAATTTTCTGAATAATTACGTTTCTAGCCTGTTGGTTACTTCCTGAAGCAATTCCACATTTTACATTTGGATATAATATCGAGATGCAAATATAGAAGACGGCTACGATCCATGACTTACCGAGTCCACGACATGCGATCAATACTGACATTTGCCCTCTTGCCATTGCTCTCAATATGACTCTTTGGAAAGGAAAGAGTTCAATCCCTAAAATATCTGTTGCAAAATCATCGATGTAATACCGATAATAAGAGAAGAATTTTGTCCATGCTTCGTAATCTATGGTATCTTCCGAAGGATCTATATCTTGAACTCCCAATTCACTGGCTCTTTGAGCCATACGTTTGTTCACTTCATCGAAGTCTATATCTAAAATATCCATGATATTTACCTCTTACAGTGATTTTGTAATTGTACTCAAATAGTCAATTAATTCATCGACAGTATCTTTTTCCATCGGATGATATTCAGGAATCCAGTTATGACTTTCTACCATAGCACAAACTTTTGAGAAGCTACTTGCACCAACATCATTTACACTTCTGGTACTTTCGCTGAATTTGGCAGACTTTGACAGTGTGTCAAATGCCTCTCTGGCAGCCTTATACTTAGCGTCTGCCCCTGCGACGTTGTTCATCATATCATCAAAAGTCTTGTCCATCTGAAGCGACGCTTTTGCAATTTTCTTTGCGTAATCTCTATGATTTTCTGTAACGATTTTATAATCTCTTTCAAGTCCAAGATAATAATTGTCAAGATAATCTATATCTTCCTGCGTGTATTCCCCACGCCATTTCTGGCTATAGATTTTAGAAAAGGTTTTTTGAGAAGTATTAGAAGTTTGTTTCTCTTTCTTTTTTTGAATTGATTTTGTATTAGATTCTTTTAATTTTTCAGCGTATGTCTGATCTTCTGTATCGCTATCAGCATATGTTTCTTTTCTTAACTGTGGCAAACTTTGAATATTTTTCATATACAACTGAAAAATCTTTTGTCCGTAATCATCAACGTCCCCATTTAAAGATTGATTCTTTCTTGATAATTCGTCTCTTGCAGCATTGATATATTTGATATGAAATGGTTTATCGATTTGGCGTAACACAGATTTGCATTTGTTTTTATCTAATCTGCCATCAGAATCTAATACGTTTTTGAATATACATTTTTTACACCAAGGTACTAGGTGGTCTGCGTGTAACGGTGAATTGCTTGAATAAAACTGTCGTACAGAAATATCTTTATCGCAAGCTAAGCATTTTTTCTTTTCACATTTACCTATTGTTCTCACCACCTTGTTAAGTAATAGAGAGTAGCACTGTGGCTACCCTCGTCATTTTATAAGTCCAGTAATTCCATCAATACACCTAACCCGACAAGTGTATCGATAACTGAATCTGTTTTAATTTGTTTTGAATCTAAATCACTGACATCACCAGTAGTAAAATCATCATCTTCGTCATTATATCCATACAGAATAATATTTGAATCATCATAGAAATTTAGCATAAATTCAACAACATTCTGTGTAATATCATTCTGATATAAATAAATAGAAGTTCCTTGCAAAGAGTCATTATGAAACTGATCATATAAAAATACTCTTAGACTTCCATCATCAAACATCTCCAGACAATACATAGCACCGTCTTTTCCCATGCTAATTTTTCTTGGAGCAAAATCTAACTCTGTCATTGCCAATGATAATAAATGGCGGATAGTCATATCATCCGCCACAATATCTACGCAAATATCACTATCTTCTAACTGGTCTTTCGCAGTAAATAAAAGATCGATTTCGTCTTCAAAATTAGTGATTTGTAGATCTTCATATTTATTATATTTTTCTTTATACAAGAACTCACTTCCTTACTGTGCTGCTACAGCATCTTTTAAAGATTTAGCCGCTTTAAATTTTGGAGCTTTCTTAGCAGGCACTTCTATCATTTCACCTGTCTGTGGGTTTCTGCATGTTCTTGCTGCACGCTCAATAACTTCAAATGTTCCTAATCCAGAAACACGAACTCCACCTTTTTCGATTGCTGTAGCAATTCCTTCAACAACACGGTCTAATTCGATTTTTGCTTCTTTCTTTGTGATTCCGTTTGCTTCTGCGATAATTTCTACTAATTCTGTTCCTTTTAACATAATAATTTTCTCCTTTATTCTTTGTAATTTTATAGTTTTTAGTACGATTTCCCTAAAGAGAGAACTCGCAAATTATTAATAATTTTCTTATGCTTCTACGGATACTCACTTTTGAGTACCCGTAAATATTTATAGAAATGGAGCAGAAGAAGTAATATCCTCTGCTCATAATAAGCAGTCTGTCCGACCTGTTTTGAGAGATTGATCCTAAAAAAATGACTGCCGAATTGCTAATTTAACTGTATCTTGAATGATGCTGTATGTCCTTCACGTTCTGTAAACTCAAATAACTTGCAAGCACTCTTTGACCCTTTAAAAATACTGTCTGCATAAGGATCACTACCTACAAAGCTTGGACACACTAAAATTTCTTTATCGCATGTAATACCTTCACTTAGAGATTTTTCAAGCATTCCGTGGTAATGACCAACCAATAAGAAATCAATATCTTCGTTATAAATAGACTCCATATTTTGAATGGCACTATCAATTCCTCTTAATGTATGTCCATGCATTGCAACCATATTAAAGCCAGCGATAGGAATGTGGATACAATCAGATTCCAGATCAAGATGTACTTCAACACGATCATTATTTGCCAAACATTCATTGATGTAATTACCAATAATATACTCAAAGTCTTCCGCACATAACTCAGAAGCTCTTGTTCCTATAGGTCGTGTTTGGCTATGATTGCTTCGACCTACGCAATAATATTCAATTTCAACATATTTGGATAATTCATTTAAGAAATGTGAAATGATTTTTGAAATATCAACAACTGCCTTAACAACGGCAGAATCATTTAATTTAACGTCAGTAAGACGTAAGATGCCCTGAATATCATCACCTAATGTGACAACTTTGAGCTTAGAAATACCAAGCCTATGTACCAGTGCGATAGTTTGAGATAATAATTTCTGAAATCTTTCAATGCAAATCTCTGGAGAATATTTATTATTAATACTTTCAAATACTGCATTGTAATGGATATCTGCGATAGAAAGCACATATCCTTTAGATTTATCTTCAACTCTCAGAGGTTTGAAGTCTGGGTTTGGTAGCATCTGAATTGCTTCAGCTACATATTCATTGAATAATTCAAAACGGCTTTCTTGACGAGAAATGCGATTTCTCTCTAAATTAACTGTCTGTAATTTCTGTCGTTCCTTACGAATTTTCTCATATAATAACTGATCTTCAGACTTTTCATCATTTTCAGATTTTTGCTTACTACGAAAATAAGCATCTCTAAATCTACCACCGAATGGAGTAGAAGAGGACTTGCGAATTGTATCACTTGCACATTGTACATGATATTTTTCTTTAATTTCCTGCCAGTCGATATCAACTACACCATCAAGTTTTGAGTCAATATCTGCACAGACAGCCTCATATGTTTCTGGAGTTAATCCGATTTTTGCTAATTCTTGTTCAAAATTAATGCTGATAAATCTTCACTCCAATCTATTCTTCATCAGAAAGTACGTTTAATTCCGGATCTTCATCAGTCTTTTCTTTCATCTGAAATTCACCATATTTTCCATCAAAGTCTTTTAATAAATCTTTAAAAGATACATTTCCTTCTTCTGTTTCAATAACTCCTTTTTTGATGTCTACATAACCTGCCGCCTTAACTGTGACAGTAGTAGATTTTTTATAAGATAAAGCTTTCGCCATATTCATTCTCCTTTGCTCTGTTAAATTATTTTTATGGTTTACAATTATTTTTTTGAAAAACCTCTACACACTTGACATAAAATGTGGTATAATGTATATAGAGGAATTTTAAACATTTTTACAAATAAAAATTAAATAATTTCGTCTACAATTCCAAGACGAGGCATCTCATCTCTATAATGAAATTTTCAAACTTGAATTTGCAATAATAACCCGTGTGCTTTTGCATTTCTCTTCAAGTTCAGAAGTTAATTTTTCTTTTAGTGTCAACTTTGCTTTTTCTGATCCGTGATGTAGTACAATTCGATTTGTATTAATGGAAGAGTAGTAGTCAAGAAGCTGATAGAATGGAGCATGTCCACTAAGAGATTTGAGTGAGAAACTTGCACATCTGCAAGTATATTGCTTATTATCTATAGAGATAGATTTAACATTTTTGTCTTTAAGTAATGCAGCCAAACTTCCTGGTGTACTGAATCCTACAAATAAAACAGTGGCATTAGGATTTGGAACTGCTTTCTTTAAATGATGTCTAATTCTACCATTATTACACATTCCAGACGTAGATAATATCACGCATGGTTCATTACTATGTACTAATGCTTTACTAGATTCTGCATCACGCACAAATACCAAGTTGTCCCAATTTAGGACTTCATCAAACAATTTTAATTCATCGCCAGATAAGATTTTACGATATTCGTTGAAAATATCAATTCCTAACGGTGTATCAATATATACTTTATAAGGGAAATCATAATCTTTCATGACCTGATAAATCATCGTTGTGAGAAATTGAAGCCTATGATTTGCGAATGTTGGGATAATGACTTGTCCATGCATTTCGCATACCTGTTGTGTGATAATAGAAAATAATTTTTCGATATCATTATTTCTTTCTTTTTGTCCAGTTTTTAAATCTGGGCGATCGCCATAAGTTGATTCCCCGATAACAAGATCTGCATGATCAATAGGAGTAAACTTATTGACATAATAATTATGTATTTTAGAATTTCCAATATCTCCTGTAACAAGAAGTGTTTTTCTACATTGTTTTGCTTTAAATAAAGCAGAACTTGTACACTGCCAGGTAGATGTCCGTTTGGAATAAGTTTAAATGCTAAAGTCTCATCAACAACAACCTTTTTCATAACTGGATATTCGGACATATGTCTTATAGATGTTTCTACGTCATCAATCGTATACAGAGGTTCATAATTTTTACCATGTTGGTTATTGATTAATTCAACATCTCTATCTATAATAAACGCAGAATCTTGAAGCATTCTATACATAATCTGTTTATTGTTTTCGGCAACAATAATTTTTGCAGAACAACCCTCTTTATACAATCTGGGAATTATCCCCAAATGATCTTGGTGGCTGTGATCTACAAAGATATAATCAATGTCTTTTGGCTTAAATTCTTTGAATCTTCTCTTATTTACAAGAAAATCATCGTATTTACTATTTGACTGATGTAAGCCAGCGTCAATCAAAATGTTGTGAGTATCTGTTTTTACATAAACCATAGAACCAGTAACATCCATGGCAGCAGGTTCATCTACAAATGATACTCTGATATTGTTTTGTTTTTTCTTCATAGAGAACACCTATCTTTCTCTATACTTCTTTAGAGCTTTCATTACGCTTCTTTTCTCACTTGCATAGTAAGTAGGATGTCCGGAATACGTCTGATGAATATCAGATTTGTCCTTGAATCCTTTTGAGCGAAGATAGAAAGCTTCATTTTTGGTTATCTTGATGATACAAGATCCCTCCATTTCTTAAAATATTTCCAGTGATGCTTGACGCTGCACATAGCAGTCGTCGTACATATTTACTGGATTTGGAAAGCTGCCGATCAGACTTGAACTGATAACCTGTCGCTTACAAGGCGACTGCTCTACCAATTGAGCTACGACAGCAGAAAGGAGTAGCGGATGAATTAATATCCACCCACTAGGTGCTAACAATGAAAAAATCTTTGTTGAAAAAAGAACTGACCACCAAACAGCTCTTTGATTGCACAGGTAGGATTTGAACCTACGTCTCCAGAACCAAATGGAACGAGCGAATTTACCAACTTTTCCACTGTGCAATATTGGTAAGGACATAAATGTCCCTACCAATAAAGGATACTATATGAAAAATAAAATGAAACCTAGAAAAATAGCAGAAGGTGGATTTGAACCACCGATCTTCAGGGCATGAACCTGACGAGATAACCAAACTTCTCCATTCTGCGACAGGGATAACTGGATTTGAACCAGTGAATACAGCAGTCAAAGTGCTGTGCCTTACCACTTGGCGATACCCCTTAAATGTATTTTAATTTTAAAGCAGGTCTTCACCTTACAGTCATTTGTGGAACAGTTTATTCTGCAACATAGTAGATAAGTCTGAGCTTCGAGGAGCGACCTCTAACTTCTTACCTAAGTCTAAAAAACCAGTTCTATGACATGATCAATACATGCAATGTCAACCCACCGTTCAGAATTAAGTTTTAGAATGTTTTTATAAATTTGAACTTACCCTTAACTGACTTGAGCGACATACCAGCGACTTTTCTTATACACTGTCTTTTGAACAGATTCACATCAAACTACATTATTTGGCTTTTCCACCTTTTACGTACCTGCCAGAGTACGCATTGAAGTGGATTATTCTCCACAGGAGCGTCTATTATTGTAGCGAAAAGTTCTGTGCGTTAACCAGACCAAAATGCTGCACAATATCCATTTGCTTGAGAGTTTCTCTCTTGTCCATATCAGATCACTCCGACATAAAAAGAGACACAAAGAACGTATCCGTACAATGTATCTCTCCAATTCGACATATGTGCCTAGAATATCTCTCGGACTCATGGCATTGAGTTTTATAACCGAGTTGCTTATGTTTAAAATACAAACTCTCGTAGAAGGATTTGAACCTCCGACATGATGGTTAACAGCCATCCGCTCTACCAGTTGAGCTATACGAGAATATAATTCCTACAGCTGGATTCGAACCAGCGACTTTCATCTAATGTTATCCTTGCTGTGATGACCCTCTGCCAACTGAGGTATATAGGAAAACTGACACGACAGGAATCGAACCTGCAACACCAACGTCCGTAGCGTTGTGCTCTGTCCAATTGAGCTACATGTCAATAACGAATATGTATTTGCCTCTCATACGTACACACTGGCGAGACAATACATATTTCTAAAAAGCAACAGTGTGTAAGTATTGCTTTTCTAGGGCGAACTGAAGTGATGAACTCCATCAGAATATCAGAAGAGGTATACATTCCAATATCCACCAACCATCAGGGTGTTCGCATATTTTTTGGTTAATCTATCGTATAGTTACTAACCTAATCATCCCTGTTGAGGGAATCGAACCCACTCGTGACCGAAGCCGCAAAATTTACAGTTTTGCCTGTCTCCTTAGCAGTATAAACAGGGATATTAGCCCACAAGTCCGAAGAACATTGTAGGACAAACATCACACCAACGAGAGTCGAACTCGTATTGCATCCGTGAAAGGGATGTGTCCTAAAACCATTTAGACGATGGTGCGATTTAGCGTACGGACTGGGCTACGACCCCAGGATACGCATATTCGTACGTATACAGGATTAGCAATCCTGCGCATTAAACCAGCTCTGCCACCCGTACATTCTGTATCTGTATTAATTTCAACAAAACTAACACAAATTTTAGTGAGCGATTCCTCCTCACTTTTGGCATACTTATCCATACAATAAGCGAAATATAACATTTCCAGAATATGCCATACACTTAATTGTGTAATTTTTGTAGACCACTCTATAAAAAGACACACATTCTTTGTGCGATCAAAACACCTTGGATTAGAGTATCGCAAGTTTCTACACGAGATCCACCTTGTACTTCGGCACCACTCTTTCAACGATTTGTGTTTTCTTTTATCAGCTAATAGCCTAAATCCACCGATCTTAGTCGGATCACTTCATTTCTTGTTGGGCACGCAAGGTGCAATGTTTTATAATATGGTAAATTACCATACACTTTCATCATCATCTTCATCATCATCTGAATTCAAAGACTCATATTTTTCTAATAATCTATCAAGATATTCATCAGCAATTTCTTGCATTTTTGTAAAATATCCAACAACATCCATAATGAATTCTAGTGGGAATCCGTGATCTCTTGTGTAGATTGATTTTGACTGCTCAATGTCGATCGTTTTGCCAATTTCCGTAAGAATCAAATGATATAAAGTTTTGCGTTCGATATCCATGAGATCACATAATTCTCTTATGCGTTTTCTATTTTTCAGATACCAAGTATTTGTTGCTTTTGGCAATTCGATATCACTCGTTGGCTGAACAACAATGGAAGAGGTTGCACTTGGCTGAGCTGCCACTACAGTATATGTACCAGTCTTGCGAAGAGATGGTAATACTTCAGAAGTTACCCATCTTTTGAACTTCTTAGCTGACTCTAACTTACTGCCAAAAATAAGAGAATAAATGCCAGATTCATTTATAAATGTAAGTCCTCTGTTTGGCACATTTTCTAACGTCGCAATTTGCGACTTTAGGATTTGCTGTTTATCTTCATCTTCAACATGCTTCCATAAAGCATCTCTAGTATTTGTATATCCAAGACATTCTGCGATATCTTTGCCAACAAACCAAGGTTCTCCATCAATTGTCAGAGTTCTCACATTTCCAAATTCCTCATTATTGAATGTTGTAATTGCTGTTGTATTCATAATAATTTTCTCCTTTAATATAATGTACAGATGGCATTTCGCCACCTGCCAGAATAATAAATGGAGGCTCGGTAATTATCCGAGAAAATATCCATTAGTCGGTGTACACTACTTGATGTGTACATAAGTTACCGACAAATAATTTGCGTATGCACTAAAAGGCGTCCAACACATTTGAAATCAGAGTTATATTGCTCCTGTAAATTCTATGGTAAATGTCTATACGCAAGCTCCAAACATACGAGCTTTATACCTCTGTGTTTTGCATGGCGTCCCATGCTCACCAAAATATCTTCATTGATGCCCTATAGGCGATATTTCTTACGTGTGATAAAATTAGCTTTTTGTTACTTTATCACATATACTTTACGGTACTTTTTGCCGAATCTCTTGACCTGTGAGTGAGAAGAGAAGTACATATCAATATGTTTTCCTCTTACTCCGCCACCAACGTCCTGAGCGATATACCAGTGTCCGTTGATTCTAACTTTAGTACCTAATTTAATTTTTCTCCTATCAACTGATATGGTTCTGCCTTGTTTCGCTCTGCGACCTGAAGCAGTTCGGTTTCCCCAACCGCCAGAACACGACCGACAACCGCAGTATGCAGTAATCTTATATGTTCCCAAACATTTGACTTTTTTATTTTTCGCAGAAACAGCAGTAGAAGTAGTGAATCCTCCGACCGCCAGTAGCATCGCCATAATTAATGTGATAATTGAAATTTTCTTTTTCATGATTTCTCCTTTGGTTGCTTTTCAGTTTCCTCTGGAGGTCTACTATATTAATAGAACAGTTGCAAGTCTCGGATACCATCTCTGATTTTTGTTTTTGATGACATAGACCTCGGAACTCACGGTGTGAAATTTCTTTAGCTGCAAACAGCGTGAGCATTTACACAAAGTGCAAATTGGTATTTTGAGAGTTTATCTGCTCTGATTAATCTTTCTTCCTATAGTTCCACTTAATGAAATCCTCGAACACCGCATAAACACTGGGCTTAAGAGGTGTTCGAAAATAAAAAGTCGACGATTTTTGCCCTTTTTTTACTAAAAATCTTTTTTAAATTCTATATTGTACAATAATACATCACATGTCTCATTATCAGATACTTGACATAATTTAATATTCGTAATGGTATTTGGGTTGTTTTTTTTATATAAATTGATTAAGTTCGAATAATAAAATAAAAATTCAAACAAATATTTTTTTGCCGTAGTCTTATCACGGTCAATATAACGTATTAAACAATATAAAGTATGTGGATTGATTTTGTATTTTAACAATGTTCGATATACGTTATTTTTTTCATTTACAAACAATGTGTGCTTTGCGCTGTATGAATAAGTATACTTATCTAATTCCATAATCTTTACTAATGTATCAAGTAAATTTTCTAAAATTTGTATAACGTTTTTTACTTGATCGTATTTAACAAGTTTTTTATTGAAATTTTTAGGTTTGAATAAATCAGATAATACCACCTTTTTTCTTTGCCGTCTTGCTGGACTAAAATCATCAATTGTTTCTTCGAGATAATCCATAGTGGTCTTACATGTTTTATAAATTACGTTCTTTTTGTCCTCGTAGCCTTTTATTTGAGAAATTACACCAAGAAAATGAGCTTGTTGCTTTAATCCAGTTTCTTTATCTAATTTAATGTGCCTATTTTGAATACGCTTAATTTCGGCTTTGGAATCAATTTCAAATTCTTTTTTTGCTTTATCAATTTCAATACAAGACATAACATCCAACTGGCAAATATCAAAATACAGTCTTCGAAAAACAGTGTCAGTATCATATAATTCTTGAATACTTTTTTCACTATTGTTGGCTTTATCCCACAGCTGGCTATTTAATTGTTGTGATAGATTAATAATTTCTCCAATCAAATTATTACTTGTACGAATGTCAAGGTCTGCTTGATCTTCTGGTGTAAAATATCGTTTAGCTTTTCTTGCATGAACATTCGATGTTGGAACTTTGAATACAGAATAATTTTTTTTGGCTGCATTCAACAAAATCTGATCATCTGTGATCAACATTTGATCTGAATCAAAATCGCATCCGCTTAACCGTTCTAAAATATTATCGTTAATTGAATTTAAGCAAACAATTTCATCAGTTAGATTAAAATAAGTATCAATTTCATTAACACGAGTATTCTTTGCCACAAGAATATTACCAATTGTGACATGTGGACTTCTACAACACAACAATTCCTGATCGTTTAAAAATCTAGTATTATATATTTCTCCTTTGTTTAAAGTCGAAATAGTTGGATTAAATTCACCAATAGAAGATTTCAACATTTCGATCGGATTTCCAAATAATACAGAATAATTACCGTTGACAAGTACATGCCCCTTTTTTAAATTTTTACGATATGCCTTTATCAACGATCTTTTGAAATTCAAAAATATTTCCGTACGTTCGAAATCTGGGCATATACTTAACATAGTATAAATAATGTCGTTCATATTTTTTGGATTTTCATCTTTCAATGCCTGACATTTAATATGATATTTAAAGACATCAATATCAGTGTTAAGTTTATTCATATAATCAAAAGATGGTTGTAAAAATTCTTCTACGTCATTTTTTGATAGTTGTAATGTATTTAATAATTGATAATGACACTGAACCATTTTCCCGTCAAAAAAATGCGTTTTTTTCTCATGTTTCACAACACCGAACATACTTGGCAAATTGTTTAGCCATTGCTCAATTGATCCAAATTTTAGATATTTGACGCTATTTGGAGTTGTGATCATTTTAATTTGAGATACATCAGTTGCAAGTGTAAAACCATTCAGTTGTGAAATATCCGTAATATCGTTATCTTCAAACCATTTTTGAATATTTGTATTAAAGCAACATGATTTAAAAAATTTATTTCTTAAAAGAAGCATTCCGTAACAAGAATATTCCTCCATAACAGATTTATCAATCAGACTCTGTCCATCCCAAATTGAGTTATGTATCTCAATAGTTTTTTCATTTGTATGAAGCCAGCCGTCATCACCAATCGTTGTCTCAATCACAGTATCATTAAAAACACTTTCATAATCATCAATGATTAAAATTGATTTTGGATCGATTTCAATAACATCAATGATACTACTTGTTGGAAGAGCAATATATGCTTCAAGGGCTGCGAGATCAATTTCTTCTCCATCTTTTACTTCAAGTCCACACAGTCCCCATTTTTGCATATGCTTTGATAAATTCTTTTCAATAAATAAACACTTGCCAACACGGCTACTTCCTGACGATCTTTTAAATCTTACATAATTTCTACCATCACATTTAAATCCATCTTTATATAAAATATTTCTTAAAGTGGCTACGTCAACAATGGTTTTATTAGTAGATGTTTTTAGAATATACATAATTTTATGAACAAAAGTTTCTTCATCGACTTCTTCTTTATAACAAAATTGTGGAGGCAAATTATTACACATAAGCCTTTTATCTATCCATCGATCTGTCCTGACACCTATGACTTCTCCAGTTAAAGTATCTTTACAAATACAATTTTTGAATTCATTTTTAGATAATTCGTATCCAAATTTCATATATGTATCAACTTTGATTCTGTTAAATTCTTTTACACTATAGTTAAATGTAACATTTATTACCATATTACTGTATTCTTTGGTATTGTCATGTTCATCGAAAAATGAAAAAACCTTTTTACCAATTCCAAAATTTTTCCCGTTACTGGCAACATAGTTTCTTAATTCAATTAAATCTAAACTGAAGTCATATGTGTTAATATATTTTCTCAAATTCGGTTTGAACCCATGATCCGTCTTTCTTAGAAGAGAGTACCCTTTCGCATTCTCTTCATTCTCAGAAATTTGATGATTTGAAATATACAAATCTTTTGCATCAATGCTTGGGATTTGTAATGGATTAGTATTAATATTTTTTGTCATTCATAACTCTCCTTTGTATTCTTTTCGATGAATCGGATTGGCATCTCATCAGATGTGTTAATTTTTTCGATTATACAATTTGACAGTTCATTTGCAACGTATTGCTTCCAATTGGTATTAGGTAAAGGTTGTTTCCATTGATATAAAAAAGTATTTGTAATTTTCAATAACCCATCTGGATTAAACAAATCACTAGAAATCAAAGGAATGTCTGCATGAAAAGTCATTTCATTGCTAATATTTTGAATCTGCGTATCAATTTCGTACCATGGCAAATATGGTTTCTGTGTTTTGATATCATAAATACAGTCATGGAGCACGTTATGTTTTACTTCAACATGCAAATAAATCATAAATGGCTCGACCACAATATTTGCTGTCCACAAATTGTTTGCCGATTTATTTAAATAATTCACAAGTTCTTCCAAAATATTATATATATGGTTTTCCATTAGATATAAAAATCTATCTTTGAAAATTTCCCATGCCTCACGAATTGAATCTCTAAATTCTTCAATGTTTACAATATGATTTTCTAAACGAATTTTACTTATAATAAATTTTTTGTATGTAAAAGAAATATTCACACCTCTTGTTGAAAATTCATCAATGTTAAGTTGTAATGAATGTGGTTCGCAATTAAATTTATTTTCATATACACGTAGTGTCTCAACGATATTTTTTACAGAAACAAGTAATTCCTCGTCTTTACTTATGTCTTTTTTTAGTCTTGATAATGATTCCCAAACACCATATCTTTGATCAATATCATCAAGACGTTGCAGTGCATATTCTATATGTTTTGTAATACGCACACGATCTGTATGAATGATTCTTGCGTCAATTAAGTCAGATGTAATTAACATATGGTCATTATTTTTATCAAAGAAAGATGTCTTTAATGATGCTGTAAAGTTCCAATTAGAAACTCGTATAGTACAAGGAAATTCGAATGTACACTTGATAAATTTACATTTATGATTTTTTAATGTTTGTAAAGTTTCAAAAACTTCGCCATAAAAAACTTTAATCTGAGATAAATATTCAATATCTCTTGAAGATAATTTAATCTTATCTCTTAATGGGTTATCGTCATCATAATTTCGAAACTTTAAAATTGTTGGGAAGTAGAATGAAGTATCATTTACTTTTATCAACATACTAAGAGATGTTATTAATTGATTTACTTCATTCTGAGTAATAAGTACATTAACATCTCGAAACATTTCATCAATCTGATCGGTTACTTTATCTGCCAATTCGATATTTTGATTTTGATGCACGGTTAAAATTGGTATATATCCTGTGTTTGCCATTCTATTCATCACCTTCGCTTTCTTCAAAAATCATGTCTGTCATCCGTTCTATTTCAGTTCTTGGTTTTCTGAAAGCGTCTTTATGTAAACTTTCTGCCTTGATCTGGCAATAAATATCTTCCGTAATCATTTCTCTGGTAGCAGCAGAACGACACATTCCTGCGCAAAACAGTACGGCACCGCCAATCAGAATCGTAGATAAAACTATCATTCTACTGCACCTCCACTGTATTTGATTTACCGCTTAGGTAATCGCCTGCACATTCAAGAAGCTTGTAGATAGTATCAGCAGATTCAATATGTATATCAAGATCGCCAGCTGTTTCAAGCTCAACTACCTTAGCCATCAGAGCAGTTCTAAGAGAATATCTCTTTGCCGTGATTTGTAAATCATCTTCAAACTGATGCCAGATTGGGAAATCTCCTGTCTCTTTGGCAATTGAAAGTGTCACTGTAAATGTTTCATCCTCTTTGCCGTTTTCATCATTATGTCGGGCAGTAGCTAAAATTTTATGCTTTCTGTGATTGATCGGAATCTCAATGGTTGTCCCAAGGCTTTTATAACTGCGCTGTGGACGATTCTTTTTCTTCATTGCCTTCTGTTCTGTGTATTTTTCTTTATTAAATTTTCTGGATTTCATTGAAAAGTCTCCTTATTTATGTATTTGTTTAGTTTAATTATTAATTTGTGTTTATTATGTATTTCAGTAATTCATGTTTACTGTTCTGGTATAATATTCTTCTCAATCTTTCGCCAATCGTTGGGAAGAGATACCTTGAAATAAATGCCACGGGCACTCGTGCTTTCTTTGACCATTTTGCATATCAACGTGTGCTTGTGAAACCGCAGCAATTCTTTTACTTGATACCATTTAAAACAATAATCAGTGCCACCTGATCGAATATTGCTTAAAATATCGTTGATGAAAATACGATAATACTGGTCATGCGTTGGCTTATAGACTACAGAATCTGTTGTACTATCTCTTGCTCGAATACCATCATTTCTTTTTAATCTTTTCTTTGAAGAAGGAGTAGTGCGTAGTCTCTGTGCTGCAAGTTTGACTGCGAACTGTTCTTGTGTAATGTTCTCAAATGAGATACGATCAGAAGTAGCCAATAAGTCTTTGAGTTCTGTATTTAATTGTTTTGTCATGAAAATTTGTTAGATCCTTTCGTTATGTATATTATTGTTTAGTTAATTTTTAATTTGTGTTTACTTGATTACTCACAATGCTGCCAACAAAGCGATTAATCAAGGTTTTCTAAATCAGAAGAAGCATTAGTTGCTTTCCCAAATTCTCCGTAAGGTTTTAACTGTAATTTAATTTCTTCGATTTCTTTTTTATAATCGTAATTGGAATCCAAGCGATATTCTTGAGTTCCGTCATATTTATATTTATTTGTAAAAGCAATTCGACTATATACAACTCTATCAGTGCCAGGAAGAGTTTTGAATAATTGCTCATGATAGATAATCCCTGCCTCATCAAGAACCTTAACACATTTTTCAATAGTAGTTCGATGTAATCCAAGTTCCTTTCCGATATCATCATATGTTTTCACATATGTTTCTGGTCTTTTCTTTCTATTTTTTTTCGAATTAAAATCTTCTGAAACTCGCATGATAATATTGTATCTTAGATATGCTAACACGAGTAATACATTCCATATTCTGGTATTATATGGCATTGAATTCGTCTTATGTAATCGGAGCAAGTATAAGAACTCGAAGTTATAAATTATACCGTAATGTTTCTTTTGTAGGAATAAATTTTCTTCAGTGTTTTCATTCGGAACATTATATAATGTAAGCTGCTTGATTGGTGATGCAACTTTTTTAACATAGCCTTTGTCTTTAATTAATTTCATAAATTTTTTAACTTGTTCATTGATGCCTGATGAGTTGTAATTCTGTGAAAAGCTCATTTGGCGCACGAGTAAATTTGTATTATAAAGAATCGGTGGTTTTTCTGGATTCCATTTTAACATCATATTGTTTGCTAACGCCATTTGAAATAATATTCTTTTTTCTCCAAACTCTGGATTGTAGATTAGAAAATGTGGAATAACATGAAAGTTCTGTCGTTTTCCTTCGGGTTTAATTTGTTTCATAAATAATTCTCCTTTGCTATCTTGGTTATTAACTTGTGTGTAGACAAAATCTCAGCATAAGTACAACAGGTGTTGATTTGATAGACACGTCTAAATAGCTAGACAAATAATTTTTAATCGCTCAACCGACAATATTAACTATAAGAGACGTGTTATCTATATAGGACATATTACCTATACAAAACACGGGAATATAAATATTCCCTACCTATTTTTTGTTTCGGTCGCTGACGCTTACTCAACGAAAAAATTCCGTGTTCGCTGACGCTCATCTCTTTTCTCTTTTGATCTTTCATCTGTCTTTTCTTTTTATCTGTGTTATCTGTCTTGACAATTGTATTGATCATCTTTTAATTTCTCCTTTCTTTGTTTGTCATCATGTAGATCATATATGATAATTGTTTTATATTTTCTTCTTGCAATACCTGTAATCTTTTTCTGTTTATCTCATTGTAGTACAACCACATATATGATCTTGAAGATCTTGGATATAATATCTCAGAATGATATTTCCAGTAATCATGAATTTTTATTGCAATTTCTTTTCTTGTATCTGCCAACATATATTCTTTAAAAGAATATTTACACAGATTACCATAATTGATTATCTGGCATATCATATCTGGTGTGATATCTGGTGGCAAATTGAAAGAGAGTTTTGTCTCTTCATTGCAATTATGTATAAAATCATTTGTATTCTTCACGGTATATATCCTTTCTTTCTTCATTTTCTTTTTAAGCATATTGGTATTTTAACATACTTTTTGCACCTTGTCAACGGGTGCAATGAGGGAAGTTAGTCATATTTTTATCTGGGTAGAATGTAATTTTCTTTATACTGGATTCTGTACATTTAGAAGAGCTTTTCGTGGGGGAATTTCCATTCTATTGGTAAATTGGTATTGTTGGTAGGGGAGAGGTGTAAAATTGATTTATGATCTCTCAGGTGCATTTTTTCATAGGAAATATCCTTGTACTTTTTCATGTACAATATATACTGGCGCAGATAATGGTCTTTCCAATGTAAAGTGTACCCCCTATGCGGTATGAGTGTGCGATATAGGTCATGTGTGCAATTACTTAGTGTACATTTTCAATGTTTAGATGAGAAATCGGGTACTAATTTCAATTTTATATGTTCTTGCGATAATTTGTTAGGGTAAGATAGTAGAATTGAAATTTGCTCTCTCAGAGTACATTTCTTAAAGGGTATAATGAAGAGATATTTTTGCCTTAGATCTAAGATGAATTGTGATAGATGTCTAATTTGAAAATCTGCTGCATGATGGTAGGTACTGCTTATCTGACATAACAGTGGCTACTACTTATATGTGATTCTCAATGTTTAGAAGAGTATATCCGTCAAATATAGATTTTGTGGTATGACATGGAGAGTTGTTAGGCTAGATAGGTAAAATTGATTTATGATCTGTAGAGTGCGATTTTTGATAGGGTTGAATGAGAGATAAATTTTTGCATAAAAATAATCCCTGCTTGCAAGGCTGAGTGTTTGATTGATAGATTGCTTGTGTTCACTATCTGTCACAAATCTGGTTGATAGCTCAAGGGATTCCATCTTATAAAATGTTTTGCCTTGCGAGGGATTGTTTTTATTGATACATGGAATACATTGAATGTTCTTGTTCAATGCCATATATATGATTATATCATGTAAGATATTTTATTGCAATGAGAGATTGTTAGTTGTAAAAAATATGCCCAGAGAAATTTCCCTGAGCATAAATTTTGATAATGCATTTGCAGATACATTATCTGGTGGTATCAACTTGAATCCCTTAATATCATTTTTGTGTCTGTTTTGGCATAGATGCCGAGGGTTGCCTAATCCCTCAATGGAAGTATAACATGATCTGCTTAGAAATGGAAGAGTGTAAGTGATATTACCTGCGGTAGCAATGTCGAGAAGGAACGCTGACGCTTATCCTGTCTCTTCTAAACTGCGCAATAAATTGCTTGTTTACTTGGGATGGGAGAGAAGAGGTAGTTGTTGTTTAAAATTAATTTTTCTCTTTATAATTACTGGACTTTCTGCTGATTTGCCTACAAAATTGGTGACACCCTGTTTGGGCGATCAAAAAAGTGAGGTCGTCAGGCATGGGTACAAAAATGAATTCTTGGTTTCTTAAGATGCGGTATGAAAACGTAGGATAGAAGAGAAGTTTGTAGTTGTGTTTTTGGAAATGAAAACTTGCAAAAAAGTGGTGTGCAAAAGGTCTGATTTTGGTCAAAATGGTAATAAAATTTGAGTGGCGTCGTCTGAAGCCAGTATTTATGAGGGTTTAAGTAGTGTGTTAGGTGTCAAAAAGTGAAAAATCTGTCATTTTGGGTAAGGTGTAATTATCAAAAGTGGCTTAAATAGGGAAGTTGAACGACGTCACTTACGACGTAATGTTTTTTTGATGAGATAGGAGAAAAGTAGTGAAAGTGTAGGAATAGTGGGGATTTTGATGGATTTAAGGAAAAAGGAAGAAATTGGGAGGAAGTGATTGAGAAATTGGAAAATAATGGATTAAAAAATGAGAGGGAGATATTTGGCGTGTTGAAGACATCAAGGCAAAAAGTATAAAAACTATATTGTGAAATATGTAAATATACCCCCTACATAGTATAGTTATAAATATATAAAAACTATGGTAAATACTGGATAAATCTATTTGAAATACTATAATTTTATCAAATAGATGTTGTAAATGATTGTAAATAATTTATAGACAGATCAGGATCAGGAGTGCAAATAATTTCCAACTATTTCCATATAGTATAGGATACTACGTTATATGGTTGTTCGATATAGTGTACAAACTGTACAATATTCTGTACGTGTCGTTATAGTCCGATATCGGACTACTGGTAAACGACCGTTTACACAACAGTTGTTGTTTATCATACACTTGTCTATTATCCAACACTTTTACATAATGTGTTGGATAGTCTATCCACGCCATCAATACAAAATAAAACTTCACGCCACACCACACTAGCAAAACAATATTTTCTTTATCACTCAAAAACCCACATATAACTCTAACCTATACAAAACCATCCACCCATAACTTTTATCTATATCACTTGACAACACCATAAAACAGTGCTACACTACTAAGCAAACAAGTGTTCGATGTTTGGCAGACTTCCAACACTTGCAATTACTACACAAATTAAAATATAAACTAAACATATTAATATATAGCAATCATACAAGATCGAGCTATCATACATATATAAACATAACACGATAGTATATCTCATACTACTACGCAAAACTAGATCCAAACTATGATAACTATACAAGTGTATATAATAGCATAACATAAAGCTATATACCATGCACCCTAAAGACACAATCAATAAATATACTACATATATATCACACTATACAAGAGTACACCTACGGCACAGATAACTATTATACACCAAACTATAAAAGATATACTTATACAATATATTTACAATGCTAGTTTGTTCGTGTTTCTTCTATAATATAAGATCATTCTTTGCATAGTTACATTCTAAAGCCTTTAAACGGCTGTATAAGTGTTTATAGGTGCATACGGCAGAGTAAACAGTATTATTGATCTTTGCTGGTATTATCTGTATCTATAAAACTATAGTCCAATTTGTAGCCTAAACCATTACATATTTTATTGACATCATCAAAACTTAACGACTTTTTGTTTTTTAGGATATTAGATAAATTAGCTGGGGAGATACCAATAGCCGTTGCAAGTTGTTTTTGTGTATAATTCTTTCTTAATTGCAATTCTTTAATGGTTGCGATTAATTGAGTATTATCTATATATATCATATATGTTTTACCTTCCTTTACTTTTTATATTATTAAGTGTATAAAAATAATTTTAAAAAAGATCAAATAAATACTTGACAAATCAAGTAAAAACTTGATATAATAATAACTGTCAAAAGGATACAAGATATAAATCAAGTATCTAATTGATATTATATCATAATTTGATTTTAAAACAAATCAAAAAATAAATCAAATAAATGCTTGACAAATCAAGTAAATACATGATATAATATAAACAAGTTAAGAGAGAGACATAAAAAACAAACCACATTGAGTTGTCGGTAGTTTTCAAAAAGCAATCAATTAACGATCACTTACAAACCAGCTCGAAAGGATGGCAAACAAAAGTAAATCTTAAAAATAAATAAAACGGTTGTACATGATGAAATGTACATAAGGATAATGAAAAAAGGCTTATAAGTGCTGGTAACACCTACAAGCCCATTAAGTATAAAATACTTAGTTCTAGACAATCTAAGTATAACATATCTTAAAAAGTTTTGTCAATTCTGATAAAACAAAATTCATTTTAAAGTGGCAGACACAATTCAATAGTTTTTTGTCTTGTATGATGATACAAGTTGAACCCTAGATAATATGCAAGTAATGTTGCAAGGGTTTAACGCAAAGACACTTGATGAGTAGAAGCCGTGTGGCAGAGTAGGGAATAAACCGTAATCAAAGGATTAACACATACAAGAAGCAAAAGACAACTTATATATTTGTAATATATAAGGGCAGACATAACAATGAACGGATCTAAACTTAAGGGTATCATTTTTTGATACTCTGTTTTTTTTGTAACAAATTGTAGCAACTCTTTTCTTGCTTTAGAGTAAAAAAAGCATGGTTGGAACTTAAACCATTTAATGGTTGTTAGTGCTGATTATAGCACCATGGCAAGTATATCATCTAGTAGGATATTTGTCTTTATAACCGAACGCAAACGGCTTGTACCTTAGTAGTTAGTAGGTTATATACAAATTATATGAACAGTGATCACTGTCTTGCATACCGCTTTAATCGGCATTATAGAACTATTAAAAAATCCAGCCTTGAAAAGCTGGTCGTAGTATTAAGGAGGTAAACAACTATGAATAAAAATTTTATGCCAATTGTTGAAAAAATCTGTTCTTTCCCACCTTCAGCACTAGATCGCACAGAAGAAGATGGTAAAGAACTGTTAAATCTTTGTAGAACATTGATGGACATGGTTAATATTCCATCAAATGCAGAAATCTATGAGATCCCTTTGATGAAAAACAATCAAGTTGTAATTTATTTCTTCTTAGAAAATGATGATGAGAAAGAGTATTGTCTTAATGCTGGTCATTGGTTAGATGATACAATTTCCATGGAGCTAGAAGCATATGGGAAAGAAACGCATGAATACGATATTGAAATGTATACAGCATTTGAATCTTTGCCATTAGATTATTTTGAGAATCATGAAAAAGAAAGTGAAAACACAAAAGTTGTAAGATTGTTTGAAAACAAATTAAACAATGAAGGATCTTTATTTTTAAGTCCTTCAGAAAAAAGAAATATCGGTAGAGTAGGTGTAAAAGCCTACTACGGTATGTTGGAAGTATATAAAGCATACAGCCCATATACAAGAAACGTGTATGGTGTTAACTTTACACAAAATGAGTATATAAAATTTATGTACTCTGAAAATAACATTGGCAATTGTGAACATTGCCCGGAGAATAACGGCGGTAAAGGTTTACACCCTTGCAATCAACCGAATTGTTGGGTATCTTGCCATTGTAACCAGTAAACCATAAAGGCACGATCTAAAAAGATTGTGTCTTTTTTATTTGTAACTATTTAAAATCCCGCTTTTATAACTTAATGTAAGTCGGGTATTTCAAGAAAGAAGGTATATTATTATGATGATGAATAAGACAAACGAAACAAAAGTAAGAAATCTTGTTGAAGGCTTCCTTGTGAAAAATGATGACATTGAATCATTTGAAGAATTCATGAAAGAATTTTACAAAGATCCCGACATGATGATTGATAATTTGAAATGGCGTGTTAATGGTGGCATTATGAAAGATGAAATACTTCCATGTGGCTACGTCAATGCTTGCAAACAGATTTTAGAAATTGTTAGATATTCAAATATGAATATTAAAGAAATTGAATCATTAACATATGATGAAGTAAAAAACATAGCACTTGATCATATGTCAATCAATGGACATGATTGTTTCTTTGTTGATTTAGGAAAATACTTTGGATATTCAGTTCTTATTTTTAAGAATAAAAAGCATATCTATTATGCTAATGATTATCAGTTACACCATCCAGCAACAAACATTTATCAATTAAAAGAAAACTACATAAAACATTTAAATGAATCACTATTTTTTGATAGTGATTTTTTGTTTCCAGTGTCAACATATGATGAATATCAACGTAAGAATAACTATCTTTTGAATTATTACTCACAAAGATATGATCATTTATCAATGTATTATTGTGGTTTTACACCCGACAAAAAGAAAGAAGCTGAATTCGAAAAACTAAAGAAAGAATATAAGTATTTTTCTACTGTTTGTTTCTGTTACTTTAAAAATGAGAACATAGTAACTAAGTTATTCAAATATAAACAGATCTTAGAAGATTCATTTTCAGAAATGAAAAAAACAGATGATGAATTCAGAAAAATGATCCGAAAAGAACTTGCCAATCATGAATTTTGTATTATGCAAGATCCAACTGATACATTGGGTAGTTTGGGATTAACCAGGGATGAATTATCTTATAATCAAGAAATGATCTTGCAAGAAGAAATGAAAAGAAATGTGGAAATGTATTATTAAAGAAAGAAGGTATTATCATGAATTATTATAGTTTAGATGGAATTCAGACAGAAATCAAAAGACAGATCGAAAGAACAAAGTGCTTAATTGAAAAATGGGAGAAAGTTACATATCCAACCAAAAAAGATGGTGCACCATTCAAAAATATGTCAAAAAATTTTGACGGTGCTACATATACCGCAAAAGATAATAGTGCAGAATTATCAATCTGTAGATGGTCTGAACTCAGCGGATATGAACATGATACTATTTTCTGCCATGAAACAAAATACGATCATGGACAATATACAACCATCCTTTATGACGTAAATCAGATTAAAGAAAAGATCAATAATAGGATTGACGATTTAAAAGACAATCTTGTTTCATTAGAAAAACAGTTAGAAGTATCTAAAAAAGCATATACAGAATTCCAGGAAGTATATGAAAATATGAGAAATCAGCTAAAAAAATTAAGTGGTTGTGAAAATGAAAAGTATGAAAATACTTTGTTCCATGCAATCTATGGAACTATTGTTAAACCATATTAGAGAAATAAAAGGAGTGTTTGAATTATGGAACAATATTTATATGCTGATGAATATGATGACAATGAGATTAAAATTCTAACGGTTGGGCAACTGTTAGAATTTTTTAATAAATCGGATGATAAAAAGAACGGTTCAAGTTTAGATGATTATATTAAAGACAATATAAGAATGGATCTTATTGAACCGTTTTGTCCACATAAAGAAGCAGAAACGGTTGTTTGTGATTTACAGCCATTAGCAAAACAGTATATCTTGCAAGAAGCTGAGAAGGTTTTTAATGGTATGCCGTGGGTAGATACTCAAGAAGAACTGGATAACGTGTATCATGAGAAAATCAAGAACTTATATGATACGGTTAATTTTTCAGAGTTTGTGGCATATTTATAGATTGAATATTATAGACAAGTCAAAACACGACTTGTCTATTGTGTTGAACTTATAAAGAAATAAAGTCCCGTAAAGGGCAGAAGGAAGGATATTATGACAAAATATAGAGTGATTTTCGGTTATTTTAGCGAACTTGTAGAAGTTGACGAACCTACAACGGATTATGGTGCAATCCTAGATCTTGCGATCGATCAACTAGAATCTGATGGAAATATGGGTGTATTTATTACAGATGAAGATATAGAACGTGATGGGATCACTGATGATGCATATATCACTGGTGGAAATCACGGACTCAACTTATATCATGGTGGTAACTTCATGATAGAAAGAGTTGACGAGTAAAGAAAGAAGGAAGGAAGAACAATGGAAAAAACACAATTACATAAACCAACTATAACAGATATAGCCGTTGCGATTGTAGGAATTGCAATGGCTATTATTACATTTATCAAGATCCCGCAAGCTTTTATATTAGAAGCGTTGTTGGTAATGATTACCGCTGTCTATATGCTTGCTTGCGTTGGATTTTTTGATGATGATACAGATACAGAATAAGAAAGAAGGTAAATGATTATGAATTTTGAAAAATATAGAGAACTTGACACAATTAAATTACATGGGATTTCTGCTGACATATTTCAAGAGAATGAACACGGAGAACTTATTGATCCTTTACGTGGAAAAGATGCAGACTGGTTAACGGGAAAATCCACATTGGCAAAAGCGGAAAATTTCAATTTTGAACAATTTGTTCTTAATGAAATCAATCAGCATTTTATTAACAATTTAGAAGCAAAAGATATTTGTATTTGTGGTAGTTGCTTTTCTTTTTGGAAACAAGAAGATGATGATGGTTTAGAAGATGATAATGGAAAATATTTTGTATCCTATGCCGTTAGTATCACAATTAATGGAAAATACATAGATGAAGAAGATTTATACGAACTATTTCCGAATTTTGAATATTAGGAAAGAAGGTAAACACACAATGAGAACAAAACAGAACAAAACAATCAAGATCCTATTAGCCGTAGCACTCATATTTACGGCTTTTTTAATCTTTGGAAATACTGTACACGCAAAGACAAAAAGAAGCACGTACAGAACGATAAACGGTATTTATAACAGTGACGGCACAATAGATACGGCAGATGGTTATTGTTGGAAAGTTCGCAAGGAATCGTATGCCTATCCAGGGACTACCGTTGTAACTGTAAAATTCAATACTCACGGCACTAGAAACAAGCTCGATGATAGTATTGCAAAGATCACAGCAAAGAATAAAAATATCCAGCTTGTAAACGATTATATACGTAGAAATTACGATCTAAACGCCTATAAGGTAAAGTATATCAGCACTGGAAAACTAACGCCTAAAATGATCCGTGAACGTGCCACACGGCATACAATTTATGTGGAAATTATTAAAAGTGTTTCTGCTGGTGGTAAGCATGGAACATATGGAAAAAACTACTACATTGCGTATAACAAGCGTGTACGCAAGGGCAAACACGTAACAAGTTATTGCATATGGAATCCTTGCAATAGCTACTGTGATGATGTAGAAGCCGTGGCAGACAATGGAAAAATCAGATAGAAAGAAGGTGTGGAAATTATGAAAGATTATAGAACGATTATTGATAGTGATACAGTAGAAATGTTTTGCACGACTTTAAATAATTACTTAGAAGATAGTTTTGAAAGTTGTATGCTGGATAACTATTTCTTTGATATTGGAAATAGTAACATGAGATGGGGCAGAGTCAAACTAAGAAAGTACGTGATGATCTTAGAAAAGGGCTTGAATGAATGGTCTAGTGTCAACGAACTGTACATGACAGACAGCTATGAGAAATATAAAGAACTCTATGATGCTTATTATAAGGATCGTGAAGAGTATGAGAAAGAAGAATTAGAAACGGCATAGAATAGGAGTGTTGGAAGATGAAAGAAAGAGAATTAAAGACGGCACAGAAGTTCGGCATTTTAAATAAATGTCAAGCATTGGAAAAAGAACTCTTACAAATTGACAGAGTTGAAAAGATAGAATTTGATCTTGATGGATTTTATAGCAACATATATCAAGTTATTATCTTAGCAACATACGATATTTCAATTACTTTAGAAAATTATTTTAAAGCACGGAAAGAAGTTGTAAACAATGTTGTCAAGGTTGCTGGAAATTATGGATTGACAAGAACAGAAGATTCTATCGAGGACTATGGAACGTCATTTTATTTTGTGTTTCGTTGTTCTAAAGAATGGAAAAATAAAGAAAATTAAAAAGCAAAGGAGTGTATATCAAATGGAAATTTTAAAGATGACAAGAACAAACATGGTAGTGATTCAGACAGTAGAAAAGGAACAACAAAACACTTTTGATATTGGAAAAATCAAAGTCGCAGCCTTGCCACCGATCGCAAAGAAAGATCTTATCGCAGAACTTAAAAGCAAAGGCTTCTGCGATGGAATGATCCATACGGCTATGCAATGTAGGTTGGAAGATCTGAACGGCTACGTGAACGTGTGGAAGTATGTAGCGTATATCTTAGCGGTAGAATTGATGGAAAGATTATAAAAGGGAGCTGGAAATATGGAAACTTCTTTTAAATTTGTAGATAGTGTAGGCAATATTTATTGGTATAAATTTAATTCAGTTGACGAAGCTCGTCATTTTGCATATGTTCATGGCTTATGTTTCTTAGGTAGTTAGCAATGGCATAGAAGGAAGGTGGAAATTATGATAACAAGAAATACATATCCCGATGGTAGAACGGAAATTTTCTGTAACACGCCTGATGAGTATAACGACTTATGCTGTGAGTACGATCTTGAAGATTGCGGTAACAGTGGAAAATACGTTGGATTTAGTTGGTCGCACGATGATAAGAACAATGTAGATGTCTATTATAAGTAGAAAGTAGGTGGAAAGAATGAGTCGCAGAACGACAATGACAGCATTAGCGTGCCACGTAGAACGAAAGTATAATACTTTATACTTCACAGAAAATCCTCCGAACGCTGGAATTGATGATAGCTTGCATGGATATAGATATTTCTTATTATATAAGAATACGTTCGGAATTTTTCGGAAATATAGAACGCAAGAAGAAGCAATTAACGGCATGACGGAAATTTTAAGAGAAGATCCAACTAATCTATTCAATTTCTCTATGTGTCGTGCATAGCTTATTACATAGCCAATTAAAGGCTTTTACTGTCTGTAATGAAGCAGACTACACCTTAACGGAAATACTGGACTATTGAAGCTAATAGTTACTTTAAATGAACGGAATGACTGTACTACTGATTGCTAGTAGTGACGTATTGGAACGGAAAAACGGTGGCGTATGGTAGATAAAAGAGTGCTTTTATCGGGCGGTTTAATTCCGCCCTCGCTACTTTTCACGATGGAAATTATCGTGTATAATAAACGAGAACAGTTAACTTAAAATCTGATCTTAAGATCAGTCGCCAAAGAAAGGAATAGTGAAAAATATGATTCTAGAGTTTAGAAGAGTTCCAGATATGGATAAGAATTTTACGAAATTGACTTATCGTGGATACACAATGCCATTAAAGAAAGGTCGTTGGTATTATGGACAAGATCTTGAAACTGGAAATCTTTGTGTCACGAATGGTTTTGAATGTGGTGGACGTACTCAAATATTTATTCAGTATGAGAAAGGGAAAAAATATACAGAAGAATGGCTGAATTTGTATGATGATAACGGAAATCAGCAAATAACAATCGCAGAACCAGATTTAACTAATATCATGACAGATATTAAGGATAATATATCTCATAGTATGGATATTGATGATTGGTGTATGGGAAATGGATATGATGCAGAATATCTTAGACAAACCAAAAAAGAAAACCTTGAAGCATTGGAAAAAGATTATCAATATTATTTATACATGGGTTGGAAGTATCCTTACTTTGTAAGAAAAATTGCAGAAAAATGTATGGGGAAGAATATTTAATTAGCTATTGTTTATAGCTTAACGGAAAATTTAATACAAGAACAAAGTAATCTAGGAAGATGCAGAAATGTATCTTCCTTTTTTTAATGGAAAGAAACGAGGTAAGAACGAATGAAAGTTAGTAAAGAAGAGTACGAAAGATTAGATTTTGAGGACTTTGTGGAAAAATTAAAACCACAATATGACACATTATGTAGCTTAGAAGATATGAAAAATGCTTGCGTTGATGCAGTTAACGTGATGGAAGTTAGCCTTGCAATCCATATATTGGAACCGATTGAGGAGTACGGTGTATGGTATTACGACTACGATAGAGAAAAGGGTATGCAGTATGTACCGCAACCACTGTCACAGAAAGAAGATCTTGTAAAGGCTGGATACTTAGAATTAGTTGGATAATAAAATGCAGATTTAATTACTTTAAAATAATTAAAAAAGTTATTGACGAGCAATTAAAAAAGTGATATTATATCATTGTAAGGAGTGAGAGAAATGGCAAGAAAACCAATGTCGATCCAAATCGAAGAAACCTTACAAGAAAGTTTTAAGCTGAAATGCAAGTGTAATTCATTAAAATATAGTGATGTTGCAGAAGCATTATTGCAGTCGTATGTTGATGGGAAAATTGACGTTCGAGTAGAAATGAAATACACTGTAACGCCTAAAACCTTGTAAAACAAAAAAGGTGGCAAGCTGGAACTTACCACCAAAGAATGTGTAAGATATCTTCCACGAATGGAAAGATATATACCCAATCCGAACAAATTGAGTATATATCAAATTATCAATTCTTTCAAGTGGAAATATTCATTTTCACATATTCCAATTTGTTTTAATAGCACATTGAGAATTGAATATCTTGTATTTAGTAGGTACCTGAGAACGGAAGCTACGAAAAGCCGAAACATCTAAAAGCTGTGAAGTATACAAGAGTGATGGAAATTATATTTTTACAGAAAGGACTTAGATAAGATGGAAACAAACAGTATTAAGATCGGAGAAAATGATTTACAAGTCAAAGAATGGAATGGGCAGAGAGTTGTTACATTCAAAGATATTGACAGAGTTCATCAAAGACCTGACGGAACGGCAGGGAGAAACTTTAGAAAGAATAGAAATCATTTAATTGAGAACGAGGATTACTTTAAAGTTTGTCCCGACGAAATTCGTCGACACAACATCATGTATGTGTCAGAAAGATTACATCAAGATATTGTGCTTTTAACAGAAAGTGGTTATCTGTTAATCGTGAAATCATTTACGGATGATCTTGCATGGGATGTGCAACGGAAATTAGTTAATACATATTTTAAGTTCAAAGAAACAATGGAAAACTTACAGCCTGTTGAGAATGGAATGGTTTTATCAACTGGAAAATTTGAAGAAGCTGTAGAGAGTATTGTATCTTGTGCAGACACATTCAAATCTATGATTGATTATTCAACGATCAATTATAAGCAACAGCAGATTTTGCTTAAGACAGCCAGAATGAGAGTTGCGGATCTTTTAGGTGGTGCTAAATCACCTGAGTATAAGGAAAAGAGCCGAACATATTTTAAAAACTTATGGCAGAACTTTTGTTATAAGTTTGGATGTGGTTCTTATAAAGACCTTAATCCGCAATATATGGTTGGTGGAATTGCAGAGTTATGGATTTTACAATGGGAATATAAAGAACATAAGTAGAATCGGAAACAATTAAATAAAAATACTTAGAAAGCGATATCTATTATAGGTATCGCTTTTTGAGTTAAAAGAAAAGTTTTATCACATGAATAGGAGCGGAAATTATGGATATCGAACTTACAAAAATGGATTATATAAACTTTCCTATGGATAAACAATGTTATTCTAATGGAATGTATAATTTTTGGTTCATTAATAAAGACGTTGCACAAACATTAATCGGTAGATCGATTACCGATAACGAGTTTATGTATGAATGTTGTAACAATGTTCGTCATTTAACAAGCAATTGTGAATGCATGAATGTTTATGGAGAAGGTGTCTTATGTAATGGAAATACAGGGTTTTTAGACCGTGAATCATTAGGTTTGATTATATGTAGATTACAAAATATTTATGATAATTATTACAAATATTTTGAAAAATTCATGAATCAACAGTTCGATATATTTGTTCACAATTGTCGGAAATTTGCAACAGAGCATGATTCGAATACGGTAAGACCTATAACTAAAAAGACACCAGCAGTTGCGAAAAATCCAAAAGGATATATCTACGTTATGAAAAATTGTGGATATTATAAGATTGGAAAAGCACAGATAGGAAGTAGTAGGTTCGGAGAATATACAAAACTTCCAGAAGAACCAGAATATGTAATCAAGGTTATTGTCGGAAATTATAATAAAGTTGAAACAGCATTGCATGAACGATATAAAAACAAGCGATTAAGAGATGGTGGTTGTGAATGGTTTGAATTGGAAGATTCAGACATAGAAGAAATTAGAGATTTTGTTAACCAATATGTTGTAGAGGAGTGATTAGTTATGGGAGACAATGAAGTAAAAAGAATCGCAAACATCTTATTTAATATGTCTTTAGGAATGGACTATGACACGTTTGTAGATGATTATAAAGAAGATATGGAAATGTTGACTGAAAGCATTGGAAAATTATCTAAGGCAGATGATCCACTGTATTATGTGTTACAGAATGTTGCAGGCAACAACGAAGAAATGGAAAATAAGCTTGTCAATGCAGATGGATCTATTAACTAATTAAATGTCAATTTTATTAAAATAATATTGTGTAAAAAGTGTGTAAAATATTATTGACAGTGTGTAGATATTGTGTATAATATAAGTAAGTAAAGGAGACAATACAATGAAGCAGAAAGATTTAATCAAGAAGCTCAAAGCAGGCGGATTTGTCTTTGACAGACATGGCGGTAACCATGATATCTACATCAAAGGAAACAAAGTTGAATCAGTTCCACGGCACAAGGAAGTTGATGAAAGACTTGCTAAAGAGATTCTAAGAAGGAACGGGCTGTTATAATACAGCCTGCCCTTGGAAAATCTTGTTTGCAATCATATATAAGAATAGAGGTGAAAATATGAAAGCAGTATATCCTGTACTATTTACAAAAACCGATGACGGAAAATATTTAATTGAGGCACCAGATTTAAATGTATTAACGGAAGGAAAAGATATGTCGGATGCTATTAAAATGGCACGAGACGCAATGGAATTAACTTGTGTTTCTATGGAAGATAGAGAGGTGGAAATTCCTAAACCAACAAATATTACAGATATCGATATTGCGAAAAGCACATTTTTTGATGAAGGAGAAACTATTATTTCATTGGTTGATATTGATTCAACAGAATATCGAAGAAAAATTGATACAAAATCTGTAAGAAGAAATGTTGCATTACCTAGTTGGTTAAATTATGAAGCAGAACATTCTGGAATTAATGTTTCTAAAGTGTTACAAGATGCACTTATTCAAGTATTGAATGTTACTGATAGACCAAATTATAATAAATAATATATATAAAAACGATTAATTTATTGTCAATAGGCACTTTTAATAGTGCCTATTTTTTAGCAAAGGAGAGTAAATTATGCCATTGGTTTTATTATTAATAATTATATTTATCGTTCCAGAGGACACTTTGGAATATATGTTAGGAGCTATTTTAGGTGGTGGTTATGGAATTTTAATGGTTATAGCATTTGTTGCTATTCTGTATGGGATTTATAAGTTCTTTTCCGATCTTTGGAATGGAAGATAGAACGGAAATTATTTAAGAAAGCAGATTGTATATGGAAGGAGTTGTAGGTATGAATAAATTTAAACACTACGGAAAAGATGTATGGAGACAGGCGTTCACGGAAAAAACATGGGTAGAAGAATTAAAGAAAAGCGGGCTGGAATATACAACACTTCCAGACATTGAACATGAAGTGTATAAATACACTAAAGATGGAAATGAAAGATATGCTTTAGTTTATTATCCAGACATCCCCGAAGATGCTTTACAGGAAGTGTATATAATAGAAAAGATTCCTGATGATCTGAGCTGGGATAATATCATAGAGGACTACAGACAGCAGAGCAGAGGTTACGAGCCAATGAAGCTGCCAACACGGGCAAGATTGCTATACGATGAAGCCGATCATAGAGCTTATGAATGGGAAAGGGAAGAGAATCCAGAGCGTTTTACTGATTGGCGGAACTTACAAGCTGGGCATAGCGATCCAAAACAATTTAGATTGGCTCTTATGTCACTTGGAACAAGTATCGAAGAACTAAGGGAAATGGATCATTCTGATACACCAGAAATTGATGAACTAGAATTAGAGTGAATACAAATTAATATAGGTAACTAGGACACTTATGGAAAATTCCAGAGTGTCTTTTTTAATACAAATTTTTACTACATAAGAAAGGTGGAATTAATTATGAATTTAAACGAAATGGAAATTCCTTGCGATCCAATTTTGGACAAAGCAAAGAGGGATGAACTGGTGCAGAACACAGAGCTTTTAAAACAGGTTACAATCAAGCCGATCCCGTGGCTTCCTGGACGAGATTATATTACTACAGAACAGGTAGCACGATTCTTTGATGGAGACGTTGACGAGGTTAAGCGGTTGTGTACGAAGTATCGCAAAGAGTTTTTAGACGATGGAATGGAAGTTAAGACAGTGCAAGAGATCATTGACGGTCAGAACGCAACAACGGAAAAACAGAAGGGAAGAATCATGGTAACGTATCCGAACGGATTAAATATCTCATTCGGCTATAAAGGTGCTAAGGTGTTTACTCTTAAATGTTTAATCCGACTTTCACTACTGATGGAAACTTCAAGCCTTGCTGAGAACGTAAGACATTATGTTTTTATTAATGACTACATCACGATGGAAGAACGAAGAGAACAAGAACAGGTAGAGGCAGGTGTGCAGCTTGTTGACACAACGGAAATTTTAGGCAGACGAATTGATCTGTATAGAAGTATTGAAGATCCGTTATTCTTAGCAAGAGATGTTGCAGAATGGATTGATTACAGTAAACGTCCTGATGGAAGTTATAGAACGGATAAAATGTTACAGACGATTGATTCAGAAGAAAAATATAAGACCAAAATCTTAACCGCTAATAATGTTAGCGGGTCAAATTTAGGTCAGATTGATTCTACTGGAAAGACCATCAATCCATTTTGGTTTCTCACAGAAGATGGACTTTATGAAGTGTGTATGCAGTCACGTAAACCGATTGCCAAGCAGATGAAGAAGCAGATCAAAGAATACCTTAGAAACATCCGTAAGACAGGCGGTGCAGTTGACTTTGGAAAAGAATCACAGTTTATTGAACACTATTTCCCATCATTCTCTGAAGATGTCAAGCTTGCAATGGTAACGGATCTGAGAACACAAAACAAAGAACTCAAAGAAGAAAATCAGAAATTGCAGAATGATAATAAGCTATTAGCAGCGGAAATTTTAACGTGGGATGATCGAAACAAGATGAACGCTGGGATTAGGAAGTTAGCTGCGGTTACAGGAACACAATTCCCTGTTATGTGGAACGAGCTGTATAAGAACTTACAGTATAAATATCAGATTGATGTTAAGAAACGTGGCAAGAAACCATTTCTACAGTGGATTCAGGAGCATGAATGGGATAAGGTATTAAAAGTCTTTTGTGCAATGTGCGAGGCAAGAAACTTATCTCCAACGGATATGTTTCAGCAGACAGCACCAGTGGAAAATTTATATGATAATGAAGATGAGGATGATGAAGTATGGAATTAGAACAAGTTGTTCATTTCTTTGAACAGTTCTGCGGAATATCTTTTGTATTATATGTGATTATTTTCTTGACGTGGATTTTATTAAGAAAAATTGACCATGAATATAATCAAGTATATTTAAAGAAGTATATAGGCATATCAGAAGAAATATTAGAGGCTATTATGAAGCCTATGAAAGTAGTTACGACATTATGGGTTATCGTAGCTTTCGGAATGCTTATTTATCAACTGATTTAATTCCATATAATAATTTTGGCAAAGAACCGAACGGAAGGTTCTTTTTATTTTACGGGAATATTTGACGAGAACAGATTTGGCAGGTCGGTTCTTTGTCAAATTTATTATACACAAACTAATGATTAACTAAGCATATAATTGTTAATAGATAAGGTGTTGATTACATAGAGAACTAATAGGAATAGAATAGGTTTCTATTAGGATTGGCACACTAATAGTTGGAATTAAATGTTGATTTTATTCCTATTGGTTTACGGAATACAGTTATACAAAAATAATGAGTGTAGAGAAAAATAAGACAGTTTAGAAAGGAAGATGAAGAATGAACCTACAGTTAGTAAAAACGGAAAATTTTAACGATTTATCGTGTGATTTTTATAGTTCTGAGGACGATATTTGGATGACAAGAAATCAAATTGGAGAAGCACTGGAATATGCAGATCCAAGAAAAGCAATCCAAAATATTCACGACAAGAACAAGGCTCGGTTTATTGGAAAATCAAGTGTCCTCAAAACGAGGACGGTTGATGGAAGGAATAGGGAAACAGTTGTATATAATGAGTTGGGAGTATTTGAAATATGTAGATTAAGTCGTCAGCCAAAAGCAGATGCCTTTATGGACTGGGCATGGAATGTTATCAAAGCTTATCGTCATGGAAAATTAAGAACAGGAACTTCTGTGACAACAGTAGAACAGTTTCTTACAGAGCAGACAGAACTTATGAAGCAGATGGAAAGAAACAATGAGCGTCTGTACAAGGTTACTATTAAAGGATTTAATCAGTTGGCTGACATTGTTAAAGAGATGAAAGCCGAACGGAAAGAATTGTTTAAGCAGATTGGAAAGCCTACGAAAGATGTTCCAGTAGTAGATACGGAAAGCGTTATTGCAGAATACAAACTTAATGAATGGAAATCTAATGTCTACTCTATCATTGATGATATTCTAAAAGAATCTGACGAACTAGGAACCACTACTAGAGATATTCTTAGAGAGGCATACAGGTATCTTACTAACACATATGGGATTGTGTGGGAACAGGATCGAAAAGAATACAAAGAGAAGTATAATATTGGAGAAAGAGGTAATGTCCCAACAATTGACCTTTGCTATGATAAATACCCTGATCTGCTAGTTAATTCATTGGAAAAACTTCTGCGACAGTTCAGAAAAGAAAATGCACAGCCTGATTGGGAAGAAATGAAGATCAAGATTACCAATTATGCTAATCATATTGGAAATAAGTCTAAAGGTGGAACGTCTGTTTATCGGAAAATCTACACTAAGATGACAGAGAATGGAGTTAACTGGGATGAATATGCTCATGGATTGTCTAAATCTCAGCTTATTAAAACAAATGCAACTTTATATAACAGATTTTATGAAGCTGCTGTGGAAATTATTTCAGAAGATTAAGGAGTGTGATATAATTATGAAACAAACGCAAAAGGGGTTGTCTTGAAATGAATAAATTGGAAAAGCGAAAAGAAGAAGCTAAAGAATATAGGAAATTAGTTGATAAATGTTTAGCTTTAATGGATAAATATGCTGGAGTAACATTTGGAATTCCTGTATGGGTAGACCGTGGTTCACACACATTAGAGTTCAAAAAGAATGGAACTGATGAATGGAGACTTTTAACAAAAGAAGAAGTGTCTAATATTATTGAAAAATATGAGATATTAGATTCTGTAGCAGTAAAGATTACAAAAGAAACTAATATGGGATATTGAAATAAAACAAATATTTGATCAGAAGGAGTGAGAGTAAATGGAAGATAGATATATGTATGAAGATATGAGCAAAATTTTAAAAGATAGACAGATTGGAGATTTTAAATTGTCTCATTTTACAATAAGCAACCAGGATGGATACGCCATGTGTCATGGAATTGCACCAGGAGATTATGTGAGATTAGAACATAGAGGAAGTGTCTTAATGTCTAATACACCAATGGAAAAAAGAACTAATGAAGATTTTGTAACAAACGCTCACGGGAAAGTTTTTATTGGTGGACTTGGAATTGGTTTGATTCTACTTGCGATTCAAGATGATCCAATGGTAGATAAAATCATTGTAGTGGAAAAGAATCAGGAAGTTATTGATTTGGTAGCAAGTCAGTTGCCATTGAGTGATAAGGTGGAAATCATCTGTGCAGATGTGTATGATTATATTCCAGAAGAATTATATAATACGATTTATATGGATATTTGGAGCTTTATTAACGAAGGTGTTTGTTACGATGAAATGTATCCACTCATGGATAAATACGAACAGTATTTAGATGTTAATGATGAAGATAGATATATTGATTGCTGGTGTAGATATGAGGCAGAGCATGGTATTAGAATTTAGAAATTGAGGTGGTGGAAATGATTAAGATTTTTAAAGATATGAGTGATAGCGACTTAAAATCTATTTGGGAAAAATATGTTAGGGCTAAAGAAGTTGGAAAAACCTGTGAAAGCTTTAGAGAATATGCGAGAAAGTGGAAAAATGAACTTTATTCAGAAGACACTTTGCAATTCTCAGGGCTTGTAATCGCAGTGGAACAACAATTTTTTGAAGAAATAGCGAAAAGATATTTTGAAAAGGAATGATGTAAAATGGAAATATTAACATTGAAGGGCAATGGAAAATCTAAATTTCTCAGTGATTTTATTGATAGTTCTCGATCAGAAAAATGCTTTGTAATCACATTTGAAGATGAAAACATTTCTCGCAGTCTGTTTTCAAGATGTGATAATTTTATTTTAGATGATTCGCAGAGTATTAAAGAGGAAATGGAAAAATATTTAGGAATTGTTGAAAATTGGAGTGACAAACTGGAATATTTAATAATATATAGTATAGATAAATCCGAAAAAGATATGATCAATTGTGATGTATATTATTTATTAAATCAGATTAAAGATCAACCGTTCTTTAAAGAGCTAACTTGCATTGTAGCTTGTAAAGAATAAAGTAATTAAAAAGGAGTGATTAAAATGGAAAAATCTAAGGCATATACACCAGAAAAACCATATATGTGTGTTTACGAAACAAAAGAAGATGGAATTGGTTATGCGACATTTGACAACGAAGAGGCTTTAATGGAATTGTTAAATGAGTGCAGAGAAAACGGAGATAAGATTTTAGATGCCTGCAAGGTTGAGGATCGTTATGAATTCAAAGATGGAAAATTTGAGTCTAAATATCAAAGAATGTATGAATATGCAGTCATTAAAGCGATCAAAGATAAGCATAAGGAATTATGTAATAAATTAAGAAAAGTAATTAATGAAAGGATCGCTATAGAAGAAAAACTAGCAGATACAAACATGCCGTATCAAAAATATATGCATTTATTGCGTGAGAAAGAGGATATTGAAAAAAAAGAAGAAAAGTTAAGTCAGAGGAAACAAATCGTAAGAGATATGTTAGATGTCTGCTATGAAGCGGTATGGGAATGTGATGATCATATAGATAAAATGAAACTTTGATAGAAAGGAAGTTGGATAAATGAGAGAAAATGCCAGCAAAGAAGGAGATTATATAATATCAGAAGATGTTCTTGGAACATCATATAAACACCCATCATTTGGAATGTTATCATTTAGCCGTACTCATGGTGGACATAGTAATTTATTTGGTAGTAGTATTCAGCATAATGATACAATTCATATGGTGTTGAGAGAAGGAAAGGTCATTAGAGGATTAAATGATGATTGGTATGTTGGAGAAGATGAGATTCTGGAAGTAGAAATGTCGCAATCACAATTTGCGGAATTAATTACTTCTATGAATGTTGGAACAGGTACTCCATGTACTATTAAATATTTACGTGGTAAAGGACGTATTAACGAAGCGGATTTTATCAATAAAAGACAGCAGATAACAAATGAATTTAAAGAGTCTATGAACAAGCGTATGAGCGATGCAAAAGAATTTTATGATGAAGTCAAGGAGCTTTTTACTACGAAGAAATCTATTGGAAAAGGCGATCGAGAAATGATTCTGAGAAGACTTGCCAACGTGACTCAAGGTATGGAATCTAGTTCAAAATTTATTTTTGATCAATTCCAAAATCAGATAGACAAAACAATTACAGAAGCTAAAGGTGAAATCGAAGCCTTTGCCCAGAATAAAATTAATGCAATTGCTCAACAGGCTTTAGTAGAACAGAAAGAAGATATTTTAAAATTAGAGAATCCTGTTGATGTAAATCATATGGAACTTGATGAAGAATAAAACGAAAATTTGATAGGTGGTGGTACGAATGGTGGATTTGAATGATCACAAATGTACGTTTGGATATACAGATGATGAACTGTTGGAGCAGGGAAAGTTAGACATTCAGGTAAGATCACATGGAATAAGAGACGATAGAACTTTTTTAGAACAATATATAGTCTTGGAAGAAATCGGCAAGCGATGGATTCGAGAACATGAAAATATGAAGAAAGAAAATATCGTGAGTAATCAGTTCAAAAGCTGGAGCGATGATAAGTTGTTGAAATTTTATAAGGAACGAAAAGAAATTTATAATGGAAATTTCCCTATCTCGTATATTAATATGTTAGCGGAAATTTCTGATCGTTGGATTAAACAGAATGAAATTAAAGAGATAGAATTAGAAGAAGGTGCTAAATGAGAAAACCAATAACAAAATGTCCGCACTGCGGAAGTGATCGTGGAATGGCTGTTAGGTTTAAAGCTACTGGAACCGATATATATAGTTTTGATGGACATTTTCAAGATGAAGAAATTATTGAATGCTGTACATATAATAAATGTATGACATGCTGTGACTGTGGTAAACGTATAATGAGTTATGATGAATTTATGACACATTATGCAATTGATGAATTAACAGGTAAGCATTTAAAACAGTGAAAGGAGAATTTTATCTCCATATATAGAGGGGAGTGATGCCATGAGTAACACAGGATGGATCAAACTCCATCGGAAAATTACAGATCATTGGCTATGGGAAGACAAACCATTTGCCAGAGGACAAGCAATGATTGACTTACTTATTCTCGCAGGTTATAATAATCAACCTAAGTATGTTGATGGAAACTTAGAAACAGTCGAGCGAGGATCGATGGTTACTTCGATCAGAAGATTGTGTGATCGATGGGGGTGGAGTAATTCAAAGGTTATCAAATTTTTAAAGACACTGGAAAACGACAGTATCATACATGTAAAAAGCGACACTAAAAAGACGGTCATAACCATAGTAAATTACAGTGTTTACCAAGGTTTTGTAGACGAACAAGCTACACAGAAACGACACCAAAACGACGCAGAAGCGACACATAAAAAGAAAGTAAAGAATAATAATAAATATAATAATAATAATATAAAGCGATTCACACCGCCTGATTGCGAGCAAGTCTCCAGATATTGCCAGCAGAGACACAATGGAATTGATCCAGAAGAGTTTGTGGATTATTACACAGCCAAAGACTGGATGATGGGTAATAGCAAAATGCAAGACTGGAAGGCAGCAGTACGAAACTGGGAACGTAATCAAGCTAAGAAGAACGCTAAACAAAAGCCAAAGGTAACGAACCTTGCACACTTGGAATGTGATCGTGATTATGATTTTGGTGCGTTGGAAAGACAGTTGTTTGAGAAGCAGATGACAGGATAAACCTGTATGACGGATGATGATAATTGCAAACTGAATAATGGCAATTTTGAGAAGCTTATGGGCTTCTTTTTATTTTGCCTAAATTTAGAGAATAGGAGTGAGAATTATGGAATTAATCGAAGTAGAAATTAGACCAGAAGTACGTGAACAGTGCAATAATTAGAGAGGAGAGATTATCATGGCAGCAACACAGTTTGAAGTTATTGAAACAGTAAACAATAATAACGCAGAAGAATCTGAAACAAAGATTAAAAGACGTAAGGATGGAAGTCCTAAATGGACTCGATCTAACAAACAGAAAGGCATATCATCTTTAGTGTATCCGATTAAGGACAGAGAAAAATTTGCAGCCTTTAATGTATATTTTAGAGATCAGATTGATAAATCATATACAGAGTACAAACGATATGTAGCTGCTAGAAATAATCTTTTGGTTGCAGTTGGAAATAATACAGCGTATCGTATTTCTGATATTGTTAGACTAAAATGGGGCGATTTATTAGACGATAAGACTCGTAAACAGGAAAAGAAAACAAAGAAGTTCCGAACTGTATACTTTAACGATTTAGTGACTGAAGCAGTGGATATTTTCTTTGAAGCTGTTGCAGGAACTAAATATGATGTCAAGATTGATGGCAAAGTGCCAATGGATGATTATGTTTTCGGAACATGTAAGTCTGGATCAGGACACATGACTGAAGCAAATGCCTTGGATTTTGTTAAAAAAGGTGCTAAAGCAGTTGGAATTGAGGACAATATTGGTACGCATACATTACGAAAGAACTTTGTATACTGGACACTTGTCGATCATAAGGATGATCAGAATGTATTGTATACACTTATGCGATTATTGAACCATAGTAGCCCTGCAATGACGTTTTTATATGCTACAATTACAGAAGAGGAAACTCATGTATTATTTGATGATATTGCTCAGACATACAAGGATATTATCAGCGGAGCATTTAATGGATTAAGGGAAAATGTTGTTAACGTGAGCTATGATAGGGTGATGGAGATTATCAAGTTTGCTTATAAGACAGGTAAAGATGATGCAGATAAAGATAATGGAGTGCATGAGGATAATATGCAAGCATTAAAAGAATTACTGGAAGGAGTTATTGTATGATATTTGTAACAGGCGACACACATGGGGATTGGATGACTCGATTAAACAGTCATTCTTTCCCAGAAGGAGTAGAGTTAACTAAAGATGATTACGTGATCATTTGCGGAGATTTTGGATTGTGGCATGACACAAAAGAAGAACGACATAATCTGGAATGGTTGGACAACAAACCATTTACTACTTTGTTTGTATGTGGGAACCATGAAAATTATGATCGGCTGTACGAATATCCTGTAGAAGAATGGAATGGAGGAAAGATTCATAAGATTCGTGATTCTATCTTCCATCTCATGCGAGGACAGGTATTTGATATTCAAGGCAAGAAATTCTTTACGTTTGGCGGAGCAAGTTCCCATGATGTTCAGGATGGAATTTTAGAACAAGACGATCCAAGAATTAATGAATGGTACAGAGATTACGACAAAATGTTTAGGATCAATCATACGTCATGGTGGAAAGAAGAGCTTCCTTCAGAGGAGGAAATGACAGAAGGTATGATGAATCTGAAGCAGAATGGATTGCAAGTGGATTATATAATTACACATAGTCCATACGCATCTGTATTATGTCAAATGGATCAAGGATCAGGAGTGTATAAAACAGATATATTGACGGATTATTTGCAAGAGATTAAAGAATCTGTTGAATATAAAAAGTGGTTCTTTGGACATATGCATGTGAACCAGAACTTTCCAGGAGATAATGCGATTGCAATTTACGAACAAATTATTAGGATTTTATAGGAGAATTTTGTATGAAGATAAATACGATTAGACAAAATAAGGAAGAAAAGAAAGTAAACCAGAATCTTATGTGGATTTCAGCAGAGATTCCACCGCTAAAACCAGATAATGCATCACGTTATATGAGATATAAAACATATCCTGTTATCGTGGATTACCAATATAATGATGGATGTGTGGACGAAGTGCTTGATTTCTGTGACTATGATTTTGAAGAAAAGAAATGGAAACTGGATAATCCTCATAAAGTTAGACAGTATTTCCCGCTTCCAAGCAAGCACAAAGTAAAGTATTCGAACAAAAAGAGAACGTTTGTTCGAAAAATATCTTGATTTTGTTCTATAGTAGCATTATAATAAGAAATGTAGAAATTCTTTGTTCACAATAAAAATTAACTTTCTTTCTTGCACCTATTGACAGGGTGCAAAAAGTATGGTATATTTAATTCATGAAAATAAAAAATGCAACTGGGGAAAGTTGAGGGACGTAAAATGAACGGATATACTAACAAAGAAAGAAAAGGAAACGATAACAGAAAAAGAAAAGAATATGTATATGGCAAATATCAAAATCCTCAAGTTTGGGGAATATATTTTGCAGATTTGCCGAAAATTGAAGGTAGTCATATCTTGCATGGGAAAAGACCAGTCATCGTATATTCTAATAATATTTGTAATAATACGAGCACAGAGATTAACGTGTATCCAATTACAAAAAAATTAAGAAACTGGATACCGACACATGTAACCATTTATCCAAATACCAGTAATGGATTAAAAATGGTATCACAGGTGTATTTAGAGCAAGGAAGAACAATTCCAAAGAATAATCTTTTAGAGTATTGGGGAAGAATATCTGATCTATCTTTAATGTTAAAAATAGGACATGGCATTTTAATACAAAACGGCATGTTATCGTACATAAATGCAATGGCATCCTAGAAATGGAGAATATTATGAATAATAAAGAATTGATACAAAATTATATAGATTCTCATGTATCAGAATCACGTCGCCCAACATGGAATTGGTTATTAGATTCTGATATTGCGGACGACAATGAATCTGGGTTAACGTATGCACCAGGTACAATACAAGAGGCTATATTATCAGATACTAGAGGTAAAAAAACCAAAAGTATGAATTCTATTAAAAAAAGATATGACCAGCTCGTCAAACTATATACTTATGCATATGAACAAAATTACATTAAATATAATCCATTTGTTAATGATAAATTTATAAACTTGCAATTAGCAGTTGATATATATTTTTCAAATAGAGTTAATGTTAATTATGTTACACCAGATAAAATAAATGCGTTTATTTCGAATCTGATGTCGTGCAATGCATCAGCCGACACCAAATTGAATACTAGATTTCACATTGTGAGTTTATATAATGGGATAAATGGAAAGGAGTTAAGAAATCTAAAATTCTCAGATATTAATCAAAATGATTTAACAATTTTTGGGAAACCAGTCTCCAAAGATTTTATCGAGACATTGAATGAATATAAATTGAAAATGGGAGATACGAATATATATGATGATTTTGTATTAATACCACGAAAAAAATGTAATAATATAGAAGAATATCAAGCAGAGCAAAAGAGGATATATACTAATGTACAGTCTCAATTAGAATTAACTGGTAACACTTTATCTTATGAAAAATTGACAACCATTGATGTTATTAATTCTGGTTTTATACAATATTTAAAATCTAAAATGGATATCAAGGCAATTGCAGATTTGTATTATATTAAATCAAAAGAAGGAATCGCACGATCTGTAATCGCACGTCAATTTAGTGAAATTGCAATTAAATTTTATTATAATTATTATATATCATATAGATTAAAAAAGAAACAATTTAGTGATCGTCAAACTGTAATTGGTAAAACTATTGGTTATTTATATAAAGATGAGGACTATAAGAATTATCGTGTACATCAAATCATGGCAGAATAAAGGAAGGTATATGTATGGACAATCAAATATTAGAAATGTTAGCAGCGAATCAATCAAATCAAATGCATATTGATGTACTTGATTTACACTCATCAGAAATGTCATCGTGGTTTCTGAGTGAATATAAGATTCGAGCAGATGATAGAAAGATGAAGATCTATGGCAAAGATAAAGATCTTTCATATCATTGGATCGAATTTATTCAAGATGAGAATTTGTTCTCTCATATTAGGCAGGACGACATATTTGACATAATCAAATGCCTGCAATTTACATACAAAGAGAGATACAATGTTGGAATAAAAATACAGACAATAAAAAAGAAAGCAGAAGTCTTTGGTAAAACTTCTACTTTCACACAAATTGAAAATTCTAACTAAACAAATAATAAATAACAAAAAAAGATTTTTTTGAATCTACCGTGTTGGCAGCACGATAGAAAATCGAATTTGATATTTAGAATTGTTTAATCTGAAAGGATAATAATATCCTTAAAATCATTATAACAATTCTAAACATGTTCGTCAACATGAAAATTTTTCCAAAAAACTACAATTAAATACAGGAGTGATGTATGAAATACATAATTACGAATGGAGAGTTCTATGTGAAAAGAGATCATGCAAGAAATAAATACGTTCGTGATAATCGTAAGTCTGAAGCTACTCAGTTTACATCCAAGCAAGCAAAGCACATTTTAGGCTTGAAGCATAAATATACGTGGATGAAAGACGGATTTCATGCCAGAGAAATTGAGCTAGGTAAAGTTGGAAAACCTATGGAATCTAGCGAAATAATGCGTAAAGGTAATGGAAATTGCTTTATGGACTGGGAATGTGATAATACATTGATCGACAACATAGAGACTGAGGAAAGAGCTATAGTAGGGCTTTTAGCATATGACTCAGATCAATTAGGAGAAAAGAAGTTTGAGTTAGAACAGGCATTATCATATGCCGATTCTGCAAGAAGTGATATTCTTCATGCAATTGAGTTTAAAAAGATTGATGCTGCGAAACGTGCCGTGATTGTTGGGTATCTTAAAACCTTACAAGAATTGCATAGAAAGATCAAGAATTGTATTCGATACATAGAAGTGATGCAGAATTGCATGGATAATCAGAAAGACATATGTACTTTGAAGAAAGAATTAAAAGATGCAGAGCATAAACCTTATGTCGGCAGAACAAATTATTATGAGCTGATCCAGAATATAATCGGGTAGAGTTTCTTCCTTATTATATATGATGACTCGCACAGGCATTTGTGCAAAATTAAAATGTAAATATTATGCTAGAAAGGAGATAAACTCCAGTACCGCCTTGGTACTCGAGATGGGTACGCAGGTATTGAGTGTCGATGAATGTCGATACCATGAAAAATGTAAAGTAACAAATTGATACATTAGACAGGAGAATTATATGGATGAAAATAAAACGGGCGTTTGGATACAAAACAGTATGAATGGCAAAATAATTAAATATAATCCACGAGATGGTATGGCACCATTTAATGTAGGAGATGTTGTTGAAGTAGAGAATGATGATGTATATGCGATGTTTAAAATTGAAACAGTAGAATTCAAAGGAAATCTTCCAATAACCGAAACTTATATGATAAAGCCACATGGAAAGGTTTCTAAAACAATACAACCTAGGCAATATGCTACATTTGATGATGCTGAGCCGATTGAAATGGATGTGTATAGAGATGGTAGAGTAAATATTATTGTTCCATATTGGTATGAAAAAGTGCGATATAGACTACAAAGTATAAAGTCGACTGAAGCAACCATTATAATCAGAAGAATCACAAGAAAAGAAACAATGGATGAGGATCTTAAGATTAAGATAGGTACGATTCCTGCTGACCAAATAAAGGTTAACACGTTAATCATACCGTCACTCTCAGAAAGAAGAGTGTCTGCTCTGTCACACTATCAACAAAAACCAATTACTGCAACGTCAGAACCAATAAAGAATGAGGCTGGTGAGCTTTCAACCACAGGGAAATCGTGGATGATACATGACGACCGTGGGTTGAGTCCTTATGCACCAACACATATTGATTGGAATGGTGAAATGAGTGCAACTTTAACATTTGCGCCAGAAAAATTGGATGAAATCATGAGTGAACTTACAGGAAACGAAGAGGAGAAAGATATGAATACAGAAAAATTAAAAGACAAAATCAAAAAAGTTATTTATGTAGACAAAGAGATGACAGTTAGGGAACCTGTTTTAGATAGTAATGGTAAGCCACTCGAAAGAGGTGGTAAACCAGTAACTAAGGCTAAATTTTACAGAGGTATGGTTAAGGTGGTTTGGAACTGTGGTACTGAAACTGTTGCTTATACAAGCAGATTCGACAGATTTAACAGAGAAGAAGGTTTCAAGACTTGTGTATTAAAATACCTGTTTGGTAACGCAGGCGCCCATGATGCTGTTGACTTCTGGACAAACAAATATGTGAAATATCCAAGTAGCTGCATTGAAGTGACAGAAAATTTATGCAAACTGGAAGAGATCATCGAGAATGATAAGCACAGAGAAGAGGAACGCAAAGGTTTACCTCATGCAAAATTCTTAAGAAGAACGGTGGATCGTTTAGTACCTAGCTTTTTAGATGACAAATTACATTATGCACCAGAAGATGAAAAGCTTGCTAATGAATTTAAGAAATTAGCAAAGAAATATTTTCCAGAACTTAAATGTATGGAAATTTATATTAATGATAGAAAACAGGAAGACGTTTTCGTAGCAATTAAATAACAAAATGAAAAGGAGATAAATTATGTGCACACCAATGAATGAAAACTGGAGCAATTTTTTAAACAAATTGTCAGAGCGTTTAAATAAAATGCTCGATTATGTAGAGAAAAACAATTCTACATTGTATGAAACCGATATTGATAAAGATGAACTTTGGGAAGTATATCTGAGTAGTTTTCCCGAAGGAACTAACAAGATGTATCGCAAGCGAAGAGAATACGATTGTGGTCATTGCCGAAACTTTATTAAAACAATCGGTGGAGCTGTGGCAATTGTTGATGGCAAGATTCATACTATCTGGGAGATCGACACTGAGGATGCCGTATTTCAGCCAGTAGTTGATGCTCTGAGAACATATGTAGAATCTAAACCAATCAAAGATATTTGGAGACATTTTACAAATACAGTTGGTACAAAAACCACAAATGAGTATACAGAAAATAAGCAGATTATTAAATGGACTCATATGTATACACCGATTCCAGAGAGATTACTAGAGAGAAAATCCGATATTCCTACAGCAAAAGCAAAAGTCAGAGATCGAAAGAATGTGTTTAAAAGATCACTCGATGAGATTACAGAAGAAGCTGTTGATACCGTATTAGAACTGATCGCTTCAAATACTCTTTACAGAGGACAGGAATGGGAAAGAGTCTTAAAAGACTTTAGAAAATATCAGCGAGAATATGATGCTTTGTCTGATGAAGAAAAAGATACATACGCATGGGCAAAAGCAATGACTATCGGAGATGTAATTGGTCGTATTAGAAACCATAGTATTGGTACATTGCTTGTGAATATCAGCGAAGGTATGGATTTAGATAATGCAGTAAAAGCTTATGAAAATGTTGTAGCTCCTGCAAATTACAAACGACCAAAGGCAATTTTTACGAAGAAAATGCTTGAAGATGCAAAGAAAACTGTAACCGATTTAGGATATATGGATTCATTGCAGCGTAGATTTGCAAGACTTGACGATATTACAGTAAACAATATTCTGTTTTGTAATCGTGATGCAGCACCACGTATCCAGGGCGGCTTAGATATTTTTGATGAAATGAGCAAGGAAGTCGCTGTAAATCCTAAGAAATTCTCTAAAGTAGAAGAGATCAGTGCAGAGAAATTTGTATCAAATGTTCTTCCAAGCGCAAAAGAATTAGAAGTTCTGTTTGAAAATCGACATAAGAAGAATATGGTTTCACTGATCGCACCTGTAAACAAAGATGCCAAGAATATGATGAAATGGGGTAATCCTTTTAGTTGGGCATACTCAGGAAATATGACAGATAGCGAGATGAAAGAAAGAGTTAAGAACGCAGGCGGAGCAGTTGATGGTGTCCTAAGATTTTCAATTCAGTGGAACGCAGGAAAAGATTGGAATAGAGATGATTTTGATGCACATTGTAAAACACCTTGTCAGCATATTTTCTTTAACCATATGGTTGATCATAAAACACGAGGTAGACTTGATGTTGATGTGATTAATCCAGTAAAAGGCGAACCTGCCGTAGAGAATATCACATGGGCAGATAAATCCAAGATGGTTGATGGAGATTATGAATTTTTCGTACACAATTATTGTCATAGCAACGGTACATCAGGATTTACAGCAGAGATTGAATTTGATGGTCAGATTTACGAATTTGAATATGATAAACCTTTAAGACAGGGACAGAACGTACCAGTGGCTACAGTTACATTAAAAGATGGAGTATTCACAATCAAAGAGAAACTTCCATCAACAACATCTTCAAGAGAAATCTGGGGAATCAATACAAATCAGTTTGTGCCAGTAACAGTAATGTGTTATTCACCTAACTATTGGGACGAGCAGACAGGTATTGGACATAAACATTATCTGTTTATGTTAAACGGATGTGTAAATGAAGATACTCCAAATGGATTCTTCAATGAGTTTTTGAAGCAGGAATTAGTACAGCACAAGAGAGTATTCGAGGCTTTAGGAAGCAAGATGCATGTCGCAGATGATCCAAACCAGTTATCAGGAATTGGCTTCAGTTCTACAAAACGAGATGATGTGATCGTTAAAGTCAAGGGTGCAACAGAAAGAGTTCTTAAAATTAAATTTTAATATAAAAAGGAGATTAAATTATGACAACAGAAAAGTTATTCGAAATGGCAACAAGAAGCAAATTGAGATTCCCATCAACAAAGGGAGAATTATCCGTAGAAGATTTATGGGATTTATCTGATAAAGATTTAGACGTGGTTTATAAAAATCTGAAAGATCAGGAAGTTAAATCTTCAGAAGAAAGTCTGTTGGATGATGCAAATGTTGATCCAAAATTAACGGCTGCGATTGGTATTGTGAAGTATATCTTTACAACAAAACGTAATGAGAGACTTGCTGAGAAGGAACGTATTAATAAGAAACTGACACAGAGAAAATATATTGATGCTCTTTCCAAGAAACAGGATGAGGCTATTGAGAAGATGTCAGAAGCAGAATTACGTGCAATGATTGATTCGTTAGAAGATTAAGATAATACACCTTCCCGTCAAATTTGACGGGTGGGTGCTTAAAGAAAGGAGACTGGAATGATTTATAAATTAGAATTAGGCGACTGGTCGGAAGATGGGCATAAAATATCAGAAAGTTTTTTATTTGATTGTAACTATGATATTCATAAAATTCGACAAGCGTATAAAGACAGTTGTAAAAAGCTAGGAGTAGCTTTTAATTACAATGAAGATTATACGGGTCTAGGTCTTGGTTATAGAAGTGAGAGACTGATTTGGACAGAGTATCAAGAATCAGAAATGAGCGAAACAGCATTTGAAATTTTAAATAATTCTGGGTGTTTTAAAGAGGTTGATTTCTATAAAGAAGATGGCGTGTATTATATTGAAGAAAGGAAAGATTGTGCAAAACTTATTATGAATTTTATCGCACTGTCTATGCCTGAAGATTTTCGATATAAGCTTGTCCAAGAGCCAAAAGTTGAATCGATTAATAGTTGGAATGATGAACTGAGACAGCACTTTGGGTATGGATTATTTGATTAATAAAACAGTAATTTAATGGAAGGAGAAAACAATGGACGTTAATAAATTATTGGTTGTCGTCGATATGCAGAATGATTTCATCGACGGAAGCCTTGGAACCAAAGAAGCACAGGAAATTGTTCCCAAAGTAATTGAGAAAATTAAAAATTTTGATGGCATTATTGTTACAACAATGGACACACATGATGAAGATTATCTTTCCACACAGGAAGGAAAGAATCTTCCAGTGAAACATTGCATTTGCGGAGAAGATGGATGGCATTTAAATGAAGAAGTTAGAAAGGCATTATTATCGTCAGAGATGTTTTGTCGCAATGACAAGCAAGAAAATGCTATTTGGCTTCTTGAGAACTATTGTAAAGAAACATTTGGGTCATTAGAACTTATGGACGATTGTTCTGATGAATTCGGTGAAGATGGTCGGTCTCATCCAGAAGATGTTGAAATTACCTTAATTGGTCTTTGTACAGATATTTGTGTAATCTCAAATGCAATGTTGCTAAAAGCAGCGTTGCCAGAAGCAAAGATTGTCGTAGATGCATCTTGTTGTGCGGGTGTGACACCAGAAAGTCATAAGAACGCACTTGAAGCAATGAAGATGTGTCAGATTGAAGTAATTAATGAGTAAAGGAGTAATAAAAGATGATTAGTATTGGTGGAATACCAGTTGTTCCAGAAGCTTTTCCAGATGGAACACAGAAAATTGATTTACCGTTAGGAGCGATGCATCGAGAGATTATAGAAAATAAGACGGTATATATTACATGGTTGTATGAATCAGACAAAGAGTTATTTTCGTTATATTGTATCTCAGAAAGTATTAGAGAGAATTTCCCACATCTGCAACAGGCGTTAATGATGCCATATATACCAAATGCAAGATTTGACAGAGTCAAAGATTCATGTGAATGCTTTACATTAAAATATTTTGCGGAAATTATTAATGGTCTGGATTTTGTAAGAGTGATTGTAACTGATCCACATTCCGATGTATCTACTGCACTGATTAATCATGTAGAAGTAATCCGTGGAGCATCATATATCACACAAACTTGTAGCAAAGTCCTTAAAATAGAGCCATCAAGAAATCTCGTAATTTATTTCCCAGATAGCGGATCACTAAAAAGATATTCTGAATTTGTATCAGATGATTATCCGATTGTCTATGGAATTAAAAATCGTGATTGGAAGACAGGAGAAATTCTTGGTATTGAGATTCATGGGGATACAGGTAAATTAGATGAAAATACAGCAATTCTTATGATTGATGATATTTGTAGTAAAGGTGGTACATTCTATTATGGATCAAAAGAATTAAATAAATATGGTTGTAAAGATATGTATTTATATGTTACGCACTGCGAAAATACAATTCTTGATGGCGAATTATTAAAGGAAGATAGTTTGTTTAAAAAAGTGTATACGACACGTAGTATTTTTACAAAAGAGCATGAGAAAGTTGAGGTGTTAGATTTATGAAACAGACAAACCCAATGTTATTAATTGATTTTTACAAAGCAGTTCATGCTGAAATGTTACCAAAAGGTATTACAAAATCTGTTTCTTATTTTACTCCACGTATGAGCAGAGTAAAACGATGGAATGAAGTAGCCATGTTTGGATTACAAGGATTCATTAAAAAGTATTTGGTCGATTATTTTAATGAGTATTTTTTCTTTGAATATAGAAACAAAGCAATTGGTACTTATAAGACAGTAATGGATGCAGCTCTTGGAGAAGGTACATATGGATTACAGAAAATCGAAGATTTATATGATCTTGGCTATCTTCCAATTGAGATTAAGGCTCTTCCTGAAGGAACTTTAGTACCAATGCATGTGCCGATGTTTAGTATTGAGAATACTCACAAAGATTTTGCATGGTTACCACAGGCATTAGAAAGTTTAATTTCAGCAGAAATGTGGCATCCGATGATCGCTGCAACTGTTGGACATACATACAGACAGATTGTTAACAAGTTCTATGACATGACTTGTGATGACGATATTCCAAAATCTAAAGCATTAGGGGCTTTCGATTTTCGTGGCGAAGAATGTTTACAGTCTGCGGTTAAAGCAGGGGCAGGATGGTGTTTATCATTCTTAAATACTGCAACAGTTCCAACAATTCCGTATTTAGAGAGAAATTATAACTGTGATTGTACGAAAGAGCCAGTTGCTTTTGGTAGTCCGTCTACTGAGCATTCGGTTATGTGCAGTAATTATGCGATTGACGGAGATGAAGAGACACTGATTAAAAGATTGCTAACAGAGATTTACCCAAATACAAGCTTCTCCGCAGTGTTAGATTCTTATGATTATTGGAATGTTGTAGAGAATATTCTTCCAAAACTCAAGAATGAGATCATGAATCACAATGGATGTTTCCTTGTAAGAGGGGATTCAGGAGATTGTGTAGATGTAGTAACCAGAACAGTATTCAAGTTATGGGAAGAGTTTGGCGGAACTACGAATAGTAAAGGATATAAAGTATTAGATCCTCATGTAAAAGCAATTTATGGAGACTCAATTACAGTGCAGAGATGTGAGCAGATTTATGACATCTTAGAGAAGAATGGATTCGCAGCAAACAATGTCGCACTTGGCGTCGGATCATTCTCATTCCAGTGTATTGAAGAAAATGGAGTTTTGAAACCATTTACAAGAGATACATTTAGCAGTTGTATTAAAGCAACGTATTGTGAGATTGATGGCAAACCATATCCAATTTTCAAGAATCCAAAAGATGGCGGATTTAAGAAATCTCAGAGAGGTTTATGTCATGTCTATACAGGATTAGACGGTAAATTGACATTTAAAGATGGATATACTTCAGAAAATCTTCCAATGAATAATCTGCTTGAGACAGTATTTAGAGATGGCAAATTGGTAAAAGAACAGTCATTACAGGAAATTAGAAGAGTTTTAAACGAAGGAGAATTTTAAGAGAGGAGATATAAAACATGAGTTTTAATGCAGCAGAAACCAAAGACAGATTAGTGCAGTGGATCAGAGATTGGTTTGAAATTAATGGTAAAGGATGTAATGCCATTGTAGGAATTTCAGGAGGTAAAGATTCATCAGTTGTCGCTGCCTTATGTGTCGAAGCACTAGGTAAAGATCGAGTTATTGGTGTTATGATGCCACAGGGAGATCAGTCAGACATTGAATATTCAAGAATGTTATGTGATCACTTAAGAATTGACAACTATACGGTTAATATCTACGAGCCATGTTTAAGTATCAAGCATGAAGTATCAAGCGTATTAAATGGTAAATGGAGTAAGCAGAGTGCTACTAATTTACCTGCTCGTATCCGTATGGCTACATTATATGCTTTTGCACAGAGTATGAATGGAAGGGTCAGTTGTAATTGCAATTTATCCGAAGATTGGGTTGGATATGCGACTTATGGCGGAGATGGATTTGGATCATTTGCTCCACTTGCCGATCTGACTGTGACAGAAGTTAAAGCAATTGGTAGAGTTCTGGGACTTCCAACAGAGTTAATCGAAAAAACTCCTACTGATGGGTTATGTGGAAAGACAGATGAAGATAATCTTGGATTTACATACGAAGTGTTGGATGAATATATCAGAACAGGTGAATGCAAGGATAAAGCAGTGAGACAGATCATTGATGAAATGCATGAGAAGAATGTATTTAAACTTGCTCCAATGCCTAAATTTATATCTGGCATGTGGATCGAGGCAGGAATGGAGTTGGATGATTAAACATGAAAGTTAAAGCAAAATGGGCAGGTCGTGGTTTTGCACTCTGTATTGGGGAATGGAAGCTTTATGTTGATGGCAAAGATGCTACAGATAAGATTCCAGAAGACTTACGCACAGAATCTATGAATACATATAAAAAATATGAACGATGGTATTTTAAGGGTTGGGATGTAGAATGGGAATCATATTATGACGGACTAAAGCAAGATGAATGGATTGAGTCTAATAAATATTGGTTAGATGAAATCACAACAGATATTGAAATTCAACGTCAAATTTTCAAAGCAATTAATGAACAAGATTTTCGCCCTAACTCATGTGGTGGGTGTATTTAGTAACTAGGTTATAACATCTATATATGATGTTGTGATAAATAAATACAATCTATCTGTTAAACTCAAAAACAAAGAAAGTAGAGGAATTTTATAGATGTTGATGTTTTTATTTAGAGGATTATTATTGATTGGTACTGCCGTACTGATTGGAGTTGGATGCTATGATTTTCAGGAAGAAAATTTTAAGCCATCCAAAAAAATGTTATATGCTTTAATCCCATTCGTATTATGGGTACTTACATTATGTATTGTATATGTACCGTCTAATAACGTAGGAATTCGTTGGTCAGCATTCAGTGGAACTAGCAGCAAGACATTAAATGAAGGAATTACATTCAAGAGTCCAATTGATAAGGTATTTCTTATTCCAACTACTGTAGAAGAGAGATCAATTAAGAATGTAAATGTTCAGACCAAAGATGCACAGTTTGTAAAAGCTGAGGTAAATGTCAAGTTTCGTGTTAACCAGAAAGATGCATTTAAGGTATACAAGAGATACACAACACTTGACAACTTAAAGCAGAATATTATTAGCAACTATGCACAGAAGAGTATTGAAACAGTTGTTACTCAGTACAATGTGATTGATACTCTTGGTGCTAAGAAAAATGAAATCTACGCCTTAGCTACAAAAGATTTACAGAATATGCTTAAAGATGAGGGTGTTGAGCTTGTGCAGCTGACTATCAAAGACATGAACGCAGGTAATGAGATTGAAAAAGCGATCGCTGATGAGGCAGTTGCCAAGAAACGTGTAGAAACAGCAGAGCAGAATCGTCTTAAAGCCAAGAAAGATGCTGAGACTAAGGTAGTTAATGCTAAAGCAGAAGCAGATGCAAACAAAATCTTAGAGAAACAGCTAACAAACAAAATCTTAATTCAGCAGTGGATTGAAAAATGGAACGGAGAGGTTCCTAAAGTATCTGGTGATAGCAAGTCTATGATCAATATTCAGGATTTGATGAAATAATTTAAAAAATTACATATTAGCAGATAGTATTTGTATTAAAACTGGCATTTTATGACCTAGTAAACCACAATATATAGTAGTTTGTCAATTATTAAACAACTATATATAGTTGTCTAAAATGCCAGTCATGGAAACATAGCTCAGTTGGTAGAGCAGGAAATACGTAAACATTCATTTTTCTACCTCCATATAAGTATTTTTATATTATTTACATTTTAATTTTCATCACATATAAATTGCCGACACAGGTTCGATCCCTGTTGTTTCCACTAAAAAAGACCTCAACCTAAATGGTCAAAGTCTTTTTGATTAATCGTTTGGTATGACCTCGATAACATCTTCAACTTTGCAATCAAGATATAAGCAAATTTTGTCAATGTTTTCGAGACTGATATATTGGTGCTTTGCCATCTTAGCAATAGTACCAGGACTCATATGCAATGCGGTTCGCAAATCAGATTTTGTCATACTCTTTTTCGCTAAAGTAACGAAAAGCGGTTTATAACTTATCATATGATATACCTCCATATCTATATTGTAGCATATTACATACTAGATGTAAAATAAAATATTCAAGAAGTTGAAGATTTTGTATTGACACTATCTGCAAGAAGTGGTATATTATATTCAACAAATGAAAGATAAACTTCAAGAAAATGAAGTAAAGGAGTGAGAAAATGTCAAATAAAATTTACAGATATTATCAACCAAACGATAAAGATACGAAAGACAATCATTCAGATTGTGTGATCAGAGCATTAACGAAAGTTCTTGACAAAGAATGGTTAACGACATTTGATGAGTTGTTACCATATGCAAGGGATATGCAGTGTATGCCGTCAGAGCGAAAATGTTACGAAGAATATTTATTTGATAATGGATTTGCTTATCAAGGTATTAGCAACCGAAAAGGATCTAAACGACCAACAGTCGAAAGTTTTGCAAAAGATCATAAACAAGGTAATTACTTAGTAAATGTTGCGAATCATGTAGTTGCAATTTCAGATGGTAATTACTACGACACATGGGATTCTGGAGATTGCTGCTTGTATGGATACTATTATAAGGAAGAAGGAGAGAAATAAATGAATTTAGAAGAAACTATCAAATGTGCAAATGATATGGCAACAAAGAAATACACAGAAGCCATGTTGTGTCATGCGAATCCAGACGATGAAGAACTTGACAGGCTTATTGGCTGCGCCTTAAATCATGAGCAGCTTGCAAAGTGGCTGGGAGAACTCAAAGAGCTAAAAGAATATAAAGAAAAGTATAGATGGCATGACTTAAGAAAGAGTCCTGATGACTTACCAGAAGATGATAAAGATGTTTTAGTAACTATAAAAGGCGGTTGCGTAAACAGAACATGGCATGATTCTTGTGGATGGAGAAATGCGACAGCTAAAAAGGCAAGTTACTATAGCGACAAAAGTGTTCTGGCATGGAAAGAGATTGAAGAATTTGAAAGCGAGGGAAAATAAATGAGTACAACAAAAACAATTGATATTTCGAAATTATCTGAAGCACAACAGAATTTATTTAAATCATTATTTGAGCAGTTTTGTGAAAGATCGGAACCGAAAGAAGAAACTAATCCATGTGGATTAAAGAATGGGGATACGTATTATTTCATCACTGATGATGGGCATATCTGTATGGCAAAATGGCAAGGTAGAGCATCAGATTTTAGAAGATTAGCTTTAGGTAATGTATTTAAGACTGAAAAGGATACAGAGTTTGCTATTGAAAAGCAGAAGGTTATGGTTGAATTGCAAATATATGCTGATGAACATAATGATCCTGATCAAGAAGAATGGGATGGAGCGAATTTTCATTATTATATTGGATATGATGTGACTGAGGATGATTTGGCAAAAATCCCTGCCGTACAACTTAGACGCCTAAATGAGGTATATTTTTCTTCTAAAGAAATCGCTGAGGATGCCGCCAACAAGGTTGGAGCAAAACGCATCATAAAATATCTATTTGATGTTGATTGTGAGGTGGATGAATAGTATGAAAGTTTTATACAAAGGTAAGCCATACAAAGTGTATGGGGTATGCTCAGATAAATATACGAAAGGTTACGAATTCGAACATTATGCAGATTTCTTAATTTATAGAAAAAATTGTTGGCGATGGGTCTCATCCGATTATTGTACACCATACAAAAAGAAACATAAGAAGCCCAGTAAAAAAGAGGATTAAAAACATGAATTATAATCTAACATTTCCTGTTGTAGTTCTGAAAGATGAAAATGACTCAGTTCCATATATGGCATATATCCCATATTTTGACGTAATGACGCAGGGATATGATGAAGAAGAATTGCAGATGATGGTCAAAGATTTGTTGAATCTCTGCTTAGAAGATAAAGAGTCTTACACAATTCCAGATTGGGCATATAGTTATTTTAATGCAGATGATGTTAAGGAACGAGGCAGAAAATACTTTGAAGAACTTGATGATGGTGATGATACATATTTTCAGAAGCATTTTTGCACAGTATGGTGGTTTGATTTTGCACCGCAGAAATAAAAGGAAGGGAATTATTATGGCACTTAGGGAAATACCTTATTGTATATGTAAGGATTGTCAATATTATTTCGGGCAAGCTGATCTATGCATGTTTGGAGAAGATGATATACCAGATAATTTAGAACGAAAATGTATAACTGGTAAAAGAGCGAAAGTCAAAATTTTAAATAAAAATAAGAAAGGAGAAAGATAAAATGGACGTTTTGTTTTACATAATTTGGGTATTGGCGTTTATGGTGATCGTAGCAATTGGAATTGGAGTACCATATATGACATATTACAACTACAAAAGAATCAAGGCAATGGACAAGAAACTTACAGGAATGTGTACAGGTCTTGGGATTATGCTAAGACCAGAAGAGGGTGATGAAGAATGAAAGATATGAGAAATAATCCCATTGAAAATGGAAATCTGTGTTTTAGATCAAGAATAGTAAATGGAGAAACATTGATGGGATATGCATTAGTTATCTCAAACAAGTTGTTTTGGAAAGACGGATGGAATAACTATATTTCTAGTCACGACAAACTTAATTCTAAGCAATTAATTGTAATCGAACACTTAAATGATGACGAAAAGAAAATGAGAAAAGAGTGGTTAGAGTTTATGGCAACAACAAAATCAAAAAAAGTTAAAGACGAAGATCGAGTAATTGTGAAAGACTTATTGAGTGAAATATGAGGTGCAAGGTATTAAATGAGAAGATTAATTTGGTATATCAGGTCTTGTTTCTGTAAACATGATTGGGAGTTAATATTTGATACCCGCTACGAAGAAGAATCTTATGGTAAATGGTACGACATTATTACAACTAAAGGTAGACAAAAGGTTTATCGTTGTAAAAAATGTGGTTGCGAAAAAAGATATAGAACGTAAAATCTGAGTTTTATGTAAAGGGAGGTGATTAATATGGGAGCTAATATTGAGTTTGCCATTGGGTTTTGTATCGTTGGAGTGATTGTATTTCTAAGATATGAAAGAAAGTTAGATCGGATGAGACAGACAAATGTAAATCTGATCTTAGATAAAATGTCATTCATGGCTGATGCGAACGACAAAGAAAATGGTACATATAATAAGGAAGAAACTCGTTCAGATGTTAAGGATGCAGTGAAGTATGCAATGAAGAAAAGTCATCCAGACAATGGTGGTAGTGCGGATGATTTTAGAAAATTTAGAGAGCTTTATGAAGAAATGGAAGGTAAGTAAATGCTAAAGGTCGGAGATAGAGTTTATATTTATAGAATGAAGCCAGCGGCTAAAGGAGGTTTGGTTAGAAATAACGACAAAGGTACAATTACTCGCATCGGAACAGATGAGATTGGTCGTAGATATGGGTATAGATATATGACCGTTAAATTTGACAAACCAGTAAACATCTCTAATCGTGATATTTACTCTTTAGAATTTTTTGAAAACAAGGATGATCGTAAGATAGGTAGAATACGAGATCTTGGATTCTTACTATATGGTAGAAAATGTGAGGAATAAGACTCATGAGTAAACAAGAATCATTGAAGTTTTTGCAAGGTTTGATTGACGAAGTAGAAAATTGGACAAAAGAAGATATTGAACGAGCGCAGAAGTTGATGGAGAAAATAGATAAAGAAGAGCCAAAAGAAGTTGAAAATAGTGATGGGTATTGGGAATTTATAATGCCAGATGGTAAGGTAGTGAAGTAGATATGGCTAAGAAACAAAATAAAAATTTTAAAATACTTGGTGTGTTTTGGGAATATATAAAATATTCTGCTCAAATAATATTGAGTACGCCAAAAGTGAGGCTTACTATAGCACTCACTAAAATCTATGTTATATTGTCGGATTTATGTTATTTGGGGTTTGACAACTATAAAAATAACATAGGTACAAAACTAGATTGCTGGATCAGATGCTTATGAATTGGTTTGACAACTATAAAAAATAAAGGAAAATTATGAAAACAAGACAAGAACGTAAACAGGAAATAAAACGATTCTTTGATCGGCTGAGTCCCAGTGAATTGGACAGGCTGTTAGAAAGAAATGGAATTAATGACAAAGAGTCTGATGAGGCTCTTACATATAGAATTATTAAAGAAGAAATTGAGAAAGGAGAGATATAATGAACAACTTCTTATATATTGAATCACGGGAAGAAGAGAATACATCCCTCGATTCTAAACGTGTTTTATTGAATGAAGAAAATTACAAACATATTATTTCATCATTAGATCATTATCCACCGACGGCAGACGAAGTTAAGAAAGCAATTTGTATTTTGACTGGACGATTGATCTACAGAAGCGTTTGGAATATGGAATCTGATATTGATAGTTTAAATATGAGTTTATCACCGCCAAAAGAAATGACGGTTGCAGAAATTGAAAAGGAACTTGGTTATAAAGTTAAGATTGTAAAGGAGAAATAATGCCAATGGCAAAAAAGAAACAAGGAATGTCGTTTGAAATGATGATGCAAAATATGGAAATTAATCCAAGGCAATTGTATCGTCGTAGTTCGTGGAAGAAGACACGAACAACTTATGATTATGTGTTTATGATGTGCGAAGAAGAATTAAATGAGATTATTCCATTTGATAAAAAATATAAAATGAAACCACTCTTATGTAGAGACCAAAATGGAGTTATAACATTGGGATGGTTGCCTACACAAGAGGATATTTTCGCAAATGATTGGGTTGAGCAAGGATGGGATTTTAACAGTAAAAGGAAGAGGTGAATAATTAATTGAATTTTATAAAAGCAATGATCGCAATAAAAAAAGACAAAACTACTATAAGAAGAGGCATTTGGGGAAAGGAAAAGTATTTGAAAATTTATTCGTCAGAATTAACTAATGTTTATTTTGAGTGTAATGATATGGGTGAATATAAGCCAGATTCAATTATTTTTTTATTTGATAAAGAAAACGCAGAAGTTTGGATACCTCTTGCGGAAGATGTATATGCAGATGACTGGGAAATATATGTTGAATCGGTTAAAAAGCCAAATCAATCAAAAGCAAAGGTGAAGGAGAAAGAAGAATGAAAGTGTTTTTAGGCGGAACATGCTCTGGATGGAAGTGGAGAGACCAGCTACAGAAGATGTTGGATTGTGATTATTATAATCCAATCGTAAAAAATTGGAGTGAAGAAGACCGACTGCGGGAAGTCAAGGAAAGAGAAGAATCTGACTATGTTCTGTATGGCATTACGAATGGTATTAAAGGAGTATACAGTATTGCAGAAGTAGTTGATGATTCTCATAAGCGACCAGATAAAGTGATCTTTCTTAATCTCTATCAGGAACAAAAGAATAAAGAATCTAAGCAGATGAGCCACAGTTTAAAAGCAGTCGAAAATTTATTGAAAGAAAATCGTATTAAAGTATATTCTGGCGTACATGCTATGCAGGATGTTGCAGATTTTCTTAACTTAATGAATAAACGAAAGGGGTAAAGAAGAATGAAATGTTTTTATCATGTTGATCAGGACGGCATCGTATCTGGTTTCTATGTCAGAAAAGCTTGCGAACAGCGAGGTTTAGAGTTTAAACCAGAAGACTTCCGAAAAATTAATTACGGCATGAAATTCCCGTTTCATGACATTGAGCAGGATGAATTTGTGTTTATTGTAGACTACAGTATTGAGCCAGAAGAGATGTGGCAGTTGCTCAGTATTACAAAGAATGTATTTTGGATCGACCATCATCAGTCTACGATTGAAGCGTATAAAGATTTCAAGTGTGATGTAAAAGGAATCAGAATTACTGGAGCGGGTATTTCAGGAGCGAATTTGACATGGTTATATTTTAAATATATGTGTGATGAAAATTGGGAGCAAATTGAGAGGACGGATGAGAAAAATGTAAAAAGATTACTCAATATATATAAATATAAAGCAGATTATCCAAAACTGGCAGAATATACAGCCATGTGGGATACATTTTATTTTGGTGAAACGTCAAAACAATTCGTAAAAGCATTTCACTATGCATTTGAATCGTATGATTTTGATGCGTTAAGTCCATTGCTAAACACGTTAAATAAAGATCAAGGAATTTATGAAGCAGCAAAAATTATTGGTGATATGATAGCAGATGGCTTATCAATTATTGAGTATTTAGCAGCAAATGCAGAACAATATCTTAGAGCATATGGTTTTGAAACCATATTTGAGGGACATAAAGTCTATGCAATCAACAGAGCGTTAATCAATTCTGATTTCTTCGAATCTATTGATGCTTCTAAATACGATATGTTTATCGGTTTTTCATTCAATGGAAGTATGTGGGAATATCAGCTACGATCCGCAGAACAAGATAAAGTAAATGTGTATGAGCTTGCTGTGAAATATGGTGGTGGCGGTCATCCAAATGCAGCTGGGTTCAGATGTGATAAATATGTATTAGGAGTGTGATGTATGTCAAGGAAAAATACAAGAGAAATTGAACTTGCTTTTAGTAAAAACAGAGATCCAGATTGGGAAGCCGATGTGGAAATTTATAGAAGAAGAAAGTTCGAAGTAGTGCGTGGTATTTGTCTGGGAGATGAGTTTGCTGAAATTGAGTCTTTAGAATACAAAAATTGTGACGAGTTAGATGAAATGTATTATTGTTTTGATTATAATTTAAAAATACTTATGCAGTCTTATTTGTATGAATATACAGATTATGTGCCAATCGAAACAATGCATATTACATCTCCTGCAATATTGTGTTGTGATGAAATTGTATTAAAAAACGGTGAGAAAATTTCTATTGATAACATATGTATTGATAAATCAAATGGCAATGAAGTTTATAAATTATATTCTAATAGTACATATACAGATGATGTATATTATGAATCTACTAAAGCATTAGTTTATGAATTGGCTAGTAAAGATGTTTGCAAGGCTATACATATAATGAAAGATATGATGGACAAAGCGTATATAAAAGCAAGAAATGAACGAAGCATACATCCTTTTATTAGCCACTTGTTTAACGACCCTCCAATTCCATGTATTAAAAATAAATATTCTATACATGATTTAGTAATGGGTACATTAAAATGCAGTGGTGATATTTATAAAGAAATAAACAAAGAAGTCCCAAATGCTATAGATATGATTGTGCCTCATCCTGGAAGACATGCAGAGTATTATTTTGGGTTAGATTATACAGATGAAGTAGAGCAATTTATTAAAGAACAGGAGGCTAAGAAATGTGAAGAAACTAAATGATGAACAGCGAAAGCTGATTGAAGATAATTATTCTTTGATTTGGCATTTGCATGAGAAGTATTTTACAAAATTTAAAGATTTTGATACATATATGGATCTTGGTCGTATGGCAATTTGCAAAGCAGCATTAAAATGGGATGAGTCTAAAGGTAATTTTGGGACGTATTTTAGATGGGTATTACAGTCAGAAATTAATAAATATTATATAAAATGGCATAGCCCAACAGAGAAAATGAACAGAAATGCGGAATCATTGGATGCACCTGTTGACGAAAGAGTTGACGCAGAAGAATTAACAATTGGTAGTTTGCTTGTGAGTAACGATGACATAGAGAGTCAAGCACTAACAACAGTATATTATCAAGGAGAATTTAACAAATTATCAGACAAGCAGAAGAAAATTATATATATGTTACTTGATGATATTGAGCATAAATACATAGCCAAAGAATTTGGAAAGAGTATTCAATGGGTAAGTTGGCAACTTGGTAATATTAAAAAAATAATGCATAGGGCAAAGGCGGTGAGATCATGACAATTGAAGAAGTGAAAGATTACATAAACTCGTCTACAGAGTATGATTTTTTGCGAGATTATCCTCATAAAATCGCTTTTCTCACACTAGGTGGAAGTTATGCTTACGGAACAAATACAGAGGATTCTGACATTGATTTACGTGGTGTTTTCCTTAGTGATAAAAGAGAGATTTTGTTGAATAATAATCAGAACAATCTTGAGAAGACCGATGATCATAAAGACATTGATACCGTGTTACATTCTCATATTAAGATGATTAATATGCTTGCCAAGGGCAATCCTACATTTTTAGAGTTGCTATATTTTGCACCAGACCGCTATTTATATGTATCTGATATTGGTATGGAACTGATCAAAAATAGAGATATGTTTTTATCTAAGAGAGTTTATCATGCATATAAAGGATATATATGCGATTGTCTGACTCGAACGAGTTTTAAGTATTATAAAAATAAAGATTCAGAGAAAGAAAAGCAAAAGGCAGAACGATACGCTAATAAATCAATGATGCATGCAGTTCGATTATTGTTGCAGGGCATTGAATTATTACATAACGGAACAATGTTTGGGTCTATGGACGACATAGGAAAAGATCTTGTAAAGATCAAAGAAGGATATAATAGTACGCATAAAACATATAGATTTAGCAAACACAATGAGCATACAGAATATTTCCCAAATCAGTCATACGATGTTTTTATTGAAGGATTACTTTATCAATTTGATTATGATTATATGAATACTGATTTGCCAGACGAACCAGACTGGGATCGTATCAATAACTTCTTGATGACAACAAATGAACGAATTGTGAGAGGAATGGTGTAAAAATGTATGTAAAGATTGGAGACGAAATTGCTTTTCATCCTGGCGAATGCTTAGAAGAATTTGTTGAATCTTGCAGGATGACTCCTTATCAGCTTGCGAGTAAAATTGGCATGGATGTTGATTATGTTCAAGGGTTGATTGACGGATCACAAAGTGTTACAAAAGAATTTGCGAAAACAATGGCAGACCATTATGGGTTTGCTGATGATGGGCAGTTCTGGTTAAATTTGCAAGAAACATTTGATAAGAAAGTAGGTGATAGGGATGTTTAAATTAATAAAACGCCCACGTTCTGATAACGATAAATATACTAAATATGATGTTGTGCTTGATAAAGAATATACTGTAGAAGAATTTATTGATGCGATTGCAGATGGAAGAAATGGAACGCATGGTCAAATTACAATAAAAAATGATAAAGAAGTCATTGAATCACTTGTCTATAATATCGAGAGTATTGATTATAGACATTGTGTACTTCAAAATGCTGAAGAAAAAATTAAACAAGTATGGGCAAATGGTGGCTGGTTAAAAATTAATTATACTATTTTACTTGAAAATAAAAAGGAAACACAAAAAGGTGCGCTCAGATTTATTGTTAAGAAACCAGATGGAGAAGAATCAGTGGTTGTTATTTTTAGGAACAAGTCAGATGGCACATATTCATTTGTTAATTTGACCAAAGAGCATATTTGTTCATGTAAATTTAAAACAATCGATGAAGCCATTCAGGATATGAATGACCGACTAAAGAAAGGATTGATTGAGTCCTATGTTATGAAAGGAGAAAGAAAATAATGGATGTACATATTGGAGATTTTTGGCAGAGTAAATGTAATCCAAAAGTAATTCAACATGTAGTTAATTTTTCATTTAGAATGGGTGGATTTCCAAGTAGTAAAGATATGCTACTGATCTGTGAAGAATTTCATTATACAAAGATAGGTGAGAATCCTGCCTCTGTCGAAGAAGATTCCAGATTCTTCTCACATATTACAGTGGATAATTTTAAAAAGATGAATCAATGTATTCTAAGTGCTGAGAGGATTATGAAAGATACTCAGGCATTTAAAACAGATAAAGATATTTTGGATTATTTAACAAAGAAAGTGGAGGAGAAATTAAATGCAAAATAATGTATTTCAGATTTATCTTGCAGGCGGTATGCAGGATTTATCATTTGAAGAGCAGAATACTTGGAGAGAAAGAATTTGCAATCAAATTATTGCTATGCGTAGAATACTTAATGTTAATATGAAAGAAGTCAACATTATTAACCCCGTTGATTATTACAATTTTCAAACAGAGTTACATGATACAGAAAAAGAAGTAATGAGATTTGATACAAATTTTGTTAGAAATAGTGATCTTGTTGTGGTAAATGCGAATGATCCGAAGAGCATTGGTACATCTATGGAGATTGCAATTGCATATGAACGTCATATTCCTGTACTGATTTTGAATACAGAAAAGAAAAGATTGCATGCTTGGTGGGTGCAAATGTCTGACAAGATATTTGACGATGAGAAAAAATTATGTACATATATATATGACTTTTATCTCAGGATGAATCATAGTAGTATTCGAGCATGGGTGTAAATGCAATGATATAAAATAGGAATTTGAGGCAAAATGAAAGGAGTTGAAATACTATCACAGCAGAAAAACAAGGTAAGTTTATAATTTTTCATCTGGATGATGGTAAAACTTGCAAATATGATTTATCAAATGGTGATTGCTATGGCAAGAGCGGCAAGAAAGTGAAAGCTTTGAACAATATTCTGTCTGGACATTCAGCTGATGAATTGGATAAATTGTTTGTGTCCGATCCACATTATGCAGAGTTTCTAAAATATGTAAATTGGCGAAGAAATTGTGAAATGGGAAGAACTACATGGGGCTTCATTGATTATAATTTAGGAACTTTGTTTGAATATGCAAGTAAGTATTCTATGTGCGAGCAGTTCTTTGCTATAGGGTTTACACACAAACAAGTCACAGAAGATTTTAAATATTCAATTAATGAAGTACCAAAATGGTTGAGAAATTATTGTCTTGGTGTGAAGAATAGACGATTGTTAAGTAATGATTTTGTTGATTTTTATAAGATGTATCCAGATTATGTACAAACGATTTTACAGACAGAGTATATGACATTAACTAAAGAATATTTAATAAATTTCTTCGAGGATAATCATAGATATCGTTTTACGAAAATTTTGGAGGCTTTAAATCAGGATTATGGCTATAATCTTGCAGATGTGTTTGTTTATATAGATAGAATAATTACATTTGAAGCTGCTACCAATAGTATAAATTGGTTACTCGGAGAATTGCGTGATTATGCCCGTATGATGGACGCAATCAGTCATAAATTTGATAGATATCCAAGACATTTCAAAACAACAATGGATATTGTCACAAGAAATTACAAAAGATTGCAAAAAGAATTTTCGGAAGAAGTCTTTAAGAACCGTATTAATAAAGAATATGAATTTACATATAAAGGACTGAGATTCTTTTATCCGAATTGTACTCAAGATATTAAAGACGAAGCGGTACAGCAAAATAATTGTGTGGCAAGTTACATAGACCGAGTCATTGATGGCGAATGCCATATCATGTTTTTGAGAAGAGTAAAAGAACCAGACAAATCGTTAGTGACGATTGAAATACAAAATGGAAGAATTGTACAAGCATTGCAAAGATTCAATGATCCTCTAACTGCCGATCAACAAGAAGCGGTCGATGCATGAAATGAACATTTTAATAAGAAAGGTAAGGTGGCAGCATGATTAATATTAATGAATTAACTACAGACCATAAGATTAAATTAAAGAAGCCAATGGGATGTTTTGATAATCTTGGTGAGGTATGTGAAATCGTTAAGATTGATACAGATGAAAATGTTATCAATTTTAGGTTTGGTGCGGATGGAGTGCATCTTGGGGTGATGTCGGGAGATGAATTAGAAAAATATTTTGATGTCATTGAACCAACTGTTATTCCTGATGATTATGAGTGGCATCCATATGGGTTTATTGACGGATATCAGGTTGAATATCGGGCGGATGTCAATGGAGGAATTCATATGAGCATTGGTTATAATGGATCAATTATTTCAGTTTCATATAACCATCCAGAAATTGGATATCGCACAATTCAAAATGGACAGCAGGGTAAATTTTATGAAAATGATTTAAAGGTTGCATTTTTCAAATTACAGAAATCATATTATGATCAATTATATAAAGATGTTCACTATGAAGTTGAATCTGAGTATTTTGCTAAGAGAGACGAATGTGGTCTTGAGCTTAATGAATGGTAGAAGTAACTATGAAGGATGTAAAATTGATAATCCAATTAGCAAGTATTCTCATAGCATGTGTCGTTTATGTTGGAATATGGTGCTGGATTTATGACAATAGAGATGAATACTTATATATATCATATCCAAAAGGGATTCCTGGAAGATTCTTGAGTATGTTCTCTCAAATATGGTGTGTTATACATATTGTTGGTGCTATAGGTGCAATTATATGGGCTTGGTGTTAGAAAGAGGTGATGTAAAATGTGCGATTTTAAGGTTGGAGATAAGGTGTATTTTGCTTGGTATGATGAACCATATACTGTTAAGTCTGGAATCATTACGGAGATTAAATGTCTTGGCGATCTAATATATATAATGATACAAGACAGTATAACGCATGGTTTATATATGGTTCTTTTAGAAGAGATATATCGCACTGAATCAGAAATAAAAGCGGTTCTAAAACGAGAGTTTTATGGCAAGGTGAATGAAGTCAAGAAAGATATTCATAACTTAGAAGATTTGCTGAAATTCATGTACAATAATGATCTTACAATTGATGAAGATGATGGATATTGTGTTTGGGAAGAGCGTGTTGCAGTAAGAGAACTGGCGAAAGAAATCTGTGGGATTGAGTTAGGAGAGTGATGTAAATGAACAAGCTTTATCAATACAATGGAATGTATTGTCGAGCACAAAACCAATGTGATAATAAATGGTTTGTCGGAACATATATCGGTAATGAGTGGTTGTTATTCCCAAGATGTGATAATGCTACTCTGTACGGATGTCAAATTAAGCCAGAGTCTATCTGTAGATCAACAGGCAGAGAAAATGAGTTTGAATATGATGTAGTACAGATGGTCGACGATGACGAAGACGTATATTTGATTATTTATAATGATGAAGATTTGGCGTGGCAGATGTTATCTGTTTATGGTTCTGATATGATTGATTTAGGAGAAATTAAACCAGATCAATATGTGAAACTTGGCAATATCAAAGAAGATGATTATTGGAGAAAGGAATGGGAAAGACAGAGTGAAAAAAGAAAATAATAAAGTATTTACATACTGGCAGTTAGAAGAATTAAGAGATAGTTTAGTAGTTCCAATGAGTGAGGTTGAATCAAATAAGCAAGATCATATACTTCGAAAATATTATAATATATGTAGTTTACTTGATGCATTTCAACTGACGAAACCACTAATTGATGAACTAAAATGTCAGCCGATTGCAGCGAGATATTTTGTTTTTTCGTTATGGAACGAATTAGTGAATTCGTGTATTAATGCGTGCGATACATTGACTGTGAACGACATAGAGAATCGAGATTCCGAAAAGCTACTATCTACTAAAACCAATGCGGCACAGTACATCCATGTATTAAATGATATGATTTCCGTAAATGATTATACAACAATTCAAGATGAAGCGTTGCAGTTTGCAATTGATACAATTAAGGAGAAATATAATGGAGAAAAGTAAACAGCATACACCTGAAGAGATTTTAAATGCATTACATGTAATTCAGGATACATGTGAGTATTATCTTCATGGCAATGATGAAGATTGCAAAAAATGCCCATTATGTACAATGACAGGGAGGGCACCAAGTTGCACAATTAGAGATTCTGATCCTTATGTTTGGGAGATTGATGATGATCCAGATACTACGTGGCGAGCATTTAAAAAGTAGGAGATGTTTATATGGATGAGAAAAATTATGGAGAGTATACAGAAGAAGCAGTGGCTGTTGCGCTAAAAACAATTCAAGATATTTGTGCTCTTAACAAAGATTGTTATGGCTGTAGCATTACATGTCCATTTTTAGAATTACAGGAGGGAGGAGCTAGACAAATATGTCATATCTCCTATGATTATCCTGTTGATTGGAGATTAAATGAATTTCCACCTAAGCAATGGGAGCCTTTTTACAAGGGATAAACTACATAAACACAAGTAAATAAAGGAGAAATGTCGTTGAAATTAAATGACGAACAGAGAAAATTAGTAGAACAAAATCATAATTTGATTTACTCTGCTATGACAAAATGCGGTATCCGCAGACAAAATTTTGATGACTATTATGGATTCGCTGCTATTGGGTTGTGTAAGGCAGCAATTGATTATGATGAAACACGGTCTAAATCATTTTCGACATATGCGTATTTATGTATACAAAATGAAATAACGGTATATAACAAATACAGATTTCGGCAGAGAAGAAAGGGTGATATGAATACTATTTCATATAATCATATGTTAGATGATTGGGATGAAGACAAAAATGAAAATTCATTTCTTTTAAAGGATGAAGAAAATTTTGAAAAAAATATTATTTTCAAGTTGAATTTTCAAGATAAATGTTACACACTAAATAATAAGGACAGAATGATTGTTGATTTAAAATCAAAAGGTTATACATATCAAGAAATCGCAAAAATGTTTGGCACATCATTTCAAGCGATACAACAAAAGATTAAAAGAATGCGATCAACAACATTTTCCAGATTATAAAAGTTGAATAACGCAAACAACTTTTATTATTTTTTTTGACGCATTTGTTATAAACGTGCTAGAACGATTATAGCAATATAAGACGATCAGATAAAATTATTTTTTGTTCCTGTTGACTTTGGCAGAGTTGACAGTGGATATAAATTGATGACTTATTTACAAACTAAAAACTAACTAAACAAATTTAATAACAGAAAGAGGTAAATTTATTTGGCAGAAAACACAAAATCTAAAAGACTTTTCAACTTACCAGAAACTAAAGGTACATTTCAGTTAGAAGGATTAATCACTGATTGTGCAAAAGACGACTTTTATAAGGAAGGTAAAACGCAGAAAGGCAAAGATAAACGAACGTTATCTTTCGGAGTTAAAGTAGAACCCGATGTAAAAGTTGGATGTAAAATTCAGGCATTTGAAAAACCAAAAGTATGTTTTATCAAACGAGAGAAAGATGGTACATACAAAACTAAAAAAATTCCTTGGGCGGATCGTTTTAAATCGGCTGAAGAATTAGGACTTGGCGAAGGTTGGGCAATTATTGGTTCAAGAGCAGGTCTTGAAAAAGAGACCAATGATAAAGGACAGGTTGTTAATAAGAAAGTTGTCTTAGATCCATTTGATTTAACAAAATATACTTCAGAACATATGGCAGACAACCAGAGTGTATTCATCAAAGGAGATATTGAATATGGAAGTTTTACTGGGGAAGACGGTACTAAACGTCAGTGGTCAAGAATGTCTCCAACACAGATTAGTTTAACAAGTAAAGAAATTGATCTTGATGATGAAGAACGTAAAGTAAGATCTGATTTCAAACAGACAATGGTATTCACAAATATCGAACAGGAAAAAGAAAATGATGTGCCAACAGGACGTTTTATCGTTTATGGAAAGATTATTGGTTATTCATCTGTTGATGACGCTGAATTCTATATGACAAATAAGAAATTAGCAAAAACTTTTAAGAAAAATGTGAAGCCATATTCATCTATTGAAGTTTGGGGACATATTAAGACAGAAATTCAGACAGAAGAAGTTGAAGTAGAAGATGATGGATGGGGAGAAGCAGATCCTACAAAGAGAGTCGTAAATTCTGCAAGAAAAGAACTTATTATCACTGGCGCAAGCAAAGACAGTATTGATTCAGAAACATACACCAGAGAAGCAATTGATGCAGCGATTGAAGCTATTAAAAAGGCAGAAGCGGCAAGAAGTGATTTCGGTGAGTCTGATGATAAACAGACAAGTAGTTCTTCTACAGATGATGAATGGGGATCTGGTTTTGATGATTCTTCAGATGATACTGAAGGCGATGTTTGGTAAGAGCAATTCTAAATCATTTCACAAATAAATAACAAAAACAATATATACATAAAGGAGTTTTACATTTGGCAAAAGCAAGAAAAGCAGCAAAAACACAGAGTAAATTGATGACTATTATTTATGGAGAACCTTTTACTGGTAAAAGTACACTGGCAATGCAGTTAGCGTATTTTAAACGCCCAGATGGGAAACCTTTCAGAGTCTTATATTTAGACTCTGAATCAGGAAGTATTGATGATTATTTACCAGAATTAGAGGAAAATGGTGTAAACCTCGAAAACATTTACATTGTTTACACTCAGAGCTTAGGAGAAGTAAGACATTATATTGATACAGTTAAAACAAACGGTGACTTCTACGAGCTTGATGACGATGGAGAAGAAACTGATGATGTAGTTTTAGATGCAGATGGTCTTCCATTTAGAGCTGATGCAATTGTTGTAGATGGATCAACAATCTTAAATCTGACTACAAAACAGGGATTGATTGAGTTCTCTAAGAAAAGAAATCGTGTAAAAGCGGATGCTGCAAATATGACAGGTGAAGCCAGACTTGTCAAGATTGAAGGTGCAGGTATGGAATTAAAAGATTACCAGACTGTAAACTTCAAAGGTCAGGATTTAATTCTTGATTTATTAGCTTCTGGAGCACATTGTGTTGTAACAGCAAGAGAAAAAGATGAAACAGAATCTAAGATGATTGATGGTAAAAGAGAAACTGTTACAACAGGTCGTAAAATTATTGACGGATTTAAAGGTATGGATTATAACGCCAAAACAGTAATTCGTACATTCGTTGATAGTGAAACTGATATGGTTTGTGCTCAGATATTGAAAGATAGAACACATACATATAAAAAGAACGAGATTGTAGAAGATCCACAGATGTTAGCTTGGCAGAAAGTTATTGATAATTCTGTTGGGAACAAAGAGTTTACACTTGGTAATGCTCTTACAAAAGCAGTAGATGTTGAACAGAAAATCTATAAGAGAGAAATTCTTGGAGAAGCAGGTAAGCCAGTTTCCGAAGAGGAAGCAGAAAAAGAAGAATCTGGTGTGTTATCCAGTGGCTCATCTAGCAAAAAAGATTCTGTTCAGGATGTAAAAAAACGAATTTCTGATAGAATTAAAAAATTAGCCCCTCCAAAAAGACAGGAAATGAAAGATAAGCTCGCCAAAGAAGGATTACCTACCGCCTTTAGTCGTCTTAATGATCTTGATCAGCTAAAGAAGATAGAAGAAATCTTAGTGAAAAAAATCAAAGAAGATCAGGAAGGATAAGGTGAAATTGCAAAAGGGTTTATTTGGTAGCCATTTTGGCTACCTAATCCTTTGATATTGGACGAGGAGTAACTGTAGTATGGCAGATGTTTTAACAGTAAAATGCGCTTATTGTAAAGAAGTAATTGAACTTGATTTAGATAAAGTGCAAGAGATTGTTAAATATGACAATAGTTATTATCACAAAGAATGTTTCCGCAAAATGTGTGAAGCAAAATTATTATCCAAAAATACTAAACATGACAAATGGTTATCTGCATTGTCTAAGATTGATGAATATAATCAGAAAGCACGAGTGTTACTTGAACCAAGATTGTTAGAAGACAAAGTATATCGGTTTATTCTTGATAATTATAACTACATTGGTTCTGTACCAGCATATGTTTTTACAAAATTGAAAAGTATTTATAAAGGTACATATCGTGGTTTGGCGAAACCAATTCCACCAAGTGATCTTTTAGATATGTGGAAGCGTCAAATGAAATATCTTAAGAAAAATCGAACATTTTTGATACAAAAAGGAACGATGGATGAAGATAATCCAACGCACCAGGTTAATTATGATTTGGCAGTTTTAGTAGGAAAGTATGATAGTTATTTACGATGGAAAGAGAAACAGAAATTAAATGAAGTAGACAAAAAGAATAATGAAAAATTTGCAAAATCTTTTGTTGAAACAAATAATATCACAACTCAAAAAACTGTAGTAACAGCAACACAAGACGATAACATGGATGACATTTTAAGTGATATTTTTGGTGAGGGACTTGATTGACAGAAGAAACGGTAGAACGTAAAAGTGTAACTAACATTCAGAGTGAAATGATGTTTATCGGTGCTTTGTATAAACAACCAGATTTATATGTTTCTTATGGTGGATATATGAGAAGCCAGTATGATTTCAGTGATGAGGCATGTAAATTCTTCTATGATATGTTTGAGATTATGTACAAAACATTTACTCAGACGATTGAGGAAGACAAGGTAAATATGTTCATGAGTCAATCAGATGAAAGACTTAGAACATATAAAAGATACAAAGGGTGGAAGACAATTTCATCATGGATGCAGGTTGCAGATTGTGATGATTTTAAAAAATATTATAATCTCGTTAAGAAATATTCACTTGTAAGAGAGTATGACAGAAATGGATATCCTGTTCAAAGAATTTTAAACCATAGATTATTCGAAAAATGGGAAGCAAAAGATATTTATAGAGTGATTCGATCTCAGGCAGACAAAATCAACACTGTTATTAGTGCAGGCGAAGATTCCGTCTTATTGAATAGTGGTGTTGAATCACAGGTTGAATCATTTTTATCAAAACCAGACTTGGGGATTCCGTTACCTTGGGCGATTCTCAACAAGATGTTCAGAGGATGTCGCCTTGGAAAGGTAATTTTTAATGGATTCTTAAGTAATGAAGGAAAATCAAGAAATATGATGTTGTTGATTGCATATATCGTATTGGCAATGGACGAGAAATTTTTATTGCTTAGTAATGAGATGGATGAGGACGATTTACGAAATTGCTTAGTCGTTACAGTGATCAACAACAAATGCTTCAAAGAGCTTCATGGTATTGATATTGAAAAACCAGAAGAAGAAATAGTTCTCGGTATTTACAGAGATAATAATGGCAATGTAATTGAAAGAAAAACAAATGAAAATGGAGACTTTATTGAAACAGAAGAGGAGTACAGACATAGAGTAGCTACTACATCAGATGAGTTTCAGAAAGTTATGCAAGTTGCAAAATGGGTAGATCAGAAACGTCAAGGAAAATTATATTTCAAAGATGTTGGCTCTGATTACTCAGATTCGGCATTAGAGTTTGAATTTAGAAAACATCGTATGTTATATGATGTGAAATATTGTGGTTATGACACGTTAAAAGGTTATCGTATTGATGATTGGCAAACGGTGAAACAGACAGCCACAAAAATTAAAGAGCTTATGAAAGAAATCCATATGTTTTGTTTCTCTGTATTCCAGTTAACTGATGATACAGTGTATACAGATATATTCCAGTTAAGTAGTAATAATATTGCCAATGCAAAACAGATTAAGCACGTTGCTGACATCTTAATGCTTGGTAAAAGATTACATCCTGACGAATATTACAAATATCAGTATATATCAATTAGTGATTGGGGAGAGCCACAGGCGCACGATCTAAAAAAGGACAAGACATATTTCTGTATTAAGGTTGATAAAAACCGAGGCGGTAACAAGAATGTTATTCCAATTTTTGAAATCAATTTGGATTTAAATACTTGGGACGAAATAGGATATGTCATAAAACGAGAGAAAAACGGAGCGTAGGTTATGGACGTAGCACAGCTAAAAGAATATATATACGACAACAATTATGTAGAAAATATTCTGAAAGATATAGGCTGTCATCATATTAAATATCATTCGTCTGGATATTGGAGCTGTGCAAATAAAGATGGGGATAATGAATCCGCAGTTATTACATATAACAACGAAAACCTAAATTGCACAAATTATACAAGAAAAATGACAGCAAAAGAAAGACAGACAGATTTAATTGACTTGGTATGCTTTACAAAAAGTCTGTCTTTCCCAGACGGTTTAAAATATCTAGCCAATTTGATCGGCATAGATTATTATCATGATTTTAATGAGCAACTGCCAGAAAGTTTGCAGATCACTCAATTGATTCATGATATGAAAGAAAATATAGAAACCGAAGAAGATAAACCAGTCAAGCCAATTCCAAAACAAATTCTTTCCTATTATAAAGACTATGTTAATGATTTATTTTATGAAGATCATATCAGTTATTTAACTCAGAAGGAATTTAATATTGGCTATGACGAAGATACAAACAGAATTACAATACCTATTTTTTCTGAAATTGGTGATTTGGTAGGTGTTAAAGGACGATTGTTCAAGAAAAAGTTAGATAAACATGATTTGAAATATTTATATATTGAGCCATGCGCTAGACAAAGAATCTTATACGGATTGAATAAAACTCTACCTTATATAGAAAGGATTGGAAGGGTATATGTTGCAGAAGCAGAAAAAGCTGTCATGCAGCTATGGTCATATGGATATCAAAATGTTGTGGCAACTGGCGGCAAGCAAGTTTCAAGACAGCAAATCGACATGTTAACAAGACTCGGAGTTGAAATAGTATTTATTTTTGACAAAGATGTTGAGTTAAAAGAGATTCAAAAGCTTGGCGATCGTTTTATTGATGGAGTTCCGATTTCATACATTATGGATAATTCAAAAGAAGGAATCCTTGATGAAAAAGAATCACCTACTGATGATCCTAAAAAATGGGAACTATTGTTAAATAACTATTTGTATACACTTAAATAAGAACAGGCAGGTTATACATATAAAATACAAATTATATGAAGGAGGCACAAATGATACCTCTAATGTTGTGCCAGAAATTTTAAAAAATAGAGGGATTGATGATTATGAAACGTATTTGAACCTCGATGATAGTGTAATTCAAGATTATGCTGATTTAGAGGGTATCAAAAATGCAGTAAATACAACGATTTTTGCACTTGAAAATGGACATAAAATCGGTATTTTAATCGACGAGGACGTAGACGGATTTTGCTCGGCTGCAATGGCATATATGTACTTAAATCGCATTAATAATGAACTTTATGATGGTAAGAGTAACATTTGTTACTTATTACATAAAAAAGCAAAAGCTCATGGATTAAGTGAAGATATTACTATACCTGAAGACGTGAAACTTCTAATAATTCCAGATGCAGGCACCAATGATGTAGCACAATGTACAGAACTTGTAGACCGTGGCGTACAGATTGTAATTCTTGATCACCATGAAAAAGAAGAATCTGAAGAAATAATGCCAGAGGAAGTTGTAATTGTAAATAATCAGTGTAGTCCACGATATAGAAATAAAGACTTATGTGGGGCTGGGATTGTCTATAGATTTTTACAGGCAATGGATGATGAATTATGGATTAATTATGCAGATGATTATTTAGATTTATGTGCATTAGCCAATATTGGTGATGTGATGGATATGAGATCATTTGAGACACGTCGATTAGTGGATAAAGGGATTCAGAATATTCAGAATAAATGCTTTAAAGCACTAATTCAGGCACAAGATTATTCAATGCACAGTATTGTTAATATCCATAATGTTCAGTGGTATATCGTTCCAATTATCAATGGTATGGTACGATTTGGTTCTTTGAAAGATAAAGAATTAGTTTTTAGAGCATTTATTGAAGACTATGAGGTATTTGATTATAAGAAAAGAGCAACAAAAAACAATCCTGCGGAAGTAATCAAAGAGAACATTTACGATCGTGCTGCTCGATTATGTAAAAATGCTAAAGGTAAACAGGATCGTCAAAAGAAAAAGATGGTTCCGATTATTATGAAAGAAGCAGAAAAAGATCAAGATAGCAAGATTACTATTCTTGATGTTACAGAAACATTAGATAGTAGTTTGACAGGATTGGTTGCTATTAAGATTGCTGAGGATATGAACAGACCATGTTTATTATTACGAAAACATACTAACCCAGAAACAGGATTAGTAGAAATGAGTGGTAGCGCAAGGAATGTAGATCATAGCCCGATTGATAGTTTGAAAGATGTGATATCCGAAACAAATTCATTTTTATGGGCAAAAGGTCACGCCAATGCATTTGGATGTTCGACAGATAATATTTCTGGAGCAATCACAGAATTAAACGACAAGCTGAAAGATGTTAAATATGATGCAACTTATAGGGTTGATTTCATTGTAGATGCTTGCAGATTAGATTTTGAACTACTACAGGAAATGTCTAAATTGGATAATATTCGTGGGCAGGGCATTGATGATCCGATGATTGCTGTCGAGAATATCACATTAAATAAGGAAGAAATTAATGTTGTTGGTAAAAAAATGGATACAATACAATTCAAGATTAATGATATTCCATGCGTGATGTTTAGATGTGATGAAAAAAATAAGATTTATGATTGGATTATGAACGATTTCTCTGACGAAGGTACAGTTACATTTGAATTAGTAGGAACTGCGCAAATTAATATTTTTAATGGTATTAGACAATATCAAATTGCAGTTGATGATCTTAATGTTCTGAGCATTACAGCAGATGAAGAATTAGACGAAGATATTTGGGATTGAGGTGAAAGTTAGTGAGCAGTTCATTACATACACATTCGCATTATTCATTATTAGATGGATATGCATTACCTGAAGAAAACTTACAAAGAGCAGAAGAGATAGGGTTAAAAGCTCTAGCTATCACGGAACATGGAAATGAATATAGTTGGTGCTATTATGATAAGCTTCATGAGAAATACCCAAGTGTTAAATTAATCTTCGGTGTTGAATTTTATGAATGTTTTGATATGAAAGAACAAAACAAGGAAAGCAAATATTTCCATTTAATTGTTTTAGCCAAAAATGAAAATGGACGCAAGGCAATTAATCAATTGGTAACTGATTCGAACTTTCATGGATTTTACTACAAACCACGAATTGATTTGGATGCATTAAAACCATATGCAAAGGATTTGGTTGTGAGTAGTGCTTGTTTGGCATCTAAACTTGCCAGAGAGCCAGATTATCAGAAATGTATTGAATATGTTCGTGAATACAAAGAGATTTTTCCACATTTTTATTTAGAAATGCAGTCACATTCGCATCAGGATCAAGTGGTATATAATCAGAAAATCTTACAACTTTCCAAAGACACGAAGACGCCATACATTATCACAACTGATAGTCACGCTGCTAGAAAAGAAGATCTGTATTATCAGAACTGGCATGTAAAACTTGCTCACGATACCGAAACCGCAGCAGAAATTTACGAAGGATGTTATTTACAATCTGACGATGAAATTCATGCAATTATGGATAGTCAAATTGGAGAAGACGCAGTAACTAAAGGACTTGAAGAAACTGATAGGATTGCAGATTTAATTGATGAAATCCACATGCCATTTCAGGCACCTCAGTTACCATCTTTCCCATTACCAGAAGGGTTTGAAGATAATTATTCTTATTTAAAGTATCTGATTGATACAGGGTGGGTAAAACGAGGATTCGATAAATTACCAGAAGATGAGCAGAAACTCAGAAAAGAAAGAATTGATTATGAGTTAGATATTATTCATTCAATGGGATTCGATGGATACTTCTTAATTGTTTGGGATTTTATCAATTTTGCAAGAGAAAATGGTATTCCAATTGGTGCTGGTCGAGGTAGTTGTGCAGGTAGTTTAGTGTGCTACACAATTACAATTACAGACTTAGATCCTATCAAATATGGACTGATTTTTGAAAGATTTTTAAATCCAGAGCGAATTTCAATGCCAGATACAGATACAGATGTTGGTACACGAGATGAGATTATCCAATATTTGATCGATAAGTATGGCGAAAACAGAGTATGCCAGATTATCAATTTCAGTTTTATTACTCCAATTGTGGCAATCAAAGATGTTGGCAAGGTTTTAGGGTTCAACTATCACGAGATGGACAAACTAAGTAAAAAATTTGTATATGACACGATTGAAGAATCTTTATGGAATAACAGAGATTTAGCAGAGAACCCAAGATATGAAGAGCTTTTTGACGTTGCATCTCATCTTGCAGGTAGAGTAAAAACAGTATCTTCTCATGCAGGTGGTGTTGGAATTGTAGATACAGATATTAGCGATTATATGGCAATGAAACTTGGAACTGACGGCGAGCACGTCATTCAAGTAGATAAACGTATCGTTGAAGAGATTGGGATTATTAAATTTGATATTTTGGGTGTTGCTACATTAAACACTGTAAAAGAAGCCGAAATTGACGCAGGGTTAACTGAGTTTGATGTAAATATTAACAATCCAAAGTTTGAAATGGACAAAGGATCATATGAATTATTGCGTAGTGCAATGACGAATGGTGTTTTTCAGGTCGAAAGTGCTGGTATGAAGGACTTGCTGGTTAGGTTACAAGTCTCAAATATGGAAGAATTAGCTGCCGTATTGGCATTGTACAGACCAGATGCAATGGATGTCTTAGAAGAATTCATTGAGTACAAACATCACCCAGAGAAAATCACATATATCCATCCAGATATGGAGCCAATCTTAAAAGAAACGTATGGATGTATGATTTATCAGGAGCAATTACTTGATATTGTTCGTAAATTTGGTGGTCGAAGTTATGGAGGAGCCGACTTATTTCGTAAGGCGATTGGTAAAAAGAATATTGAACTTGTGAAGTCTGAATCTAAAAAGCTTTATTACGAGATTATTGAGAATGGATACCCAGAAGAAATTGCAAAACAGATTAGCGAGACGTTATCCCAAAAAGGGGGATACTTATTCAATAAAAGTCATGCGTACTCCTACGCTGTATTATGCTTGCAAACAGCGTTTTTAAAGAAACATTATGCGTTGTGTTTTTTTAAGGCATTATTGAATCGCAATAAAGATAAGGCAGGAATGGTAAATAAATATATTCTTGATGCCAAGGCGTTTAAGATTCAAGTGTTACCACCAAACTTAAATAAATCAATGATGAATTTCAGTATTGACGATGTGTATATATTGTTTGGATTATCGGCTATCAGTGGTATTGGAGAAAAAATTGCAAAGGTAATTCTTGAAGACCGTGATAAAAATGGTAAATTCATAGGATTTGAAAACTTTTGCGAACGTATTAATCCAAGTAAATCACAGGTTATTCAGTTGATCAAAGCAGGTGCAATTCCAACAAAGAATAAACGTAAAACTTTAATTCAGTATTTGAAATCTATGTATCAGCCAACAACATTCAAGCCAGTTGCAAAAGCACCGAGTTACAAACAATTACTTATTAAATGGGATATTGACGCTGAAGATTACCGTATAGGTGAGAAGAAATATGATTACGACAAAGATGCAATATTGAAAGCTTATAACGATAAAAAGTATGAATTGTACAAAGATAAGGAAAAAGAACGATTTCAGAAATTTATCGCACAGAATCAAAAATATCTCGAGAATGAAGATTTTTGGGAATTTGAAGCATTGCAAATCTTTATCAACGATAACCCATTTGATCAGGCATACAAGTATATGTCAAAACAATTTCAAGATGTTGAAAATGGAGATGATTGTACTGTGGTTGCAGTGATCGCTAAAGTTGATAAAAAGAAAGACAAAAATAAAAAGACATTTGCGTATGTGAATTTATATTCTAGTTTTGGATTGACTGAGGCAATCGTCTGGCATTCGCAATTAAAAGAATATGAAGATATGATTACCAAAGGAAATCAGATTGCGATGTTATGCAGAAAAGATTCAGAAGAGAAGGTTATCGCAAAGAAAATTAAACCATATAAACAATGGCTAGAAGATATTAAGAAAGTGAAGGGGGTTGTCGCCTAAAGTGGTGGATAGTACAAAAGAATATGAGTTTGAGATTGTCCCATTATATCAGATTTATTATAATGAAGAATCTTTATTTGGGATTTACACATTCTGTACAGCAGAAGATTTACCAGAATGTAAACCATATAATAATAATGATTTTGATGACTTATCCGATAAAAAAATGAATAAATGTGGCAAATTGGTTGGTAATATGCAGGAGTTGTATTTAGGAACGAAATATAAGGTTAAAGCCAATATGACATATTCTAAGAAATACAATGAATACCAATATAAACCACTTTCTATAGTTGCTGAAGTTCCTAAAACTTTTGAAGCACAAAAGGTATTTTTAAAAACACAGACGAACGCAGTGATCGCAGATCAGTTAATTGCGAAATATCCTAATGTTGTTGAAGATGTAATGAATGGTCAGTTAGAGATGATTGACCATTCAGAAATCAAAGGACTAGGAGATAAAACTTGGAAGAAGCTTAGAGATAAAATTATTAAAAACTATGTGATTTCTGATATTGTTGTAATGTTGCAACCATATGGGGTTACGTTACCAACGATTGAAAGATTATTGAAATCCGAACCTAATCCAAGTGTTTTAAAAAAACAGATTGAACAAAATCCATATGTACTCACTAGAGTAAAGGGCATGGGGTTTAAACGAGTTGATGATATTGCACTCAAATTAAAACAAGAATTGCGATGCTCAAATCAACGGTTAAATGCATTTATTTCCTACGACTTGCATCAAGTTGGTGATAATGATGGACATACATATGTATATATCAAAAATTTAAGAAGCGATATTAGTAATGCAGCGTCTGAATGTTTACCTATATTTGACGAATGGCTTGATGAAGAATCAGATAAACAATTACCAAATTATTTATATACATCTGGAGATAAAATTGGTCTGAAATCGTATCATAAAATTGAAATGGATATTTACGAATTAATTAAAGATATGGAGAAATATTCATTTGGAAACACGACAGATTACGAACCAATAACAGATAATGAGATTAGTCAGACGATTTCTGAGGTTGAAGATGAAGAAGGGTTTATGTTTTCAGAAGAGCAAATTACAGGAGTTAACAAAGCATTAAATTGTCAAGTTGTGTTTATTTCTGGAGAAGCTGGAACTGGTAAAACAACAATTCTGAAACCAATTATAAAATGCTACCAAAAAAGAAATAATAGCATTGTTGCGTGTGCATTATCTGCAAAAGCAGCCCAAAGAATTAAAGAAGCAACAGGCTTAGACTCACGGACTATTCATAGGTTACTTGTAGCAGAAGGTATTGATAGTTTTTGTTATAACCAAGATAACCCATTACCTGCTGATGTAGTAATTATGGACGAAAGTAGCATGACAAATGCGAGCCTTTTCTATAATTTTTTATTAGCAATTCGACCAGGAACACGATTAATTTTTTGTGGTGACTATATGCAGTTGCCACCAATTGGATTTGGTAATATTTTCTCGGATCTGTTAAAAAAGAAAGGTTTAAATAGTGTGCAGCTTACCAAACCGATGAGACAAGCAGAAAAATCTGGTATTTTAACGGATGCAAGAAAGATTCGCAGAGGGATTAATCCATTGGATAGCCCACAATTAAAAATTGTTCATGGTGAACTAAACGATATGTTTTATTTGTTCAGGAAGAATAGAGAATCGTTATTTAACATGGCAGTAAAGCAGTATATTAAATCTGTTAAAGAGGAAGGGCTTGATAATGTTGTGATTATTTCCCCACGAAGAAGCAATTGTACGAACAGTACAGATGAATTGAATAAAGCAGTGCAGAAAGAATTATTTGCTAGTAGTAATAAACCATTTGTTGAATTCAAAGATCGTAAATACTATTTGGGAGATAAGGTATTACAGACCTCAAATGATTACGAGCGAGATGTATTCAATGGTGATATTGGATACATTACAGTGATTGATAAAGAAAAAGAAATATGTTTGGTATCTATGAATGCAAATATCGAAGAGAAAATGATTGAATATTCTTTCGCTCAACTTGGGCAATTGCAATTAGCATACGCATTAACCACGCATAAGCTTCAAGGATCGGCTGCTCAAACTGTAATTGGTATCATTGACAACACACATTACAAATTGCTTGATAACTGTATGCTATATACGATGTTAACACGAGCTAAGAAAAGATTTGCGCTCCTTGCAGAACCAGAAGCGTTCAAAAGGTGTATCGTGACAAATCATAATAAGAGACGCACATGGCTGAGCTTAAAAAATTAACTTTATTCTTTGCACCTATTGACAGGGTGCAAGAAGTATGATAAGATACCAATATGTTAATGAAAGGAGATGCAAAAATGAGAAAAAGATTTTTAATGAAAGTTATTTCGTTTAGTTTTTTAGCAATGTGTTCAGGCTTTATGACTCACACAGTTAAAGCAGAGGAGCGACCCTCGGTGGAGACTTCAACCTTATCAACAGAGACAACTATTGCAGAAAATAAGCAAGACAATGTGATTTCAAATAATCCAATTAACCAAAGCGTTGCATTAAAAGATGTTCATGAGCATTATCAGAAATGTAAGAAAGCTGATGAGGAGAAAGCAAGGCAGATTCGATTAGGAAAACTTCGAAAGAAACGATTGCGAATTAAACGACAACGGTTGAAGCGAAAGCAAGAACTTGAAAAGAGTTCACTTGGAACATTTTTGATCACGGCATATTGTCCATGTTATGAATGTTCTGAAGGATATGGATCTAAGATTTCTTGGAATCATGCAGGGCATAGATTTGCTCGACCGTATCATACGATTGCAGTTGATAAAAACATTATCCCTTACGGAACAAGAGTTAAGATTGAGGGATATGGCGATACAATCTTTGTGGCAGAAGATTGTGGAGGCAAAGTAAAAGGAATGCATGTAGACGTGTTCAAATCAACACATTCCGAAACAGTAAATGTGCAGCAGCACAGAAAAATATATGTAGTGAAGTAATTGGCAGTTACTGAAAGACATAGAAAACACAAATTAAAATAATTAACTAAACAATATAAACAAGAAAAGGAAAAATCCAAAAATTATGAAAACTGAATATGTGAAAGAAATGAATTTCTTGATCGACAGAATCAATGATGCTTCATATGCGTACTACGCAGAGGATAATCCGATCATTTCAGATAAAGAATTTGACGATTTATGCGCTGCTTTGGAACGACTTGAGAGAGATTCTGGCGTTGTTTTGAATAATTCGCCCATCCACCACGTTCAAGGATTTATAATTGATTCTCTGGCTAAAGTAAAGCATACACGCCCAATGTTATCAGCTCAGAAGACGAAGGATGTCAATGAGGTCAAAAAATTTCTTGCGGATAAAATTGGTGTTTTATCGTGGAAAGAAGATGGTCTCAGTATTGTTCTCAGATACGAAAATGGACGCTTAAAACAAGCAATTACAAGGGGAAATGGCGAAATCGGTGAGGATGTCACTCACACGATGAAAATGGTACGAAATGTTCCACAGTCAATCCCTGAAAAGCGTTATCTTGAAATTCGTGGTGAAGCAGTTATTGGATATGATGATTTTGCTAAGATTAATGAAAAATTACATGGCAAATACAAAAATGCAAGAAATTTAGCAGCAGGTACTGTTAGACAGTTAGACTCTAATGTGGCAAAAGACAGGAAGTTGGCTTACAAAGTATTTGAATTAGTCAAACTTGGAGACACACCTGAATCAGAAATGCCAAGCATTGCAGATAGCTTTAAATATCTTGCAGAACAAGGGTTTGATGTAGTAGAGCATCAGGTCGTTAACCGAGATAATGTTGAAGAATATATTGAGAAATTTGATCCAGAGACATATGAATATCCTGTTGATGGTTTGATTTTTACTTATAACGATTATCAGTATGGTAAATCACTTGGAACAACAGGACATCATCCATTAAATATGATGGCATTAAAGTGGATCGATGACCTCTACGAAACAACGATCAGAGATATTGAATGGAATACATCTCGTACAGGGTTGATTAATCCAGTTGCAGTATTTGATCCAGTTGACCTTGATGGTGCAGAAACTACAAGAGCCACATTACATAATGTAAGTTACATTGAAGGATTAGAACTTGGTGTAGGTGATACGATTCAGGTTTATCGTAGCAATATGGTAATTCCAAAAGTACACGATAATTTGACAAGAAGTAATACATTCAAGATTCCAGATACTTGTCCAACCTGCGGTGGCGAAGCAAAAATCATCAATGAGAATGGCAGTAAGGTTCTGAAATGTATGAATCCTAATTGCAAAGCGAAATTGCTCAGCAAGTTTGTGAACTTTGTTTCCAGAGATGCAATGAATATTCAAGGTTTATCTGAGGCAACACTGAAAAGATTTATTGATCTTGGATGGCTGAAAGATTATACAGATATTTATAATTTAGCAGAGCATAAAACTGAGATGAAGAACCTTGATGGATTTGGTGTAAAAAGTGTTTCTTCCTTATTAAATAGCATCGAGGAAAGTCGTAAGTGTAAACTGGTTAATTTCGTAACAGCACTTGGTATTGAGCTTGTCGGGAAGTCAACGGCAAAGGATATTTGCAAGCTTATTGATAAGATTTCTTTATCGATAAATAAAAATCCATACGATGTATTTATTAAAAGAATCAAACAGAGAAAATATTTTGGACATATTGATGGTATTGGTGTCAATACCTCATTATCAATGGATGCTTATTTCAAAGATCATCTTGAAATGGTCGAGAAATTAGCCAAAGAGCTTGAGTTTGAGATGCCAGAAAGCAAAAAAGAATCAATGGTTGATCTCACAGGAATGACTTTTGTTGTAACAGGTAAGGTAAACAAGTTTGCCAATCGTAATGCTATCAAGGATGAAATTGAGTCTAGAGGTGGCAAGGTCGCAGGATCTGTATCCAAGAATACGAATTATCTTGTGAACAACGATGTGAATTCTTCAAGCAGTAAAAATAAAAAAGCACAGCAGTTAGGCATTCCGATCATTGATGAAGATGGATTAATCAAGATTCTGAAGGGAGATACGAGTGAATAAACTAACCATTTACGAATGTTTTGTTAGACAGGGAATCCCAGAAAGCAAAATCGAAAGGTTTGTTGTAAAAGACAATTATGTAGAATATCGCATATGGGAGCCGTGTTCAATTTGCTATAACGGAGAAACATACAAATATGGTAGATGTTGTAAAGTAAAATATCTTGCTACTCCAGACGAGATGGACCTAGTTTTTGACGAGAGTTACTTCGTTAAAGATGAAGATGCAGAGTTTTGGACAGAAGATTATGAATTCTACAAACAGCAGACAGGTGTAGAACCTTCAGAAATTGATTGGTCAAAACAAAAAGAAATTAAACACCCTAAGATTTAAAAGGAGAAAATTGAATATATGAAATTAAACATTAAAAAACGAATGGCGATTATTGCTGCAATTGGATGTCTCAGTATTGGTGGTATCGTGACAGGATGCACGGAGGCAGATAAAGTATCTACTAATGTATCTAAAGAAGCAGACAATTTTAACGTCTTGAGACGATTTGCTGTAATTAATACAAGGACAGACAAAGTAGAGTTTGAAATTGTCGGAGCATTTTCCTTAGAAGATGAAGGTAGCAAGAAGGTAAAACTTATTGTTGAAACGGCAAATGGTTCATATAAGAAACATATCATTCACATGAACCGAGATAGTATGTATGTGATCGAAGATTTAGGTGGGGCTAAAGTTAATAAGTATAAATATGAAGTTAACTATATTCCAGAATCAATTGTTCCATTTAAAGTTATAGAGAGTAAATAAGGTGCCGTGGCATGATAAGTAAACTTATTGACGTTACAAATTTCAATCGGCAAGAGGCGGTTGAGTTTATAAGAACGAGATGTACGGATTGTGATATTTACTATTTTTGCAATGGTGCTGATGCCGAAATATGCAATGACAAAGTGGATTATCTTTTAGAAAAATTTGGGAAAAAGAGCAAAGGAGAGAACGAAATGATTATTACAGGAATGGATCACTTTCAGAGTGTATGTAAACGAAAATTAGTTGATTGGTATAACAAAAATTGTGAAGAAAATCATTTGGCAATGAAAATTGATCTCAGTAATGTATTTGTCGTTTGGAGCTGCAAGACTTTGCAGAATTATAAATGCCTTACATCTACGACAGTAAGCGGTGATGGTATCTATGCAGAGTATACATACAATGGCGATAAGCAGGAGTTGTACGAAGATGTGTATAAAAAATTAACAAATACATGTCATACAGAAGAGTAAAGGAGAATTTATTATGGATTTTGGAACAGCAATTGATGCAATGAAAGATAAAAGAAAAGTAGCAAGAAAAGGTTGGAATGGGAAAGGTATGTTTTTATATTATGTTCCAGCAGGAGCTTATGCGCCATGTACCGATATTGCAAAAAGCATTGTGAATGAAGACGGATTAGTCGAATATGGAGCATATATTGCAATGAAAACAGCACAGGGGAATGTAGTTCCTTGGCTTGCAAGTCAGACAGATATGTTGGCTGAAGATTGGATGATTGTAGAATAGGAGAGTTAAATCATGCAAATTAAAACATTAAAGGATACAGCAGAATTAATGTGCAGCGAAAATTATAGAGACAGATTTGTTGCAGAATGTAAACAATTAGAAATTAGATATCAGGGATTAAAAAAGATGTTAGATAAGTGGGATCGTGGAGAATTAGAGTTCACTCCAACATGTACGAGAGGAATCTATGTCAGGCAGCTTATGTGTATGGAAAATTATCTGTCTGTATTATACGACCGAGCGCAGATTGAAGAAATTTGTGTTAGATAAAATTAATCTTTGATGAAAGGAATAACAGATGAAGAAATTATTAACTTCACTATTTGTTGAAGACAAATATCATGCAGGAACAATCTTAGGAACAATCTTAGGATTAATGGTCGTAATTGCTGTCAACTTTGCAATTGTAAATCTGTTTATTTGGTTGTTACATTTTGTTGCGGTAAATCCGCTAATTGTTCCAACGAAAACAAAATGGATTATCGCAGTAATTATTACAATCGTAG